>Ga0302319_10018225_pt1 | contig 12816 bp, 8 predicted proteins | sample Bog_T0_2_FD_203319 | JGI IMG/M metagenome (GOLD analysis project Ga0302319, IMG submission 203319) | Peat permafrost microbial communities from Stordalen Mire near Abisko, Sweden - Bog_T0_2 | ecosystem: Environmental > Terrestrial > Soil > Wetlands > Peat | place: Sweden: Abisko, Stordalen Mire...
GCGCAGGCAGCGCTCCAGAAGAATGCTCCCGACGCCGCGGCGCCGGTGTTCCGGGGCCACCACCAGATCGTAGACCACCGATTCCCGGACCTGGTCGGATACCACGCGCGCCAGTCCGACCAGGGCTCCGTCCTTCCTGGCCTCGTAGATCGCCGCGGAGGCTTCGAAGACACGCTGCAGGCGCTCGGGAGTGGCGAGTTGTTCCCGCGTCGGTCGGGAATCCTCCATGTTCGCCGGTTCCCCCGTGGGAGCCGGTGCGGAGAGCCACCCCACGCGCAGGAAGAGGTCCTGGATTTCCGTGCCCGGAACCGTGGGCACCCTCTGGCAGGTGGCGTGGGTCATCGCCGCGCCAAAGCCCAGAACCCCGCCGCCGTGGCCCGTAGACGCGACGTTCCCAGCGAGAGCAGGTGGGCTCCCCGCGTCGCGGCTTCCCGCAGCTCGGCGGGGGAGAGCCCTCCCTCCGGACCGATGGCGATCCAAGCGTCGGGCGGGGGAGGGTCGTCGCGGCCGGAGTCGTCGCACACCAGCACGGGTCGGTCGCTGGTGCGATCCAGCCATTCGACCCAACCCAGCGGGGGGAGCACCCGGCACAACCAGGACTGCTTGGACTGCTGGAGGCCAGCCACGGCCTTGGCGCGCAGGCGTTCCATCTGGTGATCGATGTCGCGACCGCGCGGAACCTGGACCCGCTCGGTCCAAAGCGGTTGGAATTCGCGCAGCGGGGTCTGGGCGCACAGGTCCAGAACATCCTCCAGACCTCGATTTTTCAGGATCGCCTGGGCCAGCGATCGACCGGGCTGGGGATCCCGCCTCAGCACAGTCTCGCACTGGAGGATGGATCCGCGCGGATCCGCGATCTCCAGGCGGGCCGTGATCACGGATCCCCGTCCGTCCGTCACCGTGCAAAGGGTGCCGGGGGCCAGCCGGAGGACCCGCACCAGATGGGCGGACTCCACCGGATCCAGGGAAATCCGTTCTCCGACGGTGGCGGTTGGCGCGAAAATCCAGGTTTCGTCGTGGAAGGGAGGCATGCCGGTCGGAAAAGGTAGACGGGGAGGACGGGCGGGGAGCGGGGACTCCTTTCCCGGGCCACTCGCGTACTTAGATTGCAAGGCCTTTGCGTCGAGAAGGAGATCTCATGCGCGTCCTCGAAGGTTCGTTCGTCGCCCCGGCAAAGCCCGTCGCCCTCGTGGCCGCCCGGTTCAATTCCCTCGTGGTGGATCGGCTTGTGGAAGGCGCGCGCGACGGTTTGGTTCGCCACGGCGTCCCCGACGACCAGATCGTTGTCATCCGGGTGCCGGGAGCGTTCGAGATCGGCGCCGCCGCCCGACGGGCCGTGGATTCCCTGAAGTTTTCGGCGGTCATCGCCCTGGGCGCCGTGATCCGCGGCGACACCCCCCATTTCGACCAGGTGGTTTCCGGCACCACCCGGGCCCTCGGCCAGCTCTCCTACGAGGCGAACATACCGGTGGTCTACGCCGTGCTCACCACGGAAGACCTGGAACAGGCCGAGCAGCGCTCGGGCGGAAAGTCCGGAAACAAGGGCTGGGACGCGGCGCTGTCCGCCCTGGAACTCGTCGATCTTTTCCGCAAAATCGAAACCGCATGAGTGGACGAGGTGGCCGTGAGCTCGCATTGCACCTGCTCTACCAGATGGATGTGCGTTCCGAGACGCTCGACCAGGTCCTCCCCGAGGCCCTCGAATTCTTCCAGCCCGTCCCGGAGGACCGTTCCTTCGCGCTCCGCCTGGTGGAATACGCGCTCGAGCAGAAGGACCGCATCGACGAGCTGGTCCGGCAGACGGCCAAGAACTACGACCCTTCCCGCTTCGCGCTCCTGGACCTCTGCGTGCTGCGCATCGCGGTGGCGGAGCTCTTGCGCGTCCCGGAATCGGGGCCTCGGTTGGTGATCAACGAGGCCGTCGAGCTGGCCAAGAGCTATTCCACGGAAAAGTCGGGCGGATTCGTCAACGGACTCCTCGACCCCATCGCCCGCATCGTCCGAGGGGACGCACCCCTCAAACAAGGAGATAGAACGTGACCGAGCGCAAGTTGAAGTGGTGGGGGGCGGCCGCCGCGACGGTCTTCGCCTTCCTGGTGTACTGGCGGACCATGGCCCCCACGGTGAGCTTCTGGGACTGCGGCGAGTACATCGCGGCGGGCCGGATCCTGGGCGTACCCCATCCTCCGGGCATGTCGCTCCACCATGTGTTTTCCCGGATCTTCATCATGGTCTTCTTCTGGGTGAAGGACGTGGGCGCCCGGGTGAACCTGATCTCCGTGCTGGCCTCCTCCCTGATCGCCGGAACCTCCTACCTGACGGGCTTTCGCGCCATCCGGATGTTCCAGAAGGATTCGGAACGCGCGCGGTTCCTTTGGGTCGCGGGATTGGGCGGCGCCCTTGCGGCCCTTCTGGTCACCTTCTGCGACACCCTTTGGTTCTCCTCGGTGGAAGCCGAGATGTACACGCCGGCCATGTTCTTCACTCTGCTCAGCGTGTACCTCATGATGGAATGGCGGGACCTGCGCGCCACGCCCTGGGCCGACCGCATCCTCGTGTTCGTGGTCTACCTCTCCTTTTTGGGCGTGAACTTCACCCTGTTCACGGTCATGTTCCTGCCCATCCTGTGCGTGTGGGTGGTGGCGGTGGACGAGTCCAAGCGTCGCATGTACCCGCTCTACCTCGCGGGCACCCTGCTGATGTCCATCATCTACATGCCCGGCTTGTTCCCGCTCATCGCCCTGGCCCTGGCCGTCGTGTCGCTCCTCCTCTGGATCTTCCCCGTCATGGGCGAGAAGCAGGGCTGGAAATTGTCCTGCGTGCTCTCCTTCGCGGCCGTGCTCGGCTGGTCGCTCTACCTGTACATCCCCATCCGGGCCTCGTTGACCCCCATCATCGACGAGGGCGATCCCCAGGTGCGTCCTCCCCTCGTGCTCGGCGACCCGACCACCTACAACAACCTCCAGACCCGACCGTCCTTCTCCGACGCCTTCAGCCTCAACAACTGGGGCGAGTTCCGCGAGTACATCGAGCGCAAGCAGTACGGCTCCGAGAACATGATCGTGCGTTCCCTCACCCGCCGAGGCAACTTCCTGAACCAGCTCCTGGTCCACGAGAACATGGGCTTCGGCGGCTACCTGATCCAGCAATTCACCCCGTTCAAGGTGCAGCGCGACGACAAGTTCTTCGGGATCCGCGTCCCCAACCAGCTTTCGGCGATGGGTGTGGAATCCGTCAAGGGAGAGGACGGGGTCTATTCCCAGGTGCCCGGTTGGGTGCCCAAACGAGTCGCGCAACTGGCGCTGTTCTTCCTGGCCAACCTGCCGCTGTGGTGGTTGTTCCGCTTCGGGTGGGACCGTGAACGGCGACTGTCCATCCTCCTGGCGGGGCTCTACGTCTTTTCCAGCTTCGGCATGCTCTGGTACGTGAACTTCGCCGACGGCACCCAGCCCGAGGTCGCCGAATACAAGGCATGGCTCCAGCAGAAGCAGGGTGGGCAGGAGGTCGCCTATCCGGATCCCGTCCACATGGAGGTCCGCGAGCGCGACTACTTCTTCACGCCCGCCTTCGTGCTGGTGGGAATCCTCTACGGAGTGGCCGCGGCCCTCTACGCCCAGAAGATGCGGGAAAGCCGCAAGGACGACTGGAAGAACCATCCCCAGTTCGTGTCCTACCTGGTGCTGGTGGCGCTGATGCCCGTCGTGGCCGGCGCCTCCAACTGGCACGAGAGCGACCGGCACAACGACTGGGTTCCCTTCGACTATTCCTACAACCTGCTGAACTCCTGCGAGCCCGACGGCATCCTGTTCACCAACGGCGACAACGACACGTTCCCGCTGTGGGCGCTGCAGTACGCCTACGGGATCCGACCGGACGTGCGGCTGGTGAACCTGTCGCTCATCAACACCGACTGGTACATCCGCCAGATGAAGAACCTGGAGCCCAAGGTTCCGATCACCTACACGGACGCCGAGATCCGCGCCCTGGACGTGGACCGCAACCCTTTCGGACCGGGAACCGTGGTGGACATCGGGCCGCGCAAGGTCCAGGTGCCCTCGGACAAGGACCTTCCCTGGATCAAGATCCAGGACAGGCTGATCCTGCACATCGTGCAGTCCAACGACCACGCCGCGGTCCACAAGCCCATCCACTTCGCCGCCACGGTGGGCGAGGAGAACATGATGGGCCTGGCTCCGTTCTGCCGCATGCAGGGGATGGTCTTCACCTTGACGGATTCCATCCAGACGGATCCCGTGGACATCGACAAGACCGTGGACCTGTTCACCAAGGTCTACAAGTTCCGCGGCATGGCCGGAGACCAGTACAGCGTGGGCTACCTGGACGACGACAGCCGTCGTCTGGAGACCAACTACTCCTCCATCGCCATCCAGGCGGCGTTGGGTTCGGCGGACATCGCCAAGAAGTGGCGCGATTCGGCGGCTTTGACCAAGGACTCCGCGCTCGCCAAGGCACTGAAGGCCAAGTCGGTCGAGCGGATCGCCAAGGTGGTGAGCCTCATCCACGAGGCGGAGCGACTGGTTCCCGACGAATGGCGGACGGCCTACTTCACCGCCCAGATGTTCGCGACCCTGGGCCAGCCGACGTCGGCCGACAGCGTGATCACCGCAGCGCGCAAGCGCCTGCCCAACGAACCCATGCTGGATCGCGCGGCAGCCGAGGTCGACAGCCGATCGGGCCATCCCGAGAAGGCCCTCAAGGTCCTGGAGGAGTCGGTCAAGCGCCACCCCTCCGACGGCCAGATCCAGGTGGATCTCGCCATGACCTACGCCAACCTGGGCAACTTCGAGCAGGCCATGTTCTGGATCAACAAGGCCGCGGCCCTGAGTCCCGGAGACCAGCGCCTCCAGCAGGTGGCTTCGCAGATCCAGGAGCGCGCCGAGCAGTTGTCCAAGATGAAGGGGCTCCCCGCGCCCTCGCGGGCGCCCGGACAGGACTCGGGCGCGAAGTGACCTCGCGGCGAGTCCTCTGGATCAACTGGCGGGACCTGCGCAATCCCCGGATGGGGGGCGCGGAGGTCCATGCCCACGAGGTCCTGCGAAGGCTCGCCGATCGAGGATGGGAATCGGTTCTCGTCAGCCATGGAGCCCCCGGGCTCCTGGACAGGGAAGAGGAAGCCGGGTACGAGGTCCGCCGCGAGGGCGGGGCCTCCACCTTCAACTTCCGCGTGTACCGCAGCCTGCGCCGCTGGATCCGGGAGGAGCGGGCCGACCTGGTCGTGGACGACTCCAACAAGATCGCCCTGATCCACCATCTGTTCGGGAAGGCCATCTACCGCGAGGCCAGCCTTCCCGGAGCCCTCTACGTCAGGCTCTCCGAGGCCCTGGTGCCGCGCATCTACCGGAACACGCCCACCATGACGGGCAGTCCCTCGGCACGCACGGAACTGCTGGGCCTCGGGTTGAAGGACGTGACCGACGTCGGCGAAGGGGTGGACCTTTCCGGATACGGTCCGCCGGACGCGGGGGAGCGCGACCCCGACCTCCTGCTCTACCTGGGGAGGGTGAAGAAGTACAAGGGGTTGGAGGTCCTCCTGCAGGCGCTGGACATCCTTCGCGCGCGATTCCCCGCCGTGCGGCTGGAGGTGGCCGGGTCGGGGGACGACATCCCGCGCCTGGAGTCCATCGCCCGGGGACTGGGGCTCGCCGACCGGGTCCGCTTCCTGGGGAGGGTGTCGGAAGCGGACAAGATCCGTCTCTACCGTGGCGCTTCCGTGGCCTTGAACTCCTCCCTGAAGGAGGGATGGGGTCTCACCTCCATCGAGGCTAACGGCTGCGGCACGCCCGTGGTGGCCTCCGACGTTCCCGGCCTGTGCGATTCCGTCCGCGAAGGCGAGACCGGATTTTTGGTGCCCTTCGGCGACGCGCCGGCGATGGCCGAACGCGTGGGACGGATCCTGGGCGATGCGGCCCTCGCCGACCGGCTCCAACGCTCCAGCCTGGAATGGGCCCGTTCCCACACCTGGGATTCCGTCGCCGACAAGACGGAATCCGTCCTCCTCCGGGCCCTGGGACGCGCGTGAAGGGCGCCGTCCGAAAGGTCCTCTGGCCCGTCCTCCAGACCGCGGCCACCATCCTCCTGGTGGGTTGGATCCTGCACCGCAACGACGCGGGAGCCGTACTGGGGTATCTGCGCGCCGGCGACCCCGAATGGTTCCTCGCGGCCATCGCGGTGTTGGTCCTTTCCATACTCGTCGGGGTGCGGCAATGGCGGTGCCTCCTGGAGGCCCAAGGAGTTGTGGTACCGCGCCTGCGGCTCACGCAAGCCTACTCCCTGGGCATGTTCCTGAATTTCGTGCTGCCTTCGGGCGTGGGAGGCGACGTGGTGCGGGCGGTGCAGATCCACAGGGAGGCCAAAGGGGGCACCCGCGGAGTGGCGGCCACCCTGCTGGACCGGCTGGCGGGACTGTTCACCCTGGCCTTGTTCGCTTCCGTTGCCTCCTGGATCCTGGCCGCGGACCACCCCCAGCCGCTGTTCCGGCACCTGGCCTGGGCCTCCGGTGCCGTCTCCCTGCTGTTCTGCGTCGCGGCGGTGGTCCTCTTCTCGCGCCGGGTCGTGGGATGGATCTCGCCCGTGGCGCGCGTGTTCGGCGAAGGCGCCCTCCTGGACCGCGCGCGCAACCTGCGCCAGGCATTCCTGCAATACCGCAAGGAACCGAGGATCGTGTTGGAGGTCATGGGGCTTTCCGTGGTCACCCAGTTCCTGCGGATCCTGGTGCACTGGTGCTGCGCCAAGGCGATCGGGCTGCCCTTGGATTTCGCCTGGATCCTTCTCTTCGTGCCCATCGTGGCCCTGATCTCCATCCTCCCCATTTCCGTGGGCGGCTGGGGTCTGCGCGAGGGAACGCAGAAGACGTTCTTTTCCCTTCCCGGGGTGATGCCGGGCCTGGATCCGGCGCACGCCATTTCGGGAAGCCTGGCGCTGGCGATCTCCACCAGCCTGCTGGGCATGATCGTTCCAGCCGTCGTCAGCCTGGCCACGGGGCCGCTGCTTTCCTGGAGACAGCCAAAAACCGGGAGGATCCCGTGAACCTGAGCATCGTGGTGCCCGCCTGGAACGAGGCCCAAAGCCTTCCCGAACTCTTCTCCCAGATCCGCGCCGCCCTGGCGGACTGGAACGGCACCTGGGAGGTGATCGTGGTGGACGACGGCTCCCGCGACGACACCTTCGCGGTGGTGCGCGAGTCCCATGCTAAGGACAGTCGCATCCGCGGGGTGCGCTTTCGGCACAACGCGGGGAAGGCGGCGGCCTTGGCCACGGGGTTCGCGGCCGCCCAAGGCGACTACGTGATCACCATGGACGGAGACCTCCAGGACGATCCCGCCGAGATCCGTCCCCTGATGGACATGCTGGACGGCGGTTGGGACATGGTCTCCGGCTGGAAGCAGGTCCGCAACGACCCGGTGGACAAGACGCTGCCCAGCCGGTTCTTCAACGGGCTGGTGCGAAGCGTTTCCGGCCTGAAGCTCCACGATTTCAACTGCGGGCTCAAGGCCTACCGGCGCGAAGTCCTGCCCAGCCTGCGCCTCTACGGCCAGATGCACCGGCTCCTCCCCGTGATGGCCCACTGGGACGGATTCCGGGTGACCGAGAAGGTGGTCAACCACCGCGCCCGCCAGTTCGGGGTCAGCAAGTACGGCTGGAGCCGCGGATTCCACGGGCTCTTCGACCTGCTCACGTTGTGGTTCCTCCACCGCTACCTGCGCCGGCCCCTGCACCTGTTCGGGAGCATCGGACTGGTGGCGTTCGTGGTGGGAGCTTTGCCCATCCCTTGGTTCGCCCTGCAATGGATCCTGACCGGGGCGCTGCGCGTGAGGCCGTTGCTCCTGTTGTCCGTGGGCGGCATCATCCTGGGCGTGCAGTTCCTGTCCTTGGGCTTGTTGGCCGAGCTCATCCAGAGCCGCGAACGCACCGGCGAAGGTCCGGTGGCGGAGAGGGTCTGATCACTCCGGCCGACATTCCGCTCCTCCTGGTGGGCGCGGCCATCGGAGCCTGCCTGGGGTCGTTCGCGAACGTGGTGGTCTGGAGACTCCCGCGTGGCGAGTCCGTGGTCCATCCCGGTTCCAGATGCCCGTCGTGCGGACACCCCATTCCGTGGTACCGGAACCTCCCCATCTTCACCTGGCTGCTCCAGCGCGGCCGCTGCGCCTGGTGCCACGCCTCCATTCCCGCCTTCTACGTGTTCGTGGAAGCCCTGTGCGCGTTGCTGGGTCTGGCCGGTGCCGCCCTCTGGGAGCAGGGATGGCAATTGGGCGATGCCGTGGGTTGGACCCTCTTCGCCCTGGTGGCCGTACCGGTCGCCTTGATCGATTGGGAGCGCTTCGAGATCCCCGATCCGTTGGTCTTCTGGGCCTTGGTGGCTGGTCTGGTGTCCCGGACCTGGGCCGGGGAGGACCACATCCTCGCGTTTGGCACGGTGGTTCGCGATGCCCTGTTCGCGGCGGGATTCCTGTACGCCCTTCATTTCCTGTCCCGCTACCTGGTGGGGGTATGGGGAGATCTGGTCCGAACCGTCCTCCCCAAGGGGATCCGCTGGTCCTGGCGGCGGGGTTGGAAGCGGGACCTTCTGTTGGCGGGTCTGCGCTGGGGGCGGTTCCACCCGGACATGGAAGCCCTGGGCCTGGGCGACGTGAGCCTGGGGTTGGCGGCGGGGGCCTGCCTGGGTTCCTCTTCGGTGTTCCTTGGATTGGCGCCTGCGGCGCTTCTGGGGGTTGGGGGGCACCTGCTGCGTCAGCGGTACCCGGCCAAGGTGCAGAGTGCCGTGGATCTGGGCTTGGACCCCCTGGCCGTTCCCTTCGGACCCTTCCTGTGCGCGGGATTCCTGCTGGCGCGGCTCTGGATCGGTTTTCGCGGCAGCCCTTTCCCCTTCTGACGAAAAAATCGAGCCAAACGCCAGCCGGTCTCCTGGAGAGTACGGCGCGCCGGTGGGCATGGTTGAAACAACAAGTGGATCCGGTCCCGGTTGGGTATGTTGTCGGGGTTCATGAGAGACCCCCTATCTCCAATCGGAATTCATCATGTTGGCTGAATCGCGTCCATCCAAACTTGGACTGCTCGTCTTCTCGTTTCTGATGGCCCTGGCCTCGCGTTCGCAGGCCAAGACCATCATGTGGCTGACCAACTGGTACGACAGCAACATGGACAGCTTGATCGCCATGGATTCCGTCTACATCCCCAACTACAACGGCACGAACGGCTACTACTTCGGAACCTCCCCCCAGATGCTCGTTCCCACGAGCGCCTATGCACCGGTCATCGCGGAAAACGTGGGGAACACCGAGGGTTTGCCCACCGCCCTCACCCAACTGTGGTACGCCCTGCCCAATTGGAATTCCGCGAACTACAACGGCGGAGAGATCAACGTCCAGATCCGGGACAGTGCGGCGATGCACCAATACAACGGTGCCACCCAGCCCATCCAGATCAACTACAAGTACGAGGACGGCCAAACCGGACAGTTGAACCAAGCCAACAACAGCGCCGGACTCCCTGGCGATGTGGACGCGTGCGTGAACTCCATCCCCGGTGACACCGTCTGGCTGAGTCCCACCGCAAAGAATCCCGTCGGCACCTACGTGGGAGACTTCAAGTTCACCTGCTCCGACCACAACCCCTTCTTCGTCAAGGTCGGCACGGTCCACGTCTACAATCCATGGCCGGGAAAGCCTGATTTCATCGAGCTGGGGAACCAGTTCTACCCCACCTACCCGGATTCGGGTCGGCCGGGGTGGTATTCCACGACGCTCTATACGGATCCACGCAACCCTCTGCCCTTCCAGGTGCGCGTGGCCAGCGGAGACCCCACGGCTCCCGGGGCCTCCGGGATCCTGTATCTGGACGCGGGGGGTCTGAACGGGAATGCCAACGGCACCTTCTTCGATTTCACCACCACACCCGGCACCGGCGGTTCGGTGTGGATCCTACCGCCCTTGGTCAGCACCACCTCCACCATCACGACCAAAGCGCCAGCGGTGGCCCTCTCCCTGTACGTCCAGGACCCCCCCTGGAGTACCACCACCTTGCGTGTCGTCTTGAAGGGGGTGACCGCCGACTTCGTTCCCGTGGCCACCCAGTACTGCGGCTGGTACCTGGAGACCTTCTACACCGGTGCGGTCCCAACGAACATCGTGTTGAGCCAACCCTTGGGCGACACGCTGTTCGGGGCCAAGGGACAGGAGCCCCTCTCCACCTCGCTGGCCACGTACGCCAATTGGATCACCGTGCCGCCCGCGGCGGGTACCCTTTGGCTCACCACCAATGGTGTTCCCTCGTTTTCCGCAACCGAGCCCGCCAGCACCACCCTCTGCAACACCAAGGTCCTGGCCTTCAGCGGCTACGACTACACGGATGGCACGGTTGCCGCCACGGCCTACGAACCCTTCGCGCAAGGGCAGACGGGCTTCGTGGTGGACTATCCGGGAACCACCACGAGCACCGACAATTGTCCCCACTCGGGCGGCGGGGTCACCGAGGGCCTGGTCCAGCCGACCCTGAACGCGCAGGGACGTCCGACCTGGTCCAACAAGGTGGATTGCGACATCGGCAAAGCCAACGACGGTCCCCAGTGGTGGTACGACTCGCTGTACAGGAGTTCCACCGGGGTCTTGAGCAGCACGGCGGCCAATGGCGGAACCCGGCTCAACGCCTTCCACTGCATCCGCGTTCCCCTCACCATGGACGCCAGCGGCTACTACGACTACACCAACCTCTCCTTCTTCCCCTTCGACACGGCGACATCGGTCCCGGCGCCCTACCGCCCGGGTACCGGGGACTTCCACTTCGCCATGCACGCCAAAGCCGCCTTCGAATACACCCCCGGCCTGCAGTTCAAGTTCCTCGGCGACGACGACGTGTGGATCTTCATCGACAAGAAGCTCGCCTTGGACCTGGGTGGGCAGCACGGTCCCCAGTCGGGCACCATCAACCTGGACAACCTGGGTCTGACCGAGGGCAAGTCCTACCAGTTCGACATGTTCTACGACGAGCGGCACACCACCGGTTCGGACATCTCGATCAGCACGTCCATGAATCTGGTCCCCATCATCGACGTGGTCTGGGACAGCACCCAGGCGAAGGCCCCGATCCAGGACTACCTGATCTCCACGGCCACCACCACCAGCCGCACGGACATCTGCCCGGAAGACGGAGCCGCGACCTCGACGTCGCTGCGCCCCGCCAACGCCGTCATCACGCTCCTGTTCCCGGACGGCACCCAGCTGAAACTGGATTCCACCTTCAACGCTCCCAACTACCCCGGCCTGACCATCAGCGGGCAGAACAGCCACATCAATGTGGATACCACTGCCATGAAGAAGTCGGGCAAGTTCCCGCAAGGGGGGCTCTACCAGATTCTGGTCACGGTGGGCACGGACTCGCGGGCCATCGACTTCACCATCGTCAGCCAGACCGTGAACGTGAACGGGACCTTGTTCGACAAGAACGGCGACGGCCACGCGGACAGCGTGGCGTTCCACGTGGTGGGTGCCGTTCCGGGGTTCCAGACCGTGACCTCCGCCGTCTTCTATTGGGCCGACTCCTCCGGCAAGGCCGACACCATCACCGTGCCGGGAACCTCGTTCACCGCGACCGACGCCGGGGACAGCGTGATCACGGCATCCTTCCCGCCCATCAAGTTCCGAACCAGTTGCCCGGCAACCGGTTGCACCGGCACCATGGGCGTCGTGAACACCACCCTGGGCGGGTCCGCTCTCGCCAACAAGATCACCGTTCTCGCGGACGGCATTCCCCCCGTGGCCGACAGCGCCTGGCTGGTCTACGACACCACCGGCACCGGCAAGGACACTCTGTACGTGATTCCCTCGGAAGGTGTGACCGGTTCCGCCACGACAACTCCCTGGGTGATCGCGGGCGGCCCCTCCCATCCACTTCCCATCACCGCAATCGGCGTGGTTTCCGGGGGCGTCATCAAGATCCCCCTGGCATCCGCCTCCGACCCCATCCTGCCTGGAGATTCCGTCCGCCTGGGCCAGCAGATCTCGGACCTCGCGCACAATTCTCCCGGCGATTCTTCGCGCTGGGTTCCTGTGCACACCAACCCTGTGGCCAAGGCCTGGATGCTGGACACCACCGGGATGGGCGCGCCCGACGTGATCCACCTGGACGCCCGCGGGAACTTCGGTGGTGCCACCTCCGTGGTGGTCCACTGGAAGACCGCTGCCGGGACCGACACGACATTTTCCGTTGCCACGCCGGGAGGGCTGGGGACCAGCTTGACCTTGCCGTCGGGCATCCTCCAGAATGCCACCTACTGCAATGGCTGCCACATCGACGTGGTCTCCGGGGCAACAACCCAGACCTTCGCCCTCATCGATTCCGTGGCGCCGGTGGCGGTGAGCGCCTCGTACCACTACGGCACTTCCGTGGATACCCTCGTGGTGGTGGCCTCGGAGCCGCTGACGCAGGGGAATGCCACAGGCGAAAACTGGGTGGCCCAGAAGTCCATCGGGACCGCGAGCACTTCGGGAACATTGGTGACGAGTGGAACGCCTGCGATCGCTCCAGCCAACACCCTGACCTTCCTGGTGCCGTCCGGGACCTTCACCGGCGATTCCCTGCGCTTGCGGGGCTGGTCCCTGGACGCCTCCGGCAACGTTCCAGGGCAGTCGTCGGGCGGGGTGTCGAAGTTCGTGCCCGTGGTGTTCAGCGCTCAACCCGTGAGCGTGGCGGTGTACGACGAGAACGGGGACGGCCGCGCCGACAGCGTGGTCTTCAGCTTGACCAAATCCGCCAGCGGAGCCCCGGTCCCCACCGGTTTCACGGTCCAATGGGGCGGGCAGA
>Ga0302319_10018228_pt1 | contig 12815 bp, 10 predicted proteins | sample Bog_T0_2_FD_203319 | JGI IMG/M metagenome (GOLD analysis project Ga0302319, IMG submission 203319) | Peat permafrost microbial communities from Stordalen Mire near Abisko, Sweden - Bog_T0_2 | ecosystem: Environmental > Terrestrial > Soil > Wetlands > Peat | place: Sweden: Abisko, Stordalen Mire...
GCTGTGACTCGCACGAAAGGGGACTCTACCACCTCTGCCTGAATAGCACGATTGGTCTTGACGCCTGCGCCGAACAAATCGTCAGCGCCATCCGCGTATCCAGCATGAGCCAGCGCCCGGAGGCCCGGGAAACCGCCGTCTAGAATATGTATTCGGTGCGCCAATGGCGCGGGTGCCCCATCCTAACCTTCTGTTGGTTAGGGTGGGGTAGTTGACCTTGTCTTTGCTGTTCAAACGATTCTCCGGATTTACTTCCCGCCGCGCAGCCCTTCAATTAGCACGCCCACCTTCGGAGACCCCAACCCGGTACATGCGTTCCATCCCTGCCCAGCCTTGTAAAATCCGTTATCGCCCTGCGTAATATCGCGAAACGGATTCACCCCGCTCTTCGCAAGCCCATACAGCGTGGGCGTAATGTATCCGCAACGCGCGCCCAGCAAACCGTTCATGCACGCCACCAGCGCCGCCCACAGCGGAGCCACCGCGCTGGTCCCTGCCGACGAACAACTCTCGCCGCCCACAATAATTGCGCAACCGCGATGCGGATCGGCCGGACCCGCAACATCCGGAACGCCACGTCCATTGCTGCCCGTAGGAGCCAGTGGAACCCCGTGCTCCTGCTGCCATTGCGGCGTCTCGAAGTGCCGGCTCACTCCGCCGCCGGTCGCTCCGTGCAATCCATGCAGTGTGCAGTTCCACGCCGCTTCGCGCAGCGCATTGCCGTCCGCTTCCTGCACACTGCTGCCACCACAACTCAACACATGCGGACTGCTGGCAGGGAAGTTGACCGTCGGCGTTCCGTCCGTTGAGCCATTCATCGCCCCATCGTCACCAGAAGACGCGCACACCGTCACGCCCAATGCAGCGGCCTCGCGCAGCACCTCATCCACCGAACTCAGATAAGCCGCGCCCACTCCCGTCTCTGGCTCGCCCCAACTGATCGAAATCGCGCTCGGAATTTTCGCCTCGTGGATCGCCATGCTGATCGCGTCATAAATCCCCTGCTCCGTATTCGGAGCCATGTACACCACAATCTCCGCCCCCGGCGCTAGTGCCGCGGCCAGCTCAACATCCATCGTCACTTCAACCGTCGATTGCGCCGCGCACAGCACATCCTCGGGCACCTCTGAAATCTTTCGCTTACCCTCCACCACGTCAAGAAACAACTTGATCTGCTCCGCCGTCGCCGGTGCGTTCTGCACGCCTTCCACTGAAACCCAGCGAATCGCAGGCATCGCCATCTGCATGGATGAAAAAAACTGCTGCAAGTCTGCTTCGTCGTATCCGCCACCCAGCTCAACCAGCGCAATGCTTTGTCCCGTAGCATCGATGCCCGCCGGAAATCCGTAAGCGTCTGCCATCTCGCGCACGCTCCAGAAAGGCGCAATCGTGTTCTCGTGATGTACCGTCCGCCGCCGTGCGCATGGTCGCGTATTCAGCCCCAGCACTGCGCGCACAATCCCCTTCAACTCCTGCGGAACGCTCGCCGTCCCAACCGTCGCCCTGTACTTTCCGCGCCTGTGCTCCACATTCACCAGGCCCACGCCAAAGGCACGCTCCATCGCCGCCGCTTTGCCGTATAACATCACCCCTCGCTGCTGATGTACAACCTCGCAAAGCTCAAGCCCATGCTCTTTGGCAAAGCGCTCCACCACCGCAATGTCTTCTCGCGTCGCTCCGTGCGCCGCCGCCAGCTCTGCGCTTGTCAGGTGTTTACGCTCGCGCGGTAGCCCAGGCTTGTCGCCATCCTTCCCGTGCAACTCCGGCAACTCCCTCCGCCGTCGCAGCAGCAGAGTCACCTGCAACTCCGCATTCGGATCGATGCTGCCCGTCTGCTTCTCACCCGGCAGCGCGACGTGAGTCTGCTCCGGCAACTCCGTTCGCATCGGACTGTCAGCCGTTGCCATCGCTTAAACCTCGAACGCTTCCCATTGTTGCCGCGTGCTCTCCATCAGTTTGGAAAACTCCGGCTCTCCGCGCACGCTCGCCAGGAACGGATCGAAATTCTGCATCAGCGGATAATTGATAAAGCCGCGTTCCACCGCCGCCTTCAGCCACTCCAGCGCTGTTTCTTTCTCGCCAATCAACGCAAATCCCTGCGCCATGATCCACGCATAGTTCATGTCAACAATGGCAGCGCTGCTAAGTTCGTCATTCACGCATCCCAGCGCCGCATCTCTGTCACGGCGCAACGCATGACCGTAGAATGTGCCGAGCTGGGTAAAGAAATTCTGCTCAGTCTCCTTTGCCATTGCTTCCAGCACTGCCACGGATTCTTCCGTGCGGCCATTCAAGGCCAGTACCTGCGCATAAGCCAGCCGCAGCATCGGATTCTGCGGATCGGCCTTCAGCGCGCGTTCAAACGGAGCCAGCGCGCGCCCAAACTCACCCGAAAGCATGGCTACCAGTCCCGGAACCATCAACCACATTGGCGTCAATGGATCGACATCGATCAATCTTTGCGCCATCCCCACAACCGCATATCCTTTGCCGCTCAGGCTGCAGATCGCGCACAGCCAGCTCAAAGTGTCCGGATCGTTAGGATTGCTCTCCAGCGATTTCTTCAGCAGCCGCACCGCCTCCTGAATCCTTCCCCGTGAAGCTTCCACCAGCCCCAGCAGCCGATGCCCGTGGCCGGAGTCCGCATCCAGTTCAAGAATGCGTCTCGCACAGCGTTCCGCATTCACAATGTATTGCGGATCGGTTGAAATCCCAGCATTCACAAATTGCCAATACACCTGCCCCATCGCGGAGAGTAGCACCACGTTCTCGCCAATAATCCGTTCGCCTTTTTTCAGGTAGCCCAGCGCGCGTTCCAGCCCCTCGCTGGAGTACGACAGAATCTCCTGCTTCGCCCGCAGGTAATACTCATAGGCGCGCACATCCTGAATCGGCTTCTCGCCCAGCCGCATGGATTCCTCTGGGCTCAGCTTCACTTTCAGGGCCTCTACAATCCGCCGTGACAAGCTCTCCTGAATGGCAAAAATATCCTCCAGGCTGCCCGTGTACTTCTCCGCCCAAATCAGCGAATCCGTAGCCGGATCAATCAACTTCGCCGTAACCCGCAGGTTATTGCCAATCGTGCGTACCGTGCCTTCCATCACGTATTGAACCTTCAACTCGGCGGCAATCCTCTTCAGATCGTCTCCAGCATCCTTCAAACGGCTGGCAGATGTACGGCAGATCACCCGCAACCGCGAGATCGCCGACAGGTCGGTAATGATTTCGTCCGTAAGTCCATCGCTGAAGAAGCTGTCGCGCGCCTCATCTCCCAGCACCGCAAACGGCAGCACCACAATGGACTTCTCCTGCGGTGCCGATGCTCGCGTAAAGCTCTGTGCCGGAATCGCGCCGCTTCCATTCGTGAGCAGCTCCAGGTCCGCCAGAAACTCTCCCGCGCTCTGGTATCGCTCATCCCGCCGCTTCGCCAGAGCCCGCAGCAGCACCGTGTGAACACCGCTTGGCAGCTCTGGCCGATGAATGTGAATCGGTTTCACCTCATCGTGCATGATTGCGTGCAGCACCACGTATGAGTTGGCCCCGGCAAACGGAGGCACACCCGCCAGCATCTCGTAGAAGACCACGCCCGAGGACCAAACGTCTCCCCGATGATCGCTATCAAGCCCCTGAAGAACTTCCGGAGGCAGGTACGCAACCGTGCCCAGCATCGCGTCGGTCTCCGTAAGGCATTCGGAGTTGTCGGTCAGCTTCGCCAATCCAAAGTCGACAATTTTTACTCCGCCGCTCTCCGTCAGAATCACGTTGGAAGGTTTGATGTCGCGGTGAATCACCCCGCGCTCATGCGCATGCTTCAGCCCGCACAGAATCTCCCGCGTGATCTGCAAGGCGGGTTCCAGCTCCATGCGACCGCGGCCGATCCGCGTTGAGAGCGTCTCGCCGTCGTAGTAGGCCATCACCAGAACAATCTGCCCGTCGCTGCCTTCTTCCACTTCATGAATTGTGCAGATGTTCGGATGATCCAGGCTGGAAGCCGCGCGCGCCTCCCGCAGCAGGCGCTCCCGTCGCGCCCCATCCTGCGTCAGATGAGCGGGCAAAAACTTCAGCGCCACCATCCGCTTTAATCGGACGTCTTCCGCCTTGCACACCACTCCCATGCCGCCGCGCCCCACCTCATGCACGATCCTGTAGTGTGCAATCGTTCCTTCGGTCAAACACAACCTCCACTAGCTCTGGTGCCCCATATCTGCCGCTGTTAGCAGATGTGGGTCAGTTGACCTTGTTGTTTTTCTCTCTCGCCCCCAACTCTTCCAGGATCTCAACCAATCCCTCCAACGTAGCGAACGCACTCATCGAAATCAGCGCCGAATCGCTCTCTGAGAGCGGCAACCCCGTGATCGTGGCCCGAAGTTCCGTTAGATGCTCAATATCATCGGCCGCGTGCTGGTGCAGGCAGCGGAAGGCTTCCGGCCGATACCCCGAAACTCTCTGAATCTCCGCCAGATGTTGCGGCAGCGGCGGATTGCCCTCGATCACCGCCAGATAGCCGAACAGCGCAGCCGGATGCGCATGACGTACCCAGCAGTACTGCGCCCCGATCAGCCGTGCAACGTTTGCCGAAGGTGCGCGGCCCAGCACTGCTGCACGATCCAGGCACGTAAAGGCCATGTCATCAAGCAGCCACTCGTCGTGGTGCCTCTCCTCAAGAATGTGCCGCTCCAGGTACGCCGCCGTCATCGTTGCCAGCGGATCGTTCGCCGCCAGCTCCGCCGCGCGCTCGAAGGCCGCGGTCATCAGCGGAACGCTGCAATGAACCATGGAGTAGAGTTCGAGCAGGAAGGATGGCAGCAGGCGCCCAACGTTCTCTCCACACCAGAAGCGCTGTGCCGCCGTGTTCAGCAACTTCTGTGCCAGAACAATCTTCATCCACACAGCCGCACCGCGCCCCTGCCCGGGCGCAGGCGCGTCCACTGCCGGCTCTGTGACGTGCGTCAGCTCAGTTGTTTTATCCACTGGTTGTGTTACACGATGAAGTTTGGCCGGATGTGATTCTTGTCCGCCGAGGGTGCTCCAAGTTTTTGGCGCAGACGGACCAGAACATCGATTTCGTCGTCGGTAATGGTGCCAACCAACGCGATCTCCTCGGGGCTGAACTGCTTCTGCTCGAGAATTCCTGCATTCTCAAGGCGCGTTAACTTCGACTGTGCATCGGACATTTCGACCTCCTGAAGTGTACTCAACGATTCCGTAGATACCGTTCATCCATGAAATAGTTGTCAGCTTTGGAGGAAAGTAAGTCGAATAAGAGAAATTCAGAGTACAAAGAATCTCAAAAAGCAGCGGGAAACGATTCCCGAGTGTCATTGTGTATAAGCCAGTCCGAGGTAAGTTGTCAATCGGAGCTCGCTTTCAGGCCAATCAAGTATCAATAGGGTAAACGTATAGACAAGAAATGTACTACTCTGCCAATCATCCGGAAACTCCCTCAACTATTGCCGACTCAGTAACATCGACATTTTCAACCATTACCATCTCTGCCAATGGTTGTTCGTCTACGAGTCCAGGCGGTAACGGCTTTCCGAGAGCCGGAAAAGTGGCTTCCACAGCAGGCGGTTGATGGTGACGACCATGGCCGCCATCACAACCGTCGAGAGTAGCAGCAGTCGGCCGTTGCCGCTGTCATTGGCCAAACTGATCTGCGCGCCCAGTCCCAGCGTGGTGTAGGTGTGCTCGTTCATGCGGAAGTATTCGGCCACAATACTCGCATTCCATGCGCCTCCGGAGGCTGTTACCAATCCCGTGACAAGGTAAGGAAAAATCCCTGGAAGGATCACGGTCATCCAGCGCTCGCGGAAATTGAAACGAAAAATACTGGACACATCGCGCATATCGCTCGGTATGGCAAGGGCTCCGGCGATCACGTTAAACAGGATGTACCACTGCGTTCCAAGCAGCATAAGAATAATGGAAGCCGTGTTGATCCCTCCGCCCATTTGAATGATGGCGAGAAGAATGATCGGGAACAGCGCGGTCGCCGGAACCGATGCGGCGATCTGCGCCAGCGGCTGTGCGTAGCGCGCCAGGCGCGGACTGAATCCGATCGCGACTCCTGCCGGAACGCACCACGCAACCGCGAGCAGCAGAGAGAGCGTGACCCGCAGCAGGGTTGCTCCCGCGGCATGGAACGTCAGTGAAAGCTCTGCCGAAGACAGACCAGAGAGCAGTATCCCGGCTTTGACCGTGGCATAAAGAGAGAGCCCCACCAGAATAGCCACCACGCCGACGGCAAGTAGGTTGCCAAGCTTAGGTGTAGTCGGATTCGCGGGCTCAGAGGCCGGTGTACGCTCGGCGAGGTAATGCACCAGTCGTTCCGAAAGCGGCGCAAAGACCCGGTGGCGCACCGCCCGCAGCACCGTTGAGTTGAAGAGCATCGAGAGAAACGGCGAGCGCGATGGGGCAGTCGACTCAACCTGCTCGAACTTGAACTTATCGGACCATATAATCAGCGGCCGCCAGAGAAGCTGATCCAGCAACACGATGACGCCGATCAGAGCAGCAAGGCCCCAGGCCATCGCTTGTTTGTCATTGTTGTCAGCGGCGGTCTTCAAGTAAGAGCCCAGTCCCGGAAGACGAAAGTCGCGATTGTTAAGAACAAACATCTCGCAAAGCATCAGCGTGAACCATCCCTGCGCAACTGAGACCATGGAATTCCACACCAGGCCGATGGTGCTGAACGGAAGCTCCAACTGAAAGAAGCGCTGCCAGCGGCTGAAACCGTAGATGCGGGTTGCTTCGCGCAATTCGCGCGGAATGGCCTTGAGCGATGAATAAAAGCTGAATGCAATATTCCAGACCTGCCCGGTGAAGATGAGCACAATCGAGCCAAGCTCAAGACCAAGCTGACGCGTAGGGAACAGGGCGACCGTAGCCAGCATCACGCCGGGAAGAAAGCTGAGAACGGGAATCGACTGTAGAACATCGAGCACCGCGATCATCATCACTTCGGCCCGCTTGTTGTAGGCCGCAATGTATCCGTAGGTCAGTGCGAAGGCCAAACTCAAAACATAGGCCGTTGCCATACGCACCAAAGAGTAGAAGGCGTAGATGGGCAGAGCACGCGGCGAGCGCTCAATCACCGCCTCGGCAACCGGCGCGGTAAACCAGTAGCGGGTGACGATCGAGAACGCATAGAAAATGGCGATGACTCCGGCGAACACCGTGAAGTCGACCACTAGCGGCCAGGTGCGGTGACGAACCGTCGATTGCGCAAAGGTGCGGACGCGGCGGATCACAGGCTGGGCGTCTCCGATACAGCTTCAGTCTGGTGCAGGTACAGGCGATGGCGGTCGGAGTCGTACTCAAAAAGCTCGGCGTAGCGTCCCCAACTGATGGCGGTCTCAAGCTGTCGCTTAGATTCCTCTTCGCTGAAGTGTTCGTCGAGAAGATCGTGAAAGAGTTCCTCGGGAGCCGAGTGGTCCTTCTTGGCCTCAAGAGTGCGAGTAATCTGGCGCAGCAGAGTGACGTGCGAGAGGACAGCCTGGCGGAAGAGCTCCTTCTGGCGCAGGATTTCAGCGTTGGCAAATTCGTGCCCATCCGGCGTGATCTGCGCTTCGCCTTCTTCAACCTTGAGAAAGCCGAGCTGATGCGCGGCGTCAACAATGGGAAGCAGATCGTCGAGTTCGAAGGAGAGTTCGTCGGCGAGTCGGTACATATCTTCGCGGCCATCGGGGCGGTCGTCGATCAGCTCGAGCAATCCGGCGATGCCGCCGGGCCGGGCGTGCGAGAGCATCTGGTAGGCAGCGCGAGGCGTGCGCGCCAGGGGAAGCAGCGGCTGGTACGTAGGCTGCAGAGGAGTTGTAGCCTGACCAGGCGAGGTGAGCACCTTGTAGATGTAATCCACGCATTCGGTAAACTCGGCAGACTTGCGCTCGCGTGGGCGGGGCAAGCTGACTTCGAAATCCGTGCGGATACATCCTGGATTTTTTCCGAGCACGATGATGCGGTCGGCGAGCAGAACCGCTTCCTCAATGTTGTGCGTAACAATAAAGATGGCGCGTGTAGGAATCGCCTTCTTGCCCCACAACTCGAGAAGTTCACTACGGAGGTTTTCGGCGGTGAGAACATCGAGGGCCGAAAAAGGCTCGTCCATGAAGAGAACTTCAGGCTCTACAACCAAGGCCCGGGCAAAGCCGACGCGCTGCTTCATGCCGCCGGAAAGCTCCTTGGGATAGGCTTGCTCGAAACCATCAAGACCCACAGTGTCAAGAATCTTGAGACTGCGCTTGCGGCGCTCAAAGGCGTTGACACCGCGCGCCTTCAGCGGCGCTTCCACGTTCTCAAACACTGTAAGCCAGGGAAAAAGCGCGAAGCTCTGGAAGACAATGCTGACGTTGGGTGCGCAGTCACCCATGGGCTTTCCATGCCACAGAACTTCGCCAGCGGAGGGTCGGGTAAGGCCGGTCAGCATGCGCAGCAAGGTGCTCTTGCCGGAGCCGGAGGGTCCAAGCAGCGCAAGTATCTGGCCGGGCTCTATGGAGAGGTCGGTTGGTGCAATCACCGGAATGGTGCTGGACGTGTGCTCTCCGTAAAACTTTTCAACTTTTGAGGCTTGGATGATTGCGTCTGGCATTCTCTCTCCCGTTCAGCGGGCGCATGGGTATTGAGCCGAGGCGGGCTGCTCACGTCAATGCTTCCAAGATAACAGCCAAATGTGAATAGACGGGAACAAATGGCCGAAAAGAGCAGCATACGAGCAATTTGCCGTTCCAAACTAAAAGGCCCCGAGGATGAGCTCGGGGCCTTTCGCATGAGACGAAAATGCTAGTCGCTGGTGTAGTAGTCCACCGCAATGGGGCTCTCAAACAGAGAGTAGTCACGTGTCACGACGGTGATGCCGCTCTCGGTCACAAAATACTTCTGCCGGTCGGCTTCGGTGTCGTATCCAATGACTGTTCCCTCGGGAAGAGTGACGTCGCGGTCGATGATGGTCTTGCGAATACGGCAGTGGCGCCCAATGTTGACGTGGCTGAACAGAATACTGGAGTCCACTTCGGCGTAGGAGTTGACGCGAACATCGGGCGAGAGCACGCTCTCGCGCACCACGCCGCCGGAGACGATGCATCCCTGGCTGATCACCGAGTCAATGGCGAGACCGGTGCGTCCGGCCTCGGCAAATACGAACTTTGCCGGTGGATATTGGCGCTGGTAGCCGCGGACGGGCCAGCTCTGATCGTACAGGTTGAAGACCGGCGAGACCGAGGCCACATCCATGTTCGCTTCGTAGTAGGCCTCAAGAGTTCCCACATCGCGCCAGTACAGCGCTTCCTTGTGGTTCTCATCAACAAAGTTGAAGGAGTAAACCTTGTAGTCATCCACCATGCGAGGAAGAATGTTGTAGCCGAAATCATGGCGCGATTCGGGATCTTCGGCATCCTTGAGCAGGGCTGGGATCAGCACGTCTGTGTTGAACAGGTAGATGCCCATCGAGGCCGAGATCATCTCCGGGTTGTAGGGCGAGCGAAGATCGGTCTTCTTCGGTTTTTCCTGGAATCCAGTAACGCGGCCATCGCGGGCAATCTCAACCACGCCGAACTGGCGGGACTCGCTGGGATCGATGAGAATCGTGGCGAGCGTGACGTCGGCACCTGATTGAATGTGCTGTTCGAGCATGAGCTCGTAGTTCATCTTGTAGATGTGGTCGCCCGAGAGAAGCAGAGTGTACTTGGAGCGCTCGCTGCCTATGGAGTAGATGTTCTGATACACGGCGTCAGCGGTTCCCTTGTACCAGTCTTCACTGACGCGCTTCATCGGAGGCAGAATTTCGACGAACTCACCAAGTTCGCTGGCGACCACCTGCCAGGCTTCACGAATATGACGATTGAGGGAGAGCGCCTTGTACTGCGTGAGAATGTAAACCTTGCGCAGGTTGGAGTTGATGCAGTTGGACAGAGTTACGTCAATAATGCGGTAAATGCCGCCAAAGGTGACGGCAGGTTTGGCGCGATCGCGGGTAAGCGGATATAACCGTTCGCCTGCGCCACCAGCAAGCAAGACTCCCAGAGTGTCCTTCATCTGCTTTCCTGACCGAAAGAATTCGACTGAAAAGTGCAAAGCACGGCAGCTCAAAGCAGCTGCAAGAAAAAGAAAACTAGAACTCTTATAGATTTCAAGAAACCACAACAGAGGATAGTAGCACAGGAAACCACCTCCGTCGGGAACTGAGACGGAGGCGGAGTCATGCGGCTTTTTCGTTCTTTCGGCCGGGCTTGGACTCTACGGAAATCCTGAGCGACTTCAGAAAATTGGCGTCCTGTGGACTTATGTGTAACTCAGGCTCGCCGATGCGCGTCGGTTGAGCAAAGGACGAGTCAGCCTCGCGTTTATTGAACCCGACAGTAGCCTCGAGGACAACAAAGATGTCATATCCTTCCGAGCGGATTCGGGAGATGACGTCTGCGATGTGCTCGGAGTCTGAAATTGAGTCGTTGATCGCTTCGCCGAGCTGCTTCATGAGGCGTTCGAGTTTTTGATCCACAATGATCTCCAACGCTTTAGATGCCGGAGTGAGGCGTCGAGTTATTTTGGGATGGCAGAGCTGGATAGGGAAAAAACAGAAAACAGGCGCTTTGTGACAAATGCCCGTGCCGGCGCCGTGGTTTGGGGCGTTACAATATGTTGATATGAGCAATGTGCGGTTGCCGGGTAGACGATCCTCTCTGGGCTCAAAATTGGGTGCAGTGTCGGGAAAGTTCTACTCCAAACTGAAAGGCGAACCCGGCCGGAACAAGCGAATTTTTCGCGGGTTGCGATCAGGTGTGTCCGGCTTTCTCAAGCCGGTGATGGGTACGCTTCGAGTGTTGTTCCTGGAAGTAAGCGGATTCATATTCATTTGTTTTACCGTCATCATCGTCAGCGCCTTCTTTCGCGAATACCGTAAGTACGCCACTCACCAGGTTGGAGTGGAACGGGTCATCTTGGCCGGCGTAATCGGCGCAATGTTCTTTTATTTTGGTTTGAGTTCCTTCTGGCGAGCACGTCGGAAGAGATCAAGAATTTGATGAGATCAGAGAGGCCTGCCAATGTCTGACAGTGCAAGCAAGAAACCTGAAAAAATATTCCAGACTACATCGCATATCGTCATCAACCCCTTCTATACTCCTGCCGATCTCGCCAGTTTCAGCTATGAAAAAGAGCTGAACGCTCCAGGCAGTTTTCCATACACGCGAGGCGTGCAAGCTTCGATGTATCGCGGACGCCTGTGGACGATGCGTCAATACGCGGGAATGGGTGACGCGGAGGAGAGCAACAAACGCTACCGATTCCTGCTAGGCCAGGGAACCACGGGCCTGTCGGTGGCCTTCGATTTGCCGACCCAGATCGGCTATGACAGCGACAATCCGTTTGCGCTTGGTGAAGTGGGCAAAGTGGGCGTGGCCATTGACACCATTGAAGATATGCAACGGTTGTTCGACCAGATCAACCTGGAAAAAGTCTCTACGTCGATGACCATCAACTCTTCGGCGGCGGTTCTGTTATCGCTGTATATCGCGGTGGCAAAGCGCAACGGCTTCGATCCTAAGAAGCTGAGCGGTACGATCCAGAATGACGTGCTGAAGGAGTACATCGCGCGCGGCACGTACATCTATCCGCCCACACAAGCGATGCGGCTCATCACCGACATTTTTGCATACTGCAATGAGAACGTGCCGGAGTGGAACACAATCTCGATCAGTGGCTACCATATGCGCGAGGCGGGTTCGACCGCAGTGCAGGAAGTGGCTTTTACCCTGGCCGATGGCATTACGTACGTGAAAGCGGCGGTGGAAGCGGGGCTGAACGTGAATGATTTTGCGCCGCGGCTTTCTTTCTTCTTCGCCTGTCACAACAATTTCCTCGAAGAGGTTGCGAAGTTCCGCGCGGCGCGGCGGATGTGGGCGAAGATCATGCGCGAGCGCTTTGGCGCCACCTCACCGAAGGCGCTGATGTTGCGCTTCCACACCCAGACCGGCGGCTCAACGCTGACGGCGCAACAACCGCAGAACAATATTGTGCGCACGGCGTTGCAGGCAATGTCGGCGGTGCTGGGCGGCACGCAGTCGTTGCACACGAATTCATTCGATGAGGCGCTGGCGCTGCCGACGGAAGACTCGGCGCGGATTGCATTGCGCACGCAGCAGATCATCGGTTATGAGAGCGGCGTGACTGCGGCCATCGACCCGTTGGCGGGCTCCTACTATGTGGAGCAGTTGACCAACGAGATCGAAAATCGTGCATCTGAATACATCGGAAAGATCGACACCATCGGTGGAATGTTGAAGGCCATCGAGCAGGGATTTGTGCAGCAGGAAATTCAGAACGCCGCATACGAGTTCCAGAAATCAGTCGACAGCAAAGAGCAGATTCTGGTGGGTGTGAATGCCTTCGCGGTAGATCACGAGAAGCCGGTTTCATTGCAGAAAATCGACCCCGAACTGGAACGCCGTCAAGTGGAGCGTCTCCGAGCCTTCCGAGTCAAGCGCGACCAGGAAAAGACTTCGGCGGCTGTTCGCAAGGTGGACGAAACCGCGCGTGCAGGCGGAAATCTGATGCCGGTGATTGTTGACGCTGTGGAGAGCAACGCCACGATCGGTGAAATCTGCGATGCAATGCGCGCGGTGTTTGGCGAATACAAGGAAGTTATGGTCATCTGACCACGGTCAACTGAACGAAGGAAGCGCGTTACTCGAAGGCGCGGAGAAATCCGCGCCTTTTGTCTTGCTCAGAGGTGGTCAAGCGTTAAGGCTCAGGGCAGGCAACTTCGCGGTCGCCCACGTAACATCGCACCGGAGACGGCGCCGCGCGCTCGCGCTGCTCGGCCT
>Ga0302319_10018231_pt1 | contig 12813 bp, 11 predicted proteins | sample Bog_T0_2_FD_203319 | JGI IMG/M metagenome (GOLD analysis project Ga0302319, IMG submission 203319) | Peat permafrost microbial communities from Stordalen Mire near Abisko, Sweden - Bog_T0_2 | ecosystem: Environmental > Terrestrial > Soil > Wetlands > Peat | place: Sweden: Abisko, Stordalen Mire...
CCAGTGGAACGCCGGGAGGGGGGTCACCCTCTACCAGTTCTGCCTCAGCAGCGTTAGGGCCGGAGCATGCGACCTGTTCACGTACAAAGGTTCGGCCCTGTCCGCGACCGTGCCGAGCCTGCCCGCAAACGGCGCAACCGTGTACGCAACGCTCTGGTCATGCATCAATGGAACCTGGCAGCAAAACAACTATCTCTATACCGAACAGTAGCGCGGCGCGCCGTACTGTAAATGCCCTGAACGCTCTGCGGCGGCGTATGTTGACGCGAAGCCCGGCGCTGAACAGGCTAACGGGCTGTTACGAAACCGAGTTTGTAGAGCAATGAGAAGCGAAGTTGCAGAGATGAGAGCTTCGCGCTCAAACGCGCGCCGCCATCTCGCCGGCGGGGATCGCTGGACGCTTACGATATATCAGTGTGCCGAACTGACAGAACCACATCACTGTCGTAAAGAACGAGACTTATATGGGGGTTCCAGGTCCGTATTATGCCTTGCTCGCAGGTTCGGTATGCCCTTACAATGTTATTAATTGAACCCATCTCATATACAGACATTTCTAACGGATATGACGTCCCCGGGTTATGCCATCACTGAATGAATTGCAGTCTAACCGCAGAGTTTGCAATCTCTTGGGGAGTGCCCTGTCTTTATGGCGAACATAGATGGAGGAGCGCAGATGGCCCAGCAAGAGAAAAGCCGCGATAATAATTTTGATTCACTGCGGCTCATCTTCGCCGTTCTGGTGATCTTCTCACATAGCTTTCCGCTGACACGGGGATCAAACGCAACCGAGCCCCTATCCATTCTTACCCGTGGCCAGGTGACCTTTGGTAACATCAGCGTTTGGGGGTTCTTCGTAATCAGCGGGTTTCTAATTACCCGAAGCTGGCAACGCTCGCCCAGGATCAGTAAGTATCTGGTGAGGCGCATCAGCCGAATCTACCCGGGATTTGTTGTAAACGCAATAATTGCCGCACTGGTCGTGGTTCCGATCGCGGCTGATCCCAGCACGTATTTCCCTGTTTCTTTAAGTAGCTTCTTGTTGAACACACTACGCTTGCAAAGCTTCGAATATCCGCCAGTATTTGTCCACAATCCAGGTAGTGCGCTCAATGGAGCCCTGTGGTCAGTGCCGTTTGAGTTTTGGTGCTATCTGGGCATAATTGTACTTGGACTTTCCCGTCTGTTACGTCGCCGCTGGGTGGTCGTGCTTCTCCTGTTCCTGGTTATTGGTTTTCATTTGTACCTGGACATCACGGGTTGGTTGCCAGGCGGGGGCATTCTAGGTCGGATATTCGGCTTTCCGGTCTTCTGGGCGGTTGTGTTGCCATTTTTTCTAGCCGGAACCATATTCCAGCTGTATGGCGGTTACAGACTCTTACGTGCGCCTTTCGTAATCATTGCAGTGGTTTTGCTGTTATCTGCGAACTTTATTCCGCATGCGTTGATAGTTGCGATACCGACATGTGGCGCATACCTTCTGATGACTTTGGCATATTGGCCTTTTCTGCATCCCCTGAACCTAGGCCACTTTGGGGACTTTTCGTACGGCACTTATCTTTACGCTTACCCTATCCAACAACTCTTGGTCCAGTATGCGCATGGGCACATTTCACCTTGGCTTCTGTTCGCGCAAGCTACACCTCTCACCCTCATTGCCGGTGTGCTTTCGTGGTTCCTCATTGAACGTCATTTTCTTGAGCGCGGTTCGCGACTCAAGCATCAGGGAGTATTGCAACCGGAACATAAGGTTCCATCTGATGCATCCTCTACCCTTTTGTCCTAGCCTGTGTCTGAAAATGCATTACTGTTCAGCTAGAAGCATCTGCACAATTCGGCGACCCGCGTCATTCTTGAATAAACTATGAACATGAAACGAAGGACGCGGTAGTGTCCAAAAGTGAAGCGCGAAGTTTTCTGTCGATGATAACGTAATATATCTTTCGGACATTTGAATTGAGTTTTCAGCGATCGCTCGAAGGGGGGCGAAGGGTTAAGACGATGTCCGCCGATCTGAATCCCCCGGATTTCCGCCAACCAGCTCACTGCTGCTGATAGAAAGTTCTATGTTGCGGCAACAGCCTGAACAGCTTCTGGCCGAAGCGGAATGTTCCAGTCAGCCAGCACTACGGCAAGGTCGGAACGCATCTTATCCTCAGAACAATTCTCAGTCCCGAATCGGTGACTATTGTCGCTTAACCTGGCAACTTCTGCGGGATTGGTCCAAAGCCCGGTTATCGCCTGAACCATGCTATCCGAAGATGATGGTTCACAAAGTACTCCGTTGAAGCCTGGAAGAACATAGTCGGAGATCCCCTGAGAATCTGTAGCGACGATGGCCTTCGCCAAATGCATTGCGCACACGAGGGTCACATGACCGCATGGCACTGTCGAGCCAGACAATGGCAAGACGGTGAATTGAGAATGCTGCAGGACATTCATCGCTTGCTCAAACGGCGCATTCACCATGACGCTTACGTTCGGTGGGATCTCGATGCCAATGAGGCTTTCGGGACGAACCACTAGCACGAACGGAATGTCGGGCAATTTACGGCCTGCTTCGATCAGTGTGCGATAGTCCCTTCCGTTGCCCCCAATCGACGAGATGTAACGCCCTGGATGCAGTGGATACTCTGGAGACACTTGGGGTACACCAATGCTCCATATACGCAGGCGAATACGCTCGTTCGGGATATCGAAGTATCGGCTGTACAGGCTGCGCTCCATGGAAGAGTGGACCGAAAACAGCTTGATCTGTTGGAATGCGTAGCGCATGAGTTGAAGCTTGAAACCGACAGGGAGCTCGGTGAAATTGAACGAATCGACATAATGGTCGATGTGGATTTGAAAAATGCGACAAAACAGCGAACACAAAAATGATGCGCGGGGATCGTGCGTTATGAGAAGCTGCGCATTTCCATTGGACGCGCGCCGGACCGCTTGCCAGCAGGCGCGAATCATGGCAATGTTCGGGCGACCAATTGTTCTTTCCAAGAGGTTGATGGGTCGGTCGTCAAAGAAGACCCATTCCGCGTCCTCACCAGTGAGCGCAGGCCCCAATTTGCGCCAATCCTCCGCAAAGCCGGGAGCACAACACACTATTAGAGGGAGCTTCATATTGCCCTATCTCGCATGTGAACGACTCGTGTCAAATGATCGCCTTGTTCTGTGAGGTATGCCTGCGTCGCTTGTTCGGTCTACACCGGTGACAGCCGACTTGCACGGTTTGCGCAATTGAGCGTCTGGCACATCCGGTCAGCGCAAAACGTACTAGAAGCTTCTCTTCGCCAACTCTAACCGGCATTCGTTTCCTTATACTCAATCAACTTTTGCCTTCTCCCTCGTCGTTTGCTGAGTTCATACTGCAGTTGTCCGATGAGGATGGGCACTTGTTGGAGGTGCGAATGAAATCCATAAATCAAGAGTACCCAGGGTTTGGCTCCTTTCCATCGCGCCTTCCATGCTGAGCGCAAAGACAACATTAGTAGCAATGCAAGCCAAAGTGCACCGGGCAGAAATCCAAACTTCGCGCTTGCGGCAATGGCGGCAGCAAACAAGAGAATCCACAAACTGCCACGCAACAGATTTCGTCTTCGGTCGACCATCCACAACGGATCCTCTGAGTTCTTGAACCGCTGCGAAACTTCTGCATAGGCATGGCCGGCCCGAGTGGCGCGTTTCCAGTACTGCCCCCAACTCGAAATCTGCAGATCGTGTCCGGTCATCGGTTGATCGATATGGAGGATACCGTAACCGCGAGCCCTCAGACGCCTGCACAACTCGGGCTCTTCACCCGCAATCAGCGTCTCGTCGAATCCTCCTGTTTCCAGCAGAGCACTGCGGCGCATCAGCACGTCGCCTCCGCAGAATTCCGTCAGCCCCGGCGGGTACATCCAGTCCAGGTCGAGAACGCGATTATAAACAGAAGCTTCGGGATGGATTTCGCGGCGATGCCCCCAAACGGCCGCGACCGATTGCCGCTGCCGCAATGCATGGCATGCTGCCGGGAGGAAGTCTGGATTTAAGAGCGTATCTCCGTCCAGAAACAGGATCAGTTCGGATGTTGCGTGCAGCCAGCCGGCATTGCGGCCTATCGCCGCCGTCGGCCGCTCCGGGTGAACCACGATCACAGTTGCGCCATACTGGGATGCTAGTTCCGGGCTACCATCCGTCGACGCTGAATCGACGTAGATCAGTTCGTTCACGGTAGTACCACGAGCCAACTCGATGGACTCCAGGCATCGAGCGAGTCGCTGCCCCTCATTGCGGCCGATTACGACAGCCGCAACTGTCTGCACTTCAGCGCTCCCGCCATTATCCCGGTTATCTTCAGATTCTTCTGGCATGTGCGCCTTCTCCATGCGAGGCCTCGGGGTTCGCAAACTCCTCATTTGAAGCGGGCATCGCCATCTTTCGCGGAAGCACGCGCGCTGGAACCCCGACCGCAATCGAGTTGGAAGGAACATCGATGAGCACTACTGCGTTAGCGCCGATCAACACATCGTCGCCAATTCGAATCGCCCCCAGTATCTTGGCGCCGGCTCCTATATCCACCCGATTTCCCAAGATTGGCGCCCCGCGGTGACCTGTATGTCTGAGCCCCACAGTCACCCCATTACGGATCACGCAATCGTCCCCAAACACTGCGTCTCCGCTTATTACAATTCCTCCAAAATGATCGATTCGAAAACGTCTCCCCAGTGTCGCTTCACATGGAAGCTCGATACCTGTCAGCACCTCGGAGAAAGGCTTCAGCAGCTTGTAGAGGAAGGAAAAAGGAATCCTCAACCAGCGCCAGCGAATGCTGTAGCGCCATCTGCCAAATCGATACACGACCATTGCCCACAGTCCCTGCCGGGAAAGTTGACGGTCGTAGCTACGCCAGTCTTCGCGGATATTCTCGAACAAATCCGACCTCAATTCCAGGAAAGGCTCGGAGGGAACTTTGCCCATTCAACAAGAATAAACAAAAGATAGCGTCGCTGTTCCGCTGCGTCCAACTCACGCAGTACTCTCTTCCTGCGACAACGGTTCCCGATTCGCGGGCATTTTGATCCTCTTCAGGTACCGATTGCGGGTGATGATCGTCGGCCGTTCGATCAAGAGATAGAAGACAACACCAAAACTCCAAGTCATCGTGAGTACAATCGCCGATCGGAGAGGACTGTGGGGCAATACTGACTCTAGTCGCGCCCTCAGCCACGGATCGAGTATCGTGTGCGTGAGATAGATGCTATAGGAGCACAATGCTGTGCCTGTGACGCACCAGTGAATCAATCTTCCCACACGCGACGCGGGCTCCCATTCAAAATCATAGAGCTGACGCAGGCACGCTGCAAAACCCACTGCATAAAGCGTATTGATAACAAGATCAAAAAGCAGAGGCCGCGAATTCCAGTGGGGGAGCCCAAGAATCAGGGCTATCGGTATGAACAGGAGCCACCTGGAAGGCTTTTTCAGCCTATCGAATCCAGGACGGTCGAACACAAGAAGATACGACAGCCAGACTCCGGCGATTAATCCCTCGCAATGCAAGTGGGTCATCCAATACCACTGTGAAGGCATGCTGCCTTCGATCCAATAGGTTCCAAGACGCAGAGCCAGTGGCCCAAAAAAAAGAATTGGCAAGAGAAACCTCAATGCCCGAGGCCCGGCGAATCGTAACGCGAAAAACACCAGGATCGGTAGGCAGAGATAAAAGTGCTCCTCTACGCAAAGACTCCACGATGGGCCAAACCCTGTGACGCCGAGATAATTCTGCAAAAAGACGAAGTAGTAAGAAGGCAGCGGTGGGAAGGGCAGGTAGAACTGTCGCACGGCAAGGTAGAGAAGTAGAGCTGCCGCATAGGGGGGAAGAGTTCGCCACCAACGCGAGCGCCAGAAGTTCCAAAATGAAAACTCCTCGTCACGAAAAGAACGGAAGCAGATGCCGCCGATAAGAAATCCCGATAGCACAAAGAATAAATCTACTCCGCAACCGAGCGGTGCTAGTAAGTCGGCTCCAGCGATCCTCAAGGTAAGCTCATGGCATAGAAAGACCCCGAGAATCGCTGCTGCACGGAGGATATCCAGTCCGAGATTTCTACTGCTTACACTCATTCTTTACTCCCCCGTCCCAGCTCGTCTTCGGTCCCTAATCGAGGTAAGGTGCTGCATGGACGGCGACCTTTCCAGGCCGCCAATTTCAGGATAGGTCGCGCGATCCTGCGGCCGCGCCAATCTTCCGCGCGGGCACTCCCACGACAGTTGCTCCTGCTTCTACATCGTGGGTTACGACCGCGTTGGCTCCCACAGTGGCCCCGTCCCCAATTGTGACGCCGGCCAAAACAGTTACGCCGCGCCCGATCCACACTTCGCTGCCGATGATGATTGGCGACGCGATGTGGCCTGATTCGCGAATCGGCAAACCCGGCACGCGGGTATGATTAGCGTCACGAATGCTTGAGTACTCTCCAATCATCGTGCCGTCGCCGATGACGATCTCAGCCCGCGAGACGATGTGAACCCCGCGCGAGAGAACAACGCCGACGCCAATATCGATTGAACCGTTCTCTTCAGTTTCCAAATAGAGCCCCGGATACAGGAGAGTGTCCCGCCCAATCCGGATTTTGCCGGTCCCGTGCACTTCAGGTGAACCCATGACCACGACCGACGAATCGAGGGGGTCGGTCATGCTGGATGCAAGGAGGGCGTGGTTCCGAAGGCGAGCAAGATTCCTCCGCAACCCCGACGTCGCGCGATAGAGCGGCGATGCGAGAGATGTAAAAAGCGATTTAAGCTTCCGGTTCATGAAGTTTGTGTAGGAAAAGGGATGGATCTTCGTGGAGCGCACCTCGCCATGGTTGCGCGGGAGAGAGGCGTCCTCCGCAAGTATCGTGCCATGCTTGCCTCATGATCGATACCAAGTACAAATCAGCGCTGACGCTGGCGCGATGATCCGGATCCGAGCTATACCGTCTCCGTTGCGACCTCATCCAATACCACGCAACCTCTGTGATCATGGCAAACCACGCAATAGGGCCGTGATGCTTCCGATAATAGAGCAGCATGCTTTGCATGCGCCAAAGTGAGAGTTGAGCGCCGCTTTGGGAGAGTTCAAGCGACTTTATCTGACGCGAAGACTCACCTCCAACGTGCACGATGGAGATGTCCGGCCAATACCACACCGAATATCCCTTCTGCTTGATGCGTTTGCAAAGGTCGACCTCTTCGTAGTAGAGGAAAAAGCGCGGGTCGAAAGCGCCAACGGCCTCCAAAGCTTCGGCGCGAATGATCGAATACGCTCCTGGAACCCAGTCGACCTCGGCGGCCTCCATTACGTTGGCCCATGTCCGGTCGGCGCGCCCAAGGAAACGAGACTGTGGAAACTTTGCCGCGAAACCGGAAAGGACAATCAGGTCGTTGAGGATGGTTGGAAACATACGCGCCGAGGGCTGCCACGAGCCGTCGCGTCCTGTGAGTCGCCCGGCGCCAAGTCCGGCGCGCGGGTTCGCGTCCATATGCGCCACAGAGAGTTCAAGCGATTTTTCGGTCAAAAACGCGTCCGAATTGAGAAGCACAACATAACGTCCACGCGCCGACTGGAGGCCCAGATTGTTTGCACCGCCAAAGCCCAGGTTGACTTCACTCCGGATGAACAACACATCCTGAAACTCCTGTTCAACCATCAGGGGAGATCCGTCTGTCGAAGCATTATCAACGACAATGACCTGGACATTCATTCCTCCCGACTCGCGACGGACTGAGAGCAGGCATTCCCGCAGCACATCGCATGTGTTGTAAGACACAATCACGATGGACACTTCGACACTGAGCGAACTGGGACGAGGTATCTGCATATTGTTTTAGATGGTATTCCGGAAATGCTCGATAAACACACGCGCAAGAGAGCGAACATTGCGCGGCAGGTTGTAGAACTCGACCACACGTTTACGGCCCTCAACCCCCATGCTGCGTCGAAGGAGCGGGTCCTCGTGGAGCCGTTTCAGGGCCAGGGCTAGTTCCTCGGTCGACGAAGCAGGCACCAGCAGCCCGTCTAAGCCATCTCGGATCAACTCCGGAATACCGGCGATATAGGTGCTGACACAGGGAATCTCCATGGCCATAGCCTCCATCAGGGCCACTGGCAGCCCTTCGGCGAAGCTGGACAGTACGAAGACTTCGGCCTGGCCAAGGAAGTGCCGGATCTCATCGTGACTTCTTGCTCCTTCGAAGACCGCTTCGATACCCTTCCTCTGCGCGAACGCTTCCAATTCCTTCCGATCGGGACCCGCACCGACAATGCGCACTCGAAGGGAATAGCCCTGGGCGATCAACAGTTCGCAGGCGCGTAATAGGATCAGTTGGCCCTTCGATGGGACCAATCGCCCCACGCATACGATTTCCAGAGCTTCCGAGACTTTCGGCTTCCGCTGCACAGGAACGAAGACTTGTAAATCTACTCCCAACCGCACCACATGCATCTTGTCCCAGTGTTCTGGCGCCACGATGCGCATAAGTTGGCTGCGGCAAAAGTCGCTGATGCATAGAATGAGTTGTGCACGCTCAACTTTTTGGCGAAGATAGAACTTCTCCACGTCGTAAAATTCGTCGGGACCGTGCACTGTGAGCGAGTAAGGAAAACCCCAGGCCATCGACGCCAGCATGCCCACCGTAGCTACAGGCCCGCAGAAATGGATGTGCAGATGACGATGATCGTGTTGGCGCATCCAGTCGCCCAGGATAAGAGCTTCCCCGAAATAAAAAAGCGCGTAGATGCCCGAGCTAAAATCCCATCGCCCAAGCTGAAGAGCGGCCGATAGTCCGCGTGCAAAAACCCGCGGCCGCGTCAGCAACGTCTTCAAAGCAATCCATGCCGCCCATGCGGCTCCCGTGGATTTGATATAAAACGTCTTATCCGCCTCTTCCACTTCGACCGCGGGCATTGATGAACGGGAACGGTCCGGTTGGTTTATAGAGGCAACTTCCACGGTGAAGCCGATTTTTCTAAGTTCCCGAACCTCATTCAGGAAGAATGTATGCGAGACAGCCGGATACTGGCTTAGTAGATAGACCAGCCTGCACCCTGACTCCCCCTCCTCGGTTCCAGCCGCGCTGTCCTTCGTCACAGGCAAAGAATCCGAGCCTGGTCTGGTGCCAGAACTATCGCGAGGGCTCCACCCTGGCGCGCTGCGTTTTGTGCATTCGCGTTCATAAATGATTGAGAGACTGCGAGGTAGTTTCAGGATACTACGGCCGTCGAAACGCGGCCATCTTCAAATCCCCGTGAGCCGGCGTGTTTCTCCGCAAGTTCGCGGTAAATGACGATGATCTGGTCGATCTTCCGCTGCCAGTCAAAATCGCGAAGAGCGCGTTCACGTCCGGCGGCGCCCATGGTCCTCGCCAGTTCGGGCGATTGGATCAGCGTCTGCATCGCATTGGCAAATCCACTCACGAGGTTCGAGTAACTCTCAGGCTCAACGAGAATGCCGCAAGTCTCGTCCAGATAGTCCGCCGGACCGCCCCATCTTGTGGCAATTACCGGCTTGCCCATCGCCATAGCCTCCAGCACTACTGCGCCTCCACACTCGTAGAGACTCGGCAGAACCAAGGCTATCGCCGACTGCAGGCGATTGGCACACTCCTGCTGCGGCAGCCACCCGACAAAGTGAACACGGTCCTTGAGCCCGAGTTCGGAAGCCAACGACTTCCAGCTTTCCAGCATTGGGCCATCGCCGATGACTTGGAGTTCGGCGGACGGAAGCTTTTCGAGAGCCCGAATCACTATATCCAGGGCCTTCCAATCCGTCAGGCGGCCGAGAAAAACGAAGTGGAAAGCAGTGTTCTCAGTCTTCTTCGAAGTCTCCATCCAAAGGCTGCTGTCGATCCCGTTCTCCACCACTTCGATCACACTGCCGCGGATCCCCGAGGGCAGTGCTCGTCGTGTGCGCTCGTTGGCCACGAGCACAACATCGGCGTTCTTCTTGCCGGGCAGGAGTGTATTGGCGCTATTCGTGAAAACCCGGGCCAAGGCGATGACCCAGCGGCTCATCCACGATTCTATGCGGCGAAAGGCCGGAGGATAATCCATTCCGCCATTCAGCGGCCCGATGAGCACGGGTACTCCCAATCCAAAGATCACGGATGGAAAACGAGGAGCGACCGGAATCGGCTGGTGAACAACATCGATTTGCTTGTCGCGGATCAGTTTTCGAACGATAGCCCGCTGACAGAATTGGGTAATGAGCTGGTTAAGAAGTCCCAGGGTAGCTTCAGACACGCGCCGCGGAAGATAGCGGCTTAGATGAAAGATCAGTTTGTGAATCCACAGATCAGGGACAAACATTATTCGGTCAAGGTCCTGCGGGAACAACTCCGCCAATTCGTCCCGTGTACGCGCGTGCACAACCAGCCAACTCTCGATACCGCGGGCCCGCAGCAGGCGAAAGTAGTGCACTGGAAGTATCGCCTCACCGCCGAAGCGTGTAGAGGCATGTTCCGCTACGATGCAGACTTTCATGTTCAACTCACGCGGGGCGGAAGATTTGGTAATACCCCATGACCTGGAGTACGCGCTTGAATGCTCGCTCTCGCGCGTAGTGCGCAGGGGTCAGTTCTACGAACGGGAGGGTGCGGCCAGGCCGACTATGCTCGGCGGTGCTGTCCAGCATTCCGGCTTCCCGGGCCGCATGCAGCCACCACTTCGCCTCGCCGCCGGCATGAAAGCATTTGATTTCAGCCCACGGTTCCGATCTCAAAATATGCAGCCCGCTCACTTTCAACTTTGACAGAACTCTTTTTGCAGGCGAACGGTTCCAGCACTTCCAATATAAAGGGTCGAGGTATCCACCGCCTTCCCGCATCGCCAGTGCCGCCCAAACGATCGCCTCCACATGCATGACACGGGGAAGATTCTTGCCGCCCAGTCTTCCAACGAGCCAGTCCAGCCAGTCTAGATCCGCCGATGCGCGCCAGTGAGCGACACCGATGTCCACATGATGTGCGAGACGAATCCCGTTGTCTATGGCCGTTCGAACCACCTCGGGTGGGAAAAGGCAATTTGGCCGCTGCCACATCAGCAGGAGACCGCTTTCGGGCGTTTCCTCAAACTTAAAACGGTTTGGGAAGTAGAGGTCGGGATCGAGCAGCACCATTTCAGCACCGGATTCGCTCAGGAGCAGCGGGTCGGTGATCTTGCGCCAGCAGGGATGGCCTTGCCTAAAAGCGCGCAGATTGTTGTGCCGAGCGAAGAGTTCCTCCTCGCGCGCGGCCATGTCGTCTTCCGCGTATACCTCACACTGATGCGTCTTCAGATTGAGCGATGCAACGGCGTCGGACAGATCGTCCTTATCCTGGTTCGAGTCGGTGACGAGACGCGCGCGCAGGGGTTCAAGAGAATTGCGAAACAAGCTTTCCAGCGCGTCCCTGGCATAGCCCAGAGAGCGCGGTGAGAGCACCATATAGACTTGGCGAAATTCGATCATGGGACGGGCTCTCCAGTTACTTCGCGGCGCATGCAGCGTCGTGCAAGCGTGCTTCTGCAACATCAGACAATTCGAGACGGGCTCGGAGCAGGTCAGCTAAAACCTGAATGTTGGGTTCCACGAATACCAGGTCGTGATCGCCAGGCAGTTCGCACACCTCGACACCGCCTTCCGCAAAAGGCGTCCATCCCAGATCTCGCGGCAACCGGGGATCCGGCTGTTCGGAGGCGCGGAACAGCGTCAGCGAACCATGCCACGGCCGAGGGTGGTAGTTCATCGCTGCCACCCAAGAGATATCGTCAGTACTCTTCATGAATGAGGGCACCGTGCGGAAGCCGAGAGCGACAGCCGCAGCGTAGATCCGGCGCAGGGCTCGCGTAACCATCTTTCTCTTTATGAAGGCGACTTTTTCACCGAGAGAAAGGGGGCCGAAGTTTTGGAGGAATCGCGCAATGCGCCGGTCGAGCCGGGTCCGCACAGAATCCTGACTCAGCATCAAGGCCATATAATCGCGTTGCCGGCTGTCGAGCATGCCCAGAAGTTCCACTCGTTCCCCGATCGCTCGCAATTGTTGAGCGATCTCAAGAGCCGTAGAGCCACCGAAGGAATATCCCAGAAAGTAATACGGACCCTTCGGTTGAACCTTGCGGATCTCGGACAGGTAGTATGCAGCCTGATCTTCCAGACGAAGGAGGGCCGGCTGGCCAGGTAATAGCGATTGTGCCTGAATTCCATAGATGGGATGTTCGGTTCCAGTCAGCATCGCAAGCTGGTAGAAACGAACGATATTCCCTCCAGCTCCATGAATGATAAATAGAGGGGACGCCGATCCATCCGGCCGCATGGGTACGATCGAAGAACTGGTGTTCGCTGAAAGGCGCGTGCGGATCAGTTCCGCCATCCGCTCGACCGTGTTGCCTGCGAAGAGAGTGGCCAGACCAAAATCGACCGGATAAATTCGATTGATCTGGCACACAATGCGCATCGCGGCCAAGGAGCGTCCTCCAAGGTCAAAGAAGCTTTCGCTGACGCTCAAGTTCCTGGTTCCCAAGGCAGTTTCCCAGATTTGAGCGACCTGCAATTCAAGCGAATCGTGGGGCGCTACGTATTCCTGTTGCTTTACGCCCGCAGACGATTCTCCTGTTTTGAGGCTTGGTCCGGTTAAGGCAAGCGGATCGCCGCCGTCCCCAGTGGCTCCGCGTCCAGCTGAGCCGCTTGCATTCACATTGGCGGGCTGTCTGTCGTCGTCCGGTCCGGACGCTGTTTCCAGCGGTTTTCCGGCATCGGACAGAGCGGTTTCAAGAATGCGAAGAAAAAGGCGGAGTATTCGCTGAATAGTCGAAGCGCGGAA
>Ga0302319_10018232_pt1 | contig 12813 bp, 8 predicted proteins | sample Bog_T0_2_FD_203319 | JGI IMG/M metagenome (GOLD analysis project Ga0302319, IMG submission 203319) | Peat permafrost microbial communities from Stordalen Mire near Abisko, Sweden - Bog_T0_2 | ecosystem: Environmental > Terrestrial > Soil > Wetlands > Peat | place: Sweden: Abisko, Stordalen Mire...
TCGCGTGCCCCCCGTCCCTTTGAAGGCCGGGCAGGTAGTTGAAATTGAGGGCGTCAGCGGTGCCGGGGATTTTGCCCCAATCGTTGATGCCGCCGAGGCGCGTGTAGTTGGGGAGGCTTCAGTCCCTTCCAGCGCGCCCAAGGTGACCCTCACAGACATGCTCTCCGGCGCTGATGATGGGCAGTGGGTAGAGGTTGAGGGTGTAGTCCACTCAGTTCGAATGACGGAAAAGAACGTTTTCCTCACTTTGGCGCTCAGCGACGGCAACCTTCTGGCAATTACCGTAAGGGAAGCCGGGGCTGACTACCGCAGCCTCGTCGATGCCAAGGTGAGGTTACGTGGCAATGCGGCTCCGCTTTTCAACCACATGGGCCAAATGACAGGCTCCCATATGCTTTTTCCGGATCTCCTGACCTCTGTGAAAGTCGAGGAAGCCGCTCCTCCCTATCCCTTTGCCCTGCCTTTAGACCATATAAGCAACTTGCTGCGCTTTTCGCCGAATCCCACTCTTCATCATCGCGTTCATCTTCTCGGAAGGGTCACATTGCTTTGGCCCGGACGTCTCATCTGCATTCAGGAAAGCCAAAATAGTCTTTGTGCTCAAACTGACGAAACAACGGCTTTAAACCCCGGAGAAACTGCGGATGTGATCGGTTTTCCAATGATCGGCGAATTTACTCCAACTCTGGCACAAGCGAGCTACCAACTCGCCGGAAGCCAATTGGCGTCGGATGTAACGCCTATCTCTGCCGATAAAGCAATACAAGGAAATCATGACGCCCAACTCGTGGAGCTAGAGGGTCAACTGATTGCGCCGGACAAGGCCGCCACCGACCCGACCATCGTTTTGACCTCGGGAAACTCGGTTTACTCTGCGGTCTTGCCCGAGCAGTCGTTTACGCGCCTCCCACCAGAATGGAAGGAAGGGACCAAATTTAGACTCGTCGGTATTTGCCAGGTGCAATCGGCGACACACGAAGTATCTGGCCAGGGCTTTCCCATTCCATCATCGTTTCGTATTCTGCTGCGCTCGCCCTCTGACGTGACGGTAATCGAGAGTCCTCCCTGGTGGACGCCGGCCCACGCACTTGTTGTGCTTCTAATAGTGCTCACCGGAACACTTGTTGTGCTGGGTTGGGTGGTGGCGCTGAGAAGTAGTCTCGCCCAACGAACCACTCTTCTCCGTGAGAGCGAAGAACGGTTTCGCCACATGGCATTGCATGATGCTCTCACCGGACTGGCAACCCGCCCGCTCCTCCTCGATCGGCTGAACGTGGCATTGGAGAGTGCCCGTCGTCATCAAACAGGGCTGGCTGCGTTCATGCTGGACCTGGACCACTTCAAGGAGATCAACGATACTCACGGCCATTCGGCGGGCGACGAGGTCTTACGCGTCACGGCAAACCGCGTCAAGGGCGCTGTCCGGAGTGGGGATACTGTGGCCCGACTAGGAGGCGATGAGTTCGTGGTGCTGCTCCCCGATCTGGCTGATTCGCAAGTCGTCGAGCGAATTGCCACTAAAATTGTTGTTGCACTGTCTGATCCCATCCCTTACGGGCCCCATCAACTGCGAGTGTCTGTAAGCGTAGGTGTCTGTTTGGTGGTTTCCGGGCAACTCGATGCGGACCATTTGTTAAAGAACGCGGATTCTGCGCTATACCGTGCCAAGGCCGGCGGCCGAAATCGCTTCGAATTCTTCGAGCCGACGATCGCGGTTCCAAAAATAGAGGTAGGTTATCTAATCACCGAAGTGCCACTGGATGCAAACTGAGCAGATGCTCCAATTGCAGAAAATCGGCAGATTAAGTGCCATATTGGGGCACTAAGCTGATCTTGGACCTCTCTATCAAGGCACGCGAGAGGGAAGCAGCGAGTAAGAGCAAAACTAATCCTTCGTAATGTTGGGCGAGTCCACGAAACGGATCGGTCGACTCTCACTTCGGGATGCAAATATTTCCGCGAAAATGAACGATTAGCCTAAGGTTCTGACTGCAGTCAAGCGTCGAAGCGCAAAGCCGAGAATTCGATGTTTTTATGGATCGTTTCAGGCATGCCAGCGAAAATTCGGCTGCGAATGGGGCGACAGCACCATCGCATTGAAAGCGAATCGCATTATTTCCGAGAATCCGCTAAGTTGTTTGGTTTATTGGTGGACCTGATCGGGATCGAACCGATGACCTCTTCCATGCCATGGAAGCGCGCTCCCAGCTGCGCCACAGGCCCACAACTAGGTGGGGTGTAACTCTTCTATTCTCGCCGCTGTGGCCAGATTCGTCAAACCATCCTCTTGTCAATTCGAGGATGAGCCTGGTTGCCACCGATCAATGAGCGAGCGCGGAGGTGAGTCGGAGCAGGAGAAGGCCCTTCGCAATCTCTTCGCTGACGTTGGCGTATTTTTGGATTGAAAATGAATTTCACACCGTGAAAGCGGGTGTTGTCTGCGCTACTAGACTAAGCGCTGCAGCTTCATGAATCCCTCCGTCCGATGTGACCGGGAACACTTCGATGGGTTCCCGGTGTCTAACAAATCAGGAACAATCGGACGCGGTTGAAATCGCTGCGGCCCGACTTCGAGGCGGCGACGATCAATTGCTGTCGTGACGGCGGACACAGATCTCGAACGGAAAGATGCCAAATCACGACCATTTGCGTTAATGTGGAGGGCACGGACTTGCAGGCGGACATCACTTTGGGAAATATTGCCAGTGCGCTTACGCTCCACACGGAAGAGGCAACTCTGATCGCCGACTTGCAGGCGGGATCTGAGGAAGCATTTTCGTGGCTCATCACACGCTACCATCAACCTATTTACAGCTTGCTCGCTCGCACAGTTCGAGATCCCGCAGATGCCGCAGACCTTACGCAGGATGTATTTGTGAAGGTCTTCCGGGGAATAGGTTCCTTCCACGGTGAATCGTCCCTTCGAACCTGGATTTATCGGATCGCACTCCATGAAGGATTGAACCAGCGGCGTTGGTGGCGGCGTCACAAGCAGCAGGAAGTCACCATTGAAATGGAGACAGTAGACGGCGAGAACGGCGAACCGGCCCGCCTTAAGGAAATGCTCGTGGACCCCGGCGAGTCTCCGTATGAAATGGCGACCCACAACGAAGCTCGAGAGCGTGTTGAAGCTGCACTGCGCCAGGTTCCAGAACCATTTCGTATGACACTCATCCTCCGTGACATCGAAGGATTCGTTTACGAAGAAGTGGCGGAGATGCTGGGTGTGAATCTTGGCACAGTCAAGTCCCGTCTTGTGCGTGGCAGAGCCTGCCTCAGGCAACTGCTGCTGGCAGATGACGTTGAGCGGACAAGAAATGCGAACGCGACGCTCGCCGGCGGGGCGTTTCAATCGCAGATTTCGCAGAGCGAGGAGGCGTAATGATCTCAATTCTTCCCAAGATCGTGATGCCGAGTTGCTCGTCGGTACGAGCCAGGTTTGCGGAGTATCTTGACAGCCGTCTCACTGGCCGTGAGATGCAGCGAATGGCAAAGCACCTGGAGAGTTGCGCGCGATGCACTACCGAATTTGAAGCGGAACAGCGAATGTTGCGGGTTCTGGCATCACTCGGCCCGGTTTCCGGCGAAGCGAAGGAGCCGGAAGACATGCTGCTACGCATTCGAGTGGCGATTTCGCAGGAGCGGGCTCAACGGCATCGCGGTCGTCTGGAGCGCTGGGAGATAGTCTGGCGCAATTCGGTAGGCCCATTTTTGTTGCAGCTTTCGGCGGGTTTTGCCAGCGCGGTGCTGCTCCTTGGCACGGTCGGGCTGGTAGTTGGCATGTTTGCCCACCCAGAGCACGCTTCAGCCCAGGATGAGCCGCTTGGTTCGGCAACAGCGCCGAAGTTTCTCTACAACTCCGTTGCGACACAAGACATGGATCAGATCGGTACGGTAAACGGTCCTGTCGTGGTGGAAGCCTATGTGAATGGCTCCGGACTCGTCTACGATTATCGGATTGTAAGCGGTCCCACAGATCAACAGACCCGGGCAGAAGTTGAGAACTTGCTGTTGTTCAGCGTCTTTGAACCAGCTCGCTTTTTCGGTCAGCCAGTACGCGGGTTGAAAGTAATGTCATTCTCAGGAGTTTCAGTCCGCGGATAGTCGAAGTCTCTTTGGCGCCGTGATCTCGAGTTTTGGAAATGGCGTCAACGGACCAGCCCCAGTTGTTTTCCGATGAATTTGTCCAAGACCCGCTTGGGCAGCATTGTCGGAATACTCCAATTTTTCAGACGTTGCGGTACGACGGCATAGCGGGCACTAGGATGAGTAGCCGTCAGCGCTTGATACACAAACTTGCCGATATGCTCAGGCGGGAAACCTTTGCGGCCCTGGGAAATAAAATACGTTCGAAAGCGATCGATAATCGAAGCGTAATCGGTTTGAGCGTATAGGCCGAGGTCGTCTTTCTCAGCCTTGTCCCAGATCGGAGTCGCAACCGATCCCGGCCCGATCAGGATGACGTCAATGCCATACAGCAGGAGTTCTCGGCGCAAGGTTTCTGACATACCTTCAAGCGCGTGCTTCGAAGCGACATAAGCGCCCAGAAATGGGACCCCGATTCTGCCTGCAACGGAGCTGATGTTGACGATGCGTCCGGGAGATCCGCTTCGTGATTTGTCTGTGCCGAGTAATGGTGCAAAGGCTTGCGTAACAAGCAATGGCGCAATCAAATTGACTTCCAGTTGGTGGCGGAGGGCCTCGATTGACAAATGAAGAAGTGGTCCCGACACAGCAATTCCAGCGTTGTTAACGAGCCCAAAGAGCTTCTCCCTACCGAGTTCCGCGCCTACCTTGGCCGCAGATGAAGCCACTGCTACAGGATCAGTTACATCCATCAAGAGCGGGGTAAAGTACTCTCCGAACTCAGCCTGCAGACGATCTGCGTCGATCTGCCTGCGAACGCTGCCGTAGACTCTGAAGCCCGAAGCAACCAGAATCTTTACCGAACCCCATCCGATACCGCTTGAAGCCCCGGTGACCACGACGCTTTTCTTTCCTGCCATGAATATCTCCTCATCCCCGGCATCACTTTTGTTCCGATTGCAGTCGCTGCTGAGTCCAGTTCCATTCTTCTTCAGATCGCTCGTTCAGTTGAGAGCTGTCTTCTGGAAGGATGTAGCGCTGTTGCACCAGGTCGTTCAGGGCGTTCTGGAACCTCGCTTTGTAGTCGGACAGGTTCTTGTAGCGCTCGTCAACAGATTTGCGCGGATCGTGGGTTGTTGAAGCGTCCGCGGCCGTTCTGGGAAATGGAATAAATGAGCCGAGGAAGGCAATTCGTTCTTCAGGGGAACCGATGGCCGGCGAACGGAGATTCCAGCCTGTGTAGGTGGCAAGGGGAACCGTGACTTCAGGCAAACGGATACCCCCAAGATCATTTCCGTCGGCGTCGACTTGCGGCACCAGTGTGGGGTAGTCATATTTGACGATCGGCGGTTGCCGGCTCAGTAGGCCGTTTCGCCAGTCAGCTCCGAAGTCGAGGTCCCAGCCCTGGGAGGCATTGGAGGGCGGCTTGATGCCCAGAATGGCGGGAAATGCGAGGTTTTCAAGCGGGACAAGGGTTCCGTCCGCAATTTTCGGATAGCGACTCGGTGGAGGCATTGTTCCGCTGCGCACCCAGTCGTCCATGTTGGCAATCATCGCCCGCCAGAACCACCTGATTGGTAACGGGCTGGGCAAATTCTGGCTCGCCCAGTCACCTGAACCCATCTGAGGCGGAAACGGCACCGAGAAATGCTGGAGGCCTGAATAGAAATAAATGCGCACGTTGGGGTTGATAGGAACATCTGCTCTGCCGTCAGCCGTGGTGTGGATGAGCGAAGCCGCGCGTCCCCAGTACTCGTAGGACGTATGGGAGAAGAATATCTTTGGCACGACATCCTCTCTGACTGCCGCATCCAGCAAACCGCGGTTAGCTGCACTCGGATTTGCCGGGTCGCGTTCCGGCAAATCGGTGAATGGGAAAATGTCTGTCGGCCAGTCAATCGAAGATGTGGGCTGCGCATCCCGGGATGGCTGCGCGAAGCGATAGTTGAAACTGCCACGACCGGCGCCGCCGACGTGAGCGAGCACCCCGTCGAGCACCTTGCGGCCTGATTCGTCCGCATTAAACCCCTCGTAGAGAAAGTCGCGCAGGAAGCGCCCGCATTGTGAGATTCCGGCTGCGTAGGCCACTTTCACAGGGGCGATTGGCTCTGGGGACAGCTTCGGCGCGTGTTTCAGCCACGTGACAAAATCGCGAACAGCGGCAAATCCGAGGCCGGCCACGACCGGATCCTCGACGACGTATACCAACTCGTAGATCTTGCCGGGAACGAATCCTGAATTCAAGTGAAGGAATCGATCGCTGGATATCAGGTTCCCGTCCAATGTATGCGCGAAGGACCATTCGGAATGGGGAATTGCCATCCTCGGACCGTGCGGGCTGTTTCGCACTGTTAGAGCATTGCGCGCGTCCTCTGGTGCCGCGACGGGGTATTCGATTCCGCCGAGACGGGCGCCCATAATGTGTCCGAGCGGCACATCTTTCGAGGTTCCCGAGAGCGTAAAGTCGTCTCGAAGAAGCCCTGCGATGTGCTTGTGGTTGTTGTCGTAAGCTACCGGAGCGTAAAGGCGCAGTTTGCCCTTACCATCCGGGACGTCCCATTGCCAGCCGAGTGAGGCAAATGTGAAACCCTTACGAAGCAGCCACCCATCACCAAGATCGGCATTATTTTCCGGGTCGGGTGCGCCACCGTCAACTAAGGAAAGTAGCCCCTTACCGCCGCGGTTCGGAATCTCCAAGAGCAATGCTCCGTTTCCCTCAGAGACTGGCCGCAAGAGAAAGAGATCCGAGGAGAACTCGACCTCTCCCCTTGAATCTTGCATTGTCTTGTCGAGGTCGACGATGGGCCGATTATGCGGATTTAAGGGGTTGACCGCGAAGTAGACGCGGGCAATTAACTTTTCATATGGAGGCATTCCGGGCGCGTTGGAGGCAATTGGAGTTCGGGAAAGCACTTCAACGCGCAATACACGAGCTTGTACTCTTGTCGCCAAACAGCTGAATGCGATGATCAGGAGCAATCGGAAGTGTAGCTTCATGGTGCTCGAAGTATACGGAAACGCGACTGTAATGCAGAACGCGATACATTGGAAATAACATGTTCAGCCGACGCAGATTTCTTTCCACCTCCGCATTTGCCGGTGTATTCCCTGCACTGAGTGCAACGAAAGCTCTTGCCCAGACGTCATCCAGTGCAACATCTCTTCCGGCAGCTTTGGCCGCCCTGAAAAATCGCAGATCCGAGGCCCAGCCTATTTCGCGTGGAGAGCGCGAGAAGCGGTTCGAGCGAGCTCAGGAATTGATGCGAGCGCACCAGATGGATGCGATTGCGCTTATCGGCGGTACATCCCTTATCTACTACACGGGAATTCGCTGGTGGAACAGTGAGCGGTTGTTTGTTTGCGTCATTCCACAGAAGGGCGCTCCATTTTATGTTTGCCCGGCGTTCGAAGAAGAGCGCGCCCGAGAACAGATGCGCGAGGCCCCGGCGGCCAACTCGTCGAAGGTCTATACGTGGCAAGAGGACGAAAGTCCATACGCGCTGGTCGCGAAAGGGCTTAAGGATCTCGGACTCGGCGGAGGGAAGTTGGGGATCGAGGAGCGGGTCACGTTTGTTTTTTCCAATGAAATACGAAACGCGAGCCCCGGATTTGAAACAGTAAGTGCAACTCCTGTCACCGCTGGTTGCCGAGCGGTCAAGAGTACTGCTGAACTCAAACTGATGCAGCTGGCGAATGACGTAACTCTCTCAGTCTACGAGGCTGCCTGGAAATCAATCAGGCCAGGAATCACAAATCGCCAGGTCAGCGAGTGGATCAGTTCGGCGTATGAACTGACAGGTTTTCCGGGGGACGCGAGTTGCCAGGTTGACGCTTATTCAGCGCTTCCTCACGGGTCGATTCAGCCACAGGTCCTGAAAGAAGGAAGCCTGGTTCTGATCGACGATGGTTGCGTGGTGGAGGGCTATCAATCCGACATCAGCCGGAGTTTTACCGTCGGCAAAGCGGCAGACCGGATGAAGCAGGTCTTCGATGTGGTTCATCGGGCGCAGGCGGCAGCAAGGGATGCAGCGCGCCCGGGAATAGCCTGCGGCTCTGTAGACGCCGCAGCGCGCAAAGTCATTGACGATGCCGGATTTGGGCCAGAGTATACCCATTTTACCCATCGGGTCGGTCACGGCATTGGCATGGATGGTCACGAATGGCCTTACCTGGTAAAAGGAAACCCTCAACTTCTGGAAGCAGGGATGACATTTTCAGATGAACCCGGGATTTATCTGCGCGGCGAGTTTGGAATTCGACTGGAGGATGATATGCACATTACAGCCGAAGGTGCAGTTCTGTTCACACCGCAAAGCTATTCACTGGAAGAGCCATTTGCGCGAGCATAGCGGAATTGGGGTTGCACGCGCAGCGCTCCTCCTAATTAACCGTGCAACAACGTATAACGGCTCACATTTGCGGGCCGACAAGAGTCTCACCTCCACGTTCTCTCCTCAATCGCGGCACTCCACAGGTGAGGGAGCAATGGTCTAGACTTCAGGATGATGTTCTTTCGCCCAAAAAATCGTATCTTTTCCTCTGCATTCCCATCGCTGGTCGTTGTCGCCGTCCTGTTTGTGGCTTCGACGCTTGTTTCAGCTCAAGCAAAGAAGCCTGACGCATCCTCTTCCAATTCGGCGGGTTCCGAACAGAGTTCTTCCTCATCCGGACCGGCCTTCGCGCAGGAGAAAGCTCCATCGCTGGTTGATCCGGCGGGTCCAGCGATTGAGCTCGTGAATTCGGAAACGCTTTTTTTTATGGCCGCCACGTTAAATGCCTGCGGCTACGATGACGGGTTGGCGGACAGCGACGAGGTCAGGCAAAAGGTTCGCGATGAAGTGAACCAAGCGCTCGCGGCAAGCGAAGATGCTCGTGATAAGCGAGACCAGGTTTGTCTGTATATCGCGCAACATCGTATGACTGGGACTATCAAGGACATTTCTCAGTACATTTCACTGGCGCTCTATCTGACTCCGCCACCGGCGTTGGAGACTTCAGTGGAATTGCCGGAGATGCCGCCCGATTCGACGCAAGTGGTGGAAATACTGCCGTTCCTGCGGGATTTTGCCAAAGCGGTTGATCTCAACGGAATTTGGCTGACTCACCACCATGGATATGACGAAATAGTCAACAAGCTCCATGATGGCCTCACGAAGATGATCCTTTCAACCAACTACTACCTCAAAATGCCAGCTTCTACTTACGATGGCCGAAGATTTCTGGTAGTGGTGGAGCCGCAGTTGAATCCGCACACAATCAATGCTCGCGTCTATGGGACAGATTTCGTAGTAGTTGTGTCTCCAGTGAATGGCGAGATTCGAATGAGCGACGTTCGGCATACTTACCTGCATTACCTTATTGAGCCGCTTTTGTATCAACGATCCAGTGCGATGGACCGTTTCCTGCCAATCATGAAGGAAGTGAAAGACGCTCCACTGGATTATCGGCTTCGCTCGGATATCGTGGACCTTACCATCGAATGCCTCATAAAGGCTGTTGAGGCGCGGACGATGGACACTGGGATTCAACCGTATGTCGCGCCCAAAGACGAGAAGCGGTCGGATTTCGAACGGGTTGAGGTCGAGCGGAATGCGGTGAACCAGAAAATGGAGCAAGTGCGAATCGCCCGCGTTCGACATGACATGGCGCAAGGTTATGTTCTGACAGCCTACTTCTATGAACAATTGATCCATTTCGAGAGGGATCCGGCGAGCCTTAAAGACACAATCGGCGAATTGGTATACAGCATGGATGTGGACCATGAGACTCATCGCGCCAGAGAAGTGACCTTTGATCAGCAGGCTGACGATGATGTGCTGCGCCGTTCAGCGCCGCGTAAACTGACCGGGTTGGATCTGGCCGAGGCACGGTTGGCGGCTGGAGACTACGCGACGGCGTCAGCAATGGCCCGGGAGCTGCTCACAATGTCGTCCAGTGACCAAACTGTGGACACTGGACGCGCCAATTTCATATTGGCGCGTGCCGCGATCCTTACCGGCCATCCCGACGAAGCGATGGCCGGATTCCAGAAGGCCGCGGTGACGGCCAAAGAAACTCGAATCCTTGCTTGGTCTCACATCTATCTGGGGCGAATGATGGATCTTGACTGCAAACGGGACGAGGCACTCGCCCAATACAAGGAAGCGCTGGCAGTGCGCGATGGGCAACAGGACACCCGAATTGCGGCAGAACGCGGCGTTAAAGCTGCTTATGCCGTGAAGGGGCATAGCTGCGAGGAGGATGGAGACGCCGATGGTCCTGAAGGCACAGAGACCAAACCGGCGACATCGAACGTTCCAATCTCGAACCCGACACCGATTCCCGCACCAAAGTAAAGACGTCGCATTTGCCGCGAGAAGTGCCTTCCGGTGGGATTTGCGTCTACCATTAAGAGATGCAAGAGGCGTTTCTGGCTCAATTCGCTGACCTGGCCCGGCTCGAGTCGGCGCTCGGGCACGAATTTGTCCGCTCAGAATTGCTCGTTCATGCACTCACGCACCGCTCTCAATCCTACGAACTCGCAATGGAAAACGCCGATAAACCTTATGACCTCGATCCAGTGGAACGAGGTGACAATGAGCGGCTTGAATTTTTGGGTGATGCGGTGCTGGGCGTAGTTGTGGCCGAAGCCCTGTTTCACCGCCATCCGAATTGGCAGGAGGGTGAATTGACCCGTATTCGCGCTCAGTTGGTCAGCCGTCGGCACATGGCAGAGGTTGCCGAGGCAATCGGGCTCGGTGATCATCTCCGACTGGGTAAGGGGGAGGAACGATCGGGTGGGCGCAAGAAGGTGGCGATCCTCGCCAATGCTATGGAAGCAGTGATCGCGGCGATGTATCTGGATGCCGGCTCGGATTCCGCGGCATTGGGCGCGACGGATGGAGCGCTTGAACCAGTTCGGCGCTTTGCACGTAAGCACATACTGGGTTCAGCGGCGGATAAACTCGCCCGGGAATTGATCTCCGGAGCCGCGCTGGGGGATCATAAATCCGCACTGCAGGAATTTCTGCAGGCGACTCATGCGGGGATCCCGGTATATCGTGTCCAAAGCGAGACGGGGCCGGATCATCGCAAGCGGTTTCAAGTTGAAGTTCGTTTGCGAACGACGGGCGGCCAGATCGGAGGATCTCTGGCCAGCGGATTTGGGACGACCAAAAAGAAAGCAGAACAAGAGGCAGCTAGACGGGCACTTGCCGCGCTTGCCTCGCAGGAAGCGGTCTCAAATCGAGATCTAGACCTCGACCGGAACCTGGACCAGAACCTTGATTTGAACCATGAACAAGCCTCGGGCAAGGTATGACGAGAATGACCACACTTCCGTCGGAGATTGCTCCGGAGCCACTGAATCCGAATTCTCAGGGTGGTCAGTCTCCTGTGTTAACGAGGCATCCTGTGTCAGGAGCAAGTCATCCGACCATTGGACTCCGCCAGGCAATTGCGCAAGATGTACGGCACGGTTTGCCAGAAGCAGCATCCTCCCTGTTGAGAACTATCATCGTGGCCCTTTTTGTTCTGACGTTTCTTGCGCAACCAATGGTGATTCCTTCTGAAAGCATGGAACACACGCTACTCGTAGGCGACTTCTTACTGATGAATCGATCGACCCTGGCGCCTGGAGGGATTTGGAAGCGAATTCTGCCTTATGCCGGGGTCGAGCGCGGGGAGATCGTAACCTTCCATTCACCTGTAAATCCGAAAGAGTTCCTGGTGAAGCGTGTGATCGGGCTGCCAGGCGACCGGCTGCGAATCGACCATGGAAGAGTGTCGATCAATGGCCAGCTCATCGACGAACCTTATGCCACTTTCGAACCTTCTGCCGCGAACCCCTACCTGGATCACTTCCCCACAACCGTCTACAGTGACCCCGGAGTGGAGCCGGGCTGGTGGAAACAGCTGCAACAATTGACCCGGAATGGGGAATTGGTGATTCCAGAGGGCGACTATTTCATGCTCGGTGACAACCGTAATCACAGCCGGGACTCACGCTATTGGGGATTTGTCTCTCGCAATCAGATTATTGCGCGCCCGCTGGTGATCTACTTCTCGCTGATGAGGCCATCCCGCACCGATATCCAGCAGGCCTCGGATGATAGACTTGGGCACGAAAGTGATGTTTCGGCACACCTGAAAGGGTTTGCCCGCTGGAAAAGAATTTTTCACATAGTGCATTAGAATCCTCGGCAAATATTGTTCCGAGAGGATGATCGAATTACGGCATTTGCCGGGAAAACAGGAAGATGGCCAAAGCAGAAAAACTCGCAGCGGAAGGTGTTGCTTCGACACCGGTGGATTTGGCACAGGTCGATCTGAAGAACAACAACGAATCCGTTGTGACCGAGAGGGTTGAGGAGACTCCTTTCGAAGCTCTTGCCAGCATTTGCTCGGTGCTTGTGATTGGACTATTCATTCTCACTTTCCTGGCCCAGAATTTCGTGATTCCCTCCGGATCAATGGAGAAGACCCTTTTAGTCGGCGACCACCTGTTGGTGGATCGCATCACTTTAGCGCCGACTACTTCCTGGATGCCGCTCGTGCACTACCGAGAGCCAAGACGCGGCGATATCATTGTTTTTCTAAAGCCGGGTAATCCCGATATGTTCCTGGTAAAGCGACTGGTAGCCATTCCGGGGGATCACATTCACCTCAGGAATGGAGTCGTGATCCTAAACGGCGTCGCCCAGAGTGAGCCAAAGGCAGCGCTCTGGCCGGGCGATACCTATTACCCGT
>Ga0302319_10018234_pt1 | contig 12812 bp, 10 predicted proteins | sample Bog_T0_2_FD_203319 | JGI IMG/M metagenome (GOLD analysis project Ga0302319, IMG submission 203319) | Peat permafrost microbial communities from Stordalen Mire near Abisko, Sweden - Bog_T0_2 | ecosystem: Environmental > Terrestrial > Soil > Wetlands > Peat | place: Sweden: Abisko, Stordalen Mire...
GCCAGCACCGTGACCTGCGAGTTGCGGTAGCCGTGCTGCTCGCCGAGAGCGAGCGCGGTGTCCCAGGCGTCCTGGGATGCAGCCTTGAGCTCGGCGAGCTGCGGCGCGATGAAGCCGGCGGCGTCCGTGTAGGCAGAGTCGTGCGCAGGCTTGAGGTCGCGGTCGATGTTGTTGACCTCGGCGCGGTGCATACGGATGACGTCGAGGAAGGGCTCGCGGTTGGCGTAGAAGCCGGGGCACGCGCCGCCATGGACTCCGTTGGTCTGCGTGAGCGGCGTGGCTGCGCCGAGCGCGGGGGCGGACTCGGCGATGCGCGCGGACTGAGCATACGCGTCGCCGCACAGGATGGCGGTGAGTGTAGCCGCGTAGGCGCGGCCAGCGTCGGAGTCATACGGCAGGCCGCGGTCCATCAGCAGTGCGCCGAGGTTGGCATAGCCCAGGCCCAGCGGACGGTAGTCGTGCGAGTTCTTCGCGATCTGCTCGGTGGGGTAGCCGGCCGCGTCCACGATGATCTCCATGGCAGTGGTGACGATGCCGATGGCGTGGCGATAGGCCGCAACATCAAACGCGCCGCCGGGCGTGAGGAACTTCATGAGGTTGAAGCTGGCCAAGTTGCAGGCGGAGTCGTCCAGGAACATGTACTCGCTGCAGGGGTTGCTGGCGTTGATGCGGGCGGTGTTCTTGCTGGTGTGCCAGCGGTTGATGGTGTCGTCATACTGCATGCCGGGGTCGCCGCACTGCCAGGTGGCTTCGGCGATCTGGTGCATCAGGTCGCGGGCCTTGTAGGTCTTGACGGTGTGCTGGCCCTTGACGGTGCGGGTGGTGAAGTCGGCGTCGGTCTCGACGGCGTGCATGAACTCATCCGTCACGCGGACGGAGTTGTTGGCGTTCTGGAAGAAGATGCTGGTGAAGGCCTCGCTGTCGGGGCCGGAGCCGTCATAGCCGGCCTGCATCAGCGTCCAGGCCTTGCGCTCCTCCTTGACCTTGCATTGGATGAAGTCTTCGATGTCCGGGTGGTCGACGTTGAGGATGACCATCTTGGCGGCGCGGCGGGTCTTGCCGCCGGACTTGATGACGCCCGCGAAGGCGTCAAAGCCGCGCATAAAGCTCAGCGGGCCGCTGGCGGTGCCGCCGCCGGAGAGGGTCTCCATGGAGCCGCGGATGGCCGAGAGGTTGGAGCCCGCGCCGGAACCCCACTTGAACAACATGCCTTCGGTCTTGGCGAGGGTGAGGATGCTGTCAAGCGAGTCATTCACGGAGTTGATGAAGCAGGCGCTGCACTGCGGCCTGGAGTAGCCGGTGACGGAGAAGGCGATCTTGCCCTGCGCCGCGTCCCAGTGCCAGTTCTGCGCGTCAGAGTTCGGCTCCAGGCGGTCGCAGCCGACGTTGAACCAGACGGGCGAGTTGAAGGCGCACTTCTGGTTGACGAGCAGGTGGGTTAGCTCGGCGAAGAAGATCTCGGCGTCGGCTTCGGTGGCGAAGTAGCCGTCGCGCTTGCCCCAATCGCGGATGGATTCGGCGACGCGGGAGATGAGGTCGCGGACGCCCTTTTCGCGCTCGGGGGTGCCGACCTGGCCGTGCAGGTACTTGCTGGCGACGATGTTGGTCGCGGTGACGGACCAGTCGCTGGGGACCTCGACGGCCTTCTGCTCAAAGACGAGGTTGCCCTTGAAGTCCTGGATGATGGCGTCGCGGTGTTCCCACTGGACTTCGTCGAAGGGGTTGACGCCCTCGCGGGTGAAGTGGCGCTGGAAGGAGAGGCCGGGGGCGGCGGCGTGGTGGGAGGCGGCGGCTGTTTCGATGTAGGGGGCGTAGCTGGCGGCGGCTTCGGCAGTGGGGTTGAAGGTGTCGGACATGAGGGTGGTGCCTCTCTTGAATTAGATGAACGAACGGTGAATCGGGAGAATCGAAAGCTAGGAACCCACCCGGAGCGATAGCCGGGAACGTGCAGGTGCGGCAAGCAGACTGGGCATGAGCCTGTTCTGCGACGGAAGACCGGCTTTCGGCCATGGCGAGGAACGAGCGTCGCGGGGGCCGAAGGGCTGGGGCGTCGGGGTTCCTGGGTCAGGGTGTGAGCCAAGGAGACAGGCGCTTCACCAGAGGTACGGTGAGGTTGAAAATACCGCGACCTCTGGGGTACGTCAAGTATAAATCAACTAGATATTGTGGTGTCGATGCAGATACTCCCCAAATGGGCGCGCGGTCCATTATGACTTCGGTTTTTCTGGGGTTTTGCTGTGGAAAGTTCGTGAAGCCCGCGTGAATTGCGGGTTTCTTGTCGGCAAAATGTTGGCGACTGGTTCAGGGTACGTCCGCGGGGGTGCTGACGCAAGAGGAATGCGCGGTGGAAATGGCGGTTGGGTGTGGAAAGCAGGGGTGGGATGGGGACCCCGGGTGGGGCGGGCGGCCGACGTTACTTGAGGACTTCCAGGCCGAAGCTCCATTGCCGGTTCCGGGCGTAGCTATTGGCTGCGTTGACGGAGTCCGCATACTTGATGCGCAGCTGAAACTTGGTGGGATCTCCCTTGGTGACATAGGTCAACTGTTTGGAGGCAACACTTAAGTCGGACAAGGGGATGAGGATCGAGATGTCGCCGTATCCGTCCACCCGCTGCGAGCCGGTCCGGGTGTGGTTCAGGGGCAGATACCAGAGGCCGAGATCCATCTCGGTGCCGAGGCAGGTGGGGGTCTGGGTGGTGGCTACAGCTTTTTTGTCTGGAGTGGCAGCCGCTGCGGTGGAGGGCGCTGCCTTCTGCCAGAAGAGGAGTTTGCAGGTAAAGGGGAAGCTGATCGTCGACCAGGAGAAGAGCGGATTCACGGAGAAGTCATCCACGGCGAGCAGAGGAGTCTTGGTGGTGACGAACTGGTGGATGCGGTGGGTGTACAGGCCGGCGATGGAGGGCTCGGGTGGCAGCGGGGCCAGGATGAACGAGTTGTTCAGGAGGGTCTTGGTCCAGTGCCAGGGCGGGAGCGTATTCAGGCCGAAGCTGGTAACTGTAGACAGGTTCTTGGCGGTCTGATTGCCCTGTACCGTCTGCTCCAGATGCCAGGGGCTGTACCACTTGTCGAAGAGGCCGCGCTGGATGCCCAGCGTGACGGCGAATGCGCTCTTGGAGTCTTTGCCGTCGGTGGAGAAGAGGTCGGCGGACTTGGCGTAGAGGTTGACAGGCGATTTCTTGATGAGGTTGGTATCGGCGAAGGCGAGGTTGATCTGGCCGACGGTGCGGGTGGCGCCATTGTTAAGGGCTTCGCCGGGTGCGGCCTGCGGCGTGGCGGTGAAGGCAGGCTCGGTGCTGGCCGTTGCGGCGAGCGTGCCATCGGAGGAGATGAGGAGCTTGGTGTGTTTGGCGTCCTCATAGACGAAGACCTGAAGCAGGTCGCCGGATTTGACCGCAGAGTCGAGGACGAGATCGACGATGGCGGGATGACCCTTTTCGCAGTGCGTATAGCGCTGTCCGTCCGGGCCGTAGCCGATCAGACGCACGGCGGATACGTTGATCTGGCGCTGCACCTTGTGCGCTTTATCGACCACGGCGACCTGATAGAAGGCCGCCGTGGCGCAGCTCCAGTTGGGGTTGGTGGACTCCGTCTGAAGGATGTCGTAGATTGACGTGCCGTAGTCACCCACGTGCATGGAGATGGCGGTGACGGGATTGAGGGAGGGATATTGGACGTAGCTGGTGGCAGTGACCCGGAGGTCGGTGGGTGGGGCGTCCTGCGCGTATGCCCGGCCCGAGGGGATGAGAGCCGCGGCGAGAGCGAGGCCAGCGAGGGTCTTGAAGCTCATCCCAGCCCCGCAATCTGGGCGATGAGGACGCTCATCGTGCTTCCTGACTTGTCCACGGTGGCGTTCACCGCGGTCTCAAAGGGGGCCGTGAAGCAGATCGCAGGGATGTTGGACTGTAGAGTTTCGAGAGCTTCCTTCCAGGGGGCACCTGTGCTGCCGCCCGGAAAGGCAGTGGCGACTGCGGCCTTCATGAAGGCTTTACTCGGAACGTTTTGAAGCGTCGGGTCTGCCAGGGACTGCAGCAGGATCGCGATGGCGGTGGGCAGCGGGTTCCAGTTGTTGAGCAGGCCGGCGAAGGTCTTGTAGGTGGCGAGGTCGGCGACGGCCATGTCGTCGTACCCGGTGGAAGCGGCGGCCGCACTGACGAAGTTGCTCTGTTCCGCCAGGCTGGGAAGGTCCGCGCAGCAGGTGGTATTGGCGAAGGTCAGCAGGCTCGCCTTGTAGGCGGTGGTGTTGATGCAGGCAGCCTGAAACTGGCGAAGATTCGTAAACCAGAGTTCAACGCCCTGACTCGGTGAGATATCCGGCACGGTCAGCTCCTGGAGATATACCGCTCATGAAGGTTGGGCCTCGTTACGCTGTAGTGAAGCGAGACCTGGGAGAATTTCGCAAGAGTAGCACAAGCCGATTCCCTGCGGAATGACAAAGAAGAAGAGGAACAGCAAAAGCAGAACGCCCCACCCTGCGCTGCAGGATGAGGCGTTCGGGGGGCGCGACGGAGGTCGGGGCCGGACCTACTGCACGGTCAGCGTCAGGGTGGTGGTGGCGGCCTGGCTGGAGTTGGCCGGGTTGTAGCCGGTGACCGTCAGGGGGTAGGCACCGGCTGTCGTGGTGACGGTGGTCGTGGTGGTGGTCGTCGTGGTGGTGGTCGTCGGCGTGGTATTGCTGCCGTTGCTGCAGCCGCTGAGGCCGAGGCCGGAGAGGCCCAGTGCCAGCAACAGGCCGAGCGCGATGCCGCTGCGCAGCTTGCCGCGTAGCAGCTTTCGCCGTGAGAGGCTAGCGAGCAGGAACGCACCAGCGAGTGCTGCCGCGAAAGGCTGCGGCCAGCGGCTGCGCGGCTGCGCGGGCCGGGTTAGAGCAGCGACCGTGGTCCCGGAACCTGCCACCACGAACGGGGTGGTACCGCTGGGGCAGGTGGTAACGTCCGTGGTGATGGTGACCGCAGCGGTGACCGCAGCGGTGCCGGTGATATTGACGTTGGCGACCGCGAAGCAGGCGTAGGGCACCGTGGTGAGGGCGGTGATGCGGAAGGCGACCGCGCCGGTGTAGCCGCCCACCGGCGTAACCGTGATGGTGGAGGTGGTGGTGGTGCCGTTGGGGGTGGTGGGCGAAGTGGCGGAGAGGGTAAAGTTGCTGCCCGCAGTGGTCGAGTTCTTGGGCCACGCCGTAAGCAGGTTGGAGAGGTCGACGGAGCCCAGACCGCTGGCCTGGTCATAGCCTGTTCCGGTGAGGTAGTTCGTCACCGGCGTTCCGCTGCAGTAGCTGTTTCCAGCGAGGCACTCGTTACCGCCGACGGTGGTGTCGTGAAAGGCGGAGGCGTAGGTCGCAGGCGTGGAGGCCAGCGTGTAGAGAGTGGAGTTGATGACGCCCTGGCCGCCGGTGTAGCCCTTGGCCTGGTTGATGATCGCCACCATGCCCGCGAAGATGGGCGCGGCAAAGCTGGTGCCGCCGGCGACGGTGAGGTCGCCGGAGGTGGCGTCACGGAAGCCGCTGTTGCAACTGTTGGCCTGGCCGCTGGCGTAGGACGAGGTGTCGCTGGTGCAGTACGCGTAGGGCGCGTTCTCCGGGGAGGAGTCCAGCGCGATGTCCGGCACCAGGCGGTTGGTGCCGGTGATGGCAGCGATACCGGGGGCCGTGCCCGACTGCCAGGTGGGCCGCGGAGCGTAAATGCTGACGCCGCCGCCGCCGGAAGCCAGGCCGACGCTGGAGCTGTCATCGTTCCAGACCTGCTCGGGGATGTAGGAGAGCGCGGAGGAGACTACATCGGAGCCGCTGGTGGCGGCCCAGTAGGTGGTGGCGGTGGAGGGCGACGCGGCCGCGGCGACGTAGGCGGCCGGGAACTCGGTGCCACCCAGAGCGGTGACGTACTGGCTGCTGGCGGGAAAGTCCACCGCTAGCTGCTCATTGGCGGCGAGGTTGGTGGTCGTAACCGGGGTGTACTCGCCGTAGCAGTCGCTGGAGCCTGCATCGCCCGCGGCGGCGATGACGGTCTCGCCCTGAGTGGCGGCCTGGGCGAGCACGGGGTTCAGCAGGTTGAATTCGGTCTGGCCCAGCGCGGGCTCGCAGGAGCCATAGCTGGAGCTGATGATGGGCGCGAGGTCGTTGTCCACGGCATACTGCAGGGCGTCAAAGGCACCGAAGTTGCCGCTGCCGGTGTAGACAAAGAGGATGGTCGCGCCCTTGGCGATGGCGCCGGAGTACTCGACATCAAGATCGGACTCGGACTCATCGCCGGAGTAGATGGTGGAGGTGCCAGTGCCGGGTTGCAGCAGCAGGGTAGGCACCTTCGCCGTGAGGCCCGCAGCGCTCTGGAATTTAGCGATGTCCGCGGCAAGGATGGCGGACTGGCCGACGATGACTATGGTCTGGCCGGAGCCGTTAAAGCCGGAGTTGTAGGCTGTGTTGAGATCGTAGATGGTGGCCACGTCGCCGGGAGTCATGAAGTGGTTGCCGGTCTGGCTGGAGGTGAAGTTCGGCTGAATGCCCGCAACACGATGCGAGCGGGGGCGGAAGCCCGAGAGGTTGGCGACGCCCAGCACGGTGGGTGCCAGCGCGGCGGGCAGGGAGATGTCCGACGCGGGGGCCATGTGGGATTCGCTCTCACCGGCGGCGCGGTAGTAGTGCAACTCGGCGCCAAAGGCCGCGGCGGCCTGGGCGGCCGAGCCGGAGAAGTGGATGCGGTCGCGGCTGTTGGAGACGCCGTCAATGCTGAAGCCCTGCTGCTGCAACCAGTTCTCGGCGGTGGCCAGGTCGGAGTCTGCCATGCCGAAGCGCGCGCCGAACTGCGCCGGAGTGAGCCACTGGTGGAACTGCGGCGAGGTGGGGTCCTGCTGCGCGGCGATCAAGGCGTCCAGCGCGGTCTGCTGCGCGGCGCTGCGGTTGAAGACCAGCGTCATGCCCTGCAACTGGGTGCCGGGCGGCACCACGCCGATGTCATTGGCCGCCAGAGCGCGGGGCGGGTGCGAGCCCGCCAGCGTTATCCGGCTGCTGCTGTCTATCGCCGAGCTGATGCGGGCGACGGGCTTCTGTGCGGCCGCGTAGGTGGAGCAGGAGAGGAGGACGGCAAGGGCGAACACGGAGGCAGTGGTCGCATTCAGAGACTTCAGCATCGGAGTGGTCATTGATTTTTTCATGAGGTTCGACAAAGTCTGCGTGACGGAACTAGGTGAGCGTGAAGAGCGGAGCTGCCTGGCCGAATCCTGACCAAGGCCAAGTGCCGCTGGTATACCGGAGAGACGACCTCACCGGGACTCTAGGTTACAGCGTTCCTGAGAAAACCGCTGCCGCCGAGGCAGCGGGTTCCCGCTGAACCTGGAACATCTAGACAGCTTAGACCCGTCCGCCGTGGAGAGGTTGCGGAGCCCTCTCCGCGGCGCAGCGGGGACATCCGATTTGGCGTTATTCCCCTTCAGGGAATACTGTTCTGAGTACGTTACAAATGGACAAGGAGATGGGCATGAAACGAATTGGCATGGCAGGTTGGGCCGCAGCACTGGCGTTGGCGGCAGGAACGGCGGCGGCAGGCGCGCAGGCCTCAGACTGGAAGCTCGACCCGGCGCACTCGGAGGCCGACTTCTCCATTAAGCATATGGCGGTCAGCACGGTGCATGGCAGCTTTCGCAGCGTCTCCGGCGTGGTTCATTTTGATCCGGCCAACGTGGGCAAATCCGGCGTGGAGGCGAGCATCGACGTCAGCTCGGTGGACACAGGCGTCGCCGCGCGCGACACCCACCTGAAGAGCCCGGACTTTTTTGATGCGACGAAGTTCCCCACCATGACCTTCAAGAGCACCGGCGTGAGCAAGGCCCCGGGCGGCTTTGACGTGATGGGAAACCTGACCCTGCATGGCGTAACCAAGCCGGTGGTGCTGCACCTGGAGGCACCGGGCAAGGAAGAGGCTGATGCCAAGGGCAAGCTGCATCGCGGCTTCACAGCAACCACCACCATTAACCGTAAGGACTTCGGCCTGAGCTGGGGTGGCACCCTGGCCAGCGGCGACGCCGTGCTGGGCGACGATGTGAAGATCGTGCTGGATGTGGAGGCGGTAAAGAGCTAGAGCGCGAAGGGCCGGGCTGCGACGTCCGGCCCTTCGCGAATGCAGGGTGGGCCAAGGGATGTCACGGGCGTTGACGAGGGTGGCGGGCCGTGGGATGGCTGCCGACCCGCCCCACAGCGCAAATCTCTAATATTGGTCGAAATAGCGCTTGATCTCGTGCGGATCGCTGGTCTTCGTGAGCGCCAACTGCTGCAGCAGCCGAGCCTTCTCAGGCGGCAGGTTGTCGCCGGGAACCGCCCAGGCAAGAGCACGTCTCATGCGTACCTGTATAGCCGCCACGTCTGTAGCTGAAGCCGTGCCCTTAACGACCTGATTGCACCGTGGCTTCAGCCATGGAGGGAACCCCGTCTCTTCCGCGACACCATCTGCATCAGTTCCAGCACTCAATCCCCCAGCAGCCGGTTCAGCAAATTCGTCTTTGCGAGATCGATCACCGCATCCCCACGCCCGTTCAGCACGCACTTCGCCAGATACAGACCAAATCCCAGCGCCTGACCCGCTCCTATCGACGGCGGAATCGAAAGCTCCCGCCGATGCACCAGCACGTCTACCACCGCTGGGCCGTCGCAGGCGAAGGCCTGCTCCAGCGCCGGCTTCAACTCCTCCGGCGTGGTCACGCGCACCCCCAGCAGACCGCAGGCCGCGGCCACCTCGCTGAACTTTGGGTTCTTCAGCTCCGTACCGAACGGAACGGTCCCTGTGGCCATCATCTCGGTCTCCACGAACGCCAGCGCTCCGTTGTTGAAGACGATGATCTTCACAGGCAGCTTCATCTGCACCGCCGTCAGCAGTTCGCCCATCATCATCGCCAGGCCGCCGTCACCGGACATCGAGATCACCTGCCGCCCACGGTAGACCGACTGCGCGCCCAGCGCCTGCGGCAACGCACCCGCCATGGAGCCGTGCGACCACGACCCGAGCAGCCGCCGCTTGCCATTGAAGCGCAGATACCGCGCCGCCCAGATCGACGGCGTTCCCACGTCGACGGTAAAGATCGCGTCCTCTGCCGCCAACTCGTCGAGCACCCTGGTCACATACTCGGGATGCAGCGGCGACGTGCCGGGCTTGCCCACCGCAAGGTCGTCCAGTCCTTCGCGCGCCGACTTGTAGTGCGCGAGGCTGTCGTTCAGGTGGCCAGCATCCTTGGGGTCCAGCAGAGGCAGCATCGCCGCGACGGTCTCCTTCACTGTGCCGATCAGGCCAACATCTACCGTCGTGCGCCGGCCGATCTGTTCGCCGCGGATGTCCACCTGTATCTTCTTCGCCTTCGCGGGATAAAACTGCGGATAGGGAAAGTCGGTGCCCAGCGCCAGCAGCGTATCGCAGTGCATCATCGCCCGGTACCCGGAGGAGAAACCGAGTAGACCGGTCATGCCGACGTCATAAGGATTGTCGTACTCGATGAACTCCTTGCCCCGGAAGGCATGGACGATGGGAGCCTGCAGCCGCTCTGCGATCTGCAACAGCTCCGCGTGCGAGCCTTCGCAGCCGGCACCGGCCAGGATGGTGACCTTCTGCGCGCCGTTGAGCAACTCCGCAGCCTCCGCCAAATCCTGCGCGGAAGGTACGACACTCGATTCGTTGCTCAGAAATCCTAGCGGCCCCGCCGGCGACTCACACTTCTTGAGCGCGATGTCCCCGGAGAGCACCACCACCGCAACGCCACGGTTGGCGATCGCCGTACGCATGGCAATCGCCAGGATCCTCGGCATCTGCTCGGGGTCGTTCACGATGCCGCAGTAGTGACTGCAGTCCTTGAACAGGGCCTCGGGATGCGTCTCCTGAAAGTAGGTGGTGCCCAACTCGGTGCTGGGAATCTGAGAGGCAATCGCCAGCACAGGCACGCGGCTGCGATGGCAGTCGAATAGTCCGTTGATGAAGTGCAGATTGCCCGGCCCGCAGCTCCCGGCGCATACCGCCAGCCGGTTGGTCAGATGCGCCTCGGCGCCCGCGGCAAACGCCGCTGTCTCCTCGTGCCGCACATGCACCCACTCCATCTCAGGATGTTGACGGATCGTGTCCGTAACACCGTTCAGGGAGTCGCCCGGCAAACCATAGACACGCCGTACCCCCGACAGCAGCAGAGTTTCTACGAGAACTTCCGCGACATTTTTCATGGCAATCCCCCGAGGGACAAAAGTCTATTCCCGAACTGTGGCTGACCCCAATGAGATGTACTCGCTCTCTGCGGAGTTTGCCCCAATCACTTGCAAGCACTTCTCAAAACAGGTGTGCCTGAAGACCCAAAAAATGAACTTCAAGAGCAGTTCAAAAGCGCATAAAACGCACTCAGGGCGAAGCCGAAGCCCCGCCCTGAGTCGTCTTAAGTCGTTGCGAATTACGCGGCTGCGGGAGCCTTCTTGGCCGCGGCCAGCGCGTCCTTGGCCTGTACGGCCAGCGCGGCAAAGCCTGCGGCGTCGTTGGCGGCGATGTCGGCCAGGATCTTGCGGTCCAGCCCGTTGCCCGCCTTCTTCAGCCCGTTGATGAACGTGGAGTAACTCATTCCATTGAGCTTGCAGGCAGCGTTGATGCGCACAATCCACAGCGAGCGGAACTGGCGCTTCTTCTGCTTGCGGCCGATGTAGGCGAACTTCAGCCCGCGCTCGACGGCCTCCTGAGCAGCCTGGTACAGCTTGGACTTGGTGAGGAAGTAACCGCTGGCGCGCTTGAGGATCTTCTTGCGGCGGTCGTTGCGTTTGGTACTCCGTTTGACACGGGGCATGATCTATCTCCTTTTGCGTACATCGTGTTTATCGCCCGGCTGGAGGTAAGGGTGGCCTCTTCACTCAGGCGTACAACTTCGAATCTCAGTGGGTTGGCTTGTCGCCCTACCCAGGGGCCTGAACGCTTGTGCGGCCCGCTGTATTGCTACGGCTCGATTCGAAAAACTCTAGCTGCCCGGCAACGCTCTTACGCGTAGGGCAGCATCCGTGCGACCTTCGGGGTGTCCGCCTTCGAGACCATGACGATCCGGCCAAGTTTGCTCTTGGTCTGGTTCGTCTTGGAGGTCAGGATGTGACGCATCTTCGTCTGCCCGCGCTTGAACTTGCCGCTGGCGGTCTTCTTGAAGCGCTTGGCTGCGCCCGAATGGGTCTTCAACTTTGGCATGGGAATCCTGCTCTTGAATTCGCGCCCGCAGGCGTCTTTGGAATGACACAGTACAACCTTCCAAGTATAACAGGAAAGTCACCCGGAGACCCGTCCATGAAGCGACTGCTGTCCTGCCTGTGCGTCGGCTGTCTCGCGCTCTGCTCGCCTGCGCTGCCCGCCCAGCAGCCGGGCGTGCCACTCGGCCTATCGCAGTTCCCGCTGCCCAGGGAATTCACGCCCACGCCCCAGGACCTGAACGTCTCCGGTGCCCTGCTCAACGCCGTCCGCGCAAAATTTGAGTGCAAAAAGTGCAATGGGCAGGAGCCCGGTGGCCGCGTCGGCGCCACCCTGGTCAAGCTCGGCGCGCTGGGGCAGGCGGCCATCGTCACCAGCTACGCGCCCGATCACTGCACGGACACCGGCAACTGCTCCCTCTGGCTCTTCACCGCACAGGGCGAACCGCAGCAGTTGGACACCGGAGTCTCCTACGCCATCGTCACCACATCCGACAAACCCGTGCCGGACATCGCCATTCGCGGCATGACTGGCGACCGCACCGAGTTTGTGCATCTGTTCACCTACCTGAATGGCCGCTACAAGGCCACCGGCTGCCTCGCGCTGCGCGACAAGAACGACATGGGCGACGTCACCATCAGCGCCTGCCGGTAATCCGCTAGACGGGGACGCTCTGCTGCGGAATCCGCTCCCATGGCTGCGCGATCCGCACCCAGGCCATGCCCGCAGCCGTCGCCGCCTGAATGCCGATCTCGGCATCCTCAAACACCAGGCAATCCTCCGCCGCCACACCCAGCCGTTCAGCGGCCAGCAGAAAGGGCTCCGGCGAGGGCTTGCCCTGCGCATAGTCCCCCGCGCACACCAGCGTGTCGAACAGCCCCAGAATCCCCAGCGCCTCCAGCGACTTCACCACACTCTCACGCGTGCTGCCCGAGACCACAGCGAACGGAAGTCTGCCATGCTCGGCATGGATAATCTCCAGCACCTCAGGCACGGGCTTCAACTCATGGATCAGGTCGTAGTACAGCTGCTCCTTGCGCTCGGCGAACTCCTCGACCGGCATGTGCAGTCCGTCGCGCTGGTTCAGCCGCGCCACCACATCGGCCACCGGCATCCCGCCCATGCTGTAGAACAGCTCTTCGGAAAAATCCGTGCAGCCATGCTCGGCCAGCGCCTGCTTCCACGCCACATAGTGCAGCGGCATAGAGTCCACAATGGTGCCGTCGCAGTCAAAGAGGTAAGCCTTGAAGTTGCCAGCGGGGAGGGAAAGTTTCATCTCTCCATTGTCTCGCACCTCGCACAGACGATGGGAACCGCCAGTCCGAACCACCAATCACTCTTCTAAGGCGTAATCCGTACCGCCGTAGCCTTCAGCCCATACGTCGGATTGTTCGTAATATCCAACCCATACGCTGTCAGCGATGCAAACGACCCATCACTGCTCATATTCCGCTCCGGCACGTCATCCTGGAACCAACTCCATGCCAGCCACCCAATCTCATTTTTCAGTAGCGTCACCCCCAGGAACTCCTGATACTGATATCCCGTCGGCGCCGGCTGGTAGAGATGATTGGTGTCCACGTCGCCGTCCAGGTCGTAAATCGGAAGATTATCCGGCGGATCACCCTCTTTATTCGCAACCTC
>Ga0302319_10018235_pt1 | contig 12812 bp, 11 predicted proteins | sample Bog_T0_2_FD_203319 | JGI IMG/M metagenome (GOLD analysis project Ga0302319, IMG submission 203319) | Peat permafrost microbial communities from Stordalen Mire near Abisko, Sweden - Bog_T0_2 | ecosystem: Environmental > Terrestrial > Soil > Wetlands > Peat | place: Sweden: Abisko, Stordalen Mire...
GAAGGCCTTGAGCGTCATCGCGGCAAGGGGCTGCGGCATGATCAGCATGCCCGACTCGACGGGCGAGTACCCGAGGCCGATCTGGTAGAGGAGGGGAAGGATGAAGGGCAGGCCCCCGACGCCGAGACGGGTCGCGAAGCTTCCGATAACGGCCACCCTGAAGGTCCGCAGCTTGAAGAGGACGAGCTGCAAGAGCGGATGCTCGGCCGTCAGCGCATGCCTCGCGTAGGCGAAGAGGAGCAGGATCGAGACGCCGAGGAGGAAGATGACGCTGCGCGTCCCGAGCTCGTGCTCGCCGAAGATCTCCAGCACGTAGGAGAGGAGCGCGATGCCGGAGCCGAAGAGGGACAGGCCCACGATGTCCATCGGGTCGCTTTTCTCCGCGCGGTAGTCCGGCATGTGCCGGTAGACAAAGTACATTCCGAGTAGACCAATCGGCAGATTGACGAAGAAGATCATCCGCCAGTGCAGGTAGCCCACGATGAGACCGCCGGCCAGGGGCCCGATAAGGGGCCCGATCAGGCCGGGTATGGCGACGAAGCTCATGGCCCGCACGAGCTCCTGCCTCGGGAATGTGCGCACCATCGTGATCCGCCCGACCGGCATCATGAGGGCGCCGCCGCAGCCCTGTATGATGCGGGCCGCGACCAGCATGGGCATGTTGGTGGACACGCCGCAGAAGAGGGATCCCAGCGAGAAGACGCCGATCGCCGTCAGGAAGACCCGCCTCGTCCCGTACCTATCCGCGATCCAGCCGCTTATGGGAATGAAGACGGCCAGGCTGATGGTATAGCTGGTGAGCGCCGCCTTCATGCTCAGGGGGGCGATGCCAAGCGCGTCCGCGATTGTCGGGACCGCCGTGTTCAGGATCGTCGTGTCCAGGGACTCCATGAAAAAAGCCACCGCCACCAGCCACGGCAGCAGCCGCTTAATCGAGTCCTTTGGAAGTGGGTCGCTCATCGGTTCGAGCCCAAGGTTGCGGAATCGCCATCCTGTGGCAACCCGTTGAGACAACGAGGCCCCCGCGTGGTGGCCGAGCCCGGCTTGAAAATCGCTTGCGTCGTCCCCCCGGCCTAGAGGACACTATGGGGCGTCTGTCACCAACCGGGCGCAAACCGGGTACTACTGACTACATGGAAGACGACGCTCCCAAGGCTAATCCGACGGCGGATTTCAACAAAATCGACCTAAGCCAATTGCAGGGCTTTAGCTTTGGCACCCAGTGGGCCAAGGACAAGGACTCGCCGTCCGATGGCAGGGAGCGCTCCGACAGGCCGCAGCGTGACGACAGGATGGGTGGGCCGGGCGGTGCGCCCGACCGCCGCGACCGCCGCGCCTTCCGCAAGCCGGCCGGCGACGGCCCCGCCCCTTCGGCGCCGCAGCGCGAGTACCAGGGTGACCGCGGCGCCCCGCGCCGCGACCAGGGCGGCGACTACAACGCCCCGCGCCGCAACGGTCCCCCAATGGACCGCGGTCCCTACGACAGCCCCTTCTTCCAGGTCGCGTTCTTTCCCGAGGACACGAGCTTCAACGCGCTGGTTAAGACGATCCGCACGTCCGCCCGGACGATCGAGCTCTTCGAGATTGCGCGCACCGTCCTCGGCAAGCCCGACCGCTTCGTTGTCGTGGTCGCGAGGAAGCCGCGTCCCGCGGGCTCGCCCGAAGCGGCGCCGCAGCCGATCTACGTCTCCGTCCCCGATGGGATCCCGTTCGAGACCGAGGACGCCGCCGTCTCGCACGTGCTCTCCAACTTCCTCGGCACCTACTTCGACAGCGCGGAAGCCGAGGTCGAGGCCCCGAAGGGAAACTACCTTGTCATCAACAAGTGCGGCGTGACGGGCGAGCTCCTCGGGCCCCCGAATTACCACCGCTACAACCAGATGGTGCAGCAGCACTACAACACCAAGATCAAGGGCATGCCCTTCGAGGTGTTCCGCTCGCGCATCGAGACCGTCCGCGACCCCGAGGTCGTGGCCAAGTGGCTTGAGAAGATGAAGAAGGTCACGCGCTACACCTCGAAGGCGCCGGTCGCCGAGGGCCAGACGGCCCTCGCGTTCGACAGTCTCGAGGAGGCCCGCAACCACCTGCTCACAGTCGCCAAGGACACGGTCGTGAAGCCCGTCGACAACGCGCGCTTCCATGGCAAGGCGCTGGATTCCATGCCGCGGGGCGAGATCATGATGGCAATCGAGGGCGCCTACGACCGCCAGTCGCGCTTCCCTCTGGACACCGCGAACCAGCTTCGCGGCCGCCTTCGCCGCGAGCACTTCACGATCTTCAAGAAGGGCTCCAAGGGCATCTCCTATGTGTGCGCGGTGAAGCGCAAGTTCCGCGTCCCAGGCCAGGCCTTCGGCGAGAGCATCGGCAGGCTGATCACCTTCATCGAGGAGCATCCGCTGGTTAAGGCCGGCGACCTCGCGGCCAAGATGCTGGACATCCATCCCCCCGCGGAAGGGGCGACCTTTACGCCAGAGCAGCGCGAGAAGGTCATGCGGATGCAGGGCGACCTGATCTGGCTCGTCCGCGAGGGCTACGTCACCGAGTTCATCGACGGCGGCCTCTACGCGCCCCCGGCCATGGTCGAGGCGCGCAAGAAGGAGGTCGAGGCCGAGGAGAACGACCCCGAGAATTTCCCCGAGGCCCCGCCGCCGGAGCGCCGCGCACCCGTGGCACCGGCCCCCGCTGCCCCAGCGCCCGTTGTTTCGGAGCCCGTCGCCGAGCCTGCGCCGCAGGAGCCCGCCCATGAGGTGCCGTCGGCACCCGCCGAGTCCGCGCCGCCGCCCGAGCCCACGGTCGCCTAGTCTAGCGCAGCCGCACCGAGTGCCTGGCATCATCAACGATGCCCAGGTCCAGGTGGAACGCGTCTTCCGGTATCCAGCCCGGGAGCCTGTCCGGCCACTCGACCGCGAGGCACCACGGGCTTATGAGGAACTCCTCGAGGAGCAGGCTCGTGGCATCGTGCTCCGACTCGAGCCTGTAGGCGTCCATATGCGCGAGCATGTAGGTGCTCCCGCGGTAGATCGTGTAGATCGTGTAGGTGGGGCTCGTCACCTGGCCCGCGATACCCAGGCCCTCGGCCATGCCTTGGACCCACGTCGTCTTGCCGACGCCCAAGTCCCCGTGGAGGGCGACGGTGGAGTCGGCGGGAAGCGTCGCCGCCCATTCCGCGGCCAGGGAGCGGGTCTCCTCTGCCGAGGTGGTCGTTACGCCGGCCCTTAGCCTATCGGAGATGCTCATAGCCACGGTAGTCGCCAAACTGGATCGCGTCGGGCGGGACCCGGCCCTTGCGGACCATTCGGCCGATGCAGGTGAGGGGAGTGCGGGGGAAGGCGCGCCGCCAGGCGTTCTCGAGCGAGGTGCGCTTGAGGCCGGGCGCAGACGTGAAGAGGAGCTCGTAGTCCTCGCCGTCGCAGAGTGCCTCCCTGAGGCTCGCCCCCGAACGCCTGGGGACGAGCGCCTCAAAGAGCGCCGGTGCAAGGCCCTTGGGTGTCAGCGTGGCCAGGTCCTTCGCGAGGCCGTCGCTCACGTCCATCATCGAGCGCACCTCGGCCCTGCGGGCGAGCCATGAACCCTCGGCGAGCCGAGGGACGAATGAGTGATGGTGGCCCGTCCTAAGGCTGCGGCCTAGGGAGCCGGTCACGTATATCCAGTCGCCGGACCTGGAGCCAGTCCTCGTCAGGATGCGGCCAGTGGCCTCGCCCACCAGGGCCAGCGTCGCGACAAACGATCCCGGCAGCATCGCGATGTCGCCGCCCACGATTGATATTCCCTGACGGCGCGCCTCGCGCGCCATGCCGCGGTGAAACTCCGCGAGCCACGCAACGGAGGTCCTCGGGTCCAGGGCCAGCGAGACAACGGCCGCGCGGGGACGCCCCCCCATGGCGGCGATGTCGCTCACGTTTCGGTTCATGAGCTTTGCGCCAGCCTGCCTCGGCGTGGTCCGCGCGTCGAAATGCACCCCGAGGATGACGGGGTCGATGGTTACGAGCTCGCGCCCCGCCGCGGGGCGAAGGACCGCGCAGTCATCGCCCATGCCGTGGGGCGAGCCCGGGGCGGTGCGCCCGAGCCAGCGGCGGATCGCCGCTATCAGCTTCTGCTCGGCGAGTGCGGAAACCGTTCCCGGCTTCGACTTCAGGAAGATGGGAAGCGGCTTCACGAGCCCAGTCCCGCCATCACGATGATGAACGTGTTGAGGTTGAAGAGGGCATGCGCCACCATGGTCGTGCGTATCGAGCCCGTGCGCTCGTAGGCGACGCAGAACACCGCGGCCAGCACCGTCAGCGGGGCGAAGCTCGACCAGGACATGTGCAGCGCCCCGAAGATGACGGACGTGACGAGGATGGCGGCCCAGCGCGGCATCCGCGTGCGCGCGAACCGGAACAGGCCGGCGCGGAACACGAGCTCCTCGGTGATCGGGACAAGGAGCGTCGCGACGCTGACAAGGAGGAGGATGAGGCCGCTCGAGTGGCTTTTCTGCAGGATGTCCACCATGTCCTGCTTGTCGTCGGGAAGGCCGAGCTTCGTGACGATGAATTCCCAGACGACGTTCGTCGCGGCGACTAGCGGCATCATGACGAGGAAGGTCGCGACCCCGCTCCTGAAGTCCGATCCGAGGGTGGTCGAGGGGCCCATCGGGTTGGAGCGGGCGCCGAAGGCCCTGAAGAAGGCCACGAGCCCGAGGAGGATGCCCGCGTGCATGACGGCCCCGCCGACCACCATCCCCTGGTCCGCGCTCAGGCCCGCGTGCTTCAACGTCAGCCCCGACAGCGCGCTCAGCGTCGTCGCGCCGACGAAAGCGAAGCAGAGGTAGCAGGCGAAGTCGATCGGCTGGATGTTCCACGCGGTCAGCCTTCGCGGGGCGGACCGCGCCGCCGGGCTCAAGCCTAGCGGCCAGATGAGGCACGCGCCCCAAATGACAAGGGCGATCTCCTAGACGGTCCCGGCCCACATGGCCGGCGTCAAATGACTCGTTGCGCTCAAGTAGCGGCGAGCGGGAAGACGACCTTGCCGTCGACGATCGTCTTCTTGACGCGGCCCTTGAACGTCCTGCCGTTCCAGGGCGAGTTGCTGGACTTGCTCTGGCCGGCCGTCGAGACATAGGTCCACTCCTCCTTGGGATCGAAGAGGCAGATGTCGGCGGCCGCTCCGGGGGCCAGCGTGCCGGCGGGAAGTCCGAGGACGTTCGCGGCGCGCCGAGTCATGAGGTCAATGACGTAGGGGAGCTTGAACTTGTTCTTGCGGACCAGGACCTCGAGGACGACCGCGAGCGCGGTCTCAAGGCCCAGGATGCCGTTCGGCGCGTAGTCGAATTCCTTGTCCTTCTCGTAGTCCGTGTGGGGCGCGTGGTCGGTTGCGATGCAGTCGAGCGTGCCGTCCCTGAGACCCGCGATGATCGCCTTCCTGTCCGCCTCCGTGCGAAGGGGCGGGTTCATCTTGAAGTTGGTGTCGTAGGTCGCGAGCGACTGGTCGGTCAGCGCAATGTGGTGCGGCGTGGCCTCGGCCGTCACGCGCACGCCCGCGGCCTTGGCGCCCCTCAGGATGTCGACCGACATCGCGGAGGAGATGTGCTGCATGTGGATGTGGGCCCCCGTGTAGCTGGAGAGGATCACGTTCCTCGAGACAATCAGGTCCTCGGCCGCGTTGGGCCATCCCCTGAGCCCCAGTCGTATCGACATGTTGCCCTCGTTCATGACCGCGCCCTCGGTCATCGACTGGTCCTGGCAATGGTCCATGACCGGCAGGCCGAACATCTTCGCGTACTCGATCGCGCGGCGCATGAGCTCGTTTGACTGCACGCAGTCGCCATCATCCGTTATGGCCACGACGCCGGCGCGCTTGAGGGATCCTATCGGCGCCAGAGTCTCGCCCTTCATCCCGATCGTGATGCAGCCCGTCGGGAGCACCTTGACAATGGCGTCGCGGCGGACCGCGTCCTGGATGAACTGTATCGTGCCGGCGTTGTCGGCCGTCGGGGAGGTGTTCGGCATGCAAACGACCGTCGTGAAACCGCCCGCCGCCGCGGCGCGCGAACCCGTCGCGATCGTCTCCTTGTGGGTCTGGCCGGGCTCCCTGAAGTGGACGTGGATGTCGACCAGGCCCGGGGTGGCGACAAGGCCCTTCGCGTCGATCTTGCGCGCGCGCTTCCTGTCGGCCGGGGACAGCTTGGCGACCATCTTCCCATCCAGCACAAACAGGTCGCCGACCGAGTCGCGCTTGGAGGCGGGGTCGATGACGCGGGCGTTCTTGATCCAGAGTGCGGGCATGTTATTCGGTCGAGGCGATGACATGCTCGGGCTGGTGGCCCGCGCAGAGGTAGAGGACTGCCATCCTGACGGCTATGCCGTTCGTGACCTGCTCCAGGATCACGCTCCTGGGGCCGTCCGCCAGCTCGCTGTCGATCTCGACGCCGCGGTTGATCGGGCCCGGGTGCATGATGATGGCCTGGGGGTTGAGCCACGAGGCCCGGGTCTTGTTGAGCCCGAAGACGCTCGTGTACTCGCCGAGTGAGGGGAAGTGCCTGTGGCCCTGGCGTTCGTGCTGGATGCGCAGGAGCATCACCACGTCGGCGTCGGCTAGCGCGGACTTCAGGTCGTGCGACACCTGGGCCCCGAGGTCCGTGAAGCCGTGCGGCACGAGGGTCGAGGGGCCCACCAGCGTCACCGCGGCGCCCATCTTCGTCAGGGCGTGGATGTTCGAGCGCGCGACGCGGCTGAAGAGGATGTCGCCCAGTATCGCGACCTTGCGGCCCTTCAGCGAGCCCAGGTGCTCCTTCATCGTGAACGTGTCGAGCAGGCCTTGCGTCGGGTGCTCGTGCGAGCCGTCGCCGGCGTTGATGACGGGTATGTCCAGGATCTTGCTGAGGTAGAGTGGGGATCCGGCCGCGGCATGGCGGATCACGATCATGTCGGCGTTCAGCGCCTGAATGTTCTCGGCGGTGTCCCTCAGGGTTTCGCCCTTCTGTGTGGAGGAGCTCGCCGCGTCGAAGGCTATCACGTCCGCGCTCAGTCGCTTGGCAGCCATGTCGAACGCCATGCGGGTGCGCGTGCTCGGCTCAAGGAAGAGGTTGACGATCGTCTTGCCCCTGAGCGCCGGCACCTTCTTCACGCTGCGCGTCAGGATCTTCTTGAAGGCGGAGGCTGTGGAGTGGATCTGTTCGATCTCGGAGAGGCTGAGCTCCTCGATCGTTATGAGGTGGCGGCGGGTCCAGGTCATCGGGCGAGGAGCGTGCGCGCCACCCGCGCCTTGCGCGGGCGGATGTCGATGCGGTCATTGGCGGGGTCGTCGCCGAGCGAAACCCTCACGTCCTCCTCGCTTGTCGCATCGATCATGGTGCCGGAGAAATCCGCCACGACGGGAAGCCGCCGGTGTCCCCGGTCGACGAGAACCGCGAGCTCGACGGTCGCCGGCCTGCCGTGGTCGAAAAGCTCGTCCAGGGCCGCCTTGACGGTGCGGCCGGTAAAAAGGACGTCGTCCACCAGGAGGACCGTGGCCCCGTTGACGTCCCCGGGCAGGAGGGTGACCGCAAACTCCTTCGGGATCGGATGGCTGCCTATGTCATCCCTGTGGAACGAGATATCGAGGTCGCCAACGCGCTTCATGCCCAGCCTTGCCGCGAGCCGGCGGGCCAGGGTGATGCCCCCGTTCGCAATTCCCAGGACCAGCATGTCCTTGTCGCCCCCGTGGCGTTTCTCAATGGCAGACGCGAGCCGTTCTATGGCGGCATGAACCTCTCGGGAGCCGATGGTCTTGGGCGAAGCCACTCCGCCAAGTACTGTCCGCCGCCGGAGCATCGGTAAAGCGAAATTGGATCACTGCGCCGACCCAAGCCAGCCGGCGAGGTCGTCGTCATCGAGGATGCGACGGCCCCTCCGGTATTCCGGGGCCAGGAGTTCGTTGTAGCCCTCCTCGGCGAAACGCTCGCAGTGCAGGATGACCCGGGCCCGCTGGCCGGGCGCCCGCACGAGCCTTCCCAGCGCCTGGTTCACCTTCTGCATCCCGGGAATGCGGTAGACCCGGTCGAAGGCGACGTCGCGGCCCAGCTCGGAAAAGGCGGATAGCCTCGCCCGTTGGACGGGGTTCACCTCGGGCAGCGCCGGGCCGACGACCATGGCATGCGCCACGCGGCCGCCTAGGAGGTCGATCCCCTCCGCGAAACCCGAGCCGAGTACGAGGAACAGGGCTCGCCCGTCATCGAGGTTCTTGTTGATCCAGGAGTTCTGGGTCGAGAGGTCGCTTTTCCTCGGCTGCAGCGCGGCGCCGGGCACATGCTCGGCCACGGCCTCCGCGTAGGCGAAGCTTGAGAAGAACACCGCGACAGGCAGGCCCGTCCCCGCGGACTCGTGAAGGGCCCGAATGGTCGCGGCCGTGGTCTGCGTGTGGCGCTGGCGCTGCTGGAACGTCGTGTTAACACGCAGGTCGACCGTCACGTCGTAGGCGTTGTCCCTCCATGGCGTGGCCGCCACGACGTGCTGGAGCGTGGGGCAGCCGGTCGCCTCGGCGAACCGGCTGGTCGGGCCCGGCGTCGCTGTCGCGAAGACCACGCCGCCATATTCGCTCAGCAGCTTTCCGATCGCCGGTGCCGCATCGAGGCAGGTGATGGAGAGGACCCCGTTGGCCGGGCTCCACCACAGGCGCTTGAGCTCGACCGAGGCGAGCTGCTCCGCGGCCGACGGCACGCTCCAGATGATGCCGGACACCTGCGGCCCAAGGGCGGCGTAGTCCACGGGGTACGTGCCGGCGCCCTCCGCGATCTTGGCCAGCTGGTCCTTCGCGTCCTCCATGTCGGGCCCGGTGAGGAAGGGCGCCTTCGGGCGCCTCTCGAGGAAGCTCGCCCAGGCGTCCCACTGCGCGACCCAGGCGTGGGGCGCACCGGCCTGGCGCAGCCCGTCGCAGGCCGCCCGCGCGTCGTCCCAAGAGAACGAGTGCGAGTGCGCGTCGGCTGCGCGGGAAGGCAGGTTGTGGGCCTCGTCGATCACGACCAGCGTCCTCGCGGGGTCGAATCCCGGCCGGTCATAGAAGAGCCCTCGGCTGCCGGGCGAGAAGACGTAGTTGTAGTCGCCGATCCACACGTCGTTGAAGGTGAGCGCGGCACGCGTGATCTCGTAGGGGCAGATCCGGGCTCCGATGCCGGCGCTCCTGAGCGACGCCAGGTCCCTCGGCTGGTTGTCCAGGAGGTAAAAGCGCGCGAGGCCGCTCTCCGGCCAGCGCCGCTCCGCCCCGTCGAGGTACGCGCACGCCTCCCTCACGCACTGGAAGACCGAGTTCACGCAGTGCTCGAGCTTGTTGCGCACGTGCCACACGGCGAGAGGCGCCCCGCCGACGTCGCTCGTCATCGTCCTCAGGGTCTCGACCACCTGGATTTGGCCGGTCGATTTCCCTGTGAGGTAAAGCACACGCTCGAAGGCCCCCTCGCGCAGTTCGCTAAGGGCGCAGTCTAGGAGGACGCCCGTCTTGCCGAATCCTGTCGGCGCCTCGAGCAGGATGGCGGACTGGCCCGAGCGAAGGTAGTCGCGCAGCTCGGCGGCCGCCTGCACTTGTCCATCCCTCGGCACGGCGAACGCCGGCCTGAAATGGAGCGCCCTTAGTCGCTCCCGGGCCCGAAGCCGCAGGTCGAGGAACTCGGCGACGCGGTCCAGCTGCACGTTCACGAGCGCCTCGTCCGCCGGCGTGAGGACGATCGTCTGCGCGAGGCCGGAGTCCACCTCGACGAAGATCAGCTCGCAGCGCTCGCCTCCGCCGCGGAGCGCCGCGTAGGTCGCCACCTGGACAAAATACTCTGGGTAGTCGGACCGCAGCTCCGTCTCGTCGGTCGGGAGCGGTCGGGTGACCGTCTTTATCTCGCGCAGCACGGTCTGGCCGTCGACGCGGACCAGCTGGTCGATCCTTCCCGCGAGCGAGATCAGCCAGCCGCGGCGGGCGAGTTGGCCGCTGATCACGACCTCGAACTCCGCATCCACCTTGTCGGACACGGCCTGCGCGCGAAGCTCATTGTGCCAGTGGGTTCCCAGCTGCGCTCGCCAGATGCCGCCGGATCCGCCGAGGGATCCCGTAGGGCCGATGGAAAAGTCGGACAGGTCGCCCACGCTCAGCTGGGCGCTTCGCCGGTCGAGGTCGAAGATCACGGGATGATGATCTCGGTGCTTGCCCCGAGGTAGGACTCGAGGCTGTCCCTCAGGCTCGCGACCTCGGACGGAGCCAGCTCCTGGTCGCCCAGCCTGTTGTTGAGGACCGATGCCGCACCGACACGCTCCGCGTCCGAGAGGGAGGGTATCCACTCCTGCTTCACCGGGTACCCCTCGTCCCGCGCGAAGAGGTAGAGGCTCTTCAGGTAGACCACGTCGGGCCTCGTGCCCTCGGCGAACGCCTCGAGCGCGGTGCGCAGGAGCTTCGCCACGGCCTCGCGGCTCTCCTCGTGGACCGGGTTCCTCCCGATAATGGCGACGAGCGCGGAGGCGAACGTCAGGGCCTGGTAGCTCCTGCCGATGCCGGTGCGCCTCGCGCCGATGCGCACTTCCTTCACGAACCAGGTGCGTCCCTGGTTGGAGCTCTCGAGCATGACGCTCAGCTCGTCGAAGAGGTCGGGCGCGACGTGTGTCGGAGAGGACTTCTTTGGCACGCGCTGCAGTGCCAGGAGGTTGCCGTGCTCGGGCGAGAAGAGGAGGAACGTCTGGAAGGCGTCCGCCGGCGGTCGCTTCTCGATGACGAAAGCGTCCGTTGTGAGCGTCAGACCGGGCACCGGGGTCGGGTGCGGGCTACCTGGCCCCGCGGCTCTTTGCGGCCTCCACGCTCGGCCAGGTCGGGACGACCGCGCCGCCGGAGATGATCATCTTCATCCCGTCGCCGACGGGCATGTCGAGCTCGATAATCTCGCCCTTCGGGAGCATGAGGAGGAATCCGCTGGTCGGGTTCGGCGTCGTGGGCACGAAGACCGTCCACACCTCGTCGCCGGCCTTCGCCTGGGCCTCGCCCTGCACCGTGTTCGTGAGGAATCCGATCGTCCAGCACTCCTTGCGCGGGAACTCGACAAGCACCACCTTGTTGAACATGTGCCGGCTCTGAGAGCTGAAGGTGTTAACGATCTGCCTGACCGTGTTGTACACCGGGCTCACGCCGGGGATGCTCTGCATCAGGCGGTCGCCCATGCTGAAGAAGAACTTCCCGAAGACGTAGCGCGACACCCACCCGAGGAGGGTGACGAGCACCATGACGATCAGCGTCGCGACGATCGACCACACGGTGTCGAGGCCGGGCCTGTCGCGCAGGCTCGGGGGAACGAAGTCGAGGAAGAGCGGCTTGAAGTTGCCCCCGACGAAGTCGATGATCTTCGCGAACACCCACACTGTCAGGCACAGGGGGGCCACGAGGATGACGCCAGAGAAGAAGGCGTTCCTCAGCGTGACATAACGTGACTGCGCGGGTTCGTTGTCGGCCATGGATCGGTCCTCTGGTCGTAGCTGTGCGGGAGCCACTATGCCAGCTTGAAGCGGGGCAATGCCCCGGCGCGGCGCAGGAGCCGCATGGCACGGGCCTCGGCGCGCCTCATGACGCGCTTGGCCGGGGGGCGCAGGTCGTCATAGCCCGCGAGGTGGAGCCAGCCGTGGACGACATAGAGGAGGATCTCGGCGGATAGCCTGGCCTGCGCGCGGCCCACCTGGCGCACGGCGGCGTCCACCGAGACGCAGATCTCGCCGGCCGTCGCGGACGCCTTGTCACCCTCGAACGTGATGACGTCGGTTGGCGTCGGGTCGTTGAGGAATTGCCCGTGGAGCCTGGCCAGCTCGTCATCGCCCATGAAGGCGAGCGAGAGTTCCCCGGTCGGACAACCGCCCTTGAACCTCGCCGCGTTGGAGTCGAGGACACCGACCGCCGCGGCCACGGCCTTTCGGTCCACCTTCAGGCGCCCCTGGCGCACTGCGATCTCGAGCGCCCGCCCGGATCCCATCAGGCCTTGGCCTCGGCGGGCGTCTCACCGGTGGCCGTGTAGGCCACGCGCGAGTGGAGCATGTTCAGGAGCGTGAACGTGAAGCTGTTCTTGATCTTGGCGAGGTCCTCGAAGGTCAGCGGGGCCTCGTCCAGCTGGCCGTCGATGACGCGCTCGGCGATCAGCCTTTCGATGAGGGCGCCCAGCTTCTCGGCTGTGATCGTGCGCACCGAGCGGGTCACGGCCTCGACGCCGTCGGCCAGGGAGACGACGGCGCTCTCCTTGAACTGCGGCTTCGGTCCCTCGTAGCGGAAGGGCGTGTCGGACACCTTGGGCGGCTCGACGCCTGGGAACGGCGATTGGGAGAGGGCCAGCGCTCGGTCGTAGAAGAACTTCACGAGCGTCGTTCCGTGGTGCTGGCGTATTACGTCGACCACCGCGCGCGGCAGGTGGTGGCGCCCCGCCAAATCGACGCCGTCCGTCACGTGCTGGCGGATGATCGCGGCCGAGGTCGCCGGGTCCTTCTCATTGTGAGGGTTGCCGCCGTCCCTCTGGTTCTCGGTGAAGTAGGCCGGGTTCGTCGCCTTGCCGATGTCGTGGAAGAGGGCGCAGGCGCGGGCGAGAAGCGAGTTGGCACCGATGGCGTTGCAGGCGTTCTCGGAGAGCTGGGCCACCACCAGCGAATGGTGGTAGGTGCCGGGCGCCTCGAGCTGCATGCGCCGCAGGAGCGGGTGGTTGAAGTCCGTCAGCTCAAGGAGCGTGATGTCCGTCGTGCGCTTAAAGAGCGACTCCAGGACGGGCAGGAGGCCGACCACGGCGACGCCGGTCAATAGTCCGGCGACGAGGCCCGCGCCCATCTGCCACATCAGCGTCTCATAGGGAGTTTGCTGCG
>Ga0302319_10018237_pt1 | contig 12812 bp, 13 predicted proteins | sample Bog_T0_2_FD_203319 | JGI IMG/M metagenome (GOLD analysis project Ga0302319, IMG submission 203319) | Peat permafrost microbial communities from Stordalen Mire near Abisko, Sweden - Bog_T0_2 | ecosystem: Environmental > Terrestrial > Soil > Wetlands > Peat | place: Sweden: Abisko, Stordalen Mire...
CTATATCTTTCTTATTTCCTGTCCTTCTGTAGTATCTTTCACCTCGTAGCCAAGCTCTTTTATTTCATCTCTCAATTCATCGGACTTTTTCCAATCTTTTTGTTCGCGAGCAATTTTTCTTTCATCAATAAGCTTTTGAACTTCATCGGGAATTTTTTCTGTTTCTGATTTTTGCGAAGAAGCGATTTTAATATTTAATCCCAGCACACGGTCAAAATCCAAAATTGTCGCTCGTTTATCGGCATTTGAAATCTCAGATTTTAAAATTTCAAACACAAACGCGAGTCCAGCCGAAATATTAAAATCATCAGTTATCTTTTTTATAAATTCATCTTTGAAAACTTGATTTACTGTACCGTTTTTATTTCCAAGCTGGGCAACTTGATGCAAAAGATTTTTATAACCTGCTGCAGCTGCGTCGAGGGCTTCCCAAGTAAAATTTTGTCGTGAGCGGTACTGCGCCTGCAAAAAGAAAAATCGCAAAGCAAGCGGCGAATATCCTTTTGACTCAACTTCGGCGAGCGAAAATGCTGTGCCTTCTGATTTTGACATCTTGCCACCGTTTGCAATAAGCCATTCATTGTGCAACCAATAATGGGCGAGGGGGGCACCATTTGCCGCCTCAGACTGCGCAATTTCATTCGTATGATGAATCGAAATATGCTCAACTCCGCCCATGTGAATGTCAATCGTATCGCCAAGCAATTTTTTAATCATCGCTGAACATTCAATGTGCCAGCCGGGAAAACCGATACCATCCGAAACCAATTTTGAATGAAAAGGGGATTTCCAATATTGCAAAGCTTGCGCATGTTTGCCGGTACGAAAAAACCAAAGTGAAAAATCTGCGGGATTTTTTTTCTGTGGATCTTCGACGTCACCCGCACCTGCGCCAGAAATATTTTCTTTTAAATTTTGTCCAGAAAGTTTTGTATAATCTTTTGCTTTTGAAACATCAAAATATACCGCTAAGTCCGTTTGATATGCAAAGTCTTTGTCGAGCAAAATTTGCACCATCGCGATAATCTCGGAAATATATTCTGTTGCGCGCGGAGTATCAGTTGGTGTCAAAATATTCAATTCTTTCAAATCATGTTCAAAAATTGCAATATATTTATCAGCAATTTTTTCCGGTGACAAATTTTCCCGCGCCGCGGCTTTTTCCATTCTATCAACACCCGCATCAGCATCGCCAAGATTATCGCCAGTCAAATGTCCGACGTCAGTATAATTGCGTACAAAATCTACCTTGTAGCCAGAATAGGCAAGAGTTCTTCGGATTAAATCTGCCATAACCATAGCGCGCAAATTGCCGATATGTTGCGTCCAATATACCGTCGCTCCGCATTGATAAAAAAGAACTTTTCCTTTTTGTATCGGCACAAACAATTCCTTTTTTCTATCCAGAGTATTATACAAAAAGATATCTGGGCTTTTTGTATTGCGAGTATGAAAAAAAGAAAATAAATCTAGAGCCATTTTTTCATTTTAAAGAAAGTGAAGAAAGTGCCGGCTAGTATAAGCATAATACCAACCACCACCCAAAAATCACCATTCATTCCGACAATTGGCGTATCTTTTGTGTTCATACCAAAAATGCTTGAAACAAGTGTCAAAGGAAATGTCACAAACGCCATAATAGTAAGCGTCTTCATAGTTTCCCCTTGTTTCAGCGAGAGGAGAGAGTCATTGGTATTTCTCATCTCGGTCAAAAAAGCGATATTGTGGATAAGAGCATTTTCAATGCGATAATATTCATCAAGCATGGCATTAAATTGCCCGGGAAAATTTTTATCAAAAATCTTTTCACCGACATTTTCAATGTGTTGCAAGATTTCTTTATGAGACAGCACAGTATGATTGAGATGTATCAAATCGCGATTGGTATGTGAAATATCAGCGACCAATTTTTTCTCATTGCCTTGAAATAAATTCTTTTCAATCTGTTTGAGCTCATCGTTGATACTATCAAGCTCATCTGCAATTGAAATATATAATTCTCTCAGAAGATAATATAATACGGAGCCAGCATTGCCCTCCATAAGATTCCTGTTGAGAATATCGTTCACTTCAAAATCTTTTGCGAATTGTTCAAGCGCATCGATTGTCTCATAGCGAGTGGTGATAATGAAATTTTTACCAACAATAAAATCTATCTCCTGATCAATCTCTTGTGTATGTGAATGGCGAAGTGCAGGAAAATGCATCTCCGTGTAAATATAATCCTTATACACAAAAACTTTTTCCTTATAATTTCTACTTGAAGGAAGGTGCAAATCAGACGCAATTTCGCCATCGATATTATATTCTTCGACAAGCGAGCGAATTTCTTCTTTGGTTGGATTTTCAACATCTACCCATACGATTGATTTGTGTGTGTATTTTTTTATCATTACTCTATTTGCTATATTTATAAAAAGCGCTGTCAGATATGATTATAACGTTCAAAGTGGACAATAACAAGTTATTTTGAGATAATGTCTCAACATGACAAATAATAATTTAAAAAGATATAAAGGTTTCCTGATTGTCGTTGTTTTGCTTCTCGTGTCTTTTGGTTTGGGAAATTATGTCGGCCAAAAAGGACGAATATCAAACAACAGCAATCCATCATTAAATATTACAGGAAATACTGGACCGGATGATGCATCATCTACAATAGACATGTCGGAATTCTGGCAAGTTTGGAATACCCTTGATCAAAAATTCGTCTATACACAAAAAGGAGCAAAAGTAATCAGCGCACAAGACAAACTCTATGGCGCAATACAAGGAATGACAGCGGCGTATGGCGATCCATATACCGTATTTATGCCACCAACCGAAAGTCAAAGCTTCAATAGCAATATTGAAGGTAATTTTGGCGGAGTCGGAATGGAGCTTGGTATCAAAGATGGAAATCTTGTTGTTATTTCTCCGCTCAAAGGAACTCCAGCAGATCTTGCTGGCGTAAAATCTGGAGATGTGCTCGTAGCAATAAACGGATCAAGTACAGCGAATATGTCTACTGATGATGCAGTTGATCTCATTCGTGGAGAAGTTGGAACACCGGTCACTATCACATTGAGCCGAGTTGGAAAAAGCGCACCGTTTGATGTAAAAATTGTTCGTGCAGTGATCAATATTCCTAGCATAGACACAGCAACCAAGGGTGATATTTTTGTAATAAGTCTTTATAATTTCTACGCTCCATCGGATAATGATTTCCGCACAGCGCTCAGACAATTTGCAGAATCTGGTAAAACAAAACTCATTCTCGATCTTCGAGGCAATCCTGGTGGCTATCTGGACTCCGCGGTTGATATGGCAAGTTTCTTCCTTCCACTTGGAAAAACAGTCGTTACAGAAAGTTACGGACCAAACATACCCGACGATATATACAGAAGCAAAGGATATGATGTTTTTGGTAGCAATCTAAAAATGATGATACTCGTTGATCAGGGAACAGCATCGGCAGCAGAAATTCTTTCCGGCGCACTTCAAGAAAATGGCATTGCAAAGCTCGTCGGAACCAGAACATTCGGAAAAGGTTGTGTACAAGAACTTCTTCCCATGAGCTCAAGTACTTCTTTGAAAGTCACTGTCGCTCGGTGGCTGACACCAAACGGAACTTCAATCTCCGATAACGGACTCACACCAGATTATCCAGTCGCCGTTACAGATGCGGACATTGCCGCCGGAAAAGATCCACAAATGGCAAAAGCGATATCATTATTAGACGGAACTAACAATTAAAAATTATGAAAGTCATACTTTTAAAAGATTCAAAAAAAATAGGCAAAAAATACGAAATTAAAAATGTTGCGGACGGATATGCTCTTAACTCTTTGATACCAGCAGGTATTGCGGTACCAGCAACTTCAAGCTATCTCAAGCTCATTGAAGCAAAGAAAAAACAAGATATAACCACAAAAGAAGAATTTAAAGAAGCTTTTGAATACGCCCTTACCAAACTTCCAGATGGCAAATTGCACATCGCCGGCAAAGTAAACGAAAAAGGACATCTTTTTGCAGGAATCAGTCAAACACAAATTATTGATGAATTCAAAAAAGAAACAGGAGTAGAACTATCAAATGATCATTTTGATCTTGAAAAATCAATCAAAGAAGTAGGGGAGCAAGTACTTGAAATAAGAATTGACGGACAAAAATACAAACTCACCATCTTGGTAAAAGCTGCATAAATAGAAATACAAAAAGCTCCAAAATTTTAATTCGTTTTCCCCGTGTAAATATTGTGCAATAAAGTAAATGTTTTTGCGCCAAACGTATTTTCTCCGATAATATGATATTTTTGTTGAAAGGCTTTCACTGCAAGCTCTGTGCAACTACCAATAGCTCCGCTGTGGGGACAATCATTTCGTGTCATGCCTTTGGGTGGATAATCTCCATCCATAATAAGCGCGGTCTGCATCGCATAAATATCTTCTGCATGTGAATGCGCACTCGTAACCGGCATGCTCCAGGCATAAACATTCATGTTTGGATCATATGAAGAAGTTGCTGTAACATTTTGATTATTATTGTAATAATCCTGAACGCCGAGATACGTTTGATACGCAAAATCTTTGAGCGCAATCGGGCGCACTTCGGGATTCACAAATTGCGGTTCATAAATATAATCATACTCAATGAGTATGCTTGCCATTTCCGCCGTATTGTACGCACCCATTGCAATGAGCGAATCATCAGTTTCCAAACCTTGCGACTCGACGGGCAAATTACTGATCGGATTGTACAAAGAAAGCCTCTTAAATACCGCTTCGGCAATCGGTAAACTTTTTACACTGTTTGCAAGATCCGGCGCCGGCACGTACATAACCAAACCGGAATATTTCCCGACAATTTTCTTTGCCATAGCATCTGGATAATTATTCAAATGCATGTGAATCATCAAATCAATATTGTTTTCATCAGCCCATTTCACAATGCCATAAAGTCGCATTGCATCATCGGTGGCGGCAACATTGGAAATTTCTCCTTGCCCACTTTGATTCATGGCAGTACTTGTTGTCCATGATGTTTTTGCTGTTTTTTCCCATGAAATAATTTGATTCCATTCGTCTTGAAAATATGTAGCAAAAGTCGGATTCCACACTTGTGTATCGCGTGTAATAAAAGATTGGTATCGGCTATTTCCGCCCAAAAATTGTTGAAAATCTTGACCAATACCGACAACAAGTGTCCGTTCATAAATATTGCCGTAATTTGTTCCGCCATTATCCGGCTCATGTCCTGGTACAATTAAAACGCGAATTTTCTTGCTTGTTGACGATGTATTATCGGCAGGACTATTTGTAACACTATTTGATGTAGCTTTTACTACAGATTGAAAAGAGTGGTGATCCACAATATACCAAATACCAGCAACAATAATAACGAGCAGAAACAGTCTTGCAATAATTCCTTTGGTCATTTTAATAAAAAATAATTATAGTATGGATTTATCAATTGATACTATTACATTTCATTCAAACTCACTCCATTGTAGGGTAACAAATATAAAAAATAAAAACAATTATTTCTATAATTTTCTTATGACCCTAAAATAAAAAATCGCCTTTCGGCGATTTTTTATTTATGAAAGTATGTTTACAATACCTCTTCTGGTAACAGTCGAATCAAAATTATTTTTTCTTTTTGTTTTGTATTCAACGGTACCATCCTGAAGTGCGAATAGGGTATGATCACGTCCAACACCAACACCTTTTCCGGCAAGGGTATTTCGTCCTTTTTGTCTGAGAATGATTTGTCCGATTTTCGCCGTCTGTCCGTGATTAATCTTCACACCAAGGTATCTTGGGTTTGAATCTCTTCCGTTTTTGGACGCACCAGCTGCTTTTTTATGTGCCATGTTAAATTAAAAAATTAAATGTAAAACTAAATAAGAAGTTATTAAACTTCTTTTCGCTCTCCTCGGCTCGGAAATAAAAAGATTACTTTTCTATTTCTCTCGCTCTACGTCGGCGATAAATCTCTGTATCGATATACACATTTGCTGTACTTCGCAATAAATGGCATATCTGCACTCTCTGATTCATGTTATAATACAATAACGTAGATATGAGTATAAAAGATTTTTTACAAAAAATCAAGCTCTTTTTTCGAGACATTCAGGATAAGATATACAGCAAAGAAAAAGGCTTGAAAATCAAAAGTGACCTGTATATTGTCATTTTGATCATGTTGATGAGTATTGCTTCTTTTGGATTAGGGAGACTTTCAGCATATGAATCAAAAATTGGTCCGATTATAACAACTGACAACGATATAAATACCGCGACAGCAACGATTACTCAAACCAATACCACATCAAAAGGAATCGTTTTTTCCTCAAAATCCGGAACAAAGTACTATTATCCAACATGTTCTCTGGGAAATAGAATATCAGTAGGGAATCGAGTCTGGTTTCAGACTATCGCTGATGCCGAATCAGCTGGACTTACGCTTGCAAATGGGTGTAAATAGAAGGGATTGGTATTTTTTGCAAAAAACCACGACACAAAATACACCATAAATCAAATTATATATGGCTCTACAGAGCCATATTATTATATTTGACGATGTGACAAAAAGGTGTCTTAACCATTGACTTTTAAAATGGCACGTGCTAGTATATAGGGGAATCAGAGGCAACTCTGATTTTACTATGATACAACTAATAATGACGTCGTTCATTGTTTTGTCAGCAGTGTATGGAACACCAGCAATAGCGGCAAACGTGTCTACAACAGGCACGAGCACCGCATATGTGGTTTCAATCAACACGACTGATCCAATAATGACAGACGACCAGAAAGCGGTGCAGAAAAAGGTGATGAGTTATTTTAAAGACGAACCAATACTCATTGCAATAGCTGGATGTGAATCAAGCTATCGACAAGTAGATGCCAATGGAGATCTTGTACGAGGTACAATAGACAAGGATGACATAGGCGTCATGCAAATCAATGAGCATTATCATTCCGATCAAGCGAAAGCTCTCGGCGATAATCTCAGAACCTTGGATGGTAATATGGCATTTGCAAAACACCTCTATGATCTCGAAGGAACAAAACCTTGGGTATCATCAGAAGCATGCTGGAGTCAGGCAATTAAACCAGTTCCAACAAGCCAAGTCGCGTTAAATAATAATTAATAACAAAACAAAAACCCCGAATCATTCGGGGTTTTTGTTTTGTTATGCACAATAAAGTCCCAAGATAGATTTTTACAAAATATATTTTTGTTATATACTATACCCATGACCATTCAATATAAAAAAATATTTTTAATTGTATCTTTGCTTTCACTTCTCATTATTGTGAACATCGGACTTTCAAAACATACCGTAAAAGCAGATGTGGTTCATGATCAAACGATAACCATTACATCGGGTGATCTTGCAGGCGCTGGATATACAAAAGTAACCGAGCAACAACCCGAGGAAACCGAATATCAAGCACCCAATACGTATTTTTGGGTTGATGGAGCTTCAGCAAATAATACAATGATAAACAATACTTTTGGTTTAGTTGCGATTTCACAATACACAAACGGTTCAACATATACGGACGATTTATTTAATTACGGCACAACGAGTTCTCCGGTAACCATAAACGATGCGAGAGCACAAGAAACAAAACTCAATGATGGGCGAGTGGCTCTCAATTTTGCCAAAGGAAATTATTATATTGTCATTATCGGTCCCGACAGCTCAAAAGTTGAAAATTTAGCACAAGAAATCGCAGGTAAAATTTAAGCAACAAGAAAACTAATCCGTCATTCTTGGCCCTTTTACTATTTACGAGCTCAGAAAGCTGCCAGGCGAGCATAGTTACAAGATAATGAGTTCCGGCAAGGTTACCCGATCCTTGTATTGCCACCAGCGACTGCATAGCCGTATTGAGGCTGAATGCGAGTAATCTCGAGAAGGTTTATTAGTTCAATAATTTTATCCATACAATGGATAATAGCTGATTGGGGATAGAATTACTAGTGAGGGAATACTCACATAAAATCTCGTTTAAAATCTGATATAATTTAAGGATGGAAAAAGAACCACAGAAAATGTTTGATGAAAGTATAAAATTCCTCCGTCTTCTGCGAGGTCTTGAAAAAATTGAACGGTCAATCTACCGACCAGACGACAGAAGGGAAAATGATGTTGAACATTCATACCAAGTTACCATGCTTGGGTGGTTTCTTTGTAATCGTTTTAGACTAACACTATCTACAGAGAAAATTCTTAAATACGGTCTTGTACATGATTTAGTTGAGGTATACGCCGGTGATACTCCTGTATACAATACAAAAAATTCAAGTAACACAGTTGAAACAAAACAAGCCAGAGAAAAAATAGCATTTTTAAGAATAAAAGAAGAGTTTCATCTCGATGATGAATTTGTTTGTGCTATTGATAATTATGAAAAACGATTGGACGAAGAGAGTGTTTTTATATATGAAGTAGATAAGTTTGTACCAATGTTTAATCAGTACATAGATTAAAGATTCTTAAAGGGTTTTTCTTAGCTTATATTCATAGGGGGATATAGAGCGAGAAATTATATGTGTGTCGCACAATATATCTTTGCGGTAATATCCCTATAGGAGGAGGCTAAGACAACAACTTCGTAAGCCAAAGGGTTATCGCACCTGCCAACCAGGATTCCCATTCATTTTTGCGGTGATTTTTTCTATAATTTTATTTACCTCTTCATCTGAAAGCGTTTTTTCATACGACTGAAATATAATACGATACCCATACGAAATCTTTTTTGTTCCATCTGGAAATACTTTTGTAAACTCATCAAAGAGGCGATTTTTAATCATAAGCTCCCCCGCTTCTTTTTGTATAATCTCGAGTACTTGTTCAGCTTTTGTTCCATCTGGAGTAAAAACAGCGATATCGCGAACCATGTATGGGTATGAGGAGATCTTTTTGAATTTTATATCAGGATTTCCCATTACAGAAAAATCGTATGCTTCTACATCGGGAAAATTTTGTAACATTGTGTCAAAATCAAATTCAGCGATATTTTCTTCTGCATTTAGATTCACCGGCAATGCACCAAGTTTCTCGGAAAGAATTTTTATTGCAGACACAAGAGTTTCTTTTTCTGTTGGCTTTTTCAAACCAAGCGGATTATGAATACCGATAATAAAATGTTCGTATTCACCAGCCTTCGAAAAAACATGCCCAAATTCAAATATTTTTATCTGAGGAATACCGAGAAAATCAATATATCGCACATTAAATTGCAAACAGTTTTTTATACCATCCGTCAAATTTGTTCTCAAAAATTTTCTTTCTGGCGACATCGGGTTCGCTAATTCTATTTCGCCCTGATCAGTAAACGTATAATTCATCACCTCAGAAAAACCTTCTTCATCAAGAATTTTTCTTATTTTTTCTTTATATGCAAATGCTTTGTCTATTTTTGCCGGAGCTGTTTGAGAAATAGTAATATCCTTGATATTTTCATAGCCATAGATTCTTCCGATTTCCTCAGCTAAATCCTCTTTGAGTCGTATATCAAGTCGTTCAGCGGGAACGGTCACAACACATGATTCGTCACTCTTTGAAACTTTTGTGTGAGTAAAACCGAATCGATCAAAAATATTTTCGATCTCTTGCGACGCTATTTCTATTCCCAAAATATCGCTCGCCTCACGAGCCGAGATACCGAGTGTAAACGGAATTTCTTTTTTGGGATACACATCAACAACTTCACCGATTCTTGTCTCTTTGGTGCCAGCAATTTCTACGATAAGTTTTGTGAGAATATCCATCGCCTCTCCGCATAATTCTGGTGTTAAATCATTTTCAAACCGCTTTGACGCATCAGTTTGTATTTTTATTTTTTGTGCTGTTTTACGAATCAAAGTCGGATTAAAATTTGCAGACTCGAGAATAATATTTTTTGTATTTACATCAAGCTCAGCATAATTTCCGCCTTTTATACCAGCAAGCGCAAGCGGATTTTTTCCATCAGTAATAAGTAAAATTGATTCATCAAGCATCACTTCTTTTTTATCAAGGGTGGTTATTTTTTGACCTTGAGTTGCCTTTTGTATCACGATTTCTGAAGTGATTTTATCCGCATCAAAAGCATGCATCGGCTGACCAATTTCAAGCATGACAAAATTTGTTGCATCAACAATATTATTGATTGATCGCTGACCGAGCGTTTCTAATTTTTCTTTCAACCATTTTGGCGATTCACCCACTTGTATATTTTCAATCACTCGTCCGATATATCTTCGACATAATTTTTCATCAACAATTTTTACTGAGAGTTTTTTTGCCGTTTCAGAAATTTGAAAATCCTGAAAATCTCGCGAATATTTTTTTGCTGGCAAATTCAAAATAACTCCCGCTTCACGCGCAATACCGCGATGGCAAAGGCAAAAATGATTAAGATTTGGGGTCGTTTTTGCATCAATCACAAAATCGCCACCAACTTTTTCAATGCCGTCAATTTCCATCGAATACATCGTCAAAAGATTCTCCAGCTTTTCTGGTGCGGGCAATTTTCCTTGAAAATATTCGTTGAGCCAATTATAAGAAACTTTCATAATTAAAATTGATTAATAAATCGCAAATCACCGGAATGAAACAATCGTCCGTCATCAATACCATATTTCAGCATTGCAAATCGACTAATACCGAGCGCAAATGCAAATCCGCGCCAATCATTTGTATCAATACCAACTTGATTCAGCACTTTGGGATGAACCATTCCCGCGCCACCAAGCTCTATCCAGCCAGTCCCCTTGCAAACAGGACAACCGACTTCCCCGCCATTGCATTTAAAACATGAGACATCAAACTCCACTCCCGGTTCGACAAATGGAAAATAGCTTGGACGAAATCGAATATTGACATCTTTTTCAAAAAAGGCGACGAAAAATCTATTTAGTGTTGATTTTAATGTTGCCAAAGAAATATTTTTGTCGACACACAAAACTTCAGTTTGATGAAACTGCACTTCATGCGTCGCATCGGTTGCTTCATGTCGATAGGCAACTCCACCCGGACATACAATTCGAAAAGGTGGCTGATGCTGTTCCATGTAGCGAATCTGTATTGCAGAAGTTTGTGTTCGCATCAATGTTGGGTCTTTTTCATTTCCCTTCAACCAAAATGTATCTTGCATATCTCGAGCAGGATGATCGTGCGGGACATTGAGTGCATCAAAATTATAATATTCTTTTTCCAACTCCGGACCGTCAACCGCCGCAAAACCCATTTCAAAAAATATTCGATTTATGTCGCTAATCACGCGAGTAATTGGGTGAATATGAATAGGGTTCTTGTTCAAATCATCTATAGCCATATTGAGATTATACAGAAAATACCCGAAAAAACAATTAAAAAAAAGTAAAAAATGAACCCTTAGATATTCAGATTACATTTCCTCTTGAATGTTAGCCTAAACTCATCCGAGTCTATATTTCCTTCCCCATCACATCAGTATATTCACCACGGCGAGCAGCTTGGCTACACTTTGCCCAATGATATAAAGATTTCTGTGCGGCTTCTGTGTTTATTGTATCGCCATGCCAAATTTCCAAAGCGGGCTGTTGGATCGCGCGCGCAAAAGAAAATGTGAGCGCCCATGGCAATTGAGATTTGTATTTTGCATTCATCATGCTTAAATGGGCGCACGCCAATTCTCCAGATTGACCACCCGACAAAAATGCAATTCCAGGAACAGCTGCCGGAACATTTCTTAATAAACATTCAATAGTGGCATCGGCGACTTCTTCTACGGTTTTTTGTTCAGGACAAAGAACTCCCGGAAGAATCATATTTGGTTTTAAAATCATTCCTTCAAGCAATACTTCTTGTATGCGCAAATGATTAAAAACTGTCTGCAAAACCTTTTCTGTGACTTCAAAACATCGCTCAAGTGTATGATTGCCGTCCATGAGTACTTCTGGTTCAACAATGGGCACCAATCCAACTTCCTGAGACAATGCCGCATAGCGAGCCAACGCCTCTGCATTCGCTTCGATACAACTTTGTGTTGGTATACCTTCATCAATCGTAATCACTGCGCGCCATTTCGCAAAGCGAGCGCCCATATCAAAATATTCTTTCAAACGATCTCGCAATCTATCAAGACCTTCGGTAACTTTTTCTTTAGGATGGCCCGCCATATCTTTGGCACCGGTATCAACCTTAATGCCAGGAATTATTCCCGCATCTATAATAACTTTTACAAAAGGAGTGCCGTCATTTTTCTTTTGACGAATCGTTTCATCGTACAGAATCACACCACTCACGCATTCATTCAAAAGTGGCGTAGTGATAATCAGTTCACGATATGCACGACGATTTTCTTCGGTCTGAGGAATTTCATATTGTAAAAATCGTTTATTACATGTAGGAATACTCTCATCTATGGCTAATAAACCTTTTCCTTCGACGACAAGAGACTTTGCGATACGCATAAGATCTTGTGCATGTGGTAATCGCGACATATCTATTATTGGTTCCATCCAATAAGTATATCATATTGTAATAATACTCAGTAGATATAAATTTGATATAATATAAACAACAATGAATACCCGTGAAAAAAATATAATTATAACAGTATCGGTGATTTTCTGTATTATATTATGTGTTGTTGAAATCATGTTTCAATTTTCCGCTCCACAAAAAAATGCCGGGCAAGATCGAGTTGTTATGAATCTTGGCACAACAGACCAGCAATTTATCCAGGCCTTAAAAGCACAAGGATATATCAAAAATGTGTATGCTTTCAATTTTGTCCTGTGGTACAAACATGAAACCGGCAATATCAAACCAGGCGCATATCTGA
>Ga0302319_10018238_pt1 | contig 12812 bp, 12 predicted proteins | sample Bog_T0_2_FD_203319 | JGI IMG/M metagenome (GOLD analysis project Ga0302319, IMG submission 203319) | Peat permafrost microbial communities from Stordalen Mire near Abisko, Sweden - Bog_T0_2 | ecosystem: Environmental > Terrestrial > Soil > Wetlands > Peat | place: Sweden: Abisko, Stordalen Mire...
ACTGACGCCGCGGACCACCTGGCGACCGCCATAGCTCTTGGTCAACTCCTCAGTCTCGAGAGTCCTCATCGGGCTACGGCCTCACTTCTTTATCACCTGGATGCACGAATGTTTCCGTATGGACACGTCCACCTTTACCCTTGGGGGCGCCCTGCTCCCCGGCTACGACAATCGTACTACCCGCGTCCCCAAAGATGAGCGTTGCGCCCGTCACGCTGCCCTGCTGCGCGTCTGCGACATGTGGAGGGTTGGCCGTCGTGCCCGTCAGGATGTAGTTTGCGGTGGCAACTGTGTACAGCAACTGTTCGCCGGTACCGTGCCGGCCTGGCTGATCAAGCTGTACGTCCCCGTACACGACGACGCGATCGATGGATCCATTCAGCGGGCTGGGCTGAGCTTGTGAAGGCGACACTGTTTGCTTTGCGGTTGGGCTATGCGCGTCGGTGAGGAAGGCAACAGCGTGTTGTCCGCGGATTTCGCCCATGGTGCCGTTCATCGTGACGCCTCCAGCGAAGGTGGCCTCACGCTGCAGATCGTTGGAGTCCATCAGTGGGCTGGCGATACGAATCATGGTGGGCAGGTGCACAGCCGCACCCGGCTTGCGGGTAGAAGGGTTGGAGGCCAGGATCGCGTGGACCAAACCGTTCGGCTTTGCAGGGCGCGCGCTGAAGATACGCTTATTCCCATCGAAGAAGAGCGTGGCTGCCTGCACTTGAGACGCGCCTTGCCACATGCGCGCGGGCATTGCGTCCGTGCCTCGGAACGTGGAAGAGCGTGTCGCATGGTCGAAGTGTGCGCTGGCAGAAAGCACGTGGGTGAACTGCTCCGCAGACGAGTCTGTCGCGGTTCGCGTTGCGACTGCGGATCTCTGGAATGTCGCTTGGACGCCGCCCGTCGCGTCTGAATCCTGCGTGCGCTGGTTCAAGGAGACGGTCGGCGCAACGACGGATCCGTTGTCACTTTCGAGATGGGCGTGGCCGGTCAACGTCAGGATCTGGGATAGCCCGTCGTAGCTCGCTCGATCCGCCGTGCCGTCGGTCTGGGAACCGGGTGCCGTTGATCCAGCCTTTGGCGCCGCCTGGCTGTGGATGCTGATGTTGCCAGTCTGAAGTGCAGAGGTGATGTTCATCGCGTCGCTTTCGGAGGCGGCCGAGGCACTGGGCGGTGCAAACAGAATCTCGAGCGTGTCGCCGCGGCTGACCTCCTGCTCTCCAAGCGGGGCGTCCTGCTGGAGCTGTGTGTGGCCAGTGCCAAAGAGTTTGTCAGGGTGCACCTTGCGATCGGCCGTCTGCGTGAACGTGGTGCGAAGGTCGTCCGCGCTTACCTGGACATTTTTGAGCGATCGTGTCTTGTTATTTACCGGCGAACCCTTTGCCTGCGCAGCGAGTGATTGGCCGCTTGCATGCGCTGAGCCGATGGCATGAATTTCTGTGAGCCGCGCGCTTGACTTATTTTGTCCGGGCGCAAGAAGAGCGATGATCTTTGCGCCGTCCATCGAACGGGTTAGGCCGCTCGGACTTGACCGACGATCGACCATCAACAGCTTGGCTGCTCCAGTCGCAACCACCTTGGTCGGCTGGCCTTTCGCATCCATCGCCACGTCGACGACGGAGGCGGAGCCGTGTGTCGGCCTGAGCGGGTTGCTATCGACGAGGACCACATCGCCGGTAAGCTTTGCCGTCTGTGGAATCGATTGAGCGTTGAGCGCCGCATCCAGCCGATTCGACGTAATCTGCTCGGTCCCGGACGTCAACACAATGTGGTTCATGCCATGGACGCTTTCAATGGACCCATCCGGACGCAGACCAATCACAGCAGAATCCGCGCTCATCTTGCGATCCCCGGAGGTGACAACAGGAGATGCAAGGTTCGCAATATTGTCGTCGCGATTCATGTCAGCGCGTGCGGCGACCACGTGTAAGGGCTTTCCGTGCGCGATACCGTCCATGTGCACGTTGGCGAGGAGCTTCAAGGTGTTCCCGTTGGTATTAAATTCGGCACCGAGCGCTGTGCAGTTCATGTCCCCGTAGCTGAACTGGACAGATTCCTGCGTTGCCGCGACTCCTAGTTTGCGCACGTACACGAGTCCGCTGGTGTGAACGTGGATGATCGGCATCGAGGCTGGGCGCGGCTTGGTAGTGGGTGGCTGAGACCGACCACCATTAGCCAGCCCTTGAGGCGGCTGGATGTCCATGAACACATCGCCCTTGGCACGGGCCACTTCCTCGTTCTGGTCGTACTCCATCTCCGAGCCGTAGATGTGATCCGCGGCCTCACCATAGCGGTTGTAGAGCAGCAGTTCAGCGTCGTGCAACGCGTACTTGCCTCCACCGAGCGTACTTTCGGTCTTGGCGCGGATGGTGAAAACCTTCTTGCCCTTGATCGACTGCGAGTAGGTGACACCGTTGGAGTCGTGCGTCAGCGACACGCCGGAGCGAGCGATGATCTGCTTGTACCGCTTTAGCGCAAGATAACGGCCGTACCCAATGAACGCAGCGAGAACGCCGACGAGCAGCAACGCCCCTGCAATCAGTACCCACCGAAGTCTTTGTATCGACAACTGCATCGCTTTCGTCGTGATCCCTTGCTTTATCTTCTCATTGTGCGGTCGCCGTCTCGCAGACGATAGGACGTTGAATCGATAGAATAGAAAGATGGCCGATCAGCTTTATCTAAGTTTGTGGTATCCGAACTTCCGCCTGGAGTCGCTGCCAGCGGCGCTGGTGGGAGTTCTGCGACAGTTTGCCGTCATCGCGAAGGACGGGCAGGCTACGAGCGCGCTGGGGCGTGTGTCGGCTGCCAGCGTCTACCCTATCGACTGGACCGAAGCTCCCACCTACCAGCGGATCTATGTGAATGACGATCGCGCGCAAAGCTCGGCGGACACGGAGGGTTCGATCATCGAGACCGCTGTTGCGGAGGCCACCGAGCAGTTGCACGATGATATGGCCTACGAATTCGAGATGCGCTGGATGCTGTGGCTGCCCGACACTGACGGATCCGGGCTGGATACCGCCTGGCGGCTGGAACCGTGGAGGGTCAAGATCACCGGATTCGGCCCCCAGTTTGACGCGGGAAGCTTCGAGCAGAATGGGCAAATCCGGGTTGACTTCGGGCTGGATACTCCGTGGGTGCTCGAAGATGAATCGCTCGACGAAGAGGACGCAGAACGGATAAAGCACAATGTTGAGAAGCTGCTTGCGTTCACTCTCAGCGTGGAAAAGCACTGTGGCATCTCCAGTCGGTTGCTCTGGACGGAGAGCGGAGAACCGCTGGCAGAGAAGCTCATTGCTCGCCTGCAGCGGCTGAACTAAACAGCGACGCCCTCACGAACCAAGGACGGATAATCGGTGTAGCCGTCCGCGCCGTGGCTGTAGAAGCTTTCAGGAATGGGAGCATTCAGCGAGGCGTTCTCCGCAAACCGTATTGGTAAATCCGGGTTGGAGATGAATAGCTTGCCGAAGGCGACAGCGTCGGCGTCACCGCGTTCAATTGCGGCGTCTGCGGTCTGCTGCGTGAAGCCTTCGTTGGCGATGTAGACGCCTCCGAAAAGCTCCTTCAGCCGCGGTCCTAACCAGTCAGGCCCTTCGTGCTCGCGTGCCATGAGGAAAGCAAGCCCGCGCTTGCCCAGTTCCCTTGCGACGTACCCGAAGGTCTCAGCGGGGTTCGAGTCGCTGATGCCGTGAACGTCGCTGCGAGGAGCTAGATGCATGCCGACTCGGTCTGCGCCCCAAACCTCGGACACGGCGTCGACCGCTTCCAGCATGAAGCGTGCACGCTTCTCGACGGTGCCGCCGTACGCGTCGGTGCGATGGTTGGTGCCGCTCTGCAGAAATTGATCGAGCAGATAGCCGTTGGCTCCATGCAGCTCGACGCCGTCGAATCCGGCGGCCTTGGCATTTTCCGCGCCGTGCTTGTAGTCCGCAATGATGCCCGGAATCTCGGAGATATCCAGAGCGCGCGGCGTCTCGAATCCCTTCTCCGGGCGAACGAGGCTCACGTGCCCTGTGGCTGCGAGCGCTGAGGGCGCGACGGGAAGTTCACCGTTCAGGAAAATTGGATCGGAGATGCGTCCGACGTGCCAGATCTGGGCAAAAATGCGCCCTCCAGCATCGTGCACAGCGTTCGTGATGAGCCTCCACTTTTCGACCTGCTGCGCACTCCAAATACCGGGAACCTGTGCGTAGCCAACACCCTGTGGACTGACGGGAACGCCCTCAGAGATGATGAGGCCGGCGCTCGCACGCTGCGCGTAGTATTCCGCGATGATGTCCGTGGGGATGTGATCCACGGTGCCGCGAAGACGTGTGAGGGGCGCCATGATGACACGGTTCGGAAGATGCAGCGAGCCAAGATTGAGAGGGTCGAGAAGATGAGGCAAGGAAAACTCCTGCAGCAATGGCTGATGGTTGTCAGATGCGAGATTTTCGCGCAGGATTCTTTCTAGCCGGCGGTGACGATCTCGGAGAAGTCAGCGATTCGGGAAAAGTTCTGAACGGTGGAAGAGAGCAGCGCCAGGCGATTTGCTCTCAGGGCTTCGTCCGGCGACATCACCATGATGGCTTCGAAAAACCTGTCGACTACGGGTCGCAGCTTCGCTACTTGCTCAAGGGCAACTCGGTAATTGCCCACTGCGCGAAGATCTTCCATGCCCCCGAGGATTTCGTGGGCCTTCGTGGAGAGCTCGATTTCGGCAGGCTCAGTCAGCAGGGCTGGGTCGACCGAAGTTGTGAACACTATGCCCTTGTCCGATGCTTGCGCGAGAATATTTTTCATCCGCTTGAACGCTGCGCTTACCGCCAAAAAGTCTTCGCTGCCGCGAACGGCCGTGACGGCTTCGGCGCGTGCCACGAGATCCCGGATGTCGTCGCTGCCTGCGGCCATGGCCGCCTTCACAACGTCATAGGCCTGGCCGTGACCTTCGCGTAGATAGAAGTCGATGCGCTCCGCGAAGAAGGCGTGGAGCTTCGCAGAGACTTCAGGTTCGGGCACTGCAGGAGTCAGCACTTCGGAAAGCGTCAGCGGGAGGGACGACTCCGCCAGGATCTTCACAACAGCATTCGCGGCGCGGCGCAGCGCAAAAGGATCCTTGGATCCGGTGGGCTCCATGCCGAGCGTGAACATGCTGGCGATGGTGTCGATGCGATCAGCAAGACCTAGAACGCAGCCTTCAGCCGAACGTGGGATCGCGTCGCTCGCGGAGGCCGGCAGGTATTGGTCATAGATTGCGTCCGCAACGGTGACGGGGAGGCCCTGCGACTTTGCGTAGAGGCCGCCGATGATGCCCTGGAGTTCGGTGAACTCTTTGACGAGCTCCGTGGTGAGGTCGGTCTTGGCGAGCCTTGCGGCTTCGTCGACGGCGTCAAGATCGAACGTCACGACGTGCATGGCGGCGATTTTCCCTAATTCAATACCGATCTTGCGAACACGCTCCGACTTCGCGGCATAGCTGCCTAGCGCTTTCTGGAACGTCACGTTTTCGAGAAGCTTGACGCGGTCGACTAGCGGCACTCGCTGGTCAAACTCCCAGAAGAAGCGCGCGTCGTTGAAGCGGGCTCGCAGAACTCGCTCGTTGCCTTGCCGGATGATCGGTGTGTTCTCGTCTGTGAGTGCGATATTGGTGACGGTGAGAAAGTGTGGTGCCAGTTTGCCGTTCGCGTCTTCGACCGCGAAATATTTCTGATGATCGCGCATCACGGTCACCAGGACTTCCTCGGGAAGCTCGAGGTAGGCGGGTTCGAAGTTGCCGAGCAGCACGTCGGGCCACTCGGTCAGGTGCGTGACGGCGTCGACCAGGGCTTCGTCTTCGCGCCAGCGAGCAAGAGGTACGGCGCGGGTTACGTGATCAAGAGCTTTACGAATTTTATGGCGGCGGGCTGCGACATCGGGGAGTACGTACTCGCCTTCGAGCTGCGCGAAGTAGCTTGCTGGAGAAATGATTTCGAATGGCTCGCCGCTGGATAGGACGCGGTGGCCGTAGGTGGCGCGGCCTGCGGTTTTGCCGGCGAAGCTGACGGGAACAACGTTGTCGTCGAGAAGGCAGGCGATCCAGAGCACAGGGCGAACGAACTTTTCGTTGCTGCCCGGGATCCAGCGCATGTTCTTCGCCCAGTAGATGGCGGCGATTTCTCTGGGGAGTTCGCTTGCGATGACTTCCGAGGCACTGCGACCTTTTTTTATGCTGGTCGCGGCGAGATATTCGCCCTTAGGTGTGGAAATGGTGCGAAGGTCAGTGACGGCGACGCCGGACTTGCGCGCGAAAGCTTCGGCTGCGGGCGTCGGAACACCGTCTTTGAAGGCGACCTTGACGGAAGGTCCAGTGGTCTCTTCGGTGATGTCCGACTGCTGGGCATCCACGCCTTGAATGAACACGGCGAGGCGGCGGGGAGTGGAAAATGACTTGATCGCGAATGTCGCCGGGGGGTTGAATCCATACGTAGCGGCATTTTCGAGCAGATGTTCGCGCACGAGGAGATCTCCCACGCGGCGGCGCAGCTCGTCTTCAGCCGACTCAAGCATGCGTGCGGGAACTTCTTCTAAACCGATCTCGAGTAAAAAGTCTGGCATTCTTTTCCTGATTCGTACGGGTTACGCAGCAGCGGTGAGTCTTCCCTGCTCGGCATAGATTTTTGCCACGCCTACGATGAGATTGCGGATGCGCGCCATCACCCCTACGCGTTCTGTGACAGAAATGGCACCGCGGGCATCGAGCAGATTGAAGGTGTGCGAGCACTTGAGCGCTAGCTCGTAGGCTCCTAGAACTGGAAAGCGCAGCACGGCCAACGCATCGGTGTTTTCTTTGACAAGCGTTTCTTTTGCACGCGCAAGCAGGGCAAGGCACTCTGCTTCGTAGAGTTCGAGGTGCTTCCAGAGGCTCGGGACGTCGGCGTAGTCGAAGGAGTACGCGCTGAATTGCTGCTCTTCGTGCAAGCGAACCTGGCCGTACGTAAGTTCGGCGCCGGTTATGGGATCGCGCGACCAGACGATATCGTAGATGCTGTCGAGGTCTTGCAGGAACTGCGCGATGCGCTCGAGGCCGTACGTAATCTCACCGGAGATGGGGTCGAGGTCCATGCCGCCGCATTGCTGGAAGTAGGTGAACTGGGTAATCTCCTGACCGTCGAGCATCACTTGCCAGCCCACGCCCCAGGCGCCGCCGACCGGCCATTCCCAGTTGTCTTCTTCGAACTTGATGTCGTGTTGCGCAAGGTCGATTCCGATCGCCACGAGGCTCTCGAGATATAGCTCCTGAACGCGCTCCGGCGGCGGTTTCAGGATGACCTGCAACTGGGTATGACGAAACAGCCGATTGGGATTCTCGCCGTAGCGGCCATCCGCGGGCCGGCGCGACGGTTGCGCGTAGGCGATGCTGATCGGCTTGGGGCCTAGCACGCGCAGGAAGGTATCGGGCGACATGGTGCCGGCACCGACTTCGAGGTCGTAGGGCTGCTGGAGGACGCAGCCGTGCTCGGCCCAGAAGCGCTGCAGGGTGAAGAGCAGCTCCTGGAAGGTTAGAGATTTCTTCTTGTGAACAACCGAAGGCATCTTCTGATTCTAAATGCCGCGCGCGAATTCTTCTTCCATCAAGCGCCGGGTAATGTGCTGCGAGCAATTCCAGTCGAAGGCGAGAACCGAGCGGCCGAGGACGCGTTCGTGCTTTTAGGCGTTAAGCGCCATAGCGCTTCGAAGCCGCCGTTCCAAGTGGCGCTCCAGCGTCGCGATGGCAAACGCCCGAAGATCGGCTGAGCGTGTGACGGGCCACGCTTCGGTGAGCAGTTCAGCAAGCGGCGTGCGCCCGATGCGGTAGCTTTCGACGACGGATGCGGCTTCGAGCGCTCGAGATTGCGGCCGCCGATCGTCATAGCAGGTGACACCATCCGCCGTGGGAGACCAGTAGACGGTCTGGCCGCGGAGATCGAGTCCACATGCGGCGCAGTGGCCGAGCTCGGGCATCCAGCCCATCAGGCGGTTCATCCAGAGGCAGAAATAAAGCGTGGGCAGCCAAACGCTCTCCGACCGAAGGCTTGTCAGGACCGTGACGGACAGACGGTAAATGTTGTCCTCGGGCGCCTGTTCGGGCATCGCTTCCTCGATAACTTCGGTGACGAGTTGCAGCGCGGCCGTGCGGAGGTAGTCGATGGGAGCCGTCAGGGGCGACCACAGGATCTCGAACTGGTCGAGCCGCACAAGGTCTTGCCTGGGCCGCTCGGTGTAGTGCGCACGGACCTGGGTGCCCGGCTCCAGCGCACCGCCGAACCGCTTGCGCGACTTCATCGCATGGCGCGCAACACCCTTCACCTTGCCTTGGTCGCGGGTGAAGAGCGAGACGAGCAGGTCTGCCTCGTGAAACGGCCACGTGCGGAGGACTATGGCCTCGCCCTGATGCGTAATTTGGCGTCCTTCAGACATGAGTACAGGGGGTAGTGGATAGAGGATAGAGAGTAGAGGATAGAGAATGTCTTAGCGGGCGAATTGGCGGAGATGATGATCGGCGTGAAGGTAACCCCAGCGCATCCAATCCGCGTGCTGCATGGCACCGAAGAATGGGTGGTCGCGAGTGTAATTGGTGAGGGCGCAGAAGCGGTCGAGCGCGGCGAGCAGGCTATCGCGGTCGTGGTCGAAGGTAGTGGGGGCCATGCCGGGTGCGTCGAGGCTTAGCTCCGGGAGAGTGCGGCTGGACTGGGGCCAGGGCTTGGGAAGTTCGAGCGCGAATTGCTTGACGACGCTTGGAGGATAGGGCAATGGGATGAGCTCGACCGGGGTGTCGGCCAAGGCATAGAGGTAGGCCTCGCGGACGTGGCAGACCATCTGGTTGACGGTCATGACGCCCCACTGGGGCGCATCGGACGAGGTGAGGGTGAGGAGGCGGGTGCGGATTTCAGCAGCGTCGTCGAGGTTGGCGAGATTCTTCATCGATGGGTCCGGAGATCAGGGTACCGGAAGTGCGTCGCTCGTGTGCGCCATTGGCTTAAATGCGAAGCGCGCAGCGGTAGCTGCGCGCTTTCGAAAAATCAGTAGCGGGAGAGATTGGGGTTAGCGGCCGAAGTGGGTGGCGTTCTTTTCGCGGAACTCTTCCCACTTCTCGGGAAGGTCGTCGCTGCCGAAGATCGCGGACACCGGGCAGACGGGAACGCACGCGCCGCAGTCGATGCACTCAACTGGATCGATGAAAAGCTGATCAACGGTCTCAGAACCGTCCTCGTCAGCCTTTGGGTGAATACAATCTACCGGACAAGCGTCCACACACGCCCGATCCTTGGTGCCGATACAGGGTTCTGCAATTACATACGCCATCTCAATTTTCTCCTTAGGTACTGCTTGAACTTGAACTCAAACTTCACCAGTATTCACCCATTTTAGCAACAAAGATCGGGGCAGTCCGAGGAAGGTCGACAAATTCACTCGAATCGGCTCGGACCATTTTAGGCCTACATTGCCCTAGATAGTCCTGGCAGCGCGTCGTGCCGCGAACTCCGCCGGCGTGAGAATGGGACTGAGATCGCGGCCGGCAAACATGTCGGCGAATAGATGCTCCATCGTGGCGTGGATGAGGCCGTTGGACGCAAGAACTTCGCGACTGTCGAGGGTAAACTTGCTGCCGTCGAAGTGCGTGATTTTCCCTCCTGCTTCCTCAACTAACAGGTAGCCGGCAGATGTATCCCACGGGTTCAGTTGGAACTCCCAGTAGCCGTCCAACCGCCCGCAGGCTACGTACGCAAGATCGAGGCCAGCGGAACCGGCGCGACGCACCCCGTGCGAGCGCAACGTGAACTCCTGGTAAAAATGAACGTTCGGATTGAGATGACGCTTTTGGCTCGGAAAGCCGGTAGCGATCAGCGACTCGTCCAGCGTATCGGTGCGCGAGACGTGGATCGCCTCGCCGTTGAGCGTTGCGCCTTTGCCGCGTGCCGAGGAGAACATCTCGTCGCGGAGGGGATCGTAGATGACCCCGGCAACCATCTCGCCATCTTCGTCCGCTGCCAGCCCGGGAACTCGTCGCTCGCACCCCAGCACAACGCAGAACGCCGGAAACCCGTGCGCGAAATTCGTCGTGCCGTCGAGCGGATCCACATACCAGCGGAATTCCTGCTGCAAGCCTTCGCGCGTTCCCTCTTCGCCATAAATGCCGTGATCCGGAAATGCTGCGCGCAGTCGGCTCCCGATCAGGGCCTCGCTGGCGCGGTCCGCCTCTGTGACCAGATCGACATCGCCCTTGTACTCGGTGCGCACGCCGCGGTGATAGAAGTCCCGCAGGAGTGCGCCAGCTTCGCGTGCGATGGATTCTGCGGTGGAAAGAAACTCGGACATGCTAGAGGCCCGCGCCTTCGTCGTTGAGCACGGCGCGGCGCTGACCTGCGGCGCCACCCTCAGTAATCGTGCGAATCTGTGCTTTATAAATAAACAAGTTTGGCTTCCCTTCACGGGTCAGGCGCAGCATCATGTCGTCGAAATATTCGACCCAGCCGCTGACTGTCTCACCGTCGCGCAGCTTGATGGTTACAGGGACCTGGCGGTCGCTGAGAGACTTGAGATACAGCGCTTCCTGCCCGGTTTCACCCGCAGGCGGCCCTTTGTGACGCTTCTTTGTCGCCATACATGGATTGTACGGCGAGCGGTTGCCGGAAGTCTCAAGGCTGCCAGGAAACGCAGCTAGACCCGCAACTCATTCCTGTCCGGCTGCCAGGTCATCCGGAAAAGGCTCGCCGTCCGCCCACGCAGCGCCGTCGACGAACTGCTCCTTCTTCCAGATCGGTACCGTCTTTTTGAGCGTATCGATGATCCAGCGGCAGGCATCGAAGGCAGCGCCGCGGTGGGCGGACGCGACAGCGATAAAGATGCTAGTTTCCCCAACGACCAGCTGACCGAGGCGATGAACGATCGCGACGTCCCGCACCCCAAAGTGCTCGATCGCCTCGGATCGCAGCAGATGCAGTTGCTGGAGCGCCATCTGCTCGTACGCTTCGTAGTCGATATGGAGTGTTTGGCGGCCGCGCGAATTGTCGCGGACAATCCCATCGAACACACACACTGCTCCGTCGGCGGGGGATTTTATAGAGCGCTCGATTGCGGCCGCGTCGATGGGTTCGCGTACTAATGCGATTAGCGCAGCAGACGATTCTGTTGCAAGACCGCCGCTGACTGGCGGCAGAATAGCGACCTCGTCTCCATCGCTCAGGGTGCGGGAGCGGGCGCTGTACTGCTGATTCACCGCGATCGCCGCCGAACTCAGTGCGGTCGCGTCGGTGAGGCCTTCACGGCATATGTCAGCGAGCAAATCGGCGACCGAAGCGCCGGCCGTCAGGTCACGCCACGTCCCGCCTTCCGGAAGCATTGTCCTCAAGGCCCCAAAGGCTAGTAGCCGAATGCGAATGGAAACAGAACTCATCGAATCAGGATACGTGGGCGACAATTCGAGCACGTCGGGTTACTATGCTTGGACGGCCTACGGCAGGCTCGCCGGGCGATCAAGTACTTCGTTATCAACACACTGGAGGATTCATGAAGGGATTTCGGGATTTTATCTTGCGCGGCAACGTGATGGATTTGGCCGTCGCCGTGATCATCGGCGCTGCGTTCACCGCGATCGTTTCCGCTCTCACCGAGAACATCATCAAGCCGCTCCTTGGCGCTGTCATTGGAAAGCCAGACTTCGGGTATCTTGTCGCGTACGTGCATGGCGGCAAGATTATGTACGGCAACTTCATCACCGCCATCGTGAATTTCCTGATCCTCGCTGCAGTCGTTTATTTCTTTCTCGTGCTGCCGACGCAGTATTTGCTAAAGAAGTTCAACCCGCCCGCCGTCGCTCCTCCCACCACCAAGGCATGCCCGCAGTGCCTCGGCGACATCCCTTTGGCAGCCACTCGGTGCAAGTTCTGCACACAACCCGTCTAAGATCGACGCGCCCAAGCTGGACGATCGCGTACACTCCTTACAATTCCATAGGAGTTTTTTCGTATGCGTCGATCGACAGCCTGGGCCGTTTCGCTTCTTGCTTCAACGTTTAGCTTTCATGGTGCTGTCCGGGCACAAGCTCCGGTCGCCCACGTCTTCGGCTACCAGGATTTCTCGAAACAGGCTAGCTGGGACAAGGAGTTCATGAAGGTTCCGAGCGCCAAGCTTGCGGGCGAAGAGCTGAAGATTCTCACGTCCGCGCCGCACTGGGCAAGTTCTCCGGAAGATTACAAGACAGCAGAGTATGTCGCGGATAAATTTCGCGCGGCCGGGCTGCATACCGAGATCCAGCCGTTCCGCGTCTGGCTGAACAAGCCCGTCTCTATCGAGATTGAAGCGTTCGACGCCCACGGCAAGAAGATCATGTCCGGCCCGACTCCAGAGCACGTCGATCCGAAGGCGTTCGGTGGCGATCCCTTCCAGGATGATCCCCGCATTCTGCCTGCCTTCAACGGTTCCTCCCCATCGGGCGATGTCACCGCCGATGTGGTCTACGCAAACTTCGGAACACAGGAAGACTTCAAGAAGCTGGCCTCGCTGGGCGTAAACATCAAGGGGAAGATTGTCCTCGTGCGATATGGCGGAAACTTCCGCGGCGTGAAGGTCTATATCGCGCAGCAATACGGCGCGGCCGGAGTCCTCATCTACTCTGATCCGGGCGACGATGGCTACACCAAAGGCGATATGTATCCGCGCGGACCTTACCGTCCCGAGACCGGAGTGCAGCGCGGCAGCGTCCAATTCCTACCGCTCTACCCGGGCGACCCCCAGACACCCGGCATCGCATCCACCCCTGACCTTCCCGACTCGCAACGCATCACCGACCCGGCAAAGATGAATCAGCCGTCGATCCCGGC
>Ga0302319_10018240_pt1 | contig 12810 bp, 11 predicted proteins | sample Bog_T0_2_FD_203319 | JGI IMG/M metagenome (GOLD analysis project Ga0302319, IMG submission 203319) | Peat permafrost microbial communities from Stordalen Mire near Abisko, Sweden - Bog_T0_2 | ecosystem: Environmental > Terrestrial > Soil > Wetlands > Peat | place: Sweden: Abisko, Stordalen Mire...
CCGATCAGATTCTGAACAAAGACAACAAGCAGGAGTACGGCATTGCGCTCGAAAAGACCGCCAGCTGCATGCACCTGCCGGTGCCAAGCGCCAGGGGGGACATCGATATCGACGACGTAAGCCCTGGGCCGCTAGGGGAGGTTGAAACGCTTACCAAGAATGCGGCGAGGATCGTCTTGCAGAATGGCGACCAGGATTCGGTGGACTCCATCACGTTTATCCGCGACGTGGTGCACACCATTTCCGGGCTGCCCGGCCAGCGGACGCTGATTCTTGTTTCGCCGGGATTTCTTTCCCTTACTCAGGAATCGATGGCCGCGGAGTCGCAGGTGCTGAACCTGGCAGCGGCTTCTGCGGTGACCATCAGCACGCTGGACGCGCGGGGGCTCTACTCGACGATGATTCCGGCCAGCGAGGGTGGGGCCCAATCGATGCAGGCCGTGATGACAGGACAGAACCTGAACGATCGTAGCGATGCCATGCGGCAGAACAAGCAGGTGATGGCGGAGTTCGCAGACGGGACCGGGGGGACGTTCTTCAAGAACAACAACGATCTCCAGGGCGGTCTGGCGATGTTGGCCGCAGGGCCAGAGTATAAGTACCTGCTCGAGCTCTCGCTCAGCGACGTGAAGCAGAATGGCTCGTATCATGCGTTGAAAGTTCAAGTGGATCGAAAGGACGTGAAGATCCAGGCGCGGGAGGGCTACTTTGCGCCGCAGCCGCTGAAGAACAAAAAGTAGCTCTGGAGACGCAGGGATGAGAGTTCCGCAGAATTGGATGGCCGGTTCGCTCACGCTGGCGGCGATTGCTGCCCTGGTTGCCATTTCGTCTCAACTGGTCTTGGCCCAGGCCGAATTGGGCCCATCGTCAGGCCCGCACGGACCTGGTCCATCGACAGCGCTTGGACCGCAGGAGGCGACAAGCTACCTGAATTTCCCGATCCAGCGGCTCAAGGCTGTGGTTCCGGGGCTGAGCGGAATCAAATACGACGAACATCAGGAGCAGCTGCCCATCATCCTCAACCGCGTGGCCCAGCGCATTGCGGATGTGCTGCCGCGATTGCCGGACCTGATTTCCCGCGAGGATGTTTACCATTTTCAGAGCACCGCAGACCTAGGCGCGCCGGGCGGGCTGGCGGCAACGCAACCGTGGGGCCGGCGATACAGGTATCTGCTCCTGCGCCAGCACAATCCAGACGGCAGCATCACCACTGTGGAGTCGCGTATTGACGGTGCGGGAAGGCCTGTGAAAGACACCGCCGGGCTCACGGCGTTGCGTGTCAGCGGGTTCTACAGCCAGTGGCTCTTTTTTACTGCCGACAACCAGCCCGAGTTTCATTTCCGCTACCTTGGACAACAGGAGAAAGGCGGACGGAAAACCTATGCCGTGGCCTTTGCCCAGGAACCGGAGAAGGTGAGCGATCCGGCTTTTTTCCAGGCAAATTCGAAAAAAGTGCCTTTCTACTTCCAGGGCGTGCTATGGGTAGATGAGGCGAGCTTCGATATCATCGAGTTGCGGACTGACTTGCTGGCACCGCTTCCGCAAGTGCAGTTGCGGCAGTTCTCCACGGAGTTGACATTCCGTTCTGTGGCCATCCAGGGCTACAACGCGGTGTTCTGGCTGCCGAGCGAAGTAGACATTCAGAGCGACGAGGGCAGCGGCCCGAGCGAAGAGAGTCATCGGTATTCCGATTACCATCTCTTCCACGCCCAGGCACGGATTGTCGACACGCCCTGAAGGGCGGAAACGTACGGGCCAGATCAGCGGCCTTGGGCGCCTTCTCAAGGCCGGGGATGTGAAGCTGTGCTGCCTTCGGTCATGCCGAGCGCCCACTTGATGGCCTCAAAATACATCTTGCGAATATCGGGATCGTCCCAGGACTCCTCGGTGTGGCCGAGCGTGGAATAGAAGACGCGGCCCTTGCCGTACATCTTGCTCCATGCCACTGGGAAGTCATGGTCGGTGCGATGGATGCGGGGGTTGTTGTCGTAGTTGAGCTTGGCGGGGTCAAGGCTCAGCAGCACATTCACCTTGTCGCGCGACCAGGCTTTGGGCTGGTAGATCTCGTCGTATTTCACAAAAGCTTTGGGCAGATGGCGCACTGCGGGAAAGTCGGGGGATTCGTTGACGATGGGCGCGTTGAAGGTCATCCACGGGTGCTGGTCGAACCAGCCGCCGATCATCTCACCGTATTCCGGCCAGGTGTAGTTGGTGTCCAGCGCGGCATGAATGCCCACAAAGCCCTTGCCGTCTTCCTTGATGAACGCCATCATGTCCTTCTTCTGGCTGTCGGTCATGTCCAGTTCGCCAGTGGTGAGGGCGAAGACCAGTACATCGAAGTGGTCAAGGTTCTTGGCGTTGTTCTCCAGCTCCTTCTTGGTCAGCAGTTCGGTATCCGTGCGCAGGGTGGTGTCCCACAGCCCGCTCTCTTTGCCCATGTTGTAGATGGCGGTCATGGCGGCCGGAATGGAATCGTGCTCAAAGCCCTTGGTCTGCGCGATCACCAGCACATGCTTCAGGTGGATCTCCTTGGCGTGGGGCGAAGGCGGCATGGCTGCGGACTGAGCCTGGGTAGGGCTGCAGCAAGCGAGGATCGCCAGGCCGATGAAGGCTGGGAAGAGGAAGTTTCTGAAGGCGCGCATGAGTTCTCCTTTGAGCTGTTTGGTTCGCGATCATCCGCGTGGATCTCCGGCGGCCTGAGCGTTGCTCTGCCCGCTTGACCCTGCATGGGCAGCGGATCAATCACTTTGCCTTTTGCGGCCGGAGAAAAACGATGGGATGACCTCCCGGCGATTGTACCCGGGCAGGGGCCGGATTGGCGTCGGCTGTTGACAAATCAAGCGAGAGCGGAATCACCGGCGGAGGGGCCGGGGCGGACTGCAGTTCACCTTCTGCAAGAAACAGAATGTGTTTCGGGAGTGGGGCGCGATCTATACCTTGGGGAGTTGCGCCTCCGCGAGGCGGAAGCGCAGCCAGGGCGCGGAGCCCTACCGTTGATGGCGCGGGAATCACGCCGGCGCGGCCGCAGGAAAGCGATGCACCGGTCAGGACAGATAACAGGAGGGATCGGCAAACTGCCGGCCTATGCTCTTCATCGCGGCCGGCTTCTTCTTGCGCGCTGCAGCCAGCTTGGCGGGATCGATAGGACTACCTGGGCCAATCGGCTCCGGGCTGCCACGTGCAGGTGAGACGCGGCTCAGGTCGGCCTGAACCCGGCACCCGTTGCTGGATGTGAATTCAAGCCGGCCGCCGAGCTGATGGGCCAGACTGCCGGCCAGTTTGATGCCCATGGACGTACACTTTGCCGGGTCAAAGTTCTCCGGCAGGCCCACTCCATCGTCCTGGACGACCAGACGGACAATGCCGGCGACGCCTCGAGCGGATATGACGATCTTTCCGGGGCGTCCGGCAGGGATGCCGTGCTTGATGCAATTGGAGACGAGTTCATTGGCCAGCAGGCCGAATGGGACGGCCAGGTCGAGCGAGAGAGGAATCGCGTCGAACTCCAGTTGCAGCTGAATGAGTTGCGGTTTTTCGGAGTTGGAGGCGATGGCTCCCTCGATGATGTCGCGGAGATACTCCGAGAGGGGAAGGCCGGCGAGGTCGGGCATCTGGTAGAGGTGTTCATGCACAGTGGCCATGACGTGGACACGCTGCACGGCGGTATCGATGGCCAGGCGGGCGTCGCTGGAGGCGAGCGTGCGCGACCCCATCTTCAGCAGGCTCTGCACCACCTGGAGATTGTTTTTGACGCGGTGGTAGACTTCGCGGAGCAGAATCTCCTTCTCGCCCAGGTCATGGGAGACCATAGCAACCAGGGCCTCGACCTCTTCGTTCTTGCGGCGCAGTTCCTCCACGGTGGATTCCAACTGGCTGGTTCTTTCCGCGACGCGCTTTTCCAGGTCGGCATTGAGCTGCGCCTTGATCCGGCCAGCCTCGCGCAACTCTTCCTCGGCGCGCTTGTAAGGGGTTAGATCATGCAGCACCCTGGAGAATCCAACGAGCTCTCCGGTGTGGTCCCTGGCTGCCTTGAACTCAATCTCTACCCAGATGGGTGCGCCCGATGCTCCGAGCCTCCATCCGGCGGTGCGCAACCCAACCGTGGATTTCGCCGCCTCTTCCATCTGCCGTTCGGGCTCTCTGGCGGCGATCTGTTCCGAAGTGAACAGAATCGAATAGTATTTTCCCAGCGCTTCAGAGCCAGTCAGATTATAGATTCCCTGCGAGCCTTCATTCCAGGTGAGGATGTGCCCCTGGCTATCGATCAGGTTCACTGCGTATTCGCGGGCGTTCTCTACCAGCGCATGGATCTGCCGGTGGGCGCGCGATCCCGCAGCATCGAGCGGGTGGCATACGGCGATCACATATTGTCCGTGTCCACCCTGGAAAGGCCAGAGCATCACGTCGACCGGAAACTCGTTGCCCCGGGAGTCAACTGTCTTGAGGTTCATGCACGAGCCCATCGAGCGGGCCCGGGGATTGCGCATGTAGTTTTCCATGTGGCTGGCATGGCGGCTGTGGGCGGCCGCCGGCAGCAGGATGGAAAGCGGCTGCCCCTCAAGCTCGTCGCGGCGGTAACGGTATTCGCCCAGCGCACGGGAGTTGGCTCCGACGATGCGGCCGTCAGCGCCCACCACCAGCACCATGTCTGGATTGCCCTCAAAGAGCGCGTCGAGCAACTCCATGGAGGTTTCCGGGGACTGCAGGTCGGATGGGAGCCAGCCCGTGGGGGCGGTATCGATCGAGGATTCGCTTTCCAAAGAAGACACTGCAGCCTCCTGCGGCACAGGGCTCAGGCGAGTTTGGACACATACCCAAAACGACGGCAGGGGGGAGGCCCCATACGGTCGAGAAGCGTTGCGTTGGAATATGGTTTAGTTGCTGACCAGGGGTCTGGCTGTTGTGACCGTCGCGCCCCCTTGCAGCAGCTTGTGCATCAGTTTTCCCGCAATACGCGGATCGGGGTCCATGCTCAGGCCGGTGAGCGTGCGACCGACCAGGCTCTCCACGGGAATCCCGGACTCGCGCAGCAGCGCCTGGTTCACGCGTACGATGTGGCCGGTCGAGTCCAGCTGCACCATGGCCATGGGGGCTAGTTCGAACAGGTCGGTTGCGTTGAACGTCTCCTCGACGGCCTGAGAGCGCACCCGCTCATCGGCCTTGCGCAGCGTGATCACATAGCCGGTCTGCACTCCCGCGCTGTCAGAAAACGGAGAGATGGCCATGTCCACCAGCAGGGGAACACGCCCAGCCAGGTTGAGCGTGAGTCCAAACTCCTCGATTGGACCCGCCAACCCATGGCGCGCGGGCACGGAGATGGGCCGGTTGCGGGTGTCGCGCAGATCCAGGATCTCCCGGATATGACATCCGGTGGCATGTTCCCGGGTGTGGCCGATCATGCGCTCCGCCGCCGAATTCATAAATTGAATGTCGCCGGCCAGCGTAACCGTCAGCAGCGCTTCGTGCATGCCATCCACGGTGGAAGAGATCTTGCCATGCGCCCGGCGCAGGCCGGCATCCACCTTCGCCTTGTGCAGCGCTACTTGGAGCGTAGCCTTCAGCTCGCGGGTCTGGAAGGGCTTGGTCAGATACCCATAGGGCATCTCGCGGACCGCCCGGGCAATGGTGGCGTCATCGCTATAAGCGGTAAGAAAGATGGACGGAAGCTGGTAAGCATCGCGCAGCAGCCTGGCGGTCTGGATGCCGTCCAGCGAGCCGATGATATGCAGGTCCATCAAGGCCAGGTCGGGCTGACACTCTTCAACGGCCATCAGCGCTTCGTCCGCGCTCTGAGCCAGGGCAACCACCTCGCATCCGAAGGCCTCGAGTTCCTGTTGCAGATCAAGAGCGACGATGGGTTCATCTTCCACGATCAGTAATTTGCCATTCATGGGATCTCCTTGCCGCCAGGGGCACACCGTTGTGTTGTTGAACCTTGTTGCCCACCCTGCCGGTGGGCAGGATGCAGTTGCAAACGTAGCGCGAATGCTGTACCGAAAAACGACATTAGGAAAAGATTTTGTTTCCAAAGTAATAAGGATTCCCTAACAATCTTTCGGGGCTTTCTTCGATCATGGAGCCCTCCCGCGCATGGCTGCAGCGCTCTGCTCAAAAACCTCGAACTGCGCCAATCAACTCCGCTCGTTGCGCCTGTCAAAGCGCGTTGCGTCGTTTAATACAGGACCTGACCCCGCAGTTGAGCAAACATGCAGTCCAAGTCTCTTTGGCTGCTTATCGGCTGCAGGGCGGGAAGCTTTAGGTCTTCGGGCGGGAAGTTATCGATGAGAGGGATGGTGGGTCTTGACATGGTGCGCCGGGTGCGGGCGAGAGAAACTCAGGCGGCGCGAGGAGTGAGTTTGATACCGAGAGCCTCGATGACGCCGAGCCACCTGCGGTGGGGCCAAGTGCCTTCGGCGGGAGAGCGGAGGGGTTTTAGAGGACCCCGCGTGTGACGCCGGCCTGTGTGGCGAACTGGATCACGCCGATGGCGCCGGCGATATCGCCGAGCTTTGGTAATGTCTTCATCCTGGGTCTTCTTGGTGCCTCCGACAAGGAGCGAAACCAACGGGCTTCCAACCTGGTGAAAGTAGGCCCTGTAACCTGGCCCATGATCGATGCGCGACTCGCTTACACCCTAGCCAACCGGCTTGACATCTTCGAAGTTGCGCAGCGAGAGGCGACGGGTTCGGATTTGGATGCGAGCCCGTGCCTGTTCATCGCGGAGCTTGCGCGCCCAATTTGCAGAGAGGTCGGTCTGGCAGACCTCGACCATGTGTTCCCTACTGTTTGCGATTTGGGACCGGTCAAGCTTTGACAACCGGGGTGATGCAACTTGAGAACAGGGCTTGCAGGTCTTCAATTTGGGCTGGTGTGCAAGCGCGCTTGGCGATGACAAGAAACCGACCTGGCGCAAGGTATAGCAGGATGCACTTTTCGTCCTCGGACGAGGATTGAATCGCACTCCATTGAATCTCGCTCTTGCTGTGTGCGCCGGTTGTGAAAATCGCTTCTGTAGTGAAGTTGACGGTGCAGTCTCCGCTACGAGACATTGTTCGCGCAAAAGCACGCCTTGCCATGAATTGGACATAAACGGGTAACAGAAGCAGAAGGACTGCGCAAGCAACACTAAAGGGCTGAGGTTTGATAGTGCCGCTTGCGTGATGTGGAGTGAATTCAAACGCAAGAATGCAGACTCCAATAAATGGATAGAAATAGCGAGATGTGCAATAGCCAAGAAATGAGAGCTCACTGCGCCTGGCATGAAGCTTCTGGCCTGCGAAGTAGTCTTTGCGGTTGAGGCTGTAGGTGATGCGCATTTGTCTAATGCGAATTACAAGTCCATCGGTGTGGAAGTGGAGCAGGGGCTGACGTCCGACTTTCCAATTTGGAGCAATTGCGGCACGGCCGAAGGAATGCCCTGTTGCAGCGCCATTTGTCTCTTGGGTGGGAGGAAGTTTTTCGACGAGTCTCGCGTGCATGGATCGCGATAAGACCAGTGTCAGGACGCAGGCTGAGACTGGTGGAAGTGGCTATGGATGGTTTCGGCCGTCTTCCTCGGTACCACTGCGGCCAGTGACTCAGCCGTAGCCTGCTGCACCTCGCGCAGGCTGCCGAAGTGGGAGAGCAAGCGCTGTCTCGTCTGCGGGCCGACGCCGGGGATGTTCAAGAGTTCCGAGTCGCGGTCGCGCATGGCGCGGCGCTGGCGGTGATAGCCGACGGCGAAGCGGTGGCTCTCGTCGCGGATGAGCTGAATCAGATGCAAGACCGGCGAGCGGCGGTCGAGGACAATGGGCTCGTCCTCCTGGCCGTAGAGATAGATGACTTCCTCTCTTTTCGCAATTGAGGCCAGCGGCTGGCTGGTCAGGCCGAGCGACTCGAGGGCTTCGGCCGCGGCGTGGAGCTGGCCCAGGCCGCCGTCGATGAGGATGAGACTGGGAAGAGTCTTGGGCTCTTTGGAGGGCTTTCCCTCGGGAGCTAAAGCCCCGGTTTCAATGGCGGGGCTAATGTACGGGCTGAAGCCCGTACCCTTCAACGAGCCCGTACTCTTCAGGGAATCCGTACTTTTCAACGAGCCCGTCAGTTGGCGGTCGTGCTCTCGCGCCCCTTCCGCTGAAGTGCGCGGAAAGGATGGGGCACCCGCAGGATCTGGGGCGCTGGAAGTATCTCCGCCCGAGGTCTCTCCGATGGATTCGAGAAGGCGCTTGTAGCGGCGATAGACGACTTCGCGCATCGAGGCGAAGTCGTCGACGCCGAGGACGGTCATCACCTTGAACTTGCGATAGAGCTGCTTGTTCATCTTGCCGTCTTCCCAGACGACGAGCGAGGCCACGGTCTCTGCGCCCTGAATGTGGGAGATGTCGAAACATTCGATGCGGCGGGGCAGCTCGGGGAGCATGAGGGTGTCGGCGAGAGCTTCCTGAATGGCTTTGCGGCTGGGCTCGAGGACGCGGAAGCGCTGGATGTAAGACTGACGGGCGTTCTGCCCAGCCAGGTCAATGAGTGACTTCTTCTCTCCGCGCTGAGGGACGGCGAGTTCGATGCGATGGCCGGTGCGCTCGGTGAGTAAATCCGAGAGAGCTGCCCGGTCAGCGAAATCGACGGGCACGAGGATGGTGCGCGGGACGTAGTGCTGATCGATATAGAGCTGCTTGAGGAGTGCCGAGAAGACCGGGCCGGCATGGAAGGGCTGCTCGGGGCTTGGAATTCCCTCAGGGGCTAAAGCCCCGGGATCGTTTGGCATATTAACGGACGGGCTGAAGCCTGTACCCTTCAAAGCGCCAACGGGTTCGGGTTCGTGCTCTCCCACCCTTTCCGCTGAGGAACGCGGAAAGGATGGGGCACCCGGTTCTTCTGCCGGCTCGAGCAGTTCCGGCAGATCGTCCCAGAAGAACTCGCGGCGATCGACGATCTTTCCCTTGCGCACGTGGAAGAGGTTGACGGCCAGGTTACCGGCTTCAAAGTGGTAGCCGAAGACATCGGCGTCGTCGTCTTGCCCGGTGGTGGCGATGCGTTGCTTCTCCTGCAACTGGTGGACGGTGGAGAGCTGGTCGCGCAGGCGGGCGGCGGCTTCAAACTGTTCGGCCTCGGCGGCGGCGATCATGCGTGCAGCGAGAGATTTTTCCAGCTCGGCCGAGCGGCCTTCCAGAAACAGCTGCGCGTCGCGGACGGCTGCGCCATAGGCTTCGGGGGTGGTGAAACCTTCTACGCAGGGTCCCAGGCAGCGATGAATGTAGTACTGCAGGCAGGCGCGGGGATGGTAGCGCGATAGATCGACTTTGCAGCTGGGGATAAGAAAGCTGCGGTGAATGAGCTCGACGATGCGATAGGCGAGGTTGCCAGGAAAGTAGGGGCCATAGTAAGCGGCGCCGTCCTTTCGCAGGCGGCGAGTGACAAAGACTTTTGGGAAACGGTCGGCCAGCGTGAGCTTGACGTAGGGGTAAGTCTTGTCATCGCGCAGCAGAATGTTGAAGCGGGGATGGCGCTGTTTGATGAGGTTGTTTTCCAGAGCCAGCGCCTCCTGCTCGTTGGCCACCAGAATGTAGTCGAGATCGACGGCCTCGCGCATGAGCGAGCCGGTCTTGGCGTTGGCCTGGGAGGCCTCAAGCAGATAGGAGCGGACACGGGCGCGCAGGTTCTTGGCCTTGCCGACGTAGATAACCTCGCCCTCGGCGTTTTTGTAGAGGTAGACGCCGGGCTGCGTGGGCAGGGTGCGGATTTTCTCGTAGAGGTCCATGGGGCGATAGGGCGCCTGCGCGGCCAATTTCTAGATTAGCGGGTTGGGGACGCGAGCGCTGGAACGGAGTGTAGTGGAGCGCGAAATCTTTGCCGGAATTGGTAAGAATTACACGACGCTGCGCCCGGATGTTGAAAATTAAATTCTAAATAAACAATTTATTATCAATTAGTTACGCGGATATTTCCAGATTGGCTCGGCGCTTGCGATGACAGATGCGTACGAAGAAATCGACCTGTAAGGTCCCGAATGGAGAAGAGTATGCACGGAGGCAATGAGCTGGTGACTGGAGGGCACGACATGGTGGACAAAGATCGCTTGAAGGGTTCGATCAACGAAATTGCCGGGCGCGCCAAGCGGCAGGTGGGCGAGTGGACCGGCGACACCGACACCCAGATCGAAGGCCTTGCGCAGGAGGTAAAGGGCAAGGCGCAGAAGACCTGGGGTGGCGTGAAGGATGCGTTGCGCTCCGCGCGAGAGCAGGTGCAGCGCGAGCAGGCCAAGCGCGAGTCCACCCGCACTGAAGACGGACACGCAGAGGATCGCGGCGCCGGGCAGTCTGCGGAAAAGGAATAACCGCGGTGCGACGCAGTTCCATGGGTCGTATCCCAAGCAACTGACTTTTGAGTACCAGAGAATGAGGAGAGAAGCGATGAAAAAAGTAATTCTGTCTGCGATTTTCTTGAGCCTGTCGAGCGTTGCCTGGGCGGAGTCTGCCCGCGAAGCGACGAATGACCGGCTGGTTCACGCCGGTGCGGTGCTGCATGAGATTATGGCCGCGCCGGACAAGGGCATTCCTGATGAGGTACTGGAGCACGCCAAGTGTGTGGCCGTTGTGCCTCACCTGGTGAAGGGCGGATTTGTGTTTGGAGCCGAAGGCGGCCGAGGCGTGGCGACGTGCCGCACGCCGGATGGATGGAGCGCGCCGGCATTCTTTTCTATCACGGGCGGCAGCTGGGGATTGCAGATCGGTGTGGAAGGCATCGATCTGGTGATGATCGTCCAGGGCGACAAGGGCATGGATCGGCTGATCGGCAGCAAGTTTGAGATCGGCGCCGATGCCTCGGCTGCCGCGGGGCCGGTGGGGCGCCATGCCTCCGCCGATACCGACTGGAAGCTGAATACAGAGATTCTGACTTATTCGCGCGCCAGGGGTATCTTTGCCGGGGTGACGCTCAACGGAGCCGCGATTCGCCGCGACGACGACTCAACTGAAGCGATCTACGGTTCGGTCATCCCCACGCGCCAGATTCTCCGTGGCGAGGTGCCTGCTCCTCCGCCGTCGCAGCCGTTCCTTGACGCGGTAAGAAATGCCAAGGAACAGGCCCGGGCCGCGGAATAGCTGTCCACACCTAACGTTCGCAGGCGCATGAGGAAGTTTGCGGATCTCCTGTGCCTGCGGCCAGACAACAAAACAAGAGGACAAGGGAGGAATTATGCTTTGGACCCTATTTGTGATCATTCTGATTCTGTGGTTGTTGGGCTTCAGTCTGCACATTGCCGGGGGACTTATTCATCTCCTGCTGGTACTGGCGCTGATCGTTCTGGTCATCAACCTGGTAACCGGGCGGCGAACGGTTCTGTGAAGCGGCTGGGAGTGGATGCGCTGTTCAGTCAACCCGTCCGAAACCACAATCCGATTCAACGATGATTGCTTCCCCAGCAACAAGAGTTCGCGTTGAACGGACAACCTGCATGGAGGGAATACGATCATGAATGATAGATGCGATAGACCATTTGACCCAGCCGCGTTTTTTTCGAGCGTCGGGTTGGGCCGGAAGATTGTTGAAGTTGAACCCGAGCAGACTTTCTTCACGCAAGGCGATGCGGCCGACTCTGTTTTCTGCCTGTTGAAGGGCCGCGCAAAGATCAGCGTCGTCTCGGCGATCGGCAAACAGGCCACGATCACGCTCTTGTCTCCAGGCGACTTTTTTGGAGAAGAATCGCTGGCGACCGCGCCGGGATCGCGCGCGAGCACGGCGACGGCCGTGAACTGGTGCACCGCGGTGAAGATCAACCGAGAAGACATGAAACGGATCATGCACCAGGATCACGAGTTCTGCGATCAGTTCCTGTCGTATCTGCTGGCGCGCAGCCTGCGCACTCAGGCCGATCTTGTGGATCAGATCTTCAACACCAGCGAGAAGCGACTGGCCCGCACGCTGTTGCTGATGGCGGAGTTCGGCAAGGCGGAGGAGCCGCAAACCATGATTCCTCCCATCACGCAGGAGACGCTGGCGGAGATGATTGGCACGACCCGATCGCGGGTGAGCTTCTTCATGAACCGCTTCCGCGACCTGGGCCTCATCAGTTACACCGATCGCATCCGGGTGCACAGGCTGCGTTTGCAGGCGGCACTGCAGAATCAGTTTGCCTAGGCGTAGATCGGCCGGGGCGCGGACGAACGGCCTCCGACGTCTTCCGCCGCGGCGGAAGACCTGGGGCACCCAGAGTGATTGCTCAACCGGGTCAAAGCTGCTGGCGGAGGTGTTCGGCGCGCACGTCGTTGGCCGTGAAGAGGCTCAAGAAGGGCGCGCCGGCAGCCGCTGCTTCTACGGCGGGACGGCCGTTGGCCTCTTCGCGCTCGACAATGCAGACGACTGCGGCGACGATCATCTGGGCCTCACGGGCAGCTTCGATGGCGTTGATGGTGGAGGCGCCGGTGGTGCAGACGTCGTCGACAATGACAACCCTTGCACCAGGTTTGCAAAAGCCTTCAATGCGGCGGCCGGTGCCGTGCGCTTTCTCGGCTTTGCGGACGAGGAAGCCGTGCAGCAGCGGGGCGGCTGGAGTGGATTGCGCAGACCTGGACAAGGCGGGTTGGGCACTGGCCGTGGCCACGTTGGAGACGATGGGATCGGCGCCCAGGGTGAGTCCGCCAACGGCCTCGGCGTCAATGTGATTTTGCTCCAGGAGTTCGAGCACTGCGTGGCCGGTGAGGCGGCCGCCCTCGGCATGGAGCGTGGTGGTGCGGCAGTCGATGTAGTAGTCACTGGAGCCGCCGGAAGAAAGCTTGAACTGGCCAAGCCGGAAGCTGATGCGGGCGAGAAGGGCGAGAAGCTGCTGGGCGTGGGTAT
>Ga0302319_10018241_pt1 | contig 12810 bp, 7 predicted proteins | sample Bog_T0_2_FD_203319 | JGI IMG/M metagenome (GOLD analysis project Ga0302319, IMG submission 203319) | Peat permafrost microbial communities from Stordalen Mire near Abisko, Sweden - Bog_T0_2 | ecosystem: Environmental > Terrestrial > Soil > Wetlands > Peat | place: Sweden: Abisko, Stordalen Mire...
CGCGAATGTGGCGGTTCACGCCGAAGATTTCCTGAATCACGACGATGCCGCCGCATGCAGGTCCGGCGGGACTCGCCTCGTAGGCATCCAGGCGATGGCCGTCCGACGCCGTCAGTTCGACCGCCTTTCCCGAAATAGTCTTGCTCGACAGAGTCATGTCGCCCGCCGGTTGGAATCCTCTGAAGAATACCGTGGAAGCGGACTCGCAGGAATACCGGCGGCCTCGACCCCGCCCCACGCGGCCGACCCGCGGCATATACTTCGTCTCCAGGAACCCATGCCATGACCCTCGTGAGCCCGAACGGATGCTGAAGTGAGGCGGGCGCCACGACCGAGCCCTTGGCTTGCCGCGTCCGGGCCCGCGCCCCGCCTCGCGCTCGCCCTCGCTACCCTCGTGTTCGCGGGCTGCGGCGGTCGCGGGGATCCCGCGCCCCCACCACCGTCGGCCGCGGCGCCCGAGTCGTTCGAGCGGCTTGCCGAACGCTACCGGCAGGCCTATCTCGAGCAGAATCCGCTGATTGCATCGGCCGAGGGGGAGCATCGCTACGACGCGCGCTTGGGCGACCCCTTGTCGATGCGCTCGCTGGCGGACGCGCTGGCGCTGGAGCGGCGTTTTCTCGCGGAACTCACCGGCGTGCCCGCACCGCCCGCGGGATCGGCAGCGCGCGCGAGCTACGATCTGTTCAAACGCCAACGCGACCTCGCGGTCGAAGGCTTTACGTATCCGGAGGAGCTCTTCCCGGTCAATCCGTTCGACGGCATGATCCAAGAGTTCGCTCTCATGGGCGCGGGCGCCGGCCCCCATCCGTTTCGCACGAGCCTGGATTTCGACAACTGGGCGGCCCGCGCCGACGATTTCGTCGTCTGGACCCACCAGGCGATCGACAACATGCGCGACGGTGTGCGACGCGGCTACCTGCCGCCGCGGATCCTGGTGGTCGAGACGCTCGCCGAACTTCGGGCCTTGGGCGAGGACACGCCCGACAATCCCTTCTATCGGCCGCTCGCGCACCTGCCGGCAGGACTCGACGCGGCGACGCGGGACCGGCTCACGCAGACGTTCAAGGCGACGGTCAAGAACAAGATCCTGCCCGCGTACCGGATGCTCGGCGACTTCCTGAACGGCGAGTATCTGCCGATGACACGCGACGTCGGCGGCCTCGCACGGCTCCCCTTGGGCGATGCCTGGTATGCGCATCTGGTGCGGCTCGAGACCGGCACGCAGGCGCCGCCGGCGGAAGTTCGCGCGCGCGCGGCGGCCCACATCGAGCGTCTGAACGGCCGCCTGCGCAGCGCACTCGCCGATGCAGGCTTCGCCGGCGAAGCGTCCGCCTATGTTGCCCAGCTGCGCCAGGACCCCCGCTTCAATTTCCCTTCGTCGGCCGACTTCATCGACGCCTACGCGCAGTTGCAGGTCAAAGTGGCTTCACTCGCATCGCTCGTGCTCACGGTGCCGGATATCCCGCCGCCCGAACTGCTGGCCGCCCCGCGCGTTCGCGGCGCGTTGACCCCGCGGATCGAGTATCGCACGGCTTCGGCCGATCACGCCTCTCCGGCGCTGCTGCTGATCGACGCCGCCGCCGACGGCGGACCCCAGGGGGTGAGCTCCGCCTTCGATCTCGTGCCGCTCTATCTGCGTGCCGGCGTTCCGGGGCGACACGTGCAGACGTCCTCGCAGCGCAGTGACTCGCACGTGCCGCCGTTCCAGCGTTTCGCCAGCGAACCGGCGATGAGCGAGGGCTGGGCTTTATATGCGATGTCGCTCGGGGAAGAACTCGGGCTCTACGCCGAACCGGTACCGCGGTTCGCGGCGCTCGTCGAGGAATTGCGCTTCGCCGCGGCCGCCGTCGTCGACGTCGGGCTCAACGCCGAGGGCTGGACACGCGCGCAAGCGATCGCGTATGTCGTCGCGCAGACCCCCTTGGACGCCGCCGCGGCCGGCGTGATCGTCGATCGCGCGCTCGCCCTCCCTGCGCGCGCACTCGCACCGGAGGTCGGTGCCGAGACCATCCGGGCGCTGCGAGGCTCAGCCGCAGACGAGCTCGGCAGCCGATTCGATCTGCGCGCCTTTCACGGCGAGATCCTCCACGCGGGCGCGCTGCCGTTCGATGGGCTCGCCCCGCGCATTGCGGCCTGGATCGAAATGACGGCCGCGGCGGCTGCAACGGCCGCCACGGCGGCCGATACGGCGAGCGCGGCGGACCCTGCGAGCGCGCCGGCTGCGCCGAGCGCGGCGCCGGTGCAAATCCGCTAGGCGGCGGCATGCAACGGCGAGCCGACCGCATAATCTTCGCACTTCCACGGTCGAATCGGGTCACACTGCGCCATGCGTCCATCTGCTTTCTCGGCTTTTCTCCTGCTCGCGATCGGGTTCGTGTCGACCTTGCAGGCGCAGGCCAGCGACCGATCGGGCGCGCCGGCCGACGAATTCTCACTGGCCGTCAAGATGGACCAGAACGATCAAGGTGGCAGTGCGTCGGCGACCATCCGCATTCACGCGACTCGCGAGGTGCTCTGGCGCATCCTCACGAGCTGCGGGGAGGCTTTGCAGATCGTTCCGGGACTGAAGGTCTGCACGGTCGAGGAAACGGGACCCAACCTGTCGTGGCAGCGCATCCACCAGGTCATGGATTACTCGTGGTACGTGCCTCGCGTAAGCTATGAGGTGAAGGCGAACTATGTGAAGCCGGAGCGCATCGCTTTCGAGAAGGTTGCCGGAGACTCGATGCGCTTGCGCGGCTCGTGGAAAGTCGAGAGCGACGGGGAGTACTCGGTCGCGCATTACGACGTGGAGTTCGCGCCGGGATTCTGGGTGCCGCACTGGTACGTACGGTTCGCGTTGCAGCGGGATTTGCCGAAGATGCTGCGGTCGCTGAGGGGCCACGCAGAGGCGGCGCAAAGCAGTTGGGCGGGATGACCAGGTCATGCGGTCAGCAGCCTTACGAATCCTGACGTCGGCGGCCGCGCTCGCGTCGCTGATTGCAGGCCTCGCCCTGCTCGCCGCCTGCGAACGCGAACCCGATGCGCCCCCGCCGCGCATCAAGCAGGTCTTTCACCTGAACGCCTACGAAAAGGACTTTGGCTACGCGCAAGCCGTGCTCATCGACAAGACGCTCTACGTCTCCGGATCGGTCGCGGCCGACGCGAATGGGCGGCTCATCGCTCCCGGCGACATGGCCGGCCAGCTGCGCGCCGCCTATACCAATATCCAGCGCACGCTGGCCGCGAACGGCTCGAGTTTCGACCAGATCGTGCGCGAGACGATCTATACGACCGACATGGACACGCTGCTCAAGAACACCGACGTGCGTTTCGAGTATTACGATAAGGAGCGATTGCCGGCGACCTCGTGGGTGCAGGTGCAGCGCCTCGTCGATCCCGGTTTTCTGGTGCAGATCGAGGTGACCGCCGAGCTGCCCTGAACGGCGTGTCGTCCGCGCAAATCGCCTGGCCGCCCGCCCGCGGCCCGGGCACGCCGAACCTTGGGAAAAATGCCCCGCGCTCCAGTATCCTTCACGACCGGCATTGCCGTCCGCCCTGCACGAAGGTCCGCGAGAAAATTGCGAAACGTGGTTGACAAAGAGTTCGAGCGACGCCTCGGCGCCCTGATCAATTCGGGTGAGCGCGGCGTCCTCTGCGGCGGCCTCAAGGGTGTGGAGCGCGAGTCGCTGCGCGTCGATCCGTCCGGTGCGATCGTGCAGTCGACCCAGCCTGCCGCGCTCGGCGCGCCGCTCACCAACGAGCACATCACCACCGACTTCTCCGAATCCCTGATCGAACTCGTGACGCCGCCGTTCCGCCAGACCTGGGAGCTGGTCCAATATCTCTGCGACATCCACCAATTCGTCTACCGGCATCTGGGCGACGAGCTGTTGTGGGCGACCTCGATGCCCTGCGCTATCGCGGGCGAGGCGAGCATTCCGCTCGCGCGCTTCGGATCCTCGAACGTCGGGCGCATGAAGACGGTCTACCGGCGCGGGCTCGGGCTGCGCTACGGGCGCATCATGCAGGCCATCTCCGGCGTGCATTTCAATTACTCGTTCCCGCCGCTGCTGTGGGACGTGCTCGAGCACGTCAATCGGTCGAAAGCGCCGCGCCAGGATTTCATCTCGGAGCAATACTTCGGGGTGCTGCGCAATTATCGGCGCTTCGGCTGGCTCGTGCTGTATCTGTTCGGCACTTCGCCCGCCGTGTCGAAGAGCTTCTTCGCCGGCCGCGAGCCCGGCCTTCCGGCTCTCGACGCCGACACCTACTACCATCCGAATGCGACCTCGCTGCGCATGAGCGACATCGGCTACCGCAACAAGAACCAGGCCACCGTTCAGGTGTCGGTCAACAGCTTGGACGAATACGTGCGCGATCTGGCGCGCGCGATCGGCACGCCCTACCCGCCCTACGAGGAACTCGGCGTCAAGGTCGACGGCGAGTATCGGCAGTTGAATGCGAACATCCTGCAGATCGAGAACGAGTACTACAGCTTCATCCGTCCGAAGCGGGTCGCCCGCTCGGGGGAGCGGCCGACCAAGGCTCTGCACCGTGCCGGTGTCGAATACGTCGAGGTCCGCGCACTCGACGTCAGTGCCTTCGATCCCGTCGGCGTCAATCAAAACAAGCTCCGGTTTCTCGAGGCCTTCCTCGCCCTGTGTCTGCTGCAGCGAAGCGATCCGATCGGCCACGGCGAACAGGACGACCTGGACGCCAATCATCTGCTCGTCGCGAAGTCCGGGCGCGAACCCGGACTCCTGTTGAATCGCGACGGCCGCAAGGTCCCGCTCGCGACCTGGTCGCGCGAATTGCTCGACGCCATGCAGGGCGTCTCGGAATTGCTCGATCACGGCGAGCCGCGGCGGCCGTATCAAACGGCGCTCGAGCAGCAGCGCGCCAAGGTCGACGACGTCGAACGCACGCCGTCGGCGCGACTGCTCGCAGAAATGCGCCAGAACGGCGAAAGTTTCTTCAGCCTTGCGCAGCGCATGTCGGCATTGCATAAGGACTATTTTCTCGGGCTGCACGCGCCCAACGAGCGGCGTCTCGCGGAACTCGCGGCCGAGGCCGAGGAATCGCACGAGGCCCAGGCGCGGATCGAGGCGGCCGATAAAGTGCCGTTCGACGTCTACCTCGCCGCCTACCTCAAGGGGTAGCTGCTAGGCGGAGCGGCCGCCGGCCCCGGGCGGGCCGCCGCGTCCGCCGAGGACCGGGTGACACCGAGTTGACATATGGCGCCGCCGCTCGGGGTGTCCCCGTCGGCACGTCGCCTTTTTGCGTCAAGCTGTGCCTCAAGTCTTGGAGAGACCGCGTTTTCGACTGTATTGTGGAAATGATGCGTTACGATCGCGGATTGTCCCTCGATGACTTGCCGGACTCGCCCTATGCGCGGCAGTTGCGCGCGGGCATTCCGTGGCTGACCCTGCAGCCCGAACTCGAGACCGAATTTCGCCGGGCGCATCTCGACGATACGCTGATCTCGATTCGCACGAATCTGTGCCTCGCGATCGCGATCGCACTGGGTTTCGGGGCGCTCGAGACAATGGTGCTCGGGGCTTCGTGGAGCCGCCTGCCCTCGCTGATCCACATTCTGCTGATCGTTCCCGTGCTGCTGATCGTGCTCGCGGCAAGTTTCTCGCCGAAGCGGCATCGGATCTATCGGCCGCTCATGCTGTGCGCCGCGACCATCTTCGGCTTGAGCCAGGTCGCGATCCAGCTGATTGCGTCGAGCGGCGGCGTCGCCTTCCTGTTCCCCGGACTGCTGCTCGCGACGCTGTACGTCTACTTCCTCGCCGGCCTCATCTTTTATCACGCGCTGATCGCGAACACGATCGTGCTCGTCTCGTATTTCGCCGGAGCGATCGCCCTCAAGGTCAGCTGTCCGGAATGCCCCTACGACGCCTTCGCCTTCATCGCCGTCAATCTCATCGGCGCGGCCGCCGTCTACATGCACGAACGCACGAGCCGCATGCGGTTCCTCGAGGCCGGACTGCTCCACGAGATGGTCGCACGCGACGGCCTGACCGGTATCCAGAACCGCCGCACCTTCGACCAGCACATGCAGCGCATCTGGCAGATGGCGGTCCGCGAGGGCAAACCAGTCGCGGTTTTGCTCGCCGACATCGATTGTTTCAAGAACTTCAACGACCGCTACGGCCACCAGGCCGGCGACGAATGCCTGCGGGCGGTCGCGACCGCCTTGAGTCAATGCGCGCGCCGGCCGCTGGATCTGGTCGCGCGCTACGGCGGCGAGGAATTCGCAGTGGTGCTCTACGACGCGACCCAGGACTACGTGGCCGATGTGGTCACGCGCATCCAGCGTTCGATCTTCGACCTGGGAATTCCGCACGAGGCTTCGACCGTCGCCCCCAGGCTCACGATCAGCATCGGGGCCGCATGCATCAAGCCCACGGCCGCCCGGACCCCGGAAGGCCTGATCCAGCTCGCCGACGAGGCCCTCTATAGTGCGAAGGAGCAGGGCCGCAACCGCGTCGTCGTCATGGAGTCCGAATACTTGGCGCTCAAGACCGGACGTTTCGAGAGGCGCGCCCCCAAGGTTCTGACGTAGAAGGGCCCGGACATGGTGGGCACCGGCGTAATTCATCTAGAGGATTGAGTTATCGTTATAATGCGAATCAACGAGCGGGATCCGGCGGCCGTGGGGAGAGCGGCGAGCTAACATGTCCACCAAGCCTTCCGACCGCGCAGCACCGATGCGCTCGCGCGGCTCCAATCAAGTCGGCCTGCGCCAATACAACGAGCGCGTGGTGCTGCAGTCCATACGCCTCGCCGGCACGCCCTCGCAGGCGGAAATCGCGCGCCTCACGCACCTCACGCCGCAGACGGTCTCGCTGATCCTCGACCGCCTCGAGAAGGACGGGCTCTTGCTGCGTCTGCCGCCGCTGCGCGGCAGGGTGGGTCAGCCGTCGGTGCCGATTTCGCTGAATCCCGACGGCGCATTCGCGATCGGCGTCAAGATCGGCCGGCGCAGTCTCAGCCTGATGCTCGTCGATTTCCTGGGCCGGGTTCGCGAGCAGGCCGAACTCAAGTACAAGTTCCCCGATCCGGACCGGATCTTCGACGACATCAACGCGCAGTTGAAGACCCTGATCGCGACCGTGAAGCCCGCGCTGCGCGACCGGCTTTGCGGCATCGGCATCGCGGCTCCCCTGTCCCTGGGCGGGTGGCGCCAGCTGCTCGGCGTTGCGCCGGATCTCGCCGAAAAATGGCAGAGCATCGACATCAGCGAACGCGTGCGCGGGCTCTCCGCTTGCCGGAATGTGCCGGTGGAGTTCGTCAAGGACACCGCGGCCGCGTGCGTCGCCGAACTGCTCGCGGGCCGCGGCCGCGCGATTCGCAGCTTTCTCTATGTGTTCGTCGACACCTTCATCGGCGGCGGACTCGTGCTCGACGGACATCTGTACGGCGGAGCAAACGGCAACGCCGGCGCGATCGGCTCGATGCCCCTCTGCGTCAACACGAACGATGCTGCGAGTCCCGGCCAGCTCCTGAGCGTCGCGTCGCTTTGGAACCTCGAGGAACTCTATGCGAGCAAGGGGCTCGATGTCGGCGCCTGGCTCGACGATCGCGCGCTGCAGCCCCCGTGGGCCGCACCGACGCGCGCGTGGCTCAAGAAATCCGCGCGCGCGATCGCGATGTCGATCAACGGCGCCGCTTGCCTGCTGGACATCGATCACGTCTTGATCGACGGTTCGGTCAGCCGCGATCTGCTGCAGGCCCTGATCCGTCACATCGGTGCCGCGCTCGCGCACTACAGCTGGCAGGGTGTGACCCAGCCCATGGTGGACTGCGGCACGATCGGCTCGGACGCGCGCGCACTCGGCGGCGCGCTGCTGCCGATCTACGCGAACTTTGCGCCCGATCAGGATCTGTTCCTCAAGATCGCGCCATGATTCTTCCGCTCCGGCGCCGCGGCGCAACTGTTTTGCAATCGATTGCAATCAATTACTAAAGTCAATTGATTTAAGATTTTCGATGACGTAAGATTCCTCACGTCGTCGTAGAAGCTTGAGGTTTAGCAACCGATTGCCGCGACGCTGCAGTGCGACGCCCGCGGGCTCGCCGCAATAGCTAGAAAAGACGGTGGATGGGGGGACTCCGATAAGTCACGACTGAATCGCAAGCACTGCGCTCGGGCGCTCATCGCCCGGCGTTGAACTCTATCGACATCAGGGGGAGGGGATGGGAATGAAATTATCCGAGGCAAAGATCGCCGCGCTTTGCTGCGCGGCAACGATCGCGTGGGTGCAGGGAACGGCGCAGGCACAGACCGTGTCGACGGCGGCAGCGGGCGGCCCGGTGGCGGCCCCGACGGACGCACAAAACGATCTCGACGAGATCGTGGTTACGGGCTATACGACCGCGAAGAAAAAGGATGTCGTCGGCGCCATCACGCTCGTCGACCTCAAGCAGACCGAGGACAAGCCGGTCGGCAGCATCATCCAGGCGCTGCAGGGTGAGATCCCGGGCGTCCAGATCAACACCGACGGCAACCCCGGGGCCGGCGCCTCCGTGCTGATCCGCGGGCAGGGCTTGGGTCCTCTCGGGTTCAACGCGCCGCTCTACGTCGTCGACGGCGTTCCGCTCAATACCAATACCGGTCTCGAGGAACTGAACCCGAGCGACATCCAGTCGATCCAGGTGCTGCGCGACGCCGCGAGCGCGAGCATCTACGGTTCGCGCGCCGCGAACGGCGTCATCGTGATCACGACGAAGAAGGGCACGGGTCACATGGAGCTCTCCGTGGTGGCGTCCGATTCTTACCAGAATTACCAGCCGGACATCACGCCGCTCAACACCGCGCAGCGCGCGCAAGTGTGGTTCACCGCGTCCCAAAACGCCGGCTTCCCGGTGAACAATTCTCTCTATCAATACACGTGCAATCCCTCGCCCTGCACGTCGACCTCGAAAGGCTATACGAGCGTTTCCATCGGCGGATTTCCGAGCTTCACGAGCGCCGGCCAGCGGTACATCGACCCGCAATTGACGCAGCCGGTATCCGACACGAACTGGTTCAAGGCGGTCACGCAGCAGGCGAAGATCCGGGAGACGACCGTCGCGCTCTCGAACGCCACCGACGACTCGCATTTCTACATGTCCTTCGGCTTTCACGACGCGCAGGGCATCGTCGACTTTTCGGACATGAAACGCACGACGTTCCGCGTCAACTCCGACCACAGCCTCTACGACGGCAGACTCATCATCGGCGAGAACCTGCTGCTGCAGGAGGAGAAGCAGAACCAGGACAATGCGAACGCCGCGGGGATCTTGAACCAGGCGCTGGAGACCCAGTCGATCATCCCGATCTACAATACCATCGGCGGCTACGGCGGCCCCGCGGCCGGCACGACCGACCACAATCAGCCCGTCTACCTCGACCAATCGGGACGCTACGACGTCAGCAAGTTCAACAAGGTGCTCGGCAACATCTATGGCGACTTGAAGCCGATCGAAGGGCTGACCTTGCACGTAAGCGTCGGCACGGACTACTCGCAACAATACTACCGGAACTACTTTCCGGGCGGCACGCAGGGCAACGTGCTGCAGGTCGATAATCTGAACACCTCGTACGTCTACACGGAATCGCAGACCGTCACCGACACGATCGACTACAAGCGTACGCTCTGGACCCACAACAATTTCGATTTCCTCATCGGCTACGAAAACATCGACTACACGACCGAGAATTTCAACGCGAGCGGCTCGGGCTTCGCTTCGCCCGCGCAAACCTTCACGTTCCTGAGCGAAGCGACGTCAAACGTCGCGGCCGGGGGCGGAGGGGATGCCTGGACTTTGCGCTCCTATTTTACGAACTTGAACTACGACTACGACGGCAAGTACCTCGTCGGTCTGACGCTGCGCGACGACGGCTCGTCGCGGTTCGGTTCCAACAACCGCTACGGCTACTTCCCGTCGGCGGCGGCGGGCTGGCGCGTGTCACAGGAGGACTGGTTCAAGGTCAGCTGGATCAACGACCTGAAGCTGCGCCTCAGCGAGGGCACGAACGGCAACCAGGAAATCAGCACGGCGGCCGGGTCGACGATCTATTCGCCCCAGTATTCCACGCAATCGCTGTTCGCCAATCCGGTCAACACCTCGACCTGCCCCGGTCCGAATTGCCAGCAGGAAATGGGCACGGCCTACGACATCAACGGCGTCAACACCGGCAGCCTGCCGTCCGGCTATGCGAAGATCGCCACGGGCAACCCGAACCTCAAGTGGGAAACCTCGCGCCAGCTGAACTTCGGGCTCGACTGGCTGATGTTCGACGGCAGCTTCGACGGCGCATTCGACATCTACTCGAAGCGGACCTCGAACATTCTGACGACGACCGTGCCGCTGTCGGTCTACGGCGAAGGCGCGCAGCAGGTCGTCAACGGCGGAACCGTCGACAACAACGGCTTCGAGTTCGCGCTCGGCTGGCGACACGACTTCAAGATCCCGCATCTGCAGTCCCCCTTGAAGTTTCACATCAACGGCAATTTCTCCCATGCGGTCAACACCGTCAAGAGTCTGCCGGCCGACGTCATCAGCGCGTATCCGGGTAACGGTACGACGCAGACGGTGCTCGGTCGCTCGATCAACAGTCTCTACGGCTACTCGTCTTGCGGCATCTTCCAGACTGCCGCCGACGTCGCCGCCTCCAATCAACCCGGCGCGTATTTGGGCGGCCTGAAGATCTGCGACACGAACCACGACGGCAAGATCACCTCCGCCGATCAGGGCTTCTTCGGTTCGACCGATCCGAAATACCTCTACGGTTTCCACATCGACACGAGTTACCAGGATTGGGCCTTCAACATGTTCTGGTCGGGTCAGATCGGCGGGCTCATCTACAACAACTGGGCGAACTATCTGTTCCCCGCCAACAACACGGGCGCGAACTTCTCGAATCAGCTGCTCAACGCCTGGTCTCCGACGAACAAGGGATCGAACATTCCTGCTCCGACGTTGAACTCAGTGCTCCTGCCGGCGAGCTATTTTTATGAGTCGGCAACGTACTTGAAGCTGCGCAACGTCAGCATCGGGTACAGCCTGCCCGACGAGGCTCTCGCCAGAATCCATGTCTCCAAGCTTCGAATTTTCCTCGAGGGTTCGAACCTCCTGATCATCAAGCCGCATTCGACCATGCTGCGGGATCCGGAAGTCGTACCCGGCAACTCGTTCCCGATCCCGAAGACCTACACCTTGGGCTTGAGCGGCACCTTTTGACGGTCGCGACAAACATCCTGAACGCAGCGATAGCAAAGAAACATTTGAGGGGAAACTTAAGATGAACGCATTCACTCGCATGAGAGTGTTGGGAAAAGGCCTGCTGGCGGCGGCCACGGCGAGCATCGTCGTCGGCTGCGGCAGCGGTTCGCTGAGCAAGACGCCCGACGGTTACCTCACCGCGGCGCAGGTGGAGACGCCGGCCAATCTGGACGCCTTGGTGATCGCCGCGTATTCGTGGCTCGGCAACGACCACTACACGGATCCGAACTTCTTCTGGCCCACCGGCAACATCCGCGGCGGCGACGCGCACAAGGGCGGCAACGGCCCGGGCGACGTCTCGGATTACGACTACCTGACGAAGTTCTACACGGTCACGCCGGTCTCGGCCGGGCTCGATGTACCGGACCGGTACTGGATCCGCTGGTACGACGGCATCAATCGCGTGAACTCCGCGCTCACGATCATCAACGCCGTCACGACGGCGACGTATCCGGACAAAACCACGCGCACGGGTGAGCTGCACTTCCTGCGCGGCGTGTTCTACTTCTGGCTGAAGACGCACTTCAACCAGATTCCCTGGATCGACGAGAACACGCCGACCACGGGCGTCGTCTCGAACGTAGCGCTCACCTCGCCGCAGCTCTGGGCCAACATCGCGACGGAATTCTCGACGGCCATGAGCGATCTGCCCAAGACCCAGCCGCAGGTCGGCCGCGCGAATTTCTACGCCGCCGAGGCCTACCTCGCGAAGACGCTGTTGTATGCCGCCTATGTCCAGGACCCGACGACACACGCGGTCACGTCGATCGACAAGTCGATGCTCTCGCAGGTCGTCACGCTCGTGACCGACATCGAGCAGAACGGCCAGACCAACGGTCAAACCGACGGCAATCCGCAAAAGATCGCGCTGCTCTCCGACTATTCGGAAAACTTTGATCCGGGCAACGACAACAACGCGGAGTCGATCTTCGCGATCCAGCGCTCGATCAACGACGGCTCGTTTCCCGGCAACGGCGGCCGCGGCACCTATGCCTCGGCGCTGAACTATCCGGTCGGAGACAGCGGCTTCGGCTGCTGCGGCTTCCACATCCCGTCGACCGATTTCGTCAACAGCTTCGAGGTCGATGCCAACGGCCTGCCGCTCGAGAACTACAATGCCCTGCCGTCCGCCGACTACACGTACGAGAACGGCAACTACACGACGGTCGCCGTCGACCCGCGGCTCGATCACTCCGTGGGCATGCACGGCAAGCCGTTCAAGTATTGCCTGACGGCGGGGCCGACCTGCATCCACGACGGCAACGCCTGGTCGCGCGATGGCAGCGTGTACGGCAGCAACGTCGGCATGAAGGACCTCGTGCCTAGAGACTGCTCGTGCCTCGTGTTGAACGGCCCGTTCTTCGTCTCGTCGCTCAACACGGTGCTGGTCCGATTCGCCGACGTCGAGCTCTTCAAGGCCGAGGCGCTCGCGCAGCTCGGCCAGGGAGACCGGGGTCTCTCGATCGTCAATGCGATCCGCGCGCGTGCGGCCGCGAGCACTGCGAAGCTCAACACCAACCCGAATGCCGCCGATGCGGCGCACACGGGCGG
>Ga0302319_10018242_pt1 | contig 12810 bp, 12 predicted proteins | sample Bog_T0_2_FD_203319 | JGI IMG/M metagenome (GOLD analysis project Ga0302319, IMG submission 203319) | Peat permafrost microbial communities from Stordalen Mire near Abisko, Sweden - Bog_T0_2 | ecosystem: Environmental > Terrestrial > Soil > Wetlands > Peat | place: Sweden: Abisko, Stordalen Mire...
ATCGACGTGTCGGACGGTTGGACCAACCACTTACTGCGTGCGTGGCACAGCTAGAGGGTGTGAGGTGCGGCGGGCCGATGGTGGGTGTTTTGGCGATTCAGGATCGACGTGTCGGACGGTTGGACCAATCACTTACTGCGTGCGTGGCACAGCTAGAGGGTGTGAGGTGCGGCGGGCCGATGGTGCGATTCACTTTTTATTTGCTGGCGAGGGAACTCCATTCTTTGAAGGAGTAGGTCTTTTGGACGGAGGTGCTTTTGCCCCAGGAGACGGCGTCGGGGGTGATGAGGTCTTGGTACTCCGGAGGGACGACGCCGACGAAGTTGTAAGTGCGGATAACATGGTCTGACTCGCGGAGGGTGAGGCGGAGTTGGGCGTTGCTGGGAGTTACTTCGTAGACGATGGTCTGTTTGTTTTCAACGCCGATGTAGAGAGTTTGGGCGACGTGGCCGGTAGGTGGAGGGGCGGCGGGCTCCGTGGGGATGGGGATGGCGGCGGCAAGCTCCGCGTCCCAATCGATGTTCGGGTCCGGCTCGGGCGGATGCTGCTTTTCGTGCTTGGCTTTGGCGAGGTTGAAACGTTCGAGATCGAGGTCGAAGCGGCGTTTTTGCAATTCGAAATGTTGCCGCCAACGGTCTTCATTGGTCTTTTGTTTCTTGAGTTTATAGAGATCGTTGAGGGAACGGCTATACGCGCGGGCGGCAGTGGTGCGGTAGCGGTCGAAAAGCTCCATTTCGTGCATGTCGCGATCGGCCCAATCGGCGGGGTGGGCCTTCTTGATGTGGAGGTCGGCTTCGAAGTTATCGCAGGCTCGCTCGCGGCGGAGGAGGATCCATTGGTCGTGGACAGTGCGGGTGACGATGCCGGCGGATTGTTTGCTGCCAGGCGTATGTTCGGCGAAAGCGTCTTCGAGAAGTTCGAAGAAGTAGTCGGGGTTCTCGTCGTCGAGAAATAAAGTAGTCGCGGTGGCGCCGTGCTTGAGATGGTTCAGGCAGGACGGGGATTTGAGAGATTGATTGTTTACGAGAGGCATGGAATATGCGTCCTTTCGGGACTATGATCCCTTTGCGCCGTTCGCGGGAATCAAAGAATTGCTTGTAAGTGGCTGAGATTGTTGGAAATAAAAAATCCGCTCGGGCTGTGACTGGATTTGGGGGGCTCGTATGGGGTTATGATTTCGCTATGAGGTCTTGGCTGTTGTCGGTTTGGAAGCCTTGGTTCTTGGTGGTAACGCTATTCGTGAGCGCATGGGCTCAGGACGTAGGCTCATTTGCAACTCTCGACGTGGACTTCGGCGTTCCGACAGGCCGAGTTTGGGGCCGTTATGTGATGAGCGATGGGGCGACGGTGAGGTCGGGTTGGATGACTTCCCAGGACGGCAAACCTATATATGCGATCGCAAAGCTTTCCGCTAACCGCACAGCCCATGTGAGAGGCATTGTCTATTCGCCTGGATGCGCTCTTCAAGTATTTGATATTGCGATTCAGGAACCGCGAGCTTACCGATATTCGTTTGCTTGTGAACCTATCTCTCAAATTGAAATTCGTGGTTCGATTCCGGTGAGGGGCAGGCTGTACGACGGTGACGTGACGGTCGAAGCCAAGTATGTGGCTCATTGGGCGCCGGAGTTATTCAAACACGATGACGGCACTGCGACGGAGATTCCGTTGGGCGGCTCGGCGAGACTGGATGATCAAAATCAATTTCAATTGCTGGTTCCCGATCTGTCGAGAGACAGTTTAGCCGGGGCGCCCGATCATGGTGGGGAGATTCGTATTTTTGTTCGGAACCAGGAAAGTGGGCAGATCGTCGACCGGTGGAGATTTATATCACAGGACCCCAAACTTAGAAGGACAAGGTTTGGAGGGATTCCGATTGGGTTGATTAAGCCGGATAGTGGTGTCTTTGCTTTTTGTCCGATAGGGCCGGTGTTTGCGCACGATGAATTCGGCTTTGCTGTTCGACCCGAGGTGAGATCGGCATGCTCGCCGTGAGGCTTGTGGGAGTTAGTGAGCTTCTGACCTTCGGTTACCGAAACCAGTTGTGGTGCGCGGTCCCGATCAACGTGTCCACGCGATTGACCGTGCCATTTTGATCGATGTACCAGATGGAGAAACGATGCGGATCGCTCTGTCGCTCTGCCTCATCGACGACGGCCGTATGGTGGTCGTCCTCTAGCGCCGCGCGAGCCACCATAAGGTCAACCGGTATGTGGGCGATGTGTATTGGCCCGGACGCGTGCCTTGCCGCTGACCTCAGTAACTGAGTCGGTTCTGCTCGTTCCTGAAATTGGCTAAGCTTCTTGACCCACAGGATCTCCACATTGATCAGAATCGCCGCCGCTGCGGCAATCGCGCTCAGACGAGGGAATTCAGGTAGAATCCGCTCAAACGCGGTTGCTACCAGCCATGCCAGTCCCAGGCTGGCCAAGTAGGTTTGACGGCTGGGGACGCGCGGCATGTAAGTGAGAAAGCTGTATGGGAGGAGGCTTAAGGCCATCCACAGGCAACTGAAGCCGGCAATACGAAGGTCGCCCACGCCGCGCTTGGCAACAATGACGGCCAGCGCAAGGATGCCCCAAATAAAAAGCAAACGCCAAAGGCTGTCCAAATTGTTCGCAAGCCACGGTGCTTGGAGCGAGAAGCTGCCGTCCTTAAATCGCCCATTGCTGGACCTCGTGTTGAGGACCGAGAGCGCATAGGCAGACGCTAGCAAAGCGAAAGGCACAACGGAAACAAGCACTCTCCGGATAGGGAGGCGATCCATGAAACCGACAAGGCACATCAGCGCCGGAAAAATCCAGACCGATTCCTTTGACGACATCGCTAGGATGAAGGATAGTAGCGACAATGCGTACCATCTTCTCCCTTTCTTCCCCCCCCACCGCGCAACCACACGTCCCACAGTAGAATTGCGCCGACGCCAAATAAGAATAAGAACAACTCCACGGAGGCCGCAATCCACATCACCGCTTCCTGATGCCCTTCGAAGATGGCAAAGAAGCACGCAGCCCAGAACGATCTGCGCCAGCCGACCATGGTAATCGTTCCTGAGGCGTAAACCAGCAGCGTGCATAGTACGTGCAGAAAGATGCTCGAGATGTAAAACGGTAGCGGCGTGAAGCCGAACCCGCGAAGCAGGGTGCCGTCTAAGATCACATAGGTCAAACGCGTGCGCAACTCCGGGGAACTGAACAACAGGCGCCAGGAAGAGAGGTCTCGACCGGCGGCGGGTATCTGCGTGAAGTCATCCGAAATGAATGGAAGGCCTAGTATAGGCAAGTAAGCGAGGGTGGCAAGCAATGCCAAAATGACTAATTTAACTCTCAGACGGTACCTGTCCCGGGTGACTCGCTGACGCTGATGGCCCATTGGGGGGCTCGCTGATTACAGTACCATCAGCATCTACGTTCTGAAACAAGATGAAACAAATCCTCACCTCGGTTTAGGATCGGTCCTTGAACAACAGGGAACATAAGTAGCCTTGTGCGAGTAGCCGTGGCGATTTGGAAGCCTCGTCAGGCGCTGTTTGCAATGGATGCTGTTTGCACGGATATTGTGTTTGAGTGCACTGTCCCGAGTTACCCTGAGTTAAGTCCCCCGAGTTACCTCCCGAGTTACGCCGTCCCGAGTTATGCCCCCCGAGTTACGCCCCCGAGTGACGCCCGAATTACGCCGAGGTAGACGCCATCTTACACTACAAGCCGACTGTTTAGTCGCGGAGTAACCAGGGGTCTCCGGATAGAGACGCGCTCCATGAAACCGACAAGGCACATCAGCGCCCGGAAAAATCCAGACCGATTCCTTTGACGACATCGGTAGGATGGCTAGTTGGGCGACGGCCTCTCGACATGATCGATAACGATTGTCTCTATTGGCCCGCGTGAGCGTTCGAGCTTCAACCCCAAGTCGTGGACCGTTCTCTGGGCGGTTGTGACCTGGTCATACTCTCCGGGGTCGTAAATGTGCTCAAGCTTGAAATCGAACGGTCCCGTTAGGCCCGTTCGATCAAGTACCGGCGCGCGCATCGAACGGCTAATTTGCAAAGTGATGAAGTCCATCGTCGCATTTTCACCCGATACCGTTCCGTCGCCCCCACCGCCGAGCCCGGCGAAGAACATTCGACCACCCGGGTGCTTTGGCGGCTCGAACTTCGGCTCCTTGTCGCCTTTGGTGAGCAGACAGACGAGCCCCTCTTTCGAATCGCGGTGGAATTTCAATTGGAATCGATCCCTCAAAAGGGCGAGCAGCATCTGGCGCTGTTCCTCGACTAGCGGAGCCTCGGGGTTGGAGGGTCTGAAGGAGCTCAACTTCGAGGATTCGGGAGGCTTGGCCTGGATCATGAACGGGTCTGAGTCTTTCCACGTCGGAGCGCCCATGACCTGGAATCGCCGGACTTCGAGCGCTTCTTCCAGAAGCATCTGGAACGAGTAATTGCTGATCAGCACTCTGCCGCCGGGAAAGTCGAACAGCACGATGTTGTGACCCCGCAGTTCCATCGGTTTGACAGTTGCGATCTCGAATTGTGGCGGCGTGTTTTGGGCAAACGAGGAACCGTGGGGAGCGACGACGAAGGTGAATAAAAAGGTAGCGATGCTTGTATTTGTCACGGCTAGTGTTTTGACGACGGACGAGTTGTATTCGTGCAGGAATGTGTTTGGGCGAAGGCTCGGCCGTGCAACTGCAAGGCTCGACAGGCTGAAAAGGCGGCCCGTTGGCAGGAATGCCCGCGCTACGAATCGCCGGCCTAACTTGAGACTTGCGGTGATTTGAGGGCGGGCGATGGTTTGTAGGGGAAGGCCGGATTAGGTCGCTGACGCTTCCGGCTCGGATTCGAAGTTAGTCGTAAGTTGGGATTTGTCGGGAATGTAGAAACTCAAGGGCCGAAGGCTAAGTTCTGTTAGTTTCGCTTCACGCTTCGGGTCAGTACTTGCTCAGTTCGATCCTGGAAAGATTATATTCGACGATTTGCCGTCCAAGCAGGGGCTGCGGTTCTATTTCGACGAGGTAATGCCTCAGAATCGACGCAGGTACTTGCCAGTGCATTTCCGGCTGACCCACATCTCTGGAAGCTAAATGGAAAAACGCTTCGAGGCGGTTGACGGGCGATAACCACGTGTTAGTGGGGTACGAAACCCTGGTCACCGATCCGCCAAGAAGTTCGTCCCATTGCCGACCTGTGCTTGTATCTGTGAGGACGACGTGGGTCTGTGGAAAGTTGCTGGGGGACTCACAAGCGACGCGGAGCATTTCATCCTGGAATCCGCCGGCGTCTACGAACGAAGTAGCGCATTTCCCAAAGGCAGCAAGATCCGTTGGGACGCGATTGGAAAGTGGGCGCCGGGTGGAAGTTCGATGCTCTTCTAAGACAGAATGTCCTTTCAGCGTGACGGGATGGGAAACGATACGGCTATAGATGGATCTCTCTACGGTGAGGATTAAACGATAATTCAGTAAGTGATCTTTGGTCGAGGATATGGATGCGAAAACAGAAGGAGGATTTTGCCGTGGGCCTTTTCTGCGACTGGCCTTTTCAGCGAAACGCATTCCGTCTTCGGTGTCGATCTCAAAGTCTAAGGGTTCGAAGTGGAGTTCGTCGTTAGATACGTTATTGGGTAGGCCGCTTATGGCGATAGGGATTGAGATGCTTCTGAGGTTGGGCCGCCGCGAAGAAAACGTTGGAGATAAATTCGATCCCGGCTCCAGGGCGCGTACATTGACGGGCTGAGTTAGTGGGCGGGACAACGAGGTTTCGATGGTAGCGGATATTCGAGGTGGAAGCCAGAGGTAGAGTGCCGCTGTTGCCAGGAGCCCTGCAAGACCGAGGTTCCGAGATAGAAGTGTGTGCCGAGTTCGATACTGAATGAGCAACACGGCGGCTGAAAAGAGGGTGAGCAGGAGTAACGCGAGATTCCGGCGGATATCATCCGGGTGCTGCCATGGTACTGGCGGAGACGATATGGCCGAGAAGTCGCCGTTGCCGTAGATTAGGATCGCGGTTCCCGCGATCGCTATTGCGAGGGCGACGAATTGTGCGGTCCTGCTGGCTATGGATGCCAAGGCAAACGATGGCAGTGTTAGGAAGAGCAGCAGGAATAATTGCTTTTGCAGCAAATCTGGGATGAATTGCAACGGCTGGAATCCGCGTGCTTGGAGAACTACGGCATTCGACACAAGATAGGGGACATGGATGCATGCTGCGACAAATAGAATCTTGGCGCAAAAGAGCATATCTCTTCGGTATGGGAATGTCAGCCAGAACTGGCGCTCTCCGGGTATGGCGTCCTGCAGAACACACAGTGCCGTGAGGTAACACCAGGCGAGCGGCAGCAACAGATTCAACCATCCTTCGGCTGAATCCGGAATGTAACCGCCGCGGCTGGAGTCGAGGTGGGTTAGAAAAGCGAGTAGCGCCCATGTCATCGCGATCTCTTTCCAGAGATGGCGGACATCTTTCCAGAGAATATGCAGGATCTGTTGCATGGATGAGTTCCTTTAGCTTTGTTGGCCGCTCAGGGCGACGAAGATGGATCGGAGAGACAAGGGGCGCACGGAGACGTCGCGAATGTTGCGCCAGTATTGGTGGAGTTCGGTGTTACAGCGTTCCCGGTCGTACTGTGAGTGGGTGAAGCGAACGAGTCCGGGCGACTGATTCACGTTCAGCCAGCTTCGGGGCCATTGTTCCGGTAGCTTGTTGGGCGGCGTTGCAGTATCGAGGAGCACGTCAATTTCACGGAAGCGGGCTCCCAGAGTGTCCATTTCTTCGGCAAACATGAGCTTTCCGCCTGAGAGATATCCGATGTGGGTTGCGAAGCCTTCAATGTCGGACAGGTCGTGAGTGGCGACCAGGACGGTACAGTTTGGTGTTTGTTCGGCGACGCTTTTCACGAGAAGCTCGCGTGCTGCTACGTCGAGGCCGCTGAGCGGCTCATCGAGGATCAGCAAGCGAGGCCGGTGGGCGAGGGCGGCAACAAACGCAACTTTGATTCGGATTCCGCGGGAAAGGGACCGGAGGGTGCGATCCAGCGGTAGATCAAAAAGCCGTATCAGGTTCGCGCACTCCGTGTCGTTCCAGTCAGGATAGAACTTACGGCAGTACTCGAAGAAAGAACCTACGCTCATCCAGCCGGGCAGTTGTCTGTTCTCGGCGATATAGCCGATGCGCGTGAGCTGCTTTGGTCCGAGCTTGCGCGAGTCACAGCCAAGCAACTCGACACGTCCGCTTGTGGCACGAAGAATATTGAGCATGATCTGGATGGCGGTTGTCTTGCCCGCGCCGTTAGGACCCAGGAGGGCGAAAACAGAACCTTCCGGAACATGAAGGTTGAAATCTAAGAGAGCGTTGGTGGAACCATAGCGCTTTGCCAGATGGTACGTTCGAATCATTTGAGCTGCAACTCCTCATGACGAAGCGTCCGCCAGTTGTCGGCAACCAAGAGTTGCAGTTCTTCCAGCGTGACGCCGAGACGGGCTGCTTCTACGGTTAGTTGATCTATGGCCGGCTTCAAAACTCTTATCCGCTCAGAACGGGATGAGCGAGACGGTTGCGCGACCACGGTTCCGATGCCGGGATGCACTTCGAGCAAGCCTTCTTGTTTTAGTTGGGCGATCACCTTTTGCGCTGTATTGGCGTGGATTTTCAGCTCGCGGCTGAGGGTGCGGACGGATGGAAAGGCATCGCCGGGGCGGAATTTTCCGGAGACAATGGCCTTGCGGCCGGCAAATGCCACTTGCTCGTGAACGGGTGTTCCGGGTTGAAGGGTGAACTGAAACGGCAACACAGGCGTATTGTGTCACATGTTACACATCGTTTGCAAGAGGCGCATTTACGGAATATTTGTAGCGCGGGTTTTCGACGATAGCCTTGAACGTTTCGCAGAATTTTGCGTCATTCGTCTGAAGGACGAGGAACTCCGAAGCTGGAGATAATGGCGGGAAGGATGGTATGCATGCGTAAGCGGTTTGGCGCCAGTCTTTGGTTGTTAGTATTCTGCAACGCCGTGCCCGGTGGCTTGATTACGGGAATGATTGGACGGGATGGCGTGGCTGTAGCGCAGACGCTTCCCCCCTCCACGCAATCTAGAAGCTTTACGACTGACCTGGACGCTTGGCTCAAGGCGCATCCCGACCCGAAGAACGATGCGCCGCAAGAGGAGAGGGACGCGTTTCAGAAAGAGCGAGCGGACGCCAGCGCCCGATGGGTGAAAGACTGGCCAGACGAGGCGGCGGCTCGGTATTGGCGTTTAGACTCGATGGATCGGCTGAAAACAACGCCTAACGAGGAAGTGGACCGGCTGGGCGAGGAGGTTCTACTGACGCTGCGCGAACATCCCATTAAGGGTGTGATGTTCACTCCCTACCAGTTGTTGGTGGCCGAGATTTGGAGTAACCGTAAGATCCGATTGACGCAGTGTTTGGACCTTACGGATGAAGCGCTTGTGGAGATTGAACGTATGCGAACGGCAAATCCGCTTTTGGCAAAGCATTTGGCCGGTCCCATGGAAAATGGAGTGTTCCACACGCTGAGGGTTCAGGCCGATATCGCTTTAGCTGTTCCAAATCTGGCAAAGGCGAGAGCGGCGGTTGACCGGATGAAGCAATGGGTTGACGATAACCCGCAAATGCCATCTTTCAACCAAAGAGCCTATTTAATGAGGGCCGCCCGTTTGGCCGAAGCCGAAGGCCACAAGTTAGACGCTTTGACTTATTATCAATTGCTACTCAGTCAAGGTCCGAGTGCGCCGGAACAACAGGAACGGGCGCGGGCAATTTGGAGTGAGTTAGGCGGGACGGCGGACGGGTTTGCGGTGTGGTCAACGCTGCAGCAAGCAAAGCGCCCAGGGACGGCGGAACAGCCATCGGCATGGGCGGAGATGCGGAGCCCGCTGCAAGGTTTTGAGGGAGTTGACCTTGCGGGGAAGAGGTGGACGGTGAGAGATTTCAAGGGCAAAACCACTTTGGTGAACGTGTGGGCGAGTTGGTGCGCGCCGTGCCGAGCCGAACTTCCGGCGGTGCAGCGGTTATTTGATCAGTTGAAGGATAGAACGGATGTGCAGGTGGTGACCGTCAACACAGACGATAACCCAGCAATGGCGGCGCCGGTGCTGAAGGATCTGCACTATACGTTTCCGGTGATTTTTATGCGGTACTCACAGGTGGAAGGGTTGGTAGGAATGTCTACCATTCCGCAGACGTGGATTCTGGACGGGAGCGGGACGGTGCGGCTGGGGCGAGCCGGGTATGAGAAGGGGGATTGGCCGCAGGCAATGCTGGACCGTATGGCGGGGCTGAAGTAGCGAATGTGGTGGAAAGCGTTGCCCATTTTGAATCTTATGGGAATTGCGGTTGGGGCCAAGAAATCCGCTTCCGCCGGTGGAGATTTATATCACAGGACCCCAAACTTCGAAGGACAAGGTTTGGGGGGATTCCGATTGGGTTGATTAAGCCGGATAGTGGTGTCTTTGCTTTTTGTCCAGCAGGGGTCGGTGTTTGCGCACGATGAGTTCGGTTTCGCGGCGGGCTTGCGGCTACGGCACGATAACATGGTCGCCCGGCAGGAAGGAAATATTTTCGGCTGGATTCTCTCCGCTGACCAACTGCTTGTAATCGCACCTTAGCTTTCTATTTCCGCGCACAACGTAGATAACGTGTCCGTTGGAACACTCAGCCAGGCCACCGCTCTGCTTGATCGCGTCTAGAACTGTCATTCCCGCGTGCCATTCATATACGCCGGGACGCTTGGCACATCCTGCGACGTAGTATTCCTTGCTTTCGGCGCTTTGTGCGGCCGCTGGTGTGGGCGAGTTAACGACGCGTTGGGAGAAAAAAGCTGGAGCGAAGCAAAGGTGAAGCAGAACCAACAATAGGGCGGAGCCTAGGGATTGAAACATTTTTTGCGCTGGGCCTCATGGGAAGGTTAACAAAAGATAGGTTCGGTGCTAGCCGGTTAAGTCTCGAAAGTGCATTGATTTGGGGTAACCGCAGACTTCCTCTCATAGGCGTTAAAATAAGAACATTTCGCAGTGGGAATGTTAGGGCTTCTCGCCGTGAAACCGGAAAGACGGTCGCGTTTTAGATCCTCCACAGTTATAAGCTGAATCTGACAGCCCCGCTGATAGATTTCCGCGACTAATCCCACGGCGTTGCTGTCTTCGGGCTGGGACGAAATGCTTACGATGGATTCGCTTTTCGCCAAGTTCCCCTCACCGCCCCGCCATGAGCCTGATCGATAGAAGACGTAGTAGTGCATCTCCAGTTTGCCTTGCGAGTGTGCGTTGGGAAAGTGAAACGAGTAGAGCGGCGGTGCGCTATTTTGTGAGAACGATAGAAGTGTAAAGGAACCGAGCAACAGACACAGAGCGCGTGGTTTTGGGATATGTCGCGTCATCCGATTACTGTATCGTTTTTGGGGGCCTTGTGGGTAGCGGCTTTGCTGACGCCATTCCTGTTGTTCAAGCTGGTGACTGTCTTCATCCTACTGGACCGGCAAGCGGTGCGGGGCGCGAATTCCCCGGTTGAGATGTGCCAGGAAAAAAAACTCGTCAGGCCGCCACTGACGTCCATCTAGGACCGAAAAAAGTCGTCTGTCCCCATTACCCACCATTACCCATTACGAACGCATTACGAACGAGGCGAGTGATTTAGTGGCTTTTTCTCTGCTTCATAGCCGTTTCGAGCAACTCGGCTTCGTCCAAAGCGCCCATCTGTCGCGCCGATTCGGCGGCGGTTAGACCCTTTGGATTCCGAATTGTTAAATCGGCGCCGGCGTCAATTACAGCCTTTAGTCCTGCATTGCCAAAACAAGACATTAGGACCGTTTGGCCGTTGCGATCTTTGACGTTGAGGTCCGCGCCGGCAGCCGCCAAAAGGCGGACAGCCTCGGGATGTTGATTTAAACAAGCGTAGAAAACCGGTGTCTGTCCCTGCCTGTCGCGACTGTTTACGTTGGCGCCTGATGCCAGTAGCGATGAAAATATCTTCTCCGTCTCGCCACGATCAGAAGAACGGAAGAACAGATAAGAGAGAGCGGTAAAGCCGTTCGTTTCCGTGGCCACATTGATCTCGGGATGACGGTCGAGTATCTCCTTTACGATATCGGCTTTTCCGGACATGACGGCATCCATCAGTACGGTGGTCTTTTCATATTTGCCACACAGTGGACCGTCTGCCAGACCGCCCTTCTCAAGCAGGAACTGCGTGAGTTCTAAGTTTCCGCCGCGAGCGGCTGCGCCCAGGGCGCAAGAGAGTACGGTGGAGGGGGGATTTGACTGATCGGCGAGCAGGCGTTTGACCAAAGCTAGATCTCCTTTTCCCGCCGCACTGACGAGCGCGCTTTGACCGTCTTTCGTCATGCTAAGGGCAGGCGCCTGATTGCTGACAAATAACTGGATCAGATCAGGGCGGCCGTCACTGACGACGTTAGCGAATAGGACGCGATTTTCATCACTATCGGCGCTAAAATCGTACTTCTCTGCAACGAGAGCGGAGGCTGTCGCTCCGTTTCCTTTGATCCATTTCTCTGTGTCCGCAATCCGGTCGATGGCCTCTTCCAAATCCCGCGCCGCGTCTGGCATACCAGCTTCCAGGCCGACGTAGTCGCGAACACTTTTCCTTTGGCCGTCAAATTCGATGGAAGTTCGATAGGTGGGATTGTCGGTGACCCGCGTTACGTAAGAATCTCTTAGCGAGAAGTAGTTTGACTGGCGAAACGCTGCGAGGAGTTCATTGACAGCTTGTTGGGGGATTTGGCCGTGATGGCGCCCGATCATGAGGACGTTGGATTTGCCGATGAAGTCTACGCTGCCGTCACCTTTTACTTCTATTGAATAGGCGGGACAAGGGCCGTAACATTCTGTCCGTTCGAGCCGCATTTTCAGGCTGCTGTAATCTTTGATTTCCGGGAAAGGTGTGTTTGTGGCGGCCCACTGCTCGGGCGGCACGATCGACACCCAATCCGAAAAAGAGGCGCGAACGGGAGTGCCGTCTCTCGAAAATGGTTTGAACTTGCGTTTGGCTTCCAGATTTTCGGCTTGGCCGAAGAACTCGGCGGGACCGCTGATGGCTTTTACAGAGTCGACGTTGCCGGCGGCATCAACGATTACTTCTAAGTGCACGACTTCGTGCGGGCTGTTCGGAGAATGGCTTTCAGAGTGAATCACGCTGGGCGAGCCGATTCGGTGCTTCATGGCCTCCGGCGTCTCGATCTTGACTGGTTCCTGTCCGGGGGTCAGTCTCGCTAGAAAAGTAAGTGCGCAAACGGTCGAAAGAAGAGCCCGCATTGCTTGAGTCTACCTTGGATAGGATCATACGGTTTGCCACTTAATGATTAAGGGTCAGCGGTGGCAGGCAGGGGGGGATCGCTCTAATGCAAAGGATGGTATTTGAGTGTACGGTCGCCGATTTGCGTCTTCGGATTGACGCATCGGACGGTCGGACCAACCACTTACTGCGTGCGTGGCACAGCTAGAGGTCTTGAGGTGCGTGGCAGGGGGTCGCAGACGTCGGGACACCGGCGGGATGCGGGCTATACTGATTGGGCGAATCGGGATTAGACATGACCAAGACAGCCATGAGAGAAGAAAGCACTCACAGGTGGTACGCGCGGCCTGTGCTTTTCGTTGCGGACGTGAACCGGGCGCTTAGGTTTTACGAAGACATGCTCGGCTTTGAGAAGCTTTGGCATGAGGGCGATGGCGCGGGCGGGGTCTGCCAAGTCAATCGCGCGGGATGCGAGATCATTCTTTGCGAGGATGCCACGCGAAGAGACAAGGCGCGGTTGTTCGTGGAGCTGACCGCCGATGGGCTGGCTGC
>Ga0302319_10018248_pt1 | contig 12809 bp, 7 predicted proteins | sample Bog_T0_2_FD_203319 | JGI IMG/M metagenome (GOLD analysis project Ga0302319, IMG submission 203319) | Peat permafrost microbial communities from Stordalen Mire near Abisko, Sweden - Bog_T0_2 | ecosystem: Environmental > Terrestrial > Soil > Wetlands > Peat | place: Sweden: Abisko, Stordalen Mire...
CTGGAATCTCGAAAGCCTGGCGGGCCGCTGCGTCGTCAAAGCCGGCCATCTGGTGGGTGGACAAGCCGAGCGCGTGAGCCTGGAGGGTGAGGTAGGAAGAGGCGGCGCCCAGATCGTAAAGGGCAACACGGTTGGCTGCTTCGTTGTGGCTGAATTTGGTTTTGGCTGTGCCCAGGATCAGGATCGGCGCATGGACGGCCCAGGATTGGTTGAAGGATATAAGGGAGTCGAATATCTTCTTGTACGTGAGGGAGTTACGATCGCCCACGAGAAAGCGCCATGGTTGCTCGTTGTAGGAGGAGGCAGCCCAGCGCGCAGCCTCGAAGACTATTTTCAGGTCAGCATGGGAGACTTCGCGGTCGGCAAAGGAGCGCGGGCTCCATCGTTGAACAATGGCAGGTAGCACGCCATCGACGGCGGAGGCTCGCTTCAAGTGGTGGACCTCACTGGCGGATAGGGTCATACATTGAGCTCCTTGGGAAGAATGCGTTGCAGCTGGTTTGATTAGGGGGGCAAGCGTAAGGATGCTCGAATCGGATGCCGGGCGGGAATCTGCCAGCGGGATTCATTTTCCTGGAGGGTCGCGGTGCGGGGTGGGCGCCGGCGCCGGACCGCCGGGCAACGCTCGGGGCGCGACCACGGGACTGACGGGTCGCGGCTGAGAAGGCTGTGCGACGGCAGCCTGATGCATGGTGACAATGATGGCCGCGGCGGGCTTCCTGCCCGCGCATTGGTAGGAGTGAGCGGTGCTCGCGTCGAAATATACCGCGTCTCCTGCCTCCAGGAGAGACGCCTGGTCGCCATGACGCAGGTCCAGTTCCCCATCTAACACGTAGAGGAACTCGAACCCACCGTGCATGTGCGCCTTGGGCTCCATTTCCCTGGACAGGGGCTGAAACTCTGCAAAGTATGGGTCCATGTCCCGGTCGGGAACCATGTAGCCGAGGCTTTCGAAGAAGTATGTGGGCACGTCTACGCCGGTCTGGGGCAGCCTGACGCGGTCTTTGCGCCTGTGAATCCTGAAGATCGACTGCGGTTCACTCTCAAAGAAATACTGCAGGTCCTTTGAAAACACCATCGCGATGCGTGCCAGGTTGCGGAGGGTCGGTACCACCCTTCCTGTTTCAAGTTGGGAGAGAAAACTTGCGGAGAGGCCGGTATGCCTGCCCAGCTCGACCAGGCCCATGGACTTCTTCAGCCGGAGGCGCTTGATCCGCTCGCCAATCCGCTTTTCGGCGATGAATCGCTCGGCTGTCTCGGGATCTACCTGGCTCTTTTGTATTTCCTCACTCTTGACTACGGCCAACTCGGCCATGGACTGCCTCCTGCGTTGTCACTAGGATGCACTTCCGGCAAAATGTTGTCCAGATCAAAAGATATTCTCATGCCACTAAATCTATCTATTGTGGCGAGCGATATTGTATTCACGAGAACGAACAAAAAATCGATGCTGTCGATATGAGCCGATCATCATGAGCCCCCCGGCGCAAAACATTCTTCTTTCAGGTGCCTCCGGGATGCTGGGCACGGCCCTGAGGCGGGCCTTGGCGGTCCGCAGGCGGGCGGTGCTGCAGCTTGTGCGGGGGCCTGTTTCCGCGCGTGGCCAGCTTCAATGGGGCGCTGGCCTTGCCGAGCCTGCGCTTCTGGAGGGTCTGTCAGCGGCCATACATCTGTCGGGCGCGAACGTTGCCGCTCATCGCTGGACGGCCGGCTGGAAGCGCGAAATGACGGAAAGCCGCGTGCAGTCCACCTTTGCTCTCTCCAAGGCTCTGGCGGGGCTTCGCCGGCCGCCCAGGGCGCTGCTGGTTGCTTCCGCAATCGGCATCTATGGCAATCGCGGCGACGAAGTCCTGGACGAATCCTCCGCGCCGGGGTCCGGCTTCCTGGCCGATCTTTGTGTGCAATGGGAAGCGGCGGCCCAGCCCGCCGTCGACGCGGGGATCCGCGTGGTTCATTTACGCTTCGGCGTGGTCCTCGGCACCCGGGTTGGAGCGAGCACGGGAGCCCTGGCTCGGATGATCCCTATCTTTCGCCTCGGCCTGGGCGGGCCAATCGGGTTGGGCCGGAGATGGATGAGCTGGATCGCCCTGGCGGACGTGGTTGACGCAATCTTCTTCATCCTGCAATCCCCTGCGCTAGCCGGTCCGGTTAACCTTACCTCTCCCTACCCGGTATCCAATGCCGAATTTACCCGCGCGCTGGCCCAGGCCGTGCACCGGCCGGCCATTCTCCCGGTCCCGCCTTTCGCTCTCCGGGTCGCCCTGGGCGAAATGGCCAGCGAAACCATCCTCGCCAGCGCGCGCGTGTTTCCCGCAAAACTCACCGAAGCCGATTTCCCCTTCACGCACCCTTCCATCGAACAGGCAATTGCGGCGAGCCTGGCGCCGCCGCTGCCCGACAACCCCGCGTTATCCTAGAGAGTCCGGCCGCGGCACCATTCCACGGGCCGCGAGGGAAACCTGATACCCATGTCTGAAGAACTTACCACCCCAGAAGCCGCAGCACAGGCCACCCCACCGCCGGTGGCCACCATCGCCACACTCGGCCAGCATGAAGGGCAATCTGTCACTCTCCGTGGCTGGCTTTACAACCTGCGCGAGAGCGGCAAGCTACTTTTCCCCATTTTTCGAGACGGCACCGGCACCGTCCAGGGGGTCGCGCACGTCAAAAGCGTTTCTCCGGCCGTCTTCGAGGCTCTCAAGGGCCTGACGCAGGAGTCTTCCGTCATCGTCACGGGGAGGGTCCGTGCCGACAAACGCGCACCGGGAGGGTTCGAGCTCGATGTCGAGGGTCTCGAAGTGATCCAGAGAGTTCCGGAATCCGAGCCTTACCCGATCACGCTTAAAGAGCACGGCGTCGACTTCCTGATGGAGCACAGGCACCTGTGGGTGCGGTCGCCGCGGCAGTCGGCCATTTTGCGCATACGCGCTGAGATCATGCGGGCGGCGGCGGAATATTTCGACCAGAACGGCTTTATCCGGACCGACCCGCCGATCCTGACGCCGGCGGCGTGCGAGGGCACTTCTACGCTGTTTCCGGTGGATTATTTTGGCGACCCGGCGTTTTTAACGCAATCCGGCCAGCTTTACATTGAGTCCACCGCACTGGCGCTGGGCAAGGTTTACAGCTTTGGGCCGACGTTCAGGGCGGAGAAGTCGAAGACGCGGCGGCATCTGACGGAGTTCTGGATGGTGGAGCCGGAGGTGGCGTTCTGTGACCTGGACGGCCTGCTGGAGCTGGCAGAAAATTACCTCTCGCACATTGTGCAGAGCGTGCTGAAGAATCGAGCTCCCGAGCTGCAGGTGATTGGACGGGACACGGCGAAGCTGGAAGCAGTGCTGCCGCCGTTTCCGCGCATCACGTATGACGACGCGGTGGCGCTGTTGGATGCGGCGCACAAGACCGGAGCGCTGGAGCAGCCGTTCGAGTACGGCAACGATTTTGGCTCGCCGGACGAAACCTGGCTCAGCAGCCAGTTTGACCGCCCCGTGATGGTTCACCGGTACCCGGCGAACGTGAAGGCCTTCTACATGGAGCCGGACCCCAAGAATCCCAACCTGGCGCTGTGCGTGGATGTGCTGGCGCCGGAGGGATATGGCGAAGTGATTGGCGGCTCGCAGCGCGTCTCAAGCTACGAGTTGTTAAGCAGCCGCATTGACCAGCACGGACTGCCCCGCGCGGCCTTTGAGTGGTACCTGGACCTGCGCCGCTACGGCAGCGTGCCGCATAGCGGCTTCGGCATGGGGATTGAGCGGGTGGTGGCGTGGGTGTGCGGGCTGGACCACGTGCGGGAGACGATTCCGTTTGCGCGGACGCTGCACAGGATATATCCGTAAAGCAGCTTCTAGCTTCTAGCTTTTAGCTTTCGCATCCTGGTTGCCGGCATTCTCGGTCGCCTGGCGCAGGCTTGACGGTGCGCGTGGGCTGGACGCTCACAATATTGTGGGCAAATACCTATTTGCAAAATAGGTATTTTAGTACTACAATTCTTCAATGGCTAAGAACCCCGAACATCGCGGCCTTTTCCCGGGCGCACTGGAGATCATGATTCTGCAGTCGCTGCGGCTGAGGCCCATGCATGGCTATGCGCTGGTGAAACACATCAAGCATGTTTCCGACGACCTGCTCCAGGTGGAAGAGGGCTCGCTCTATCCGGCGCTGCAGCGCATGTTGAAGGAAGGCTTGCTGGAGGCCCAGGCTGGGATCTCGGCCAAGGGTAGACCAACGCGGATTTACCGGCTCACCGATGCAGGTATTCGACATCTCGAAAGCGAAGTCGTCAGTTTCGAGAGGATGTTTGCGGGAATCACGCGGGTGCTCGGGGTGGCTGGGGTCTAGTTTCAGGACCACGTCGATCTGAGTCTCGCAGGTCCGCATCTGAGTCTCCGAGGTCTCCAAGTGCGAGGGGCCTGGGGCAGCCGGTGGAGGAGGTCGTTTATGCAGTTATTCAGCCGGATCTTGAATCGTCGTCGCCGGTATGACGACCTCTCCGTCTCCATTCAGGAACACATCGACGAACGGACGGATGAACTGATGGAAGAGGGGATGCCGCGCGATGAGGCAGAACGACTGGCGCGCCGCGATTTCGGCAATGTGACGCTCCTCAGGGAGCGGAGCCGCGAAGTGTGGCAGTGGCGGCGACTGGAAACGCTGCTGATGGACCTGAAGCATGTATGCCGCCGGCTGGGGCGGTCGTCGGGGTTCGCGATTACGGTGGTGCTGACGCTGGCAATCGGCATTGGCGCAAATACGGCGGTCTTCAGCGTGCTGAACAGCGTGCTGCTGCGACCGCTGCCGTATCCGGAGCCGGAACAACTGGTTTCGCTGCACCTGAACGCGCCGGGCGCGCCAGGGCTTGCCGAGTTTCGCAGTGAACTGCGCCTCTCGGCCTCGATGTATCTGACTTTCGCCGCGCATAACCGCGTGTTCCAGTCGGTTGGCGCGTGGGGGCCGGGGACGGCGAGCATTACCGGCATCGCGCAGCCGGAGCAGGTAAACACGGCGCAGATTTCCGGCGGCGTTCTTGAGACGTTGAATGTTCCTGCGTTCACCGGCCAGTGGCTTACAGCGGCGGATCAGGACGCGCATGGGCTGGGGCGGGTGATGTTGAGCTATGGCTACTGGCAGCGCCGGTTCGGCGGCGACCCGGACGTGGTGGGACGAACGATCACTGTAGATTCCCAATCGCGCGTGATCGCGGGCGTGATGCCGCGTGGGTTCAAGGTGGTGAATTACGATTTCGATCTGCTGGTTCCGCTGGCTTTCGATCCGACTCACGAGATACTGGCGGGCTTTGCCTATCGCGGGATTGCGCGGCTCCGGCCGGGGGTTAGCCTTGCCGAGGCAAACGCCGATGGGGCGCGGCTGCTGAACGTATGGATGGACTCATGGACCAACCCTCTGGGCGGAGATCCACACTGGTATTTGAGATGGAGGATAACGCCGGCGCTGCAGCCGCTGAAAGAAACGGTGGTGGGCAGCATCCACACGGTTCTTTGGGTGGTGATGGGAACGATCGGGGTTGTGATGCTGATTGCCTGCACCAACGTGGCCAACCTGCTGCTGGTGCGGGCCGATGCGCGGCGGCAGGAGCTTGCGGTGCGCTCGGCGCTGGGGGCGGGACGATGGCGGATTGCGCGTGAACTGCTGCTGGAGAGCATGACGCTGGGCCTGCTGGGCGGAGCAGCGGGCGTGGCGGTGGCATACGCCGGGCTCCGGCTGCTGACGAGGATTGGGCCAGGGGATCTTCCGCGCCTGAACGAGATCTCGCTGGACGGCCGGTCGGTCGCCTTCACACTTATTCTCTCCGTGGTATCCGGGCTGCTTTTCGGCGCGATTCCGGCACTTCGTTATGCTCCATCGCGACAGCGCCTGACCCTGCTGGGAGCCACGCGGACGGCGAGCGCAAGCCGGGAGCGGCAGCGCGGCAGCAACGTGCTGGTGGTGGCCCAGGTGGCCATGGCGCTGGTGCTGCTGATCGGTGCGGTGCTGATGATCCGGACCTTCGTGGCGATGCGCGATGTGGACCCGGGCTTCTCCGAGCCTGCATCTTTGCAGGTGATGCGCCTCTCCATACCGGAAACGCTGGTGCACGATGGCACGACCGCGGTGCGCATGCAGAACAGCATCCTGGACAAGCTGGCCGCGATTCCCGGCGTTTCTTCGGCGGGGTTCGCCGCTTCCGTTCCCATGAGCGGGGCGGAGCCGAACTGGGACGATATATTCCCCGAAGGCGTGACCTACAAAGATGGGGTTGCCCCTTTGCGCCTCTACAACTACGTCTCACCTGGATACTTCCACACTGCCGGCACACGACTTGTGGCCGGGCGCGACTTCACCTGGGCGGAGGTCTACGGCGTGAGGCCGGTCGGAATGGTATCCGAGGGGCTTGCGCGCGAGCTGTGGGGATCGCCCCAGGCGGCCATCGGGAAGCGCTTCCGCGAGTGGGAATCCATGCCCTGGCATGAAGTGGTGGGTGTGGTGGAGGATGTGCGGGAAAATGGCGTGGACCAGGTGTCGCCCGCAACCGTCTACTGGACTTCGATGACAGGCAATCCCCTGGTCCCGGAAAAGCTGGAAGCCAGGCGCACGATGTACTTTGCGATCCGCAGCAATCGCGCGGGGACGCAAGCGTTCATCAACGAAATGCAACAGGCCGTGTGGGGGGTGAATGCCGATTTGCCGGTGGCGGACATCAGCACAATGCAGGACATCTACTCGGACTCCATGGCGCGTACTTCGTTCACGCTGGTGATGCTGGCGATTGCCGGAGCGATGGCGATGGCGCTGGGCATCCTGGGCATTTATGGCGTGATCTCGTATGCCGTTTCGCAGCGTACGCGCGAGATCGGAATCCGCATGGCGCTGGGGGCGAAGAGGAGCGAGCTGGCATGGATGTTCGTTCGCTCGGCATTGGTGCTGACTGGCATTGGGACGGCTGTAGGCCTGGGCGCCGCGGCGGGACTGATGCGCCTGATGCAATCGCTGTTGTTTGGGATAAGCCCGCTGGATCCGATGACGTTTACAGCCGTACCGGTTGTGCTGGTTGCGGCAGCGGCGCTGGCGAGTTATCTGCCGGCGCGCCGCAGCGCTGCTGTGGACCCGGTCGAAGCGCTGAGAGCGGAGTAGGCAGGGCGAAGTCTGTAGTTGTAGCCGGCTTGCCTGCAAAGAGACGACTCGTGGCGGATTAGGACTGCGCGCGCCCCGTCTTCCATCGTGAAAATAAGAACAGGACTATACCGAGGCCAACGAGGACGGCGGTCGCGCCTAATACCTTGGCTACGGCGAGTGGCTTGTTGGGTTCGTCGGCGGAGGGGATGACCGATAAGACGATGGTGATGGCGGTGCTGAGCAATCCGATGGAGGCGAGGACGATGGCGACGGGCTTGCCTCCGGGGACGCGGCGGACTTGAGGGGCGGCGGGGCGGGATTGATGGCGGATCATGGCGGAGAAGAGAAACAGATAGGGAATGAAGAGGGAGATGACGGACATGCTGACCAGCACATTGTAGGCGCCGCGGACGGTGGTTCCAGCCTGGCCGAGGAGCGCGACGACCATGCCGGCGGCGCCGTAGACGGCGATGGCGACCCAGGGAGTGCGGAAGCGGGGATGAATGGAGCCAAAGGCGGGAGGGAGATAGCGGTCGACGCCGACGACGAAGGGCAGGCGCGCGGTGCTGGAGAGATTGGCGGCCGCCCCGCCGACGGCGTTGAGGGCGACGAGTAGAGCCATGGGCGCGAGGAGCCACGCGAGACCGAGTCGGGAGGCGAGGAGTTGGATGCCGTGGACGAAGCCATCGGGGCCGGCGACGGCCTGCGCGGGGAGCATGAGGAGGAAGGCTGCGGTTCCTCCGATGTAGCCGATGGTGAGGATGCAGCCGCCGACGAGGAGAGCCCATGGAATGGTGCGGCGGGGGTTCTGAATCTCGTCTCCCATGGCGGAGGCGGCCTCAAGGGCGCTGAAGGCGAAGAAGACGGTTGACCAGAAGACGGCGTTGTCGAGCGACCAGTGGGGGACGAGACTCGGGGCCGTGATGAGGATGGCTGGGCCGAAGCGGAAGTAATAGGCGAGGGCGAGCAGGATGAGGACGGTGAGCGGGAGCAGGCTGCCGAGCGCGCCGATGTTGTTGAGCCACTTGCCGGCGTCGACGCCGAGGATATTGAGCAGGGTGATGACGGCAAGCCAGAAGATGGCGAAGGCGATGTAGTAAAGCGGATTGGCGGCGAGGGATTGGGCGCGGGGTCCGAAGGCGAAGAGCGCGGAGGCGGCGCCGAAGTAGAGGACGCCGGCGAAGAAGGGGAGATTGCTCATCCAGTAGGTCCAGGCGCAGAGGAAGCCGGAGAAATCGCCGAAGGCTTCACGGGTCCAGATATAGATGCCGCCTTCTTCAGGATGGCGGGAAGAGAGCTCCATGACGCTGGCGGCGAGCGGGATGAAGAAGCAGATGAGGGCGGCGATCCAGACGAGGAAGATGCTGGGGCCGGCAGTGGCGGCGGTGGCGGTCCAGCGGACGCTGAGGACGACGACCACGTAGAACAGCACCAGGTCGCGGAAGCGTATGCCTCGCTTGAGAGCGGGAGCGGTGGCCATGTAGGGCGGAGCATAGCAGAGGACGCGGCGTGGTGCAGCTAAATTCTGGCGAGGTCGCGGAGGATGGCCATGGCGGCGTTGCGGCCATTGATACCGATGACACTGCCGCCTGGGTGAGTGGCTGCGCCGCAGAGATAGAGGCCAGGCATGGGTGTGCGCGCGGTGAGGCGGTTGGACCACAGATTCGGCGGCAGGCACTCGCCCTGAAAGATGTGGCCACCGGTGAGGCCGACTTTCTGCTCGATGTCCGGGGGGCCGAGGACTTGCACGTCGATGACGGCGGAGTCGATGTTACTGCAGAAGCGGGCGAGTGAGTTAAGGGCAAGGGCACGGACTTCGGTGCGGCGGGTGTCCCATGTGCCGTGCGCGAATTTGTAGGGGACATACTGGGCGAAGACGCTCATGGTGTGCTGGCCCGGCGGGACGATGGAGTTATCGTGGACGCTTTGGAAATATAACTCGCACCATACGTGGCCGGGTAACTCGCCACGGCGGGAGTCGGCGTAGGCGGACTTCCACTCGGACTTAGTGAGGGGGGTGTTGATCTGGCCGTAGTGGTGGGGTTGGTTGGTTCCGGGGCGAGCTGTGAAGTTGGGGAGCTGGCGGAGATGGACGTTGAGCTTGACGGTGCAGCCTTCGATGGGGACGCGCTCGACTGCTGTGCGCCAGGAGGAGTCAGCGTGGGGGCCGAGAAGAAGGAGGGTCTGGCGGGGGTCGGCGTTTGAGACGATGGTGCGCGCGGCGATGAGCTCGCCACCTTCGAGACGCACGCCCTGGCCGGGAAGGATTTCGGCGACGGGGACGCCGGAGATGACGGTTGCGCCAGCTTCGCGGGCCGCATCGCAGAAGTAGAAGGAGACCATGCCCATGCCGCCGCGGACATAGCCCCACATGCCGGGCAAGCCGCCGAGGCGGCCGCTGGAGTGGTGGAAGCGGATGGAGGCGGTGCCGGGGTGGAAGGGGCTGGCGTTGGTGCCGATGACGCCCTGACCGAGCATGGCGATCTGCAGGCGCTCGTCTTGAAGGTAGCGCTCGACGAACTCCGCCATCGACCAATCGAAGAGGACGGAGCGGGCTTCGGGATCGCCGGCGAGCCGGTCTTCAAGCTGGTCCTGGGTGGGGGCTTCGCCGATCCAGAGGTCGCGGGCGTAGGCGGCTGAACCCTTGAGATTCGGGTGAGGTGCGGGGCGCAGGGCATCGCGCAGGCGCTTGATGACGTCGCTCATGGCGCGCCAACCTTCGACGTCTCCTGGGGCGAGGGCGCGGACTTCGGCGGCGCATTGTTGGTCGTCGTCCCAGAGCTGGATGCTGGAGCCATCGAGGAAAGGAACGAAGAGGCCGTTGACGGCGGGGGTCCACGTGTAGCCGCGGCGCGGGAGGGCGAGCTCTTCGACGACAAGCGGATGGAGCAGGCCGGCGAGGTAGGCGCAGGGAGACATTTTTACGCCGGGGAAGGGCTCCTCGATGGTGCATGCGCCGCCGACGCGATCACGGCTCTCGATGACCAGGACGCGCTGGCCGGCCTGGGCGAGATAGGCTGCGCAGGCGAGGCCATTGTGGCCCGCGCCGACGATGATCGTGTCCCAGGTTTTGGCGGCGAGCACGCTGACGGGCTCCGGCAGCCCGACCTGGCCCATTACGTCCGCAGTAAGAGAGCTCATACCCGCTTTACGCTAGCATTTCACGCGGCACTCGCGCACCGATCGACCTCCGGGTGGCTGCGAGAGAGCTGGCGCGAAGCGGAGGGCGGACAACGCGTTTGCTACTTTTCGGTGTAGGTGTAGTCGTTGGAGTGAAATACTCCTCCGATATCCGACATGAGGCGGACGTAGATGGTGGCCCCTTTGGCCGGCAGGCTGGGCACAGTGGCGGAAGTGGCTGTTGTGGAGCCCGATGAATAGAGATCGGTCGAACCAGGTCCGAGGCCCACTAGAAGATCGTACAGAGTCACTCCGGCACCGGCAGTCCACGTGAAGGTCACATTGGAAGTGCCGAGCGTGCTGCCCGGAGTGGGCGAGATCATGGTTGCGGGCGTGCCGGCTTCGGTGTAGGTGTAGTCCGCGGTCCGAAATGTTCCTCCGATATCCGACATGAGACTGACATAGATCGTGGCCCCTTTCGCGGGCAGGTTCGGCACGGTCGCGGAGGTGGCCGTTGTGGAAGAGAAATTAAACAAGTCTCCCGAACCTGGCGCGAGGCCCACGAGGAGAACGTACTCCGCCACCCCGGTGCCGGCCGTCCACGTAAAGGTCACGTTCGAACTGCCAAGCCTGCTACCCGGAGTGGGGGAGATCATGACTGCGGGTGTGCCGGCTTCGGTGTAGGTGTAGTCGTGATACTGAAATGCTCCTCCGATATCCGACATGAGCCTGACGTAGAGCGTTGCTCCCCGGCCGGGCAGGCTGGGCACAGTGGCGGAGGTGGCCGTTGCGGAGGAGAAATTAAACAAGTCTCCCGAGCCTGGCGCGAGGCCGACGAGGAGTACGTACTCCGCTACCCCGGCGCCGGGGGTCCACGTGAATTTCACATTGGAAGTGCCAAGCGTGCTGCCTGGGGTGGGCGAAATGATAGTTGCCGGTGTACCCGCAGAAGAAGATTTGATGGTGTAAACGGCAGAGGCGTCGGGGCTGTTGGCGAATCCGGTTGCTTTTGCGACGGCGTTGAGGGTCTCAGTGGCGGAGACGGAGATTGGCGAGGTGTATTTGATCGCCGTTGAGCTGGTGGCGGGGTTGGATCCGTTGGTGGTGTAGTAAATTACGGGCGATCCGGTTGTGGTTGCGGTGGTGATGGCCACCTTCTGTGTTGACGTATAGGTTCCTGCCGGAGGATTGAAGGTGGGCGCAGCCGCCTGCGGCAGGTTGATGATGTAACTTGCGGAGCCGACGGCGCTGTTGCTGAATCCAGTGGCAACGGTGAGGGCATTCAGGGTCTCCGAGGTGGAGACAGTGACTGTCCCTCCGTAGAGCTTGGTGGTGCCCGCAATGGGATAGGTTGGCGTGCTTCCATCGGTGGTGTAGTAGATGGCCGGCGAGCCGGCGGTGGTGGTTGTGCTGATGGTGACCGGCTCGGCCGCGGTATAAGTGCCCGCCGCGGGCGAGAAGGTGGGCGTTGCCGCGGCTGGATTGCCGATGACGTAAGCCGCCGTACCGACGGCGCTGGCTGCCGCGTAGCCCGGAGCAAGAGCGATGGCCTTCAATGTTTCCGAAGCTGAGACGGCGATTGAATTTACGTTTCCCTGGCTGTTGGGCGGGGTTGGAGTTACCGGGTACTCCTTCGTTGTGCCGGTAACTGGATAAGTGGGCGTCGATCCGTCGGTGGTGTAGTAGATGGTCGCATAGGGGTAAGTGGAGGTGTTGATAGTTACCGTCTGCGCCGTGCTGTAGGTGCCGCCGGGCGGCGTGAAGATGGGCGGAACTACAACGGAGCCGGGCACCGTGACTGTAAGTGGGGTGCTCGCAGTTTGGCCATAAGCGTTGGTGGAGTACAGGGTGTAGGTCTGGGTGGCCGTGGGGCTGATGGTGACGCTGCCGCTTCCGGCGGTGATGGGACCGATCATGTCGATGTAATCGTATGAGTCGCCGGTTGCAATGTAATTGAAGGTTACCGAGGACCCTGAAGTTACAGTGGATGGATTTGCGGTGAAGCTGTTGATGACGGGCACGGGGCCGGTGGGCGCGGTTGCGGAGTCGTAGCCGGGGAATTCCGGAGTCATCTGCACGACTTCAAAGTTTGACGCGTCGATGCCGCCGAGATTTGCGAGGTCGTTGTCGTCCCAGCGGGGATCGGTGGCTCCCTGGATGAAGAGCGAGCCTCCATTGTCGGCGAGGATCATGCCGTATTGCTTGAGCGCGGTGAGGATTACTTGATTGGCCGCGGAGTATCCGGAGATGTCAAAGCCGGCCTTGAGGCGGATGCGCATTCCCATAATGTTGGACACGCCCCATTCGGTGCCAGCTGCGTGGGAAGCGGGCTCAACGAAATAGCCGTCGTTGGCGTCATTCTTGGTGTGTTCCATGGTGAAGCGGATGGCATGATGGATGGCGCCGGAGGCCACTTCGTCGTAACGCACGAGCCCTGGAAATATGGGCAGTCCGGCGGCATCGGCCGAGGTCCAGCCCCAGGGTCGCGACTCGTAGTGGGTCATGTCCCAGATGGTTTCGCTGGAAGAATCCCACTGGCCATTGCAGCGATTGGTGTTGAAGGTCTCGTAGAGAAAGCA
>Ga0302319_10018250_pt1 | contig 12807 bp, 13 predicted proteins | sample Bog_T0_2_FD_203319 | JGI IMG/M metagenome (GOLD analysis project Ga0302319, IMG submission 203319) | Peat permafrost microbial communities from Stordalen Mire near Abisko, Sweden - Bog_T0_2 | ecosystem: Environmental > Terrestrial > Soil > Wetlands > Peat | place: Sweden: Abisko, Stordalen Mire...
CTGCCAAAACCGCCGAGCGCCACCGTGACATAGGCGATCAGCGCGAACGAGGCGCCGACATCGGGATAGATGTAGAAGAACATCGCCATCACCGCGCCGGCCAGCCCGACCAGCGCCGCGCCGAGCCCCCAGCCGAGCGCGAACACCCGGTTCTTGTCGATGCCGACCAGCGCCACCGCGCCGGCATCCTCGCGGGTCGCTTCCAGGGCGCGGCCGAAATCGGTGCGGTTGATGAAGAAGTACAGCGCGCCGAAGGCCAGGATCGAGATCAGCGCACCGGCCAGCTGCGGCACCGGCAGGAAGATGCCGGCCATAGAGATGGTCCTGCCGCCAAGCCAGGAATGGGTGATGCTGCGATAGTCCGGCGTAAAGAAATACTGTGCCAGGCCGCGCATCACGATGGCGAGCCCGAAGGTCGAAAAGATCTGCACCATGCCGGCATTGGCCTTGGCCCTGACCGCGAAACGCACGATCAGGAGATAGACCACCGCGCCGAACACGAACAACGCGGCGGCGACCAAAGGCGCCGCCAGCAACGGATCGAGCGCGAGATAAGCGAACAGGAAGAAGGTCGCATACATCGCGATCATCAGGAATTCGCCATGGGCGAAGTTCACCACGTCCATCAGGCCAAAAATCAGCGCCAGCCCGACCGCGATCAGGCCATAGAGCAGCCCCATCAACAGGCCGCTGGCAAGACTTTGAACAATCGTCGCAGCGGTCACAGGTTGCGCTCCAGTGGGATCACTTAACCTCTCCCCGCTTGCGGGGAGAGGTCGAAATTCGCGTCAGCGAATTTCGGGTGAGGGGGACTTTCAGCAGGCGCGGTGCCGAAGATGTGAGAGTCGAACATCGGTTGGGAGTTGGTGTGCTCAAATATTGCCAGCGCGCCCGTTGAGACGCCCCCTCACCCGGATCGCCCCGGCGAAGCTCCGCTTCGCCTCGGCGATCCGACCTCTCCCCGCAAGCGGCTATCGCATGCACACAAGACGCATCGCGAGCGTAACTCCGATGTCTCACCATCTTTCCGGCCGTCATTCCGGGATGAGCCTTCGGTCGGCGGGGGCCGACTGAAGGCTCAGGCCCGGAATCCATCGGGCTCCGAGCGAGATGAGGGATGGGTTCCGGGCTCGCGCGTCCAACGCGCTGCGAGCGCGTCGGACGCGCGCCCCGGAACGGCGGCCGTGGAGATGTGTGAATCCGATAGCCGCGCGCGGGGAGAGGCCGACGCGCGAATGCGCGGCGGGTGAGGGCGACTCTCCACGACTCGTACTCGCTGAGAGTCCCCCTCACCCGGCGCTTCGCGCCGACCTCTCCCCGCAAGCGGGGCGAGGGAAGAAAAACTCTCACCCCGGCTTCCTGTCCCGGAAATACGGCTCGACCGGTCCGTGCACCTTGATGGTCAACGGATTGCCGTAGCGGTCCTTGGCGGCGCCGGCGGTGACGCGGACCCAGCCCTCGCTGACGCAATATTCCTCGACATTGGTCTTCTCGATGCCCTTGAACCGAATGCCGACATCGCGCGCCAGCACGGCCTCGTCATAATACGGGCTCTTCGGGTTGGTCGACAGCCGATCGGGCAATGGTTCATCCGGGGGTTCGCTCAGGCCGTTATCGGTCTCGTTCACAGCAGGGCCTCGATTTCCTTTTTCAGAGCTTCCGGCGTCGTGGTCGGCGCATGCCGCGCCACCACCTGGCCCGCGCGATCGACCAGGAATTTGGTGAAATTCCATTTGATCGCCGAGCCCAGCAACCCGGATTTTTCGCCTTTCAAGTATTTATACAGCGGATGGGCATGGCCGCCATTGACGTCGATCTTGGCAAACATCGGAAAGCTGACGCCGAATTTGGTCGAGCAGAATTGCTGGATCTGGCTTTCGTCGCCGGGTTCCTGGTGACCGAACTGGTTGCAGGGAAATCCGAGCACGGAAAAGCCGCGCGGCCCCAATTCCCGCTGCAGCGCCTCCAGCCCCTTGTATTGTGGCGTGAAGCCGCAGGCGCTGGCGGTATTGACGATCAGCAGCACCTGCCCCTCGAATTGCTTCAGCGCCACCTCGGCACCATTAAGCGAAGTTGCCGAGAAATCATAGATACCAGCCATCTTGCCTCTTTCAACGGGACGGAAATTTATAAGTGTCAGCTCACGGCATCGACCGGCATCGGCGGGGTCCCACCGGCTTCGATCGCCTCGCCCGCCATCAGGCATAAATCCTCGCGATAGCGGGTCGACACCAGCTGAACCCCGACCGGAACCCGTCCGACCAGGCCCGTCGACACGGTTAGCGCAGGCAGCCCCATGAAGGGAATGGCAATCTGCGGCAGCTGGGCCGCCCATACCCTTTCAAACGAGGCCTGATCGCGCAGGTCGAGCCCGTCCGGGAATGGCAGTTCGGCGGACACCGGCATCAGCAGCACCGCATAGGTCTCGAAGAAATGCAGCCATTCCCGGGTCAAGGTCGCCCGCCGCGTCAGCGCGGCGGAGAAGGCGGCGGCGTCGAAGCCTAGCGCCTTGGCACGATTGCCATGCAGGCAGGCCAGCGCGCCGGGATCGCCTTCGCGCTCGGCCGCCGCCAGTTGCGCCGCATAGCCATCGCCGAGCCAAAGCCTGGTCTGCAGCTCGGCCGGCTCGCGCAGCGGCGGCGTGGCGACCTCCTCGACCGTCCAGCCGGCCCGCTCCAGCCTGAGGCCCGCGTCCGCGACGGCGATTTTGACCTCCGGAGCGGTCGCGAGGCCATCGGGCTCCAGGCAGAGCGCGGCGCGCAAGGCTGTCGGCGGCCCCTGCAGCGGCGCCGGCACCCACCAGGGATCGCGCATATCGCGGCCCGACATCGCGGCAAGGGCGATCCTGAGATCGCCGATGGTCCGCGCCAGCGGGCCGGATACCGCGGAGATCTGGGCGCCGATGCCACGCTCGGGCAGCGCGGCATTGAAGGCCGGGACGCGGCCGATGGTCGGCCGCAGGCCATGCACGCCGCAGGCATAGGCGGGGTAACGGATTGATCCCGCGATGTCGGTGCCATGCGCGATCGCGCCGATACCGGCCGCGACCGCCGCACCGGCGCCGCCGGACGAACCGCCCGGGGTGAGGCTGGGATCACGCGGATTTTTGGTATTGCCGTGAACGAGATTGGTGGTGAACCAGCGGTAGGAAAACGCCGGGCAGTTGGTGCGTCCCAGCAAAACCGCGCCGGCCTTGCGCAGATTGTCCACCACCGGGCTGTTGGATGCGGCGATCGTGTCGCGCTGCAGCGTGAGGCCGTTGGTGGTGGCAAATCCCGCCTGGTCGACATTGACCTTGATGGTGACCGGCACGCCGGCCAGCGGACCGGGATCCTGCCCGCGCGCGATCGCCGCATCGATGTCGCCGGCCTGCGCCAATACCTGGTCCGGCCGGTGATCGATGACGGCGTTGATCCCTGGATTGACGGCGTCCAGCCGCGCCAGCGCCGCCACCGCCGCCTGTTTCGCCGAGACCTGCTTCGACCGTATCAGCCCGGCGAGGTCTGCCGCCGACAGCCGCCAGAGATCCTGCATTGCCAGCTCCGTTGTACCGGGGACCTTCTAGCGCCGCGCTGGCGCCAGCGCCATCCGCAAAGCGGCGGCTTTGCCAGACCTTCAGCGCAGCCGGGCCAAATAATAAGCCAGATCGGCGATCTCTTCAGCGCTCACCGGCTGCAGCGCTTCCGCCATGCTGCCGTCATAGCCGTGGCGGCTGTTGTCCTTGTATTCCCGCAAGCTCTTCAACAGGTAATCCTCGCGCTGGTCAGCCACCCGGGGAACGTTGTCGCGCCCGGAAAAATCGGCGTTGTGGCAGGATTGGCAGTGAAACTGCCTGGCCAGCGCCTCGGCGCGCCGCAGCCGCGCGGGATCGCCGGCATCTGGCGGCGGCAGCGGCTTTGGCAGGCTGGCGATGAAGTCGGACAAGACCCTGAGATCGTCATCGCTCAGGGCTTTCGCCATCTCGTTCATCGGCTCGAAGACGCGCAGCTTCTCGCGAAACATGAACAGCTGGATCAGGACATAGGGCGCCTGCTGGCCGCCGAGCGATGGCGTGTCGTTGATCTCGGACTGGCCATGCTCGCCATGGCAGCCGAGACAGGGGGCGGCGCGTGCTTCGATCGGTTCGGCCTGCCCCCATGACGGGAGCAGCGCCAGCACCACAGCGGCCATCCAGTGACGCATCGGCGGCGATCTACTCCGAAGCCAGCTTTGGCTTGTTATAGCTGATACGATACACGGCACCATTCCAGTCGTCGGAAACCAGCATCGCGCCATCTGGCATCTGCAGCACATCCACCGGCCGGCCGATATACTTGTTGTCTTGCAGGAAGCCGGTGATCAGCGGTTCGATCGATTGGACGGTACCGTCATCCCTGAGCTTGACGACGACGACGTCACCGCCCGCCTTGTGGGTCCGATTCCACGAACCATGTCGGGCGACAATGATCGCGTTCCTGAAGCTGTCCGGAAACAGCGTGCCGGTATAGAACCGCAGGCCGAGCGAGGCGGTATGCGGGCCCATCAGACCCACCGGCGGGGTGAATTCGCTGCAGGAACGTCCCCAGCCGAATTCCGGATCGGAAATGTTGCCCTGGTAGCAATACGGCGCGCCGAAATCCTCGCCCACCTTGGTCAGGCGGTTGAGCTCATCCTCCGGCACGTCCTCCGACATCCAGTCGCGGCCATTATCGGTGAAATACATCTGTTTGGTTTGCGGATTCCAGTCGAAACCAACCGAGTTGCGAACGCCGAGCGCGACCACCTCGGCGCCGGAGCCGTCGAGATTGATGCGCCTGATCTGGCCATGGGCGTCGTCATGCAGCACGTTGTTGCCGGGCTGGCCGACCGGAACATAGAGCTTGTTGTCAGGCCCGATGCCGATGAATTTCCAGCCATGGGCTTCGTCCTTCGGCAGATTGTCGTAGATCACGACCGGCTTGGGCGGATCGTCCAGATGATCCTCGATGTTCTCGATCTTGGAGATCTTAGAGAGTTCGGCGATATAGAGCGTGCCGTCGCGGAACGCGACGCCGTTCGGCCGGTAGAGGCCTGACGCGACCACCTTGACGGTTCGCTTGCCGTCCTGGTCGATGATGGCATAGACCTTGTCGACCAGACGGCTGCCGACAAACACCGTGCCCTTGTCGCCAAGCGCCAGCGAGCGGGCGTTCGCCATCCCGGCCGCATAGACCTCGATCGAAAAACCTTCCGGCAGCTTCAGCTTCGCCGTTGGCAATTTGTCCAAAGCAGCCGCCAGGGGAGGCGGCGCAACCGGCGAAAGCTTCGCCGCGGCCTCGCTGTCGGGCCGGCCGGCCAAAGGCGAGCCTGGCGGCAGTGGCGCGGCCGGCTGCTGGGCGGCCGCCCCAAATACAACCCCAAATACAAAAAGGCTGCTAAGAGCGCCGGCCAGCAACAGGGGGCGCGGCGATGTCGTGATCGTCATGGTGACCTCCCAAGCAGGAAGCGTTTCGCCTCGCGCGCACCCGATGTGCCGACGCCGGCGGCCTTCCCTTGGGCGTAATTTCCGATATTTAAGGCTCAATAGGCAATCGGAAATCCGCGCTCAGTGCCGGGTAACCGGATCGTCCTCGAAATCGAGCAGCGCCTCGGCAAAGGGAAACTCGAGCACGATCTCGCCCACCTCGTCGGTGACCTCCAGGATCGCCTTCAAAAGCCCCCGATCGGTGCCTTCGGTCCTGAGCAGTTCCCGGATCATGGCACGCGCCACTTTCCAGGCGTGACCGGCATTGCTGAGCACCTCGCCTTCAGGATCGGGGATCAGTTCATCACCGATCCGTGTATTGAAGAAATACCGCGGCATGGGAGGCAATCCTGTTCTGGCGAGGGCTGTCGGAGCGCCGGCTTGGCGAAGCTATTGTACCGCCAACAACGAAGCTGGCTTGACGGTACCGTGCACAAATCCGTGAGCTCTCTCGCAGCGCAGCATAAAAACGCCAGGCACACATCAAAATTTCACTGGCGAACTTTTCTATTCGCATTAGGTTGCTCTGGGCGGAAGTCGTCCGATGCAACAAAGGAGAGCCAAAATGGCCTGGAAAACCCCAAAGATTGTTGAAGTCTCGGTGGGCATGGAAATCAACATGTATGCCTGCGCCGCCCGCAAATAAGCGGATTTGAAAGCTTTCTCGGTTAACCCAGGTGGACCTCCAGGCGTGACGCGCTCCCCGGTCCGGGATCGCGAAGGGTCTGGTGTCCACCTTCTAGCTTTCCGAGTTTACCCTTGTGGGTTTATCCTTGTGAGTTTACCCGTTTGATATTCAAGGGTGATGATTTTCAAGGGTTGGAGTTTCCAGGAGACGGATCATGCTTCGCGTCGTCGTCCTGGGCGCCGCGGCCGGTGGCGGTGTTCCGCAGTGGAATTGCGGATGCCAGGTTTGCCAATCGGCGCGTACCGAGCATCCCGATGATCGGAGAACCCAGGCTTCGATTGCGGTCAGCGCCGATGATCAGCATTGGTATCTGATCAACGCCTCGCCCGATTTGCGCCAGCAATTGATCGCGACGCCGCAGCTGCATCCCAGGCCCGGGCAGTTGCGTCACAGTCCGATCGCGGGCGTCGTTCTGACCAATGGCGAAGTCGATGCGGTGGCGGGGCTGTTGTCCATGCGCGAGGGTTCGCCGTTCACCCTCTACGGCCACGCCAAGGTGCTGGCCATCCTGAAAACGAACAGCATCTTCAATGTGTTGAACGAGAAGACCGTGCCCCGCCAGCCGATCGACATCGATCAGGCGTTCGAGCCGGTCTTGCCGGACGGTGCGCCCTCGGGGATCGAGATCCTGCCGTTCGCCGTTCCCGGCAAGGGCGCCTGGTATCTGGAAGGAGAAGCCCACCCGGCCGGCCAGGACGACGCCGGCGACACGCTGGGGCTTCGCATCACGGACAAGGCCAATGGCCGGTATTTCTATTTCCTGGCGGCCTGCGCGGCGATGACCGACGATCTCCGGACCCGGCTGGCCGGCGCTCCCCTGGTGTTCTTCGATGGCACGGTATGGCGCGACGACGAATTGATCGCCGCCGGCCTCGGCCACAAGACCGGGCAACGCATGGGCCATATGGCGATGTCAGGCGAACACGGCGCGATCGAAGCGTTGCGCGGCCTCGGCATCGCCAGCAAGGTGTTTCTGCACATCAACAATTCCAACCCGGCGCTGCTGCACGGCTCGGCGGAGCGCGCGGCCGCCGAGCGCGCCGGCTGGCAGATTCCTGCCGACGGAACGGAGATCACGCTATGAATGCGATCAACGGGAACGCGATCCATAGCGATGGCATGACGGCCTTCTCGATCGGCGACAGCGGACCGTTGAACAGCGCCGATGAACTGGAAGCCAGGCTGCGCCATATCGGCGCCACCCGCTATCACAATTTGCATCCGTTTCATCGTCTGCTGCATGGCGGCAAGCTGAACAAGGGACAGGTGCAGGCCTGGGCTCTCAACCGCTATTATTACCAGAGCACGATCCCGATCAAGGATGCGGTCGTGATCTCGCGCTTCCGTGACCGCGCCACCCGATTGGAATGGCGGCATCGCATCGAGGATCATGACGGCGATGCGGGCCACGAAGGCGGCATCGAGCGCTGGCTGAAACTGACCGAAGGCCTCGGCCTGGATACCGCCTACGTCGAATCCACCGAAGGCATCCTGCCCGCGACGCGCTTCGCGGTGGAGGCCTATGTGCATTTCGTGCGCGACAAGAGCCCGCTGGAAGCCATCGCCTCATCGCTGACCGAACTGTTCGCGCCCAACCTGCACGAGGAACGCATCTCAGGAATGCTGGCGCATTACGACTTCGTCAATCCCGATACGATGAGCTATTTCAAGCGGCGGCTGACCCAGGCGCCACGCGACGCCGGTTTCGCGCTCGACTATGTCAAGACACATGCGAATACGCCTCACGAACGGGCCGCGGTGTGCAATGCGCTGTTGTTCAAGACCAATGTGCTATGGGTTCAGCTCGATGCGCTGTACCATGCCTATGTCGAGGGCCATATACCGCCTGGCGCCTTCATACCCAGAGACAATTAGAAACCGGAGGCGTCGTGATGGCGGGCCGCAATATCAGTGTCAGCGAAGCGAGCCGGCCGGTGCTGCCGCGGCATGCCAAGCTGAAATTCGATGACACCAGGCAGCGCTGGGTGATCCTGGCGCCGGAACGGGTGCTGGCGCCGGACGACATCGCCGTGGAAGTGCTGCAGCTCTGTGACGGCGTCCGCAGCGTTGCGGGGATGGCCGATCAGCTCGCCGAAAAATACACCGCCGAGCGCGCGGCCATCCTGACCGATGTCGTCGCCATGCTGCAGGATCTGGCCGACAAGGGCTTTTTGACCGAAGCGCGCGAGCCGACCACATGAGCGATGTTCAGACCGCAGCGAGCGATGCGGCGCGCGACCCCACCGATGGGCTCGCGGCGTTGGAGCGGCCCGGCTCGGTCGCCGAGAGCTTTGGGATTCCACTCGCGGTGCTGGCTGAATTGACCCATCGCTGCCCGCTGCAATGCCCGTATTGTTCCAACCCCGTCGAGCTCGATCGGGGCGGCACGGAGCTTTCAACCGCGGAATGGAAGAAGGTCCTGAGCGAGCTGGCCGAGATCGGCGTGCTGCAGATCCATTTCTCGGGCGGCGAGCCCACCGCGCGCAAGGATCTGGTCGAACTGGTGCAACATGCCAGTGATGTCGGGCTGTATTCCAACCTGATCACCTCGGCGGTGCTTTTAACGCGCGAACGACTGGCACAGCTTTCCGACGCCGGCCTCTGCCACGTCCAGATCAGTTTCCAGGGCAACGAGCCTGTGGTTGCCGACCGGGTCGCCGGCTTCAAGGGTGCGCACGCGAAAAAGATCGAGGTCGCGAAATGGACTCGCGAACTGGAGCTGCCGCTGACGGTCAATGCGGTGATGCATCGCCAGAACCTGTTTCAGCTGCCGGACATCATCCAGATGGCGGTCGATCTCGACGCCGACCGGCTGGAGGTGGCCAATGTGCAATATTACGGCTGGGCCCTGAAGAACCGCGCGGCGCTGATGCCGACGCTGGCGCAGATCGAGGAGACGACCGCGATTGTCGAGGACGCCAGGGCCCGGCTGAAGGGCACGCTTGCCATCGATTTCGTGGTGCCGGACTACTACGCGCTGCGGCCGAAAAAATGCATGGGCGGCTGGGGCCGGCAGTTCTTCAACATCTCGCCCGCCGGCAAGATCCTGCCCTGTCACGCCGCCGAGACCATCACCGGGCTTGAATTTGAATCGGTGCGATCGAACCATTCGATCGCCTGGATCTGGCAGAATTCCGCGGCCTTCAATCGCTATCGCGGCACCGGCTGGATGCCGGAACCGTGCCGGGCCTGCGAATTCAAGGACATCGATTTCGGCGGCTGCCGCTGTCAGGCGTTTGCCCTGACCGGCGATGCCGGCAATACCGACCCGGCCTGCGCGCTGTCACCGATGCATGAGCAGATCTTCAAGCTGGCGGAAACCGAAGCGGGTGGCGACCACGACCGCTTCCTCTATCGCAATTTTGCCGGTGGCACCTTGGAAGCGGAGTCCGATCATGGGGCCTGATGCGGAGGCCGGCAAGCCGGTGGCGCAGCGCGCCGATCCGTTCGCGCCGCTGACCTCGCAGCATCTCGCGGTCGGTCATGGCCACGAGATCTACGTCGAAAGCGTCGGCCGCGCCGACGGCATCCCGGCGGTCTATCTGCATGGCGGTCCGGGCAGCGGCTGCCAGCCGGACCACCGCCGGCTGTTCGATCCCGAACGCTTTCATGCGGTGCTGTTCGATCAGCGCGGCGCCGGCCGCAGCCGGCCGAAGGGCAGCCGCGACCACAACACGCTGCCGGATCTGATCGCCGACATGGAGACCATTCGGCAGCAATTTGGCATGGAACGCTGGATGGTCGTCGGCGGCTCGTGGGGCGCAACGCTGGCGCTGGCCTATGCGCAGGCGCATCCCGACAGGGTTACCGGCATCGTGCTGCGCGCCACTTTTCTCGGCACCCGCGCTGAACTGGATCGCGTCTTTCTGGAGGCGCTGCCGCGCTTCCATCCGGCGCTCAGCGACGACTTCATAGGCTTCCTGCCGGCTGCGGAGCGCGGCGACCTCATCGAGGCCTATTGGCGCCGGATCCTCGACCCCGACCCCGCTGTGCACGGCCCGGCCGCCCGCGCCTGGAACGACACCGAGCGAATCCTTTCCGAACACGCCTCGTCACGGTCGCGGATTGATCAGGCAGCGCTGCATTCGACGCGCCCGCTGCCTGCCACGCCGTTCATGGAGGCGCATTACTTCCAGCATGATTGTTTCATGCGGCCAGGCCAATTGCTGGCCGAGGCCGGCCGGCTCGCCGGCATTCCCGGCCTGATCGTGCAAGGCCGCTACGATCTGCTCTGCCCACCGCAAACCTCGCATGCGCTGCACGCGGTCTGGCGCGACAGCGAGATTCGCCTGGTCGAAGGCGCCGGCCATCAGCTCTACGATCCCGGAATTCGCGATGCGGTCATGAAGACGATCGCCGACATGGCTTCCAGGATAAAACGCTAGAGCGGTTTCCGGTTGCCGGGAATCATCACGGTAACCAAACGTTTGGCGTCATTGCGAGTTTCGTACCGGGCTTCGCCCGACCCGCTTGAATGAAACAAGTCTGGAGTGGCTGCCCTTTGCTATTGCTGCGGCGCGGCATATACGCATGATTGCAGTCACTTTATGGCATCCGTGCGGGTTAATGCTGGCGCTCACAGAAAAAAGACCTTTGTACAAGATTGCGAATGGCTCTAATAAAGTTCGCGATCTGATTGAAAAATCATCGAACGTCGACTTTTACGTTCGCAAAAATAAAGTGCGGCCGCGCTGACGACGTGGTGAGCGCGGACAGGGTAGCAATGAAGCCGACCGATATTTCGGCGCCGGACTATTTTCACAAAGTGGTCGACTGCCAGTGGGCTTGCCCGGCGCATACGCCAGTGCCCGAATATATCCGCCTGATTGCCGAAGGCCGCTACAGCGACGCCTACATGATCAACTGGCGATCGAACGTGTTCCCGGGAATTCTCGGACGCACCTGCGACCGACCCTGCGAACCGGCCTGCCGGCGCGGCCGGGTCGAGGCGACGCCGGTCGCGATCTGCCGGCTCAAGCGCGTCGCCGCCGACTTCAAGGATGATGTCAGCTCACGGATGCCGCGCCTGCTGTCAAACAACGGCAAGCGGGTCGCGATCATCGGCGCCGGTCCGGCATCCCTCACCGTGGCCCGCGACCTCGCGCCGCTCGGCTATCAATGCACGCTGTTTGACGCCGACACCAAGCCAGGCGGCATGATGCGTTCGCAGATTCCGAAATTCCGACTGCCGGACCAGGTCATCGACGAGGAGACCGGCTACGTCCTCAACCTCGGCATCGACTTCAAGGGCGGCCGGCGCATCGACAGCCTGAAGCAACTGCTCGGCGAAAACCATGATGCGATCTTCATCGGCACCGGGGCGCCACGCGGCCGCGACCTTGATCTCCCCGGCAGCGCGGAGGCAAAGGCCAACATCCATATCGGCATCGAATGGCTCGCCAGCGTGTCGTTCGGCCATGTCGACCGGATCGGCCGGCGCGTCGTCGTGCTCGGCGGCGGCAATACCGCGATGGACTGCTGCCGCACCGCGCGCCGGCTCGGCGGCGAGGACGTCAGGGTCGTCGTGCGTTCCGGTTTCCAAGAGATGAAGGCGAGCGCCTGGGAGAAGGAAGACGCGCTGCACGAGGATATTCCGATCCTCAACTTCATGACGCCGAAGGCGTTCATACACGACAATGGCAGGCTGACCGGCGTCAGCTTTGAAAAAGTGAAAGCCGAATTGGACGCCGGTGGCCGGCGCCATCTGGTGCCCACAGGCGAGCCCGACCAGTCCATCGCCTGCGACGATGTGCTGGTGGCGGTCGGCCAGGAGAACGCCTTTCCCTGGATCGAGCGTGACTGCGGCGTCGAATTCGATCATCGCAACATGCCCAGGGTCGACGCCACGACCATGGGCTCGAGCCATCCCAAGGTGTTCTTCGGCGGCGATGCCGCCTTTGGTCCGAAGAACATCATCTGGGCCGTGGCCCACGGCCACGACGCCGCGCTGTCGATCCACAAGCTGTTGTCGGGCGAGGACATCACCGCGCGTCCGCTGCCCGAGGTGCAGGTCTCGTCGCAGAAGATGGGCATCCATGAATGGAGCTACGACAACGACATTTCAGGTGACACCCGCTTCAAGGTGCCGCATCGCGATAAACAGGTGGCGCTGAAGGACATCCGCACCGAGGTCGAACTCGGTTATGACGCCAGCCTGGCGCTCGGCGAGGCGCGGCGCTGCCTGAACTGCGACATCCAGACGGTGTTCACCGCGCCGTTGTGCATCGAATGCGATGCCTGCGTCGATATCTGCCCGATGGACTGCATCAGCTTTACCGATGACGGCGAGGAGTCCGATTTGCGGCAACGGCTGAAGGCGCCGTCGCCGCATCCCGAACAGGCGCTCTATCTGGCTGACGGCCTCAAGACCGGACGCGTCATGGTCAAGGACGAGGACGTCTGCCTGCATTGCGGGCTGTGCGCCGAACGCTGTCCAACCGGCGCCTGGGACATGCAGAAATATCTCATTGATATGACCCACGCAGGCCCATCATGTCCATCCAAGCGCCGATCAGCCGCGTAAACGACTTCGTCGTCCGTTTTGCCAATGTCAACGGCTCCGGCTCGGCCAGCGCCAACGAGATGTTCGCCCGCTCCGTCCTGCGCCACGGCGTGCCGGTGTCGCCGCGCAACGTCT
>Ga0302319_10018251_pt1 | contig 12807 bp, 7 predicted proteins | sample Bog_T0_2_FD_203319 | JGI IMG/M metagenome (GOLD analysis project Ga0302319, IMG submission 203319) | Peat permafrost microbial communities from Stordalen Mire near Abisko, Sweden - Bog_T0_2 | ecosystem: Environmental > Terrestrial > Soil > Wetlands > Peat | place: Sweden: Abisko, Stordalen Mire...
TATAAAAAAAACATTTTTTTTTTAATAAAAAATTTGTAGTTCCAGAGTAAAATTTTTAATTTTTATTAGAAATTTTTTATTTATTTATACAAAACGAGAAAAAATACGAAATCTTAAAATATAAAAATATACGGCAAAATATCCATTTATTCACAAACCTCATGCAATCCAAACTTTCCTATAAACTCATCCAATTCCACACAGGCAACATGATCCCTCAAATTGGTTACGGCACATACCAATTACGTGGTCCCGAATGTCAAGCAGGAGTGAAATTTGCTTTAGAAGCAGGTTATCGTCACATAGACACCGCCTCTGTCTACCGTAATGAAGAAGATATCAAAGCTGCTTTGGACGAAGTTTACAAAACGAAGCTTGTGACTCGTTCCGATCTTTTCATCACCTCGAAAATCGGGCCCAATGAACAAGGATATAAAAACACTTTGAATGCATGTGAGAAAATTCTCAGTGGCCTTAATATTGATTATCTAGACCTCTTAATAATTCATTGGCCAGGAGTAGGGGGAAGCAAGCCTGAAGAGCAGAAAAACGCTGAGATACGATTGGAAACATGGCAGGCGTTGGAGAAATTGCGACAAGATGGAAAGGTGAAAGACATTGGCGTGAGCAATTTTCTCAAAAGACATCTGGAGCATCTGCTGGCGAATTCAACGACTGTCCCGGTTATAAATCAATTCGAAATTCATCCATTTTGTTACGATTTTGAGACGATTGAATTTTGCAAGAAGAATAAGATAGTTGTGGAAGCCTATTCGCCTTTAGCTAGGAGAGATGATATCTTGTTTAAAAATGAGGTGGTGCATAAAATTGCAGAGAGTCATGCAAAAACTATTGCGCAGGTGGCTTTGAGGTGGAGTTTGCAAAATGGCTTCGTGGCCTTACCGAAAAGCAAGACGGAGAAATTTATAAGGGAAAATTTCGATATATTTGATTTCGAACTCACTCAAGAAGAAATGACATTGATGGGAGAATTGAATAAAGATCATCACACTTGCTGGAATCCGAGTTCAATTGAATATTAACAGAAAAATTTTTTGCATCGATTAAATAAACAAAAATTAAAAAATGAGGTCATGAATAAATTTTAAAGAAAAAATAAAATATATTTTGCAATTTTTTGGTTTTAATAGTCTTTTTTTCAGGGTAAACCATTTAATGTCTTATTTAATGAACCAAAGCGTTTTCCAAACTAATTTCAAAACAATCGAGATTTTTCAAATTTACCAACACAAAACTTTGTGTTTTATAAAATGCTGGAATTGTCACTATTCGAACTTCTTGATTATTTTTTTCATCCTTCAACAATCGAGTGGTGAATTCCTTCGAATCACCCATAAAATAAACATCCGGGGTTTCTTCGATTATTAATGGATCGGTTTCAGTGTAAGGGTAACAACTATTTATTTTTAAATAAACAAATAAACAAAAAGACAAAAAAATATAAAAAATACAAAAGAAAAAAATACAAAAAAAGTAATACAAAAAATAAAAATACATCAAAATAACACAAAATAAAAATTCAAAAATTCAAAAATAGAAAAAAAAAAAATTGCAAAAAAAAAAAAATTATTTGGAAATAAATATATACCTAATTGTTTCAGGAGCTGTGGGAACAAGATGTCCCCATTTTAATGTAGTTTCCAACAAATCCAGATCAGATTTCTCTTGAAACCCAGACTTCCTTAAATCATGGATATTAATTCCGGAGGTTCCAAGTATTTTCCTTCCATCAAGATCAAAATAATAAGGGTTCGTTACTGCGTTGAAATGCTTGTTTTGGTAGGTTCTTTCAAAAAACAGTTTGCTCATTGGTTGATAGGGGTAGAAATGAGTGTTTGGTTCATTATCTCCCGAAAGAATATCAACAGGAAGGTTTTTAGTTAATTCCTGCAAGAACTCATCAAGAATAGTAATAGATACTTTTATCTCTGTATTTGCTTTATTATATAATTCCTGAGCCTTAGCAGCTCCTACAAAGGAAAAATTGTCAGCCATGAACCCTTCTTTTTTAATGCTATTTCCAGCAATAACAACTCTACAAATTCTTGAGATAATTTTCACTAATTGGTCGTTATTCATATTACCATAAAGCAGTTGTTTCAACCAATTAATATGGTAGTCCATTTTTTTCTGAGACCCGTCAATATTTAGGCCTGAGATCAAAGCAACAAACTTATCATCGTTATTAATTCCTTTGAAATAATCAGAAATCGAAGAAAGATTGGGTTGTTGCTTTAAAATGTTCATTCCTGGGAAAATCATCTCCTTCACTTTAAATATCTTCCCATCATAAAAACCCGATAACCCAACCACCAGACCACTACATAAATCCTTCATTTTTTCATTCGATTCAGATAAATCGATTTTCACCTTGCCGTTTTCATCTTCAATATATAACATATCATCTGCACTATCAAAGGTCGTGATTTGGGAAAAAGTGTTATTATCCAAAGCCCCGCCAATTCGTTGTAAAATGCTAGGCTTCAATTTCATTTCTTTATAAAGAACTCCTATCACACAACATAACTCATCCTTTGGAAGCTTCAGAATCGAAATTGGATTGTAATTCATCGAAAGTAGATTCGAAGTCATATATGGTTTCATGGTCATTAGACGCACATAATAAAAATGACAATATTGGGTGCTGAAATTCTTTTGATCTGGGATGAGGAATTTTGAACTGAGGTTTTTATATTGAGAAGGCATAGGACGGGAATAAGAGGGATTATGAGAGGGCACGATGGGGAACGTCTTAAAGAAAGAAAGAATATCCTGTTTGGAGCTTTGTGATGATTCGATTTCCATTTTTGGAACAAGAAATTTGTGTTTTTTTTGATTTTTTAAGCAGAGTTTTATTAAATTTCGAGTTTTGGCGGGACTAATTTGAAAAACGATGAAAAATGAAGAAATTTTGACAATTCCATAATGAATTCGATTTACTGAAAGAAAATTATTTTGTTCTTTTCAAACATAAACTTTAATGTCATTTTTGGGTCTTTCTATAAAGAATTAAAAAATTAAGAGCAATAATTTGTGGGAGAACGGAAAAAAAAAGAAAACAAAAATTTAAATTCAATAACTAAATAATTTTTAATAAAAAACAACATAATTTGAAATGATGCAATTATTTCAAAAAAACGAAGCCAGCATAAAATATTTTGTGAAGATATTTATGTATATCCCTGTTTTCTAGATGTCATAAAGTCTAATTTGTTTTTGATTTATTAACTTTTTTTTGGATCTGGAGTTCTTCTAAGCCATTTTTCCAGATATATATATATTCAAAACATAATAAAAAATGATGAAAATTTTTTTTAACAAATTTTTTTTATCAAAAATTAACATTTTTCTTAATTTCTTTCTTCCCTTCTAATATATGTTTGTAATATTTTGAAAGGAAAAATCATCATTTTCAAAAAAAAATTAAAAATTAATAAAAAAAAAAACCGAAAAGCATTCGTTTTTTATCCCAAAAAATTTGTCTATTTTCTTTTTCAAATTGCTTCAAATTAAAAAAACGACTGTTGCCCTTTAAAAACAAGAAAAACGGATTTTTTCTAAAAAAGGCGATGTTTAAAGTCAAAACCCCTAATAATTCCTTAACAAACCAACAAACCCATATCACCTACCCATCCTAACATTAAAATGAGGACATCGTTTCTCTATACAATTCTTTTTTTGAGTGCTTTGCTTTTCACTCCTCATGCTATTCACATGGCAGACAAAGCTCTTAAAAAGACTGCTCTTTCCCCAACCAAACACATCTATCAAGATGGTGCCATAAACTTCCTCCAGACGAGATTGCAAGAAAAGAAGAATGATGATTCGATTGAAAATCAAGGAACTAGCATGAAAGTTCAAATAGAAATTCCAGATTCTGCTCAACTTCTTTTCGAAAATTCGCGTTTTGATAATCCCGATGATGGAGAACTCATACTTCCAGAAAATCTGAGTTTCACAGAATTATCAAATGACGATCCTAATTCTGATTCTGATGAAGATGATTCTGATGGCCATAGCATCGAAGAAATCGTTGCGCAAAAAGATCAAGATCATCCAATTGCTGAAGAATCGAAATTGGAGCCACATCCAATTGAACTACCTCCCATTGATAAACATGGAGCAGGTGATGTTAAGGTTGATATACCAGATCTTGCTGCGGTTGTTGCAAACACTACGGATTCAGGATCTCCGGTAGAACCTGATCCACAGGAACCTGAGGAAATTTCAGTTCAAGAAATCGCACCTCCGGCCAATCAAAATAATTCAAATAATGATTCAAGCAGTTCCGGATCAGATGATCAAGATAATCAAGAACCATCGATTGAAGAAATCGTTGCGCAGAAAGATCAAGATCATCCTGTAGCTCCTGAATCAAATCTTCAACCTCAACCGATTGAATTACCCCCTGTGGACCCAAATGGAGCTGGAGATGTGAAAATCGATTTAGACGCCTTGAAACCTGTTATTGGCAATACCACCATTACAAATGATACCGAATCTGTCCAACAAGGATTCGTTCCTCCAGAACAAGTCCCTGTTGAAGATGTTGTGGGACCTGTAAATGATGATGAGAGTTCAGACGATCAAAATAATTCCACTTCGGCTTCAGACGATTCAAATTCAGAGCCCTCAATTGAAGAAATCGTTGCGCAAAAAGATCAAGATCATCCTGTTGCTCCTGAATCAAATCTTCAACCTCAACCGATTGAATTACCCCCTGTGGACCCAAATGGAGCTGGAGATGTGAAAGTCGATTTAGACGCCTTGAAACCTGTTATTGGCAATACCACTATTACAAATGATACCGAATCTGTCCAACAAGGATTCGTTCCTCCAGAACAAGTCCCTGTTGAAGATGTTGTGGGACCTGTAAATGATGATGAGAATTCAGATGATCAAAATAATTCCACTTCGTCATCAGATGATTCAAATTCAGAGCCCTCAATTGAAGAAATCGTTGCGCAGAAAGATCAAGATCATCCTGTAGCCCCTGAATCAAATCTTCAACCTCAACCGATTGAATTACCCCCTGTGGACACAAATGGAGCTGGAGATGTAAAAATCGATTTAGATGCCTTGAAACCTGTTATTGGCAATACCACTATTACAAATGATACCGAATCTGTCCAACAAGGATTCGTTCCTCCAGAACAAGTCCCTGTTGAAGATATTGTGGCACCAGAGGCAGATGATAGTAATAGTGATAACAACAATACCAATAACGGTCAAAGTGACAGCAGCAGTCAAAACGATAATGGTTCAAGTGATAATGAGTCTGATACTAGTTCAGGAATGGTGGAGGTGAAGAAAAGCGATTTTCTACCAACAACAAATGTTTGAGAAAAAATATATTTGACCCGTTTTTAAAATTAAGAAAGGAATATTTGATTTTTAAAAATAAATTAAGAAACAAAAATAGATTTCCTTTTTAATTTCTGTTTCATAAATCCTCACTTTTTTGGAAAAATTCAAAGGCATTGGAACTCTTTTAGAAAATGGAAATTAATTAATATATAATTTCTTAATATATATTTAAGGAAAAAACATTCAAAAGTTTAAATTTTTGATTTTTTGCTAAAAACAAATTTTATATTTCTCACTTATTTTGCAAAATAACTTAATCACAAAGATTTTAAAAGTAACTTTACCCAAACAATCCATCTGTGAACACATACTCCAACTTTTTGACAATTTTTTCATTATAATCTTTGAGCACTATTTCCGAATGATTCTGAGGGAAGAAATTGGTGTTTTTCTGTGAGAGAACCATGTCAAAATCAGACCAACTTTTATCATCTGGTGGCATTCTTAAATTAATTTCAGTTGAATTACATTCGAATAAAAGAGAATCTTCATCATTATCAGAATAAAAAGTTCCCATTATTTTTCCACTCGGAATTAATTTAAACCGTGTTTTTTTTGCTTTTCTCTTATATCCAATTCTATTCACACTTTCTTTCATAGTCATTCAAGATTTTATTCGAAAATCCTCTTCGTAAAAGCCAATCGATTTCTAAATGTTTTGGCGATTTGCAACATTCACAAAAAAAACCCAAATCGTCGACATTCTTTGAAATTCTAAACTTTTCATTGATTTCACATAATTTATCATAATCTGGACGGTTTTCTCTTAACTTTTTTAGGAAATCTTATCTTTCGAATTTATATAAAACACAATTTTCAAGACAAATGGTCGAATAAATAGTAGATTGGACTGTGAAAAAGCCCACTATATTGAAAATATCATTAGATATCTTCGTTTTTAATAGTGAATTCGGTCGATTTGAGAAAGAAAAGCCTATTTTTCCAGATTCAATATAAAATAAGCTGGCATTTGAAGAGCCAATGTTATAAATGACTTTATGGAAGGTGGTTTTTAACTTTTCTATTTTTCATCAGTTCTCTTCTGATATCAGGCGGTAGACTCGAGATCAAATGGTTAAATTGAGATTCCTGTGTTTTTTGAATTAAAACTAGATTTTTTTAATCAACAAAAGCTTGAATAATCCGCTTTAATTCAGGACCTGTTTTGGTTTTTTCTACTATTTCCTTTGAATTATAACTTTCCTTATGGGAATTCATTGGTGTTGAGATAAAATCGACTAGTAGGCATAGATTCAAACAATTAGAGATCAGGATTATAATTATTAGGAGAAGTTTCTCAATGAAATTCTGAGGTCCGAAGAAAGAATGGCTTTGGAAAAAGATGATTTCCACGATATATAAGAAAGCCGATAGATATTTTTCATGGAAACTCAGGGTTATTAGGTTATTTTCAAGAATCCAGTTGGTTTTATAAGAAGATCCACTAAAATCTGAACAAAAGACCCAGAAACAAGCGAGAAAATGATATAAAAGCAAACCCTCGAGATTGTGAGTCTATGATGAGACAAAGTATTAGAGAAAATGGCTCTTAGAGTCTTGCTTTTTAGGAAAAACAGACAATTGAAAATTGATTGAATTGAATCATAATTTCCGATCTGAAAAGTAATAATAGAACAAAAAAGAGGCGAAAATATAATGAAATCAAGCTGGAATTCGCTTTTTAAGTTGACAAAAATAAAAGAAACAAGAGAGAATAGTCAAGATATTGATAGTTTCTTTGAAAAAGGAATTGAAATCAGCATAAAAACCCAAAACCAATGGAATTATTATAAACATGAGACTTTTGATCCAATAATCGGCCCATGAAATTTCTAATTAACATTAGATGAGAAGGCTAACGCTGGAATATTGCGAAATAGTTCCTGCATTTTATTATGAATTAGCACTGAAAAATAAACATTCTTATTGATTTGCAGGGTTTTTTTGTCTTCATACCATGCCAAATCGTTAATAAAGAAAAATGAACTCTTGTTTGTGGATTGGAAATTTTTTCCTATAGCTATTCTCAAAGAAAATATGAACTTTTTACGAAAAGCAGAGTTTTGACAATAGTGAAGAAAGAGATGATATTTTTGAATGATTTGGGCTTTATCGAAAGCTGAATTTTGTTGTTTTCACGGGAAAAATCAGGAGGGACTTTCACAGCCCAAGAGATCTTATCAAGTTCAATGGTCAACTTGTTTTCAACAGAGGCAATGTCTTCGGGTTTCTTGAGAATATTATTGAAAAACATAGTTAAAAATTTTTAAAATGAATGTTTCCTAGGGTCGTTTTTATATGATTTATTAGTAGTATTTTGATCTAGTTCAAGGTTTTTCCTTAAAAAAAAAGTGAAATAAAAAAATTGTCTCATATCTTATGGTAAAAAAGGCTTTTTTCGAAGGTTTTTTTGAACTTTTTTTAATGAGCAAAATTTGTAAAAGGTAAATTTTAGAAATTTTTTAGTTCATTAAAAAAAGAAGACCAAAGTTGGTAATTTTTGATTAAAACAAAAATTCCAATTTATAATCAGAATGTCTTCAAAAGTCTTTTATTTCATTTTTTTCTCATATAAATCAGTTATACATCATTAATTTCTCCTTATTTCTTTTTTAGAAGCTCTCCTTAATGGTTTCTTTTATATTGTTTTCATTCAAATTTTCTTCATTTTTTCTCTTTCTTCTCTTTCCTCTTTTTTTTTCTCATTTTTGACTATTTCTTCCTTCTTTTTAGTCTAATATGGTGTTACAGTCAAGAAGAAAATGCAGAAAACTAGCGATTATCTGCGCTCCACAGTTAAATATCTAATGATATCCTTGCAGAGATCTGAGCCGAGAGTATTAATTTCAAATCATTAGCCAATTCCAAATCGTCAATACAATCCTCATTATCGCCTAATAACACCACAACTATCTTGCATTTTGGATGATTGATGATTAATCTATTTGGGTGAAAATTTGTCTGAAGGGATGGCTGTAGCTAGATTGAACCTGATTTTGATATATTGCTCCCAATTACCGAGTTCTATCTTGTTATTCATTTTCCTGTTTGTTTTCGATTTTATTCTTTTCCTTTTCCTGTTGTAATTTCCAATTTTCCTTGCCATCTTTTGACAATGATTTTTCTTGGAATTTCTTTTCTCAGTCTTCGATTTTTTGGAACCGATTTCGCTTAGTATTTCGATTTATTGTATTGATCCTCGTTTTTCCGGAGAGAACTCATTAATTTGCGATTTCTTATTATCTATTAAATAGTAAATGAAAAGGAATGGTTTTATATATTATCAAAAATAATTTCAAATTCATTATCAAGAGCTCTATATTTAAAATGTCTTCCGTAACTTTAAATAAAAATACACAAATATTTCTTGAATTCTGATTGGTTGTCTAAAAATAGAATTGAGACCAATTTTGCAAATAAAAATTAGGAGAAATTCGAGAAAATATATTATTTTATTTTACCAAAATGAACATCAAATATTTTTTAACAATTTGCTTTTTCTTCTCTTTTTTTATGAAGATCTCCTTGGAATGTGATAGCACCTGTGCGTCATGTGACAGTAGTGATAATTGCCTGAGCTGCGTTTTTGCAGATCCTACGAATTATGTAATAGATGGACGAGAAATGTGTTCGACTTGTAATAATGCCATTTATGAATGCACTACTTGCTTAGCCAATAATTCAACTGGAATAACAACCTGCCAAGCATGTGAATCAAATAATTATCCGAGTGTTGATGGCACCTCTTGTCAAAGTTGTATTTCCACCTACTCCGATTGCGCTGGATGTACATATACTACTTCCTCAGGAACTCTCTGTACAGGAGGGTGTTCCACGCCAACTAATTACGTAAATGTTTTTATGACAGCTTGCGCTGCTTGTGGAACCACAATTCCAAGTTGCGTAACTTGTGTGACAGGAACTTCAGCGGCCAATTACGTAGCAAATTGCACGAGCTGTTCCACAGATGGCACCTTAGTTCCAGCTGCAAATTTGCAATCTTGTGTTGCATGCTCCGTTCTAATTCCAGATTGTGCTAAGTGCACTGTCTCTACAGCTGGAACAACGACCTGCTCTGGAGGTTGCTCTACAGGGACTTTCATCAACTCTGCCCTCACAACTTGCGGTGTCTGCGGAACTGCAATTCCAGGTTGCCTAAATTGTGCTGTAGGAACGTCAGAAAACTATTATGTACCAACTTGTACTAGCTGTTCAACAGATGGCACCAAAGTTCCAGCTATGGATTCAAAATCATGTGTTTCATGCGCAAGCAGAATCACCGACTGTGCCAGCTGCAGTGTCGGTTCAAATGGAGCAATTACCTGCACAGGAGGATGCACTACATCCACTAATTTCATTAGCACCGACCTCTCAACGTGTGAGGTCTGTGGAACTGCAATTCCAGATTGCACAAATTGTGTCCCAGGAGCCTCAACATCGAATTTCTTGCCACAATGCTCGTTATGTGCTACGGATTCCTCCATAGTTCCAGCTGCAGATTTTAGAACATGTGTTAACTGCGTCGTACGTATTCCAGACTGCGCTGGATGCACTGTCGACGTATCTGGAGGTGTCACCTGCACAGGTGGGTGTACTACACAGTCTAATTTCATCAGCAGCGACCTTTCAACATGCGGCACTTGCGGAAATACAATTTCTGGTTGTCTGACTTGTGTGCAAGGAACATTAGCAGCCAATTACGCTACAACTTGCACGAACTGTTCCGCAGATTTCAGCACTGTTCCGGCCGCAGATTTAAAATCATGTGTTAGATGCGCCACGCGTTTTCCAGGTTGCATCAAATGTTCTGTTGACTCCACAGGGAATGCCACATGTAAAGCCTGTTCAAACGGATATTTCTTTTCTTCTGGGACTTGCACTACCTGCCTTTCAAATTGTGCTACCTGCTCCAATTCGGCTAGATGCACGCAATGTTTGACTGGTTATTTATCTAATATTAATGGAACCATCTGCCAACAAGAAATTCTAAATTGCAAGAACATCACCATGAACACCACTTATGGACTGCCTACCTGTACTGCTTGCAATGCGGGATATGGATTAAAAGGGAACTTGACTTGCTTGCTATGCACTTTAGCTAATTGCAACAGTTGTTCCTTCGATTCCACCTACAAAGAGACCTGCACACAATGCACAGACCAAAGTACGGCTCTTTCAAACGGTGTATGTGTTTCTTGTAATTCCCTTAATTCCCAATGTTCAACTTGCACCGATGCAACTAGTTGTGTCACATGCAGCTCAACTTCAACCTTCTTGGTTGCTTCTGGAACTGGAACTTGTATGGCTTGTTCTGTGGCCTCAACAGGGATCTCAAACTGCAGCACATGCACAATGTCTGGTACAACCCTAACATGCGATTCTTGTGCGACTGGATATTTGCTGAACAACAATACTTGCACGCAATGCATTGCTCATTGTGATGTTTGCACTGAAACAGCGAATTGCCAAACTTGTAGTGGAGGTTATTATTATACCAGTGGAGCTTGTGAAACTTGCCCGACAATGGCGAATTGTGCAGCATGTAGTAGCGATGGCAAAAAATGTACCTCTTGTTCTTCAGGTTTTAATATAGGAGAAGATGGAACATGTTCTATAACATGTAGCATGGGTTGCTCACAATGCTCAAACACGACAACTTGCGTAAAATGTGCCAGTGGGATGTACCTTCTATTTTCTGCTGGTGGAGGAGCCACATGCGTCTCCAATTGTGCTACAAATAAATCTCTGGTTATAGACTCAACTGCGATGACCTGCACTCCTTGTTCAATGATTTCTGCTCTAACAACAGCCTGCACTACCTGCACATCAGCCACCACTTGCACAGCTTGTGGAAACTTAGAATTATTATTGGCTGACGGAAGTGCATGCACTGCGTGCATGAATACTGGTGGTGGAGAAGTCAAGCATAGTTCAAATTCAACCATTTGCTTTCTGCAACCATCCATTTCTTTGGGGACCTTTGCGGTTGATGCCACCACACTTTTAACAAGCGGAACTATTTCTTGTAGCGTTAATTCACAGGTTTATTACGCTTATGGCTTGGGCACTTCTGTTGATAGTTTCGCCGTGTCAGATATCGTTGCTGTAACGGGCAACACAACAACTACACAAATGGTTGACATCACAACTTGGGTTGGATATGGATTCATTTCTAGTTTGAGCGCAAATACCATCTTGACACTGACACTTGCTCGTCCGTTGAAAAACTCAGGAGAAACCTACAAATTAGTTGCCTATTGTATAAGCATGGCAGGCAGTTTGAGTAGCAAAACATATAAGACCTGGACCCAAACAGCTAATTTTGGCATGTGGTCATCTATCAATATAGTTTCTCAAACTACTTTGACCAGAGTTGAGAAACAGAATTTAGGAGGTTATGTAAAGGAGACTCTCGGAGTCGCTAGAAATATTTACACCGATTTAGGAGATATTGTGTCTGAAATCACTATGAGAAGAATTTTGCAGAATAATTCCAGCAACTCTTCAAACAGCTCAAACACCTCCTCCAACTCATCTAACACTTCAACCAGCACTTCTACTTCAACATTCTTTGTGGCACCGGACTTTTCTCTACCTTATGATAATATGAACTACTTGGTAAATACTACATTGGCAAATACAACTGTGTTTTTGATGAATCTCAATACTAATTTAAATTCAAGTACAACAAATTTCGGGATAATTTCCATATCACAAGGGCCTAACATTGGAATTGAACCAGGCCCAACTTTCAACTCCACTACTCCAACACTCAATGTAACTAGCACCTCGGTTAATCTCACCTTATCTTTGTCTAACACTGGCGGTAGAATATGGGTTGGTATTGGTAATACCTTAACGTTAAGGAGCGCTTTAAACAATTCATCAAGCAATTCATCAAGCAATTCATCAAACAATTCATCAAGCAATTCATCAAGCAATTCATCAAGCAATTCATCAATGAGCAGTCTCACTGCTCCTTCTTGGGCTCAATTGATGAACTTGACTGATGTCACTGGAACCGCTTTCATTTCTTATGAGACTGTTGTTGTTTCAATAGGACAAACCATAATTCCAAATTTGAGCGGTTTGACTGCTGGAAATACTTATAACATCTATTTTGGAGCTGTTAATCAAAATTGGCCAAATCCCCAATACAGCACAATATATGTTCTGAACATAACGACAACAGGTGGAAACAGCAACACCACATCCTATTCAAGAAAAATAATTGGAAGTTTAAGCTTTGTTTTGATGGCACTTTTGACGATGATCTTTGGATAAAAAAATTATAAAATGGAGAATTTTTTACTAAGAAAAAAATTTATTTTCAGAATTAAAACAAAAAAAATAATAATTTATTTTAGAATTTAATAAAAAAATTATTAAATAGTTTTTTTTTTATAATTTTGGTTATTT
>Ga0302319_10018252_pt1 | contig 12805 bp, 11 predicted proteins | sample Bog_T0_2_FD_203319 | JGI IMG/M metagenome (GOLD analysis project Ga0302319, IMG submission 203319) | Peat permafrost microbial communities from Stordalen Mire near Abisko, Sweden - Bog_T0_2 | ecosystem: Environmental > Terrestrial > Soil > Wetlands > Peat | place: Sweden: Abisko, Stordalen Mire...
ATCCTCCGGCGTGCAGAAGTAGTTGCCTTCCATGTGCCCAATCGGCATCTGGAGCACATCGCCCTTATTCACTGTGCGCGTGAAGGGGCTGTTAGTCGTTTCCACGCGCAGATGCACCTGTTTGCAGATGTACTTCAACCCCGCGTTGCGCATCAGCGCGCCGGGCAACAGGCCGGACTCGGTCAGGATTTGAAACCCGTTGCAGATGCCCAGCACCGGGCCGCCAGCGGCGGCAAACTTCTTCACCCATTGCATGACGGGCGAGAAGCGCGCAATGGCGCCCGTGCGCAAATAGTCGCCATAAGCAAACCCACCGGGGACCAATACCGCATCCACGCCCTGCAAATTCTCAGAGTCGTGCCAGAGAAACACGACCGGCTGCTTCGCTACTTCGGCGATTACGTTGTAGGTATCGTGGTCGCAGTTCGAGCCCGGAAAAACAAGCACGCCAAATTTCATGCCTCTAGGGTATCAGCATCTTTACCCGCCCTTGTGATTATCTCGTCATGAAGGGTACGGGCTTCAGCCCGTACATAAGTCAAGCATCAAATGTATCTGGGCTTTAGCCCCTTAGGGAATGTCTCTACAAACCAAGGCTTCTGGGTGCCCCATCCATGACGCAGTCTTATCGCGTCATGGGTGTGAGGCCACAAATCTCAACCTGCATACATTTCCCCCATCCCCATTCGATAAACTCGGAGAGAACGTCCATTTCACCGGAGCCCTCTTGTCCATCTCCACTCAGGAACGCCTCATCCATCCCGCGCGCAACATCATGGGCAGCCTTCGCTTGCCCGGCGACAAATCCATCAGCCATCGCTACGCCATGCTCGGCGCATTTGCCGAGGGCACCTCGCGGTTCACCAACTTCTCCACCGGCGCGGACTGCGCCTCAACGCTGGCCTGTATGCAGGCTCTCGGCGCGAAGGTCAACCGTACCGCCGATGACTCAATCGAAGTCACCGGCGTCGCCGGCCAGGTTACACCGGCGAACCATCCACTCGACTGCGGCAACTCCGGCTCGACCATGCGCATGATCTCTGGGTTGCTTGCCGCGCAGCAGGGCACATTCACTCTCATCGGTGACGAGTCACTTTCCCGCCGACCCATGGAGCGGATCAGAAAGCCTCTCGAAGCCATGGGCGCGCGCCTCACGCTTACGGACGGCCACGCGCCGCTCACCATCCACGGCGGCCAACTGAAAGCCATCGACTACACCACGCCGGTGCCCAGCGCTCAGGTCAAGACCTGCATCCTGCTGGCCGGCCTGCAAACAAACGGAACCACCACCGTGCGCGAGGCACCGCGCACCCGCGACCACAGCGAGCTCGCCCTGCGCGCCTTCGGAGCGGAAGTCACCCGCACTGTAGACTCGGTCTCAATATGCGGCCCGCAGTCGCTGCGCGCAATTGAAGCCGCCGTCCCCGGCGATCTCTCCTCCGCCGCATTCTTTCTCTGCGCCGCGGCCATGTTTCCGGACTCGAATCTGGTGCTTGACTCGATCAGCCTCAACCCCACGCGCGCCACGCTGCTAGACGTGCTGACTGCCCTCGGCGCGCGCATGTCCATCCTCGACGTGCAGGAGAAGCACTCGGAATTAGTCGGCACCATCCAGATCAACGGCCCGGAAGACGGCATGGGAACCACGGCCATCAGCGGCGCACTGGCCGCGCAGCTCATCGATGAGTTGCCAGTCCTCGCCGCCATTGGCCCCTACACCAGCGGCGGCATCCGCATCCGCGACGCCAAGGAACTCCGCGTGAAAGAGAGCGACCGCATCGCGCTCGTAGCCAAAAATCTTCGCGCCATGGGCGCAGAGGTCATCGAGTTTGATGACGGCCTCGACGTCCCGGGTGGCCAAACATTGCACGGCGCAACCATCGACAGCGGCGGCGACCACCGCATCGCCATGGCCTTCAGCGTAGCCGCCCTCCGCGCCGAGGGCGAAACGATCATCCAAGGCGCGGAATCCGCCGCCATCAGCTTCCCCGAGTTTTTTGATTTGTTAGACCGGGTCGCGGAGCGGTAACACGCAATAATCCCTCCGGGACCGCTAGAGTGGGCGGGTCTACGGGCGTGTACATGGCCGGGCTGAACCGGATGCCTTTATGGAATGAATGCTCTCGCCTAACTGTACTTTATAATGTCCAATGCGCCATATGAGGCACGGTAAATGGAACGCCCGCCGCCTCGAAAGATGCCGCTCATTTTCTTCAGTACACTCACTGGAATTGAGCCGGTGCGGGAGTGGTTGAAGGAGTTGCCAGAACCTGAACGCCATGCGATTGGCAATGACCTGATGCGGGCGCAGTGGTGTTGGCCGGTGGGAATGCCGCTTTGCCGTCCCATGGGGAATGGGATATGGGAGGTTCGGACAGACCTCCCGACCAAACGCACGGCGCGGGTGCTGCTCTGCATTCACAAAGAGCATTTGGTCGCGTTGCACGGTTTCATCAAGAAGACGCGAACCACGCCGGATGAGGACTTGGCATTAGCACGAGGGTGCCAGAAGGAGTTGGAGCAATGAGCAAAAAGCATATGGGTTCCAGCCTCGATGACTTTCTCAAGGAGGAAGGCATCTTCGAAGAGACGCAGACGCAGGCGGTCAAAGAAGTGGTTGCGTGGCAGCTCGCCGAAGCCATGAAGAAACAGAAGATTTCGAAGAACAAACTAGCCACGCTGCTCAAGACGAGCCGCACCCAGGTTGACCGGCTCCTTGATCCAAAGAACGACATTACGCTTGGAAGCCTTCAGCGCGCTGCTGCGATGGTAGGACGGCGCGTAACGATTGAGCTGGTATAGCGGACGAACGGGGAGAGGGTCGGCCTTCCCATGTCTCAGAAGCGATACATGCGGCACACAGCGCTAGCGCCGCAACGCACCCGCGTCCCGGAGGGACGCAACGAGAATAGCCCCGGATGAAATCCGGGGTACAGTCCGATATGAAGAGCCGCCGCCCTGTAAGGGCGGTATGAACGCGGTCAATGCCACCCATTGAAATGGCGTCTGTAGAGGCTTGGGATTCTTCCTGTCGCATACTTTCTGCGACGATGCTGTCAGGACGGGTACCCGGCACTCACTTATTTTCAGACTGTCAGACCTGGCACACACGTCGCTCTTGTCCTGGAATTGAACCGTCTTATAGAATGGAAGGTAGTGGATTGAGCCCGCTTCACCGGGTACCGATCGCAAGACAACTTACAGCCCATGTCGTCCTGTTTCTGACACTGGTTTTCAATCTAGGTATCAACATCAACCTATCCCAGCACACGAAAGGAACGCACATGACAAAAACCATTCATCAATCGGCAGCTTCAATTGGCAATTTAACAAGGGCCCAAGAGACCGTCGGAGAGGGATGCGTGGGACTGAAGATTGGTGACACGGGCTCAGGCCACTTTATCCTTTCTGTTAGCCTTCAATAGCTAAATATAAATCTCTATACGCAAGAAAAGGCTTGCGACAAGGTACAGTACGTCCATGGTCTCGCTTTTGAGACTATTAAATTGAAGAGCCTTCCCTTCAACCTGCATCCCCGCGTTCCTTATATCCTCAACTTATGTCCCAGAACGCTTTCCCAACCGCCGGTGCAACCAATCTGCTGGAACAATCAGCCTCTTCGTACCTCCGCTCCGCGCGCCATCAGCCTGTCCAGTGGTATCCCTGGGGTGAGGCGGCATTTGCTCAGGCGAAAGCCGAAGACAAGCCTATCCTGCTCGACATCGGCGCAGTGTGGTGCCACTGGTGCCACGTCATGGATCGCGAGTCTTACGAGAATGCTGAGACCGCAGCGCTGATCAATCAATTGTTTATTGCCGTCAAGGTCGACCGTGATGAGAGACCCGATGTTGACTCTCGCTATCAGGCTGCCGTTGGAGCCATCTGCGGCCAGGGTGGATGGCCGCTGACTGCCTTTCTCACGCCCGATGGACAGCCTTACTTCGGCGCAACCTATCTGCCGCCTGAGGACAGATATGGACGGCCCGGATTTCGAACTGTCCTTGCCACCATGTCCGAGGTATGGCGGCAGCGGCGGGACGAGGCGCTTGAGACTGCGGCCAGCGTGATGGCGGCCATTGAGCAAAACGAGAATTTTTCTACCTCTTCAGGCAGCGGACTAAACGGCGCATCCGCGCTCTCGCTTGCACTCGTAGACAAAATCGCCGCATCGGCACTTGCCCAGTTCGATCCGCGATATGGCGGCTTCGGCTCGCAACCGAAGTTTCCGCACCCCGCCGCGCTCGATCTGCTGCTGCAGATTGCCAACACCCGCGGCTCGCAAGCGCAGATCGCTGCGCAAGCCAAAGAAGCATTCACCGTGACACTGGAAAGGATGTCTCGCGGCGGTGTGTACGATCAACTTGCCGGCGGGTTTCATCGCTACTCGACCGACGAGCGGTGGATTGTGCCGCATTTCGAGAAGATGCTTTACGACAATACCGAGTTGCTCCGCAATTACGTCCATGGCTATCAGAGTTCTAATGATGAGAATTTTCTAACTACGGCATGTGAGATCGTTCATTGGCTCGACACCACGATGACGGATCGCGTACGCGGCGGATTCTACGGCTCGCAGGATGCAGACTATGGACTCGACGACGACGGTGATTACTTTACATGGACACTCGACGAAGCCCGCGCGGCGCTTGATGCTGACGAACTTGCATTCGCATCAACGTACTGGGACATAGGCGAACTCGGCGACATGCATCACAATCCAGCGAGGAACGTGTTGCACGTGAAACATTCCTTTACTGAAACAATTACCAAAAAGGAATGGCGCACAAACCAGCTCGCACTACTCGAAAGCGCGCGAACTAAACTTCTGGCTACGCGCAATCTTCGTCCTACGCCCTTCATCGATCACACGCTCTACACGAGTTGGAATGCGATGGCCATCACGGCATATCTTGAGGCTGCACGCGTACTGCGCATGGATCGAGCGCGCGATTTCGCTTTGCTCACGCTCGATCGATTGCTCGCGAGTGCATGGGACGGCGACGGCAAGCTACTCCACGTGATCGCTTATGCAGACAATGCAACACCAGAGGACCGCGCACCGGGCACGCTCGACGACTACGCCTTCACCGTCCACGCCGCTATTGATGCATGGCTTGCGAGCGGCAAGATGGAATACTATCGCGCGGCGCTCAAGATTGCTGATACGACGATCTCGCTCTTTAATGACTCGACCTCAGGCGCTTTCTTCGATACCGCGCAGACTGACGATACTTCGAAGCTCGGCGCGCTGGCTGCCCGCCGCAAGCCCGTCCAGGACTCGCCCACGCCGGCCGGCAATCCAACCGCTGCGTCTGCTTTGCTGCGACTTGAATCGCTTAGCGGCCGTAGCAACTATCGCAAGATCGCAGAGGAGACGCTGACCAACTTTTCCGGCATCGTCGAACACTTCGGCCTCTATGCGGGCTGCTATGGACTGGCGCTGGAGCGCTTGCTCGCAGACCCGATCTCGGTAGCGATCGTCGGATCAGGCGCTGAAGCGGATCAATTTGAGAAGATCGCTAACGCTCACCACGACATTCGCAAGACAGTGATGCGAATTGAGCCGTCCCAATTGGTCCGTGGCGGGTTGCCTGAGGCGCTGGCTGAGACGCTGCTTCAAGTTCCGAAGCCGGAGGGCGCGAGCGCCTGGGCTTTGGTCTGCCGCGGCCAATCCTGTATGGCCCCGATTACGGACACGCAAGATCTTCGACGCGCACTCGAAGCGACTACTTAGATCTGTTGTCTGCGTTCAGTATTTGCTCGTAGTAGCGCACGTACTGCGATACGACCGAGGTGGCGCAAAAACTTTTCTTCGCCGACTTTCGCGCTGCTTCGCGCATGGCGTCCAAGCGCGGCTTATCGGTAAGTAGGCTCAAAGCTCCCTCTGCCATCGCATCCACGTCACCGACTGGATAGAGCAAGCCGGTCACTCCGTCCTCAATGAGTTCGGGAACGCCGCCTACGCGGGTGGCAATGGATGGAACCTTGCAGGCCATGGCCTCAAGCGCGACCAATCCGAAGGACTCCAGTTCGCTGGGCATGAGCAACAGATCGGCGAGCGGGAGCAGCTCGTTGACCTGCTCCTGCTTGCCGAGAAAGCGTACACGGGCATGAATGCCAAGATCGTGAGCCAGCCACTCGGCGGCAGAGCGGTCTGGCCCGTCGCCTACCAGAATGAGTTGTGCGGGCATCTCGCGGATAATTTTGGAAAATATCTTCACTACATCCGTCACACGCTTTACGGGACGGAAGTTCGAAAGGTGCATGAGAATCGGTTCGCTCGGCGCGGCCCAGCGCGCACGAGCAGTTGCTCTTTGTGCGGCATCGTCGATGGGTACATATACATCGCAGTTCACGAAGTTCGTAATGGTTTCAATGGGCCGCTTAACACCGAAGTCGGTGATGGTTTTTTCTTTCAGATAATTTGAGATGCTAGTTACGCCGTCACTCTGCTCGATAGCGTAGCGCGTGATGGGCAGGTAGCCGCGGTCAAGGCCCACTAACGTGATATCTGTCCCGTGCAGGGTGGTGATAAAAGGCAGGCGGCGTCCTTTGACGGCGAGCATCTGCCGCGCAAGCAGCGCGCTTACCGAATGCGGAATCGCGTAGTGAACATGGAGCAGGTCGAGGTCGTAGAGTTCAGCCACCTCGGCCATACGCGAGGCCAATGCCAGATCGTAGGGCGGGAACTCAAAGAGCGGATAGCTTGAAACCGGTACCTCATGGTAGAAGATGCCATCGTTTCGGCCATTGAGGCGAAAGGGCTGCGAATAAGAGATGAAATGCATCTGATGGCCCAAAGCGGCCAACTCGATTCCGAGCTCCGTGGCTACAACCCCTGACCCGCCATAGGTCGGATAACATGTAATACCAATTCGCATAGGACTTTCTTGAGCAAAAAGTTACAGACTGTTTACGTTCCGTTGGACGGCTTGGGTGCGGAGGAAGACGCAACTGTTTGGAGTCCAGAGCCGGCGCGAAAGATGCATTAAATATCCCCAAAAGAGATCAACTCGATCTGGGGAAATTCTCTCAACGCTTCGAGCGCGACGCGTTCCACATCGCGTGAACTCCTGAGCCGCGTACGCACGCGGGCCAGATCCGCATCGTTATATCCGGGGTGAGTGACAAGCTCCCAGGTGCCGGATGGAAGGTTGCTCAGCAATGAGCGAAGCGTGGTCTTGTCGAGGATTCCGGTACCGGCCACGGCGATAGTTCCATCGGTAGTCTTGAATCCTTCTTCGGCGAGGATTCCGCGCCACATCGGTTCCAGCCAGCGAAGCAGGGCCACCTGCGCGATGCGGGCGACGGTGGCGCCAGTGGAAACTCTCAGAGCCCATTGCGGCTCGAATGGATTACGTACGGCGTGAATGCCGGCTGCCCGTGCTGCGCGCAGAACGGGGCGCAGCACGCGAGGAAACATATGCGTGTGCTTGTGGGTGTCGATGTGTGTCATGCGCAGGCCGCGCTGCTGGAGGGATTGAATCTGCGCCAGAGATTCCCTTTCAATCTGGTCGGCCACCTCCTGAAGGGTAGATCCGGCATAGATATTGGCGAGAAAAGCGGGCAGGGAGTACGGGAAGTGTCCTTTGGCCGAATCGGTCAGGTGGGGAATGTCGCGGATGCCGGAGAGAATCGGATTGCCGTCGACGAGAACGATATGGCAGCCGACATGCAGTGTTGGCGTTGCTAGTGCGCCCTCGATAGCTGCATCTGTTGCTGACTCGTTAGCCATCAGCGTGCTGCTCGTTAAGAGCCCAGCAGAATTTAGCTCGAGAATGGCGCGATTGATTCCCTGCGTGAGGCCAAAATCGTCGGCATTGACTATGAGACGGGGCACTGGATGAGTTTAACAATTCGAACTCCGGCACTTGCGGGTTACCCCCCTCGCAGAACGCCCCCCCAGGAGCTGAAACGAGCATTTATTCCAAGGCAATTACGGCACAAGTGAAGCAGTGTCCTTTCAAAGCTTGTTTATGAGACGGCTTCTAGGGCCAAAACTTCTTAGCACTGATCACAGCGTATTTCTTGATCTCCACTCTCACGATTTTAGATTTACCAAGGCCCAAAAAGCCCTTTTGCTCCTCATCCCACGACCGTTGCAGGATTCGAAACGACTGCTTGTAGAATATCCATCTACCGCTCTTCCGGACGCCAAACACTGCGCCGTAACAGGCGTCGAAATCCTTATCAACACCGTCGAACTTGTTCATCTTCAACTCTGTCTTTGACCCTTTGTCATATTCAAAGTAATCATAATCTTTCCTGGCCGCGAGGCCTGAGCCAACCTGTGTCGGTTTCTTTTTGGCAAAGGTCTGGAAGGCCTCAACACCCTTCGCCATCTGGACGGTCTTAGCGTGTGCCTCGAATTGATTTCGGGTCGGTTCGTCGATCAAACTCTTCATGTGCATGTCTTCATCTTTGGATAACGGCGCTCCGCTGCTGTTCGAGTGATAGATGGTGGGATGCTCCGGAGAACCATCGATCGTGATCATGCAGCCGTCGAGGTTCGGCGTAAAAAACAAGTTGCCGTCAAGTCCCGGAGTATTGGCAGGCTTGGGCCGGACGCGATAGATGGTCCGCTTGGCCCAGGGAAGAAAGTAAACCTGAGGCGTTTCGCTTCCCTTACTGCCGGACGCTTGAATCTGAAGGTGGTCAGCGGATACGATCATTTGCGCGTACATCGGGAAACTCGACTTCACCTGCTCCAGAGCCAATTGCGTTCCTTTGACGCTCCCTTTCGCGCTCCTCTGCGCGCCGGTCCCGCTCACTACGATCGCAAACTGACTCCCGACTCCTTCCGGATTGTCGTACAACTTTTGAAAGTTGGACATGACTGGACCTCCAAGATGATGGAAAGTGGACCCAGTATTGTGCATTTCCGCAAGCGAAGTCAACCAATCTGCTGCAAGCGTGACGTCAAGCCGCCTGTATCTGGACGCGGCTTCTGCCCGGCGGCGGCCATCCGCCAACACACGGGTTTCTTCGGTTACAATTCCCAATGGGATGTTTCCCCTGGAGCGAGTCCTATGGCCTACGTTGCAGCTTGCCCTGAAAAATACAGCGGACAAGTGGTCGGAGATGGGCAGTGCGTGGTCTTCGTTGAGGCAGTGAGTGGAGCGCCCCATACGGCGTTATGGAAACAGGGCGCTCTGGTTAAGAACAGTACGATTGCAGTAGGGACTGCAATCGCCACCTTCGACCCGAACGGAACATACGGCAATCACACCGATGGCAGCTCTCATGGAGCGATCTATGTTGGCCAGAATGCCGCGGGGCTGCAGGTTTGGGATCAGTGGACCGGCCAACCCGTTCATCAGCGGACCATCCGATTTCAGGGCGGGGCTGCTTTGCCTGCAAATGACGGAGATATGTTCTATGTCGTCGAGTAGGGTTTGGCCGTGCTGCCTCGTTTATCTGCTTGCGCCGATATTGGCTGCCGCTCAATCCGGACAGCAGCCGTATTCGGGTGTATTGATATGCCCGGCGAAGATTGCTGTCGAAGAGTCCGCATCCCCTGTCTCTGGATGGTTGATTGAGCCCGGATCTCAACAAAGGCTCTTCGAGCGCATCTCGGTATTTCAGGTTTCTCCTCAAGGACAGGAGTTCGATCTTGCGCCAGACAGCGAGAAGCGGAGTGGCTCGATCATTTCTCAAACATGGAGCATCGCGGAGAATCCATCCATGAAATTCATGTTGCGATGCAGGTATCGCAATACGCTTGTGACTCTGAAAAAAGAGATACCCGCAGGAGTTCGTGCCTGTCATTTGAAATATGCGGGAAGTGCAAATGGAGCGGTGAGCGGCCCTTCTGAGATGAGTTGCCGTTGAAAGCCCGTCCTCAGGCTCATCTCTGCCGGAGCAGGATGCTTACTTAGGAACGTGAGCAATCCAATCCCAGGCGGTCTTGGCCACTTCGCTCACAAGGTCCAGCACCAGCGCCGACACCAATGTGCCTGCGCCTGCCAATAAGAAAGGCTTACTGCTGGCAGAGCCGTCAATCGCTTTGTTCAAATCATCGCAACGAATCTTGAACTTATCGCTCCAGTGACGGGCGGCTTCTTCGAGCGTCTCTGGAGCCCGCTTTTGAAATTCCGCGACGACTTTGTCCAACTCGGTTTCAAGGTTGCCCAGGTTATCGAGAAATTTGAAACGGGCGTCGAGGTCGCGAGTTTTCTCGATTCCCGCAGCAATGAGTTTGTCCTTGTCTGGAATCTTCTCCGGAGATTGCATGGCTTCCTTGTCAAAGATCAGCAGCGGATCGGTAGTTGTAAACTGCTCCCTGACGGCTTCGACTCTTCCGCGCAATTTGCCGATCTCGTCCAGGTAAATCGAGGGCGTGGGCGAACTTAAAATATCTTCGAGATCCCCGAAATAGCCGCGAATTTGCCTGAGCAGCAGCAGGTTCCTCTTCCGGGTTCTCAGCGTTCCCACCAAAAATGGAATGAGAAGCGTAACGGCAAACAGAGCCAACAACGGCAGAAGCGTCTCGAGAGAAAGTGCGCCGCCAGGAACTCCCAGAAAACTGATGTCGAGAGGCTTGCCAATTCCAAAGGCCCAGAAGGCCAGCGCAACATAAATGGCCATGGGGATCATGCCCAGGCCCTGATTGATGAAGATGCGCTGCCTGACGTCGTCGTCCAGGTTCTCGGAGGCAAGCATACTGGCAACCACCGTCAACTGCATTATGTAACCGGGCAGCATGAGCAGCAGCAACATGCACTTGACGATAGGAATCTGCAGCGCAGACGAATCCCATGCGTGATGAAAGAACACAATTCCTGCCGCAACCGGAAGAGCCCACGCCATTGCGCCGCTTACAAGTACCAGAGCCGGCGAAAGGACGGGGTGATTGAGATCAAATTCCTTTCCGGCCCAAAGCGTGCGGATGCTTGCAGTCTCATAGGAAACATCCATCACCAGACCCAACACCCAAAGAGACAGCACGCCCAACTGCGAGGCCAGAAAAATCAACAGTACAAGCCTCCAGCTCCAGAATCCGCTGAGCAGGTAAATGAAGCCGAAGAAGCCGATGAGGCCTTCGAGATTCACCAGTTGGCCGGTCCAGAAGGACTTGCCCGCAGGAACAGTGGTCTGCAGCTTGTTGAGAGACCAGGCGCATGCAAAGGCCCACCATGCATAGGCAATGAGGAATAGCAGGAACTGAAGAATTTTCATAATCTACGCTCCCGTCAGCATCAAGGTAACTCTGCGCGCGTCGCCCCCATCTGAGGCGATCGTAATTTCACCCGTTGCCAGCTTGCGAATGCTCTTGAACTTTTCTCCCCACTCGACCAGCACCAGCGCGTCGGGCGTGAGCAGATCCTCAAGGCCAAGCGTCTCAAGCTGCCGCTCGCCCTCAAGGCGATACACGTCGATGTGGCACAGTTTCACCGCTCGCCCGTTTTGCAGGCCATCATACTCGTGCAACAGCGTGAAGGTGGGGCTGGTGACTTCGTCGGCATCCGCGGCATCGAGGGCCTCTGCTATTCCCTTCACCAGCGTGGTCTTGCCTGCGCCAAGATCGCCGCGCAGGATCAGTAACTGCGGCGGGTCGAGCAACTCCGCCAGCTTGCGGCCCACCGCAATCGTGTCCGCGTCGCTCTCGGTGGTGAATTCGAAGGTTCTGGTCAAATTTCCGCTCAAGGTTCTGCTTTCGGCGATGGGCGAAGGATCCGCCATTCACTTACCTCTTATCGAATGTCTGCTCGGGCGCCTGCGCACGAACCGCCCCTTGCAACCAAACATAACCCGTATTGTCGCCTTTGCCCATGTGAAAATTCTGGCACTTGAAAGCCTGGGCAAGATATTGCAGGCTGTCGGTGGCCAGCAGGGTGTGCTCATCCGCTTGGCTCACGGCTATGTCAGCCGCAAGCCCATGCAGATAGACGGCGGCCTCAACGGCGCGAGCTGGATCGTTAGGGTATTGCGCCAGCAGCGCGGCGACGACTCCTGTTAGCAAGTCGCCGCTGCCGCCTTTTGCCATGGCCGGGTTGCCGCTTGTGTTCACAGCCACGCGGCCGTCAGGATGCGCGATCAGCGTGCGCGCTCCCTTCAGAACCACCGTAACTTTCATGCGCTGGGAAAAGCTGCGCGCTGCTTCAAGCCGGTTGGCCTGGATCTCGGAAACGAAAATGTCGGCCAGCCGCGCCATCTCGCCCGGATGCGGCGTGAGCACGAGCGTACGCCCTTTGGCGAGTTTGGCCAGCAGAACGGGCTTGGTGGCGAGAATGTTCAAGGCATCCGCATCGATGACTGTTGGAATCTTTGTAGCCGAGAGCAGTCCAGTGGCGAACTTGGCCGTTTCGGCGGACTGGCCGAGACCTGGGCCAATGGCGAGCACGGACTTGCCGGCCATGAGAGCTGCCAGCCGCTCAGGTTGCAGGTTATCGGCAAGAATGCCGCCTTCAGGGCCAGCGCTGAGAGGCACGGTCATAAGCTCAGGCGCAACGGACGCAACCGGAACTAGCGCGGCAGCGGGCACAGCCGCTGTGACCAGCCCAGCGCCCGAGCGTAAAGCCGCCAGTGAAGACATGGCCGGCGCTCCGGACCTTCCACCCGCAGTGCCGAAGCTGCCGCCCACCACGAGAACGTGGCCGAAGTTGCCCTTGTTGGAAGCCACTGCACGCGGTGCCTGCGCCAGAGCCAGCGAGGAACCTGCCCAGGAAAGTTGCAATGAGGAAACGATAGCTTCATCCGGCGAGCCGATGGGGGCAACGACTACGGGTTGGTGCCAGAAGCGCGTAAGCTGCCCAAACAGATGCGCGGGCTTGGGCGCGGTAAAGGTGACAACGGCATCGGCAGG
>Ga0302319_10018253_pt1 | contig 12804 bp, 6 predicted proteins | sample Bog_T0_2_FD_203319 | JGI IMG/M metagenome (GOLD analysis project Ga0302319, IMG submission 203319) | Peat permafrost microbial communities from Stordalen Mire near Abisko, Sweden - Bog_T0_2 | ecosystem: Environmental > Terrestrial > Soil > Wetlands > Peat | place: Sweden: Abisko, Stordalen Mire...
TTAATTGTTCCGTTGCTGCCTTGCTGCGCTTCCGCAAGCCCTTTCTGCCAGATGTAATTGGCGATGAGACTGAAGCCGTACTGGAACTGGTGCTGGAGCTTGGCAAGCAAAGCGTTGTAATTGGAATGGCCGATGCTGTTTACCTCCTGCATGTAGGTGTATCGGCCGTAATACGGATTGCGGTTATCCACACAGTACTGATCCGCCGGCGAGGAACAGTCGAAGGGATTCCAGTTCTGGAAGAGATGATGGGCGTTGTTGCCCAGGTAGGCGACGTCCGCCAGGAAGCTCTTCGCGAACGAATATTGAAAATCGAGATTGTACTGGTCCACATACGGCGAGTGCTGATGAGTGGAAAGGTATTGCACAGTGCCGGTCATGGCATTTGCCTGCGCCTGCGTTATCTGGCCAACCGTGACGGCCGGCATGGCGTTGACGCCAAGCACATACTGCGGGAAGCCCTGAACATTCGAAACCGCGTTGTTCACGGTAATGATCTGTGAAACGATCGAGTACTGCGCGTTCACATCTTCCTGAGAGGTATAGTAGAAACCCCAACCGGCGCGAACGACGGCGTTGGGCAGAAACTTCGGCTGGTAGTTGAACCCGATTCGCGGAGCCAAGTTGTTCATCGTCATGTTGAAGACTTCAGGGTTCACTTGGCCAAGCGCGGTAAAGATCAAGAGTCCTGAGTTGAAATCGAAGGCATGGATCAGGTTCTTGTCGGGGCCGACAGGATTGGGCGGTGTTGCGCCATACCATGCGAGCGCCAGGTTGGCAGTGAGACGCGGCGTGATCTTCCACGTGTCCTGCGCGTAAGGTTCGGCTGCGGTCCACCGGAAATGAGTTGGAGGCATCGCGATGGACTGCGCGGTGTTCAGGTCGCCGAGCAGAAAATCAGCAAAGGAATACCCGGCGTTCACACTACTGTCGGTGGCGTAACCGCTGCCCGACAACTTAGTCTGCGCAGTAAACATGCCGTTGAAATTGAATACTCCACGCGCGTTGGCGTTGGCGCTGGCCTGGATGGAGCGCAGGTAGACGAGTTGGAAGCCGAATTTCATTTGATGGGTGCCGTGAAGCCAGTTGAATCCGTCGTGAATCTGATAGCTATCGTCGGTATCGCCGATCAACCCCGTGGATGCGCCGAATCCTGAAAGTCCGCCACCCGTGAACCCGATGCTGGGTACTCCGTTCACATCGCCCGTCCCAGTAACATTCAGCTTGGTCTGAATGCCCGGAACCGAGGCACCTTCGTCAAATACGGAATCGCGCACCGTGCCCATGCGAAACTCGTTGACCTTGGTTGGACTGAGTGTCCAGTTCCAGCCGAGGTTCACTAGCTCCGTGTCCAATGGATAAGCTGTGCCGGTCGCTGGGAACAGCCCGGGAGACGAGATCGGCGAATTCAACCAGTTACCTTGCGCGAAGATCTGATTTTTCTGGTTAATGCTTTCGTCAATACGTCCCATGAACTGGTCGGAATTGAAAATGTAGGGACGGTTTCCGCCGATATTGTTGGCCGACGGCACAGTTCCCGAGCCTGCGGTATAGTACGCAAGCAATCCACTGATGTTGCTGCTGATCCGCCCCGACGGGATCTTGTTGCCGCTGAAGGCCTGGCGCGTGCCGGTCGCCGGATTGAGCGTTGCCGGATCGTAAATCACAGTGTTGGGAAGCAGTGCGGAAAAGTCGCCGCTGAACATGGCCTGGGTTGGCGACTCGCCGTTGATCAGCACTTGCTGGTTCTGGCGATAGCCTTCATAGCTCGCGAAGTAGAAGAGTTTTTCGTGCAGGATGGGGCCGCCGAGGTTGAAGCCGAACTGATCCTGGTGATACTTTCCGGGGGGGATCGGCAGATGAGTGCTGGCATTGATTGCGAAGTAGTCGCGGGCCTGCATCTGATTGGTCCGCAGGTACTCATAAACTTCACCATGGATGCGATTCGTGCCGGCCTTCGTTACCACGTCCACAATGCCGGGGTTAGGCCCCATATCGGGCAGGAAGAAACCGTAGTGAACTTCGAACTGGTCGATGGCCCCCGTATCGATGTTCAGGGAGGTGTTTCCTGCGCGGCTGCTTACGGCTTCGATGCCATTCACGACGTACATGGTGTAGTCGGGCTCGTTGCCTGCCACGTTGATGGCGAGCAACGGATGCCCGGTCTGGTTAGTGGATCCAGCCGCGGCGCCTTGCGGTGTGACAGCTGCCCCGGAGAGGAGGCTGAGTTGCAGGAAGTTACGGCCGTTAAGCGGGAGGTTCTCCACCGATCGCGGGCCGATGACACCGCCCAAGTCGTTCGATTCTGTGTCCAGCGTATTCGAGAGACCGCTGGCATCGACGGTGACTGTTGTCGCTGACGAAGCGACGCTCAGCTTTGCATTCTGCGTTTCGTGCTGACCAACTATGACGCTGAATCCCCTGATTTGATAACCCGCAAATCCTGGTTTGGTGACTTCGAGCGTGTATAGACCCGGGACTACCGTCGGGAATGAGTAACTACCGGCATTGTCGGACCTGGTGGAATTCTTCACGCCCGTAGCATTGTTGGTGAGCGTAACGTCAGAATCGGGAACAACAGCACCGGTCGAATCGGAGACTGTTCCCTGAACCGACGATGTACCGCTTTGAGCCCATACCGTGGGTGAACTTCCCACGAATAGGAATGCGAGACTTGCAATTGCAATCAGAACTCTGACTCTCATTGAGTGTCCTCCCTTAAAGGCGCATCCACACATCGCGAACCTGGGTCAGGCGTGAGGTGCGTTGTATATTTTCCGGCATGCATCGTGCCAATTCTTGATAGAGCGTTTCGCCTCGTATCGGGAGCGGCGTGCCCACCTCGCCCCGGGCCGGAACGCAATCAGATTGAAAAAGTCCCGTGGATCGCAGGTTGCGGCTTCGAACTCGCTGCCGGAAAAGTTTCCCGGATTCGGGCGAGCGCGTTCCGTGCTGCTGTTATTCCATGAAAACGCCTGCAACGATGCAAACCACTGTGTTTGAGGAGACCAGAGGCCGATCCATTGGGAAAGATACAGGACGGGGCTCCAAATGTAATGGTTTACATCGAGCGAAATCATAAGTTCGTCCCAAAACAGTTGTCAAGGAGTTTCTTGGGACGGGCTCACATGTCCTTGTCCGGGCCGTCATGCCTTGCGGTGTAACTCGCTTGTGCTCCGTGCGTTGCGCAGAAGCATTGGCAGGTCAGTAGCTCGTTGCATTTTGTGTTCAGCGGCGCTTCAATCCAGCCGGCGGAGCCGTGGAATTGCGGATTACCAGGTGCGGTTGCAGCGGAGAATCCTCCGCGACTCTCTCGCCCCGCACCGTCTTCCAGAGCGCATCGAAGGCCCTTGCGGCCACTTCGCGACGCGGGTGCCGGATGGTGCTCAGCGGTGGATGCATCATGCTGTCGATGGGCAAGTCGTCGAAGCCAATGAGCGATAGATCCCGCGGAACGTGAATGCGACTGGCATGTGCGGACTGCAGCGCTCCTACAGCCATCAGATCGTTTGACGCCACCACCGCCGTGGGCCGGGGGCGGCGCGCGAGCAACGCGTCCATGGCTTTGCGCCCGCCTTCCACACGCATATCTCCAACGGCGATCCACTCGTTACGGACATCGATGCCGTGGCTTTTCAATGCCGCGGTGAACGCATCCTTCCGCCCGCGCGCCGAGTTCAGGGACTGCGGGCCGGCGATGAAGCCGATATCGCGATGCCCAAGCGATAGCAGATGCTCCAGCGCCTCGCGAAAGCCCGCCGAATAGTCCACCGGAATGTTGGGATACTTGTCCGCGAGCTTGCGCTGGTTCATCAGAACCACGGGAATGCCGGCGCGCACCGCCTGCTGCAGAGACACTTCCTCGACCTCCGAAGTCATCACTGCAATGGCGTCAACGCTGCGCTCGATCATGCGGCGGATGCAGCTGTGCAGCCGCTTCGGATCGTAGTTGGTGTGCGTGAAGATTACTTCAATGCCTTCGGCTGCGGCAAGACCTTCGAAGGCGTCGATCAGTTCAGGGAAGAAGGGATTATTGACATCGGAAACGATCAGTCCGAAGAGCCGCGTGCGGCCAGCTCGCAGGCTGCGGGCATTGGGATTGGGGACGTAATTCATCTCCGCAATCGCCCGCCGCACGCGCAGCACGGTCTTCTCGCGCACTCCCGCAAACCCGTTCAAAACCCGGGAAACAGTAGCCGTTGAAACATTGGCGCGTTTGGCGACCTGGAGGATATCCATACGATGTGGTTGTGGCCATCTCATTGTTAATACAGTTGGCCGTTCGAGCGCAATTCATGTCTCCGACCCACGCTGCGGTCGGACCGGCTGGGCGCGTCCTGCTCCGGCCACGCGCGGCATTTGACCCGCGCTTCTGCCAACGGCGGAAGTGGGCTGTTTTCCTGCCTCCACCGGTCCGCCGTTGGCCAAAGTTGCCGCCGCCCCAAAACCGGCAAGTTATGTAATCCTTTACAGAACACCTACATCTGCGGTATCGTTTTTCTCGGCGCTTCCCGCGTCATTTGTGCAAGGATTCCTATTATGGACCGGCGATCATTCTGTAGTCTCACCGCAGGCGCCCTTCTCAGCAAGAAAATACTCTCCAGCCAGTCGCCGGCCGCAGGACAACCAGCAAAACTTCGCTTTGCCCAGGAGCAAACCGGCGGCGGGCCTTTTCTGGATCGCGGCAACGGCAATCAGCCGCATATCCTGCTGATCAGCGCCGACATGGTGGGACCCGATCTCTATCATCCCGCGCGGTCGCTCTCCAAGCACGTGCAAATACCCGCGATTCGTTCGCTGATGCAGGATGGCACGTTTTTCTCCAACGCTTTCTGCACCGTGCCGCTCTGCTCGCCGTCGCGCGCGTCTTACCTGACGGGCCGATACAGTTACGTGCAGGGCAATAGCGAGCGTGCGCCCGAGGGGCTGGAAACCGAGTTGCGCTCCGACGACGTCATTTTTCCGGAGTACTTGAGAGCTGCCAGCTATGTAACCCGTCAGGTTGGCAAGTGCCACGTGGGCGCGAAGAAGTTTCTCGATGCCTTCGGCGATAACGATCAACCCTGGGATCGGTGGTCGCCCCCGGTCTTCGACGATGACGGCTTTCTTGCCTACCAGCGCGAACTCGGCGTGAAACCCCAGAAGTACGCGCGGGAAATTGTCTTCCGCATGCAGGATCGCACCACACCCGGCAACTCAGCCGGCGGCTGGATTGTGCAGGAGGACGGCTTACCGTATCCGCTCGAAGCGCAGTACAGCTACTACCTGGGCAAGAAGGCGATTGAGGCTGTGGAGAGCCTGGTCGGCAACGGCTCGATCAAGCGCCATCCAATGTATCTGCAGCTCGACTTCTTCGATCCTCACCAGCCATTTTCGATTCCCGCCGGATTTGAAGACCGGGAGCGCGAACTGCGGCAGATCATGAGCTACCCGGACTCCTGGCGCGCCGCTCAGCAGCGCGACTTCCAGCGCGCGCCCGACGAGCCGGAGATCGTCGACATCTATCGGCGCTACTGGGGAATCTACGATCCCGAACAGCTCATCAATTACCGCATCGCCTACGTCCTGCAGATGGAGCTTGTCGACCACGTCATTGGCATGGTGCTCAAGCGGCTCAAGGAGTTGGGTCTTTACGACAATATGTTCATCGCCTTCATCTCCGATCACGGCGAGATGAACGGCCGCCGCGCCACGGTGGATAAAGGCGTCTACCTTTATCCCGATATCGCGCGCGTACCCATGGTCTTCAAGCTGCCCGCCAACATGCGCCGGCAGCACGCCATCGTGGAAGCGCCTGCCTCGCTGCTCGATCTGTCGCAGACCATTTTCGACGTCGCCGGCATCAAACCCGAGGCCAAATTCGACGGCATCTCGCTGCTGCCTGTGCTCCAATCCGGCCACGGCTCGGAAGAACGCACCATTCTGTTTTTCGGTGGTTGGCATGTAGGCGTCAACTTCGATTGCGGCATTCAGCGCCGCACCGCCGATGGCCACCGCTATCTGTATTCGTACAACTGCACCTCGCAGGTCGACGAACTCTTCGATCTCGATAGCGAGGATGCTGTGAATCTGATCGCCAACCCGGAGCACGTCAAGGTCCGCAAGGAGCTGATTCAGTCGCTCGGCGCGGCGCTCCAGGCGGATCCGCGCTGGGCGGGCTATTGGGCGGAGTTTCGCATTGCGCGCTTCAACGACCTCCCGCGAACGGAAGGCGACATGCAACTTTTCGGCATGCCTGACTGAAATTCCTTCTCGCGTCAAATCGATCTGAGTGTGGGTTTTACGGGATGGCGACCAGAACAGCCACTTGCTAGATTGGTGCGGGAGCTCGCGCGCGAAGAATGGCCGCGCTCATACGCGGTACGGTTACGACTCCATCGCGGAGCTTTTCTTTGCTCTTTGGCTTCCAGCGGCCTGATTCATCGACGGCGGCCCCAGCCAATGTCACGGCGGTTGTGCTTTCAGCAGCAGGCGCGAGCAGGCGCAGGATGGATACGTCTCGCATCCCCAGATCCACGACTGAAACGCGCGCATCTTTAGTTCGATCTCTATTTACGATAACAACGCTGCAAGGCTTGCCGCCGGATCCAAGGACATACGCCGTCATGGATTCGCTTTGAAGCTCTGCTTCGAGCGGCAGCAACTGATGGCATCCAGCGCGGGCCGTGGCAAACGCAAGCATGCCATAGTAGGGCGCGCCAGCCGAGTTAGTTCCCTTCCCGTCATCTTGAATGGGAGAATAGGAGCTCACGAAGCCGAGCTGATTAAAGCCCGTTTCCATGTTGACGCCAGAGCATCCATACTCTGCGAGCAAAAGCATAAAATCCACCGTCCACAACGCGCCGACGAAAGTGTCGCTTACGCCGGGGCGGCCACCACCGGAGAAAGAATTCGTCTCGCACATGCGCCACGGGATTCCGCTTTGTTTTGACGCGGTGCGCATGCGCACAATAATGTCTTCGAGCCGCAGATCAGGGAGCAGCAGTTGCTCGGCGCTACCGCGATTCTGGCCGTTGCGATAGTAATGGGTGGTGAGAAGCTGCACATCGCCTTTTGCGTCCTGCGTCATCCGCTCCACCCAGTCCACCTCCCGGGCTGTGTCGGGCGCGGCAAAGCGAATTCCGGGTACTGCCCTGGCGATGGCAGCGTGCCACTCGGCGTACTGCTTGCGATAAGCGTCGTAGTTGTAGCCTGGCTGACGGAATGGCTGACCTTGTCCGTAGCTGTCCACCTCATTGCCGATCTCGAGCGCCAGCAGACGGGAGCCGAGGGTTTCGGATACGGCGAGCGTCTCCTCAACGGCCTGGTCAATTGTGCCTTGCGCGAAGTTGACGCTCCAGATGCAGTTCCAGCCGATCTTGCGGAGAAATGCTGCGAATTGCTCGAGGCCTGCGTGGGTAATGACGGTATTCTGGCGGTCGGCGGCAGCTGTTCCATTCGGCTCATAGCGCGCGTAGTTCGCAACGATGCCTCCTACGCGCAGCACTCCCGCCGGCCCGAGCCCTTTGACCAGATTCGCGTAACGCTGATTCGTGACGCTCAACAAGCCCGGCGTTGCGACGGACGACATTTCATAGCCGAGCCCCGTGAAGTCAGCGGGAATCTCAACGGGTGAGGCGTGAGCCAGCCGAAGCGAGGGCGACGGACTGGTTTGCGCCTGGCCGATAGTGCCGGAAGCGAACGCCAATGCGGCGGACGTCTTAAGAACGGACTCGAGAAATGTACGACGATCCGGCATATTCAACTCGCAATGTAATTTCGAGCTACGTTAATGTGGCGCCCAGAGGTAGCTGTGAAGGAGACGGAGTGCGAATCGACAACCCCGCATCAAAATATTGCTTATCGCCGACGCCATGGCAGTGGACCGCGATCACATTGTCCGCGTTCGAGAGCACGGCCTGCCGCACTGCCTGACCCATGGGGCGATGTTCGTATCTGCCTTCGTATGATCTATTCATTCCGTGTTGGGCGTAGGTTTGCACGCCGTTGATAAAGATCTCGATATTTCCTTCGTGAAACTCGGTGATAACGAGATTCTGAACCTGGGCCGGAGTGAGACTTCCCGGATTAAAGCGTCGCCGTAGCCAGAGATCGGACGTAGTCCACGGCGTTCCAATGTGGTTGTCGTTGTTGCCGAATGCTCCCATGCCTTGAGACCAGAGAGAATCGTCATAGTCTTTGCTCGCCCACTGCCCGTCAGGTTTCTCGAGAACATACTGCCATGTCTGGCCGTTGGCTTCGGATGTGGGAACAATGCCTTTGTAAGACGGCTCCGGGAATTGGAATGTATTGACGAGCCGCAGCAGATCCGTAGGAACCTTCGCGAAACGATCATAGGTCATCAGGCCGTTCACTTCTGTCATTACGTCAGTCAATTGTGTGTATACCGCGGCACTCAAGTTGCTTTGATCACGCAGCTTTTTGACCCAATCGATGAACTCAGCGTAAAGGTAGAGAAGGTCGGCCGCGGTATCGACTTCAACGTAGCCATTGCCGGCTTTCTCCCAGGAGTGATCTGGAATCAGATCGCCGATTCCGCCGAACTCGCCGCAAACCATTGCCTGTAGGCCAATCGAAGGCCGCACAGCGGGCTCTGGATAACTGTGGATGTCGTTGAGATCACCAAATCCAAAGATAGCTCCGCCACTGGCTTCGTTCACTGGCCTTGACGGGTCGAGGCTGCGGACCAGATTGACGAGGCGCTCGGTGTCGAACTGTCCCTGATTCTCATTGAAGAGCGTCCAGAGCACAATTGAAGGTGAATTCTTGTGGGTTTCAACCATGCGTGTCAGCTCACTCTCAAACGCGGCTCTGTCAACGGGAGGTGGAATAAACGCTCGGCCGGGATAGGAGTCGCACGAAGGCATATCCTGCCAAACCAGCAGGCCCAGCTTGTCGGTCCAGTAGTACCACCTGGCCGGCTCGACCTTGATATGTTTGCGGACCATATTGAAGCCGATAGCCTTCATTTGAAGGATGTCGTTCTTCATTGCTTCATCGGTCGGGGGCATATAGATTCCATCGGGCCAGAAGCCCTGATCGAGCGGGCCAAGCTGGAAGACGAATGTGTTGTTGAGTAATAGCTTCCTCTCTCCATTCACATCTCCCACGTGGGTTTTGCGCATGCCGAAGTAGCTGCTGACTGAGTCAGTGACTTTGCTTCCTGATTTCAAAGTCAGTTCCAGAGAGTAAAGAAAAGGATCATCGGGCGACCAAAGTCTCGGTGCGGGAACAGGGACAGTAATCTCCTTGTCAGCGGCAGCGGACAGAGTCGTAATGACTTTTTCATCAGCCTTGACCTTGATCTCAACCAAATTACCTGCTTGCGGATTTTCCGTCGCCACAGTCAGGTTAAGTCGCGAAAGATCGATATCGGGGACCATCGTCAACCCGGTGATGAACGACGAATCGACTGGCTCAAGCCACACTGTCTGCCAGATGCCGGTTGTCGGTGTGTACATGATTCCGCGCGGCTTTGTGACCTGCTTGCCGCGAGGCTGGCCGCCATCTTCAGTGGGATCGAAGACGCGCACCATCAACTCGCTCTCTCCCTCGTTTTTCAAAAACGGGGTAATGTCGTAGCTGAAGGGATAGTAGCCGCCGCGATGCAGGCCGACGCGCTGACCATTGACGAATACCTCCGACTCGTAATCGACTGCGCCGAAGTGAAGCATCATGCGTTTGCCATGCCATGCTGCGGGAATCGTCAACGAGCGCCTATACCAAAGCCGATCATGATGTTCCATCACACCGGAAAGAGCGGACTCCACCGGATACGGAACCAGGATTGTGCCGGACAAAGTCTGGCCGAATGGCGGCGCTTCACCGGCAACGGCCCCTGGCTGGTATTCCCAGAGGCCGTTGAGATTCAACCACTCCTTGCGGACAAGTTGCGGGCGCGGATAATCGGGATGCGGGGTCTGCGCATTCACCTGGGCTGCCCAGCGCGTAAGCAGCGGGCCCGGCTTCAATGACCACTTGATTGCTTTGCTTGCCTGCACCGAGACGGCGCCGAAAAGGGGTGCGCCCGTCCTTCCCCACACAGAGCGCGCGCCCGCAAAACCCGCGGAGAGTGCCGTCAATTGCTTCAGGAAGTTCCGCCTGGTTGTGGCGAATCCTGATTGAAACAATCGGTCTTTCATTGGTATGAGGCTCCTTCAATTTCTTCTGCTTGGCTGCGCGCTGCTGACGCATCGCAGCCGCAAAGCAAGTGTCTACGGGATAAATGGCCCCGGCGTTTTGATCTGTCGATACGGCGCGTACCAGTTATGCAGTGCCGGCCATTTGGTCTGGTACTTCACACCCTGCGGTCCGGTGGGTAGGTTGTCCTGCGCGCGAATTGTCCATATCAACAGTTCCGCCATAAGCGCTGCCTGCTCCTGAGCGAAATCCGCATGCCCAAAAAGGTTTTTTAGCTCGCATGGATCAAAGGCCAGATGATACATCTGGCCGTAGCCCATCATGTCGTAGATCAGCTTCCAGTCGCCCATGCGAACCATCTTTTGTGATCCCGAGAGAGTGACCTTGTTCAACTCATCGAAACCTGCGCTCTTTGGGTCCGCGAGAGCCTCGGGAGTGGCGCGATATCCATCTGCAAGATAGTAGGGCACATGGTCGGAAGCTTCATAGAAGAGACCGCCTACACCCACAGTTGAATAAATACTGCGGAATTCTTCTGTCGAATAGGGATTGCCTAGTAGGAGAGGCCAAAGACTTCTGCCCTGCACTCCGTGCGGGATGTCGATATTCATCGCCTCGCACACCGTGGGCAAGAGATCGACCATCGAAACGAAGGCCGATTGCCCGACATGTGTTGGCGCAATCCCCGGTCCACTCCACACCATGGGGATTCGCGCGAGGCATTCCGGCAATCCGACGCCTTTGCGCGCTAGGCCGTAGTCCATCAGATATTCGCCGTGATCGGCGACATAAATAATGATGGTTTTTTCCAGCAGTCCCTTGGAATGCATGAACTCGAGCAGGCGGGCTAGCTGGTCGTCAATCAGACGGAGCATGCCGAGATAATTCGATTTGTAGCGGCGCCAATTGGCTTCAGTCGAGGAGCCGGATTCCTGGTGGCCGTATTCCCATTGCGCCCGGTAACCGAGTTGTTTCATAGCCTCGGGGCCAGCGCAGCGGTCTGGCACGCTCTCAGGCGGAAACATATTCCAATACGGCGCCGGCACTTGTTCCGGATCGTGGGGCTCGGAAAATCCGACCTGCAACAGAAACGGCCGTTCATCGGATGCGGACATGAATTCGATCGCATCCGAGACAATCCTGTAAGGAAACTGCATTTCAAGAGGGAACGGCGTCGGCTCGAGCGCGACATTCGCTCGCAGAACTGTCATCCAACGCTGAAAATCGTGGTACATGGGAGGCGCGTCGGGAGGTATCCAACCGGTATCGAGACCATATTCGCGCCAGAAATCCGTATTGGCCGCCTTGAGGAACGTGTGGTTTTTGCCGGCAAGGCCGGTGCGGTAGCCCGATTCCTTAGCAAGCTGGTAGAGGTGCTTTTCATATACCGCATCGTTTATCTGATCATTGGTCCGCACTCTGGTCGCGTCGGGCCAGCGACCTGTGATCATGCTCGTGCGGCTGGGAACACAGAGCGGCGCAGTGCAGTAGGCGCGATCAAAACCCACGCCGGAGTCCGCGAGCGTGTCGAGCGTTGGACTGGTGTCGAGCGGATATCCCGATCGCTTTGTAATTCCTGCCCGATGCTGATCGGACACAATAAGCAGAATGTTGGGCTGCTTCACCGCGCTCGGAGCCGGTGCACCCGCCAGCACGGTTTCGGGCAGAGCATGGTTAGGGACGAGCGTTCCAACCCCACAAATTGAAGCAGTCTTGAGAAAATCTCGTCTTTGCATCGTTGCTCCTGTAACAGCCAACTCAGCGCTTTGCTTCTATCGAAGGCGCTCCGCTTTGCGATGATCGACTGTGTCCGTTACCACGGAGCTACCTTCCGCGGCAGCGGATCGGAGGCATCGATCATGCGACTGGCCAGCGCGAGCATCATCATCTCGCGTGTGTCCTTGGAGTGCGGATCATTCCACAGGTTGGTAAACTCATTGGGGTCGTTTTGCAGGTCGTACAGCTCGCCATATTGAGTCTTATCGCAAAGATTCAGTTTCCAGCGGTCTGTGCGAAGCGCTGTGAGCATCGGCGCGATTGGATATCCAGAATCAAGGAGGAGGAACTCCATGTACACCGAGTCGCGGTGGGTTGTGGATTGCCCGGTGAGAAGCGGCATGAACGAGCGGCCTTGCATGCCGGCAGGTGTGGGAATTCCGGCAGCCTCAAGCAGAGTTGGCGCAAGGTCCGTCATCTCAATCAGGGCGTCGACCTTAATGCCGGCCTTGAACCGGTGCGGCCAGCGGATGATCAACGGCACGCGCGTGAGGCAGTCATAGAAGTAAGGACCTTTCAGGAACATACCGTGGTCGCCGAGCATCTCGCCGTGATCGCTCATATAAATCACGATCGTGTTATCGGCCTGGCCGGTCTCCTCTAGCGTCTGCAGCATTTCCTTCATCCCCGTGTCGACCTGCTCGATCATGGCGTAATACGCCGCCGTCGTTTGGCGATGCTGTTCCGGAGTGGTCCTGACAAACGAATACGCATTCTTGCTGTTATGATCGGCCTGCTGAAAGGGCGTCTTGTTGTCCAGCTCGCCCTCTTCGAGGTAAGACAAAGGCTCGGACTGAGCCAGGAGCAACTGGCAAAAGCCCTAAATGTGACCGCGCGCACCTTGCAGAATTGGGAGGCCGGTAAGGGAACCAGCCAAATCGGTAAGAG
>Ga0302319_10018257_pt1 | contig 12803 bp, 9 predicted proteins | sample Bog_T0_2_FD_203319 | JGI IMG/M metagenome (GOLD analysis project Ga0302319, IMG submission 203319) | Peat permafrost microbial communities from Stordalen Mire near Abisko, Sweden - Bog_T0_2 | ecosystem: Environmental > Terrestrial > Soil > Wetlands > Peat | place: Sweden: Abisko, Stordalen Mire...
TCAGAATCATTCGTGGCCCCGTCTCTTCGCATTCGCCGGCCGACTCACTTCTGCCCGAAGCAAGACAGAGAGCTAGTCCGCGAAGCGCTCGATACGAAGTCGCCATCACTAGTCCTGAGGATTTCCGCATGAAGCTCAAACCCGCTCCGTTGTCAATCTTTGCCGCAATGCTGCTAATAACCCTATTCGTCATTCAAACCACTCCCGCTCAAACAGCTCCGCGACGTATTGAAGTTACTGCGAAGCGATTCACTTTCACTCCCGGAGATATCACCTTGAAAAAAGGCGAGCCGGTCATCCTGGTGCTGAAGAGTGTCGATGTCCCGCATGGAATCATCTTCAAGGAACTCGGCGTCTCAACCAAGGTAAACAAGGGACAGACCAGCGAGCTTGCCTTCACACCGGATAAAACCGGGACGTTTGTCGGCCACTGCTCTGTCTTCTGCGGCTCCGGTCACGGGACGATGGAACTTACCCTGCACGTCGTGGACTGATCTTATGGCGAGAATCTTTTATTCAATTCTCGGAGTGGCATTGCTTGCCCTGTTGGCCTGCATCTTCTTTGTCAACATCAAGGCTGACCCGCCTGGCAAAGCGGAAACGGCCGTCATCTACTGGGCCAAGCACAAGGTGCTCGTGAAAAACAAAACGCAAAAAGACCCGCTGACGGACAACGCTGCAGCAATCTCCGATGGCAAGGATGCGTTCTCGCACTACTGCGTCGCATGCCACGGGCTCGACGGCCAAAATACCGGAGTTCCATTTGCCGACCGAATGTCTCCACCAGTGCCTTCGTTGGCGGGGATGGATGTGCAGTCCTACACCGACGGGCAGCTGAAATGGATCATCGACTACGGCATCTGGCCCTCCGGCATGCCGGGTTCGAAGAACACACTCAGCGACGACGAGATCTGGTCGATCGTGATTTATTTACGCCATTTACCCCAGGCGGGAAGCCTGGGCGAGCCGGAAATGTACACCCACTAACCCCATGAATTCTCTTTACTCCAATCTGTCGAGAAACTCATTGAGCCGCGCGTTGCGGCTGCGCGAAGCAGCCATCATGGTGTTCCGCGACCCCGTGCCTGTTGAATATACGCGCCTGATGCATCTCGCGCGCAAAGACTGGGAAGACTTGCTGCGCTGGCTGGACACCAGTGGATTGGCGCTCTACTTTTTCGATCGGTTAAGAGAGTTGAATCTTCTGCAAGTGCTTCCTTCCCCGGTGCTGGCGCGCCTGCGGCAAAACCTTGCGGATAACTCGGAACGAATCGATGAAATGATCACAGAATCGGTCGCGATCCAGCACCGTTTTCAGGAAGCCGGAATCTCGTACGCGGTGCTGAAAGGGTTCTCGTTGTGGCCGATCTCAGTCCCAAAACTGGAGTTGCGCTCGCAACTCGACCTGGATTTTCTGGTGGCGGAAGAAAGCGCAGATTCAGCGCGAAAAACCCTTGAGGGCTTCGGCTATCGGCTCAATGCGATCAGCGGGCAGAGCTGGGAATTCAAGGCAAGTGGAGACGAGCCGTCATCGCTCGAAAGCCTGTACAAGAAGGGTCAGAGCCGCTCAGCAGAGTTACATGTTGAACTTGCCAATCGGTTTCGTCCGAGCCTTCTTTCCCGCACTCACAACGTGGGGTTTCGCGATGTACTTATGCCCGTGCTTTCGCCGGTCGATCTCTTTCTAGGGCAAGGCCAGCACCTCTACAAGCATGTGTGCAGCGAGTTCTCCCGCACCGCACACATTATCGAGTTTCGCCAACATGTAATCACTCGTTACGGCGACCGTTCGTTCTGGAGCAGCGTGCAACAGCAAGCCTCAAGTGATCTCCAGACGCGCATGCAAATTGGCGTAGTTATCCTTCTCATCACGCGAGTTATGGGGCCATTCGCGCCGGAAGCACTTACTCGCTGGACTGTCGACCAGCTTCCTTCACCAGTCTGCCGTTGGGTAGACCGATACGGGCTTCGCACGGCGTTGATGAGTTTTCCGGGAAGCAAGTTATACCTGCTCCTGCAAAAAGAATTGTCCGCGGCAGGCATGCCCTCGAAACGCACGTTGCGGCAAGCTCTGCTGCCACGTTCTTTACCGCCCGCCATTACGCATGCCGTAGCCGGCGAAGGATTGCTCGCACGCTTGTTGCGATATCGGGAAGAAGTCCGATTCATCTTTTTCAGACTGCGCTTTCACCTCCTGGAGGGGGTTCGCTATTTTTGCGAGTCGATCCTTTGGCAGCGTTACAGAAATGGAGCTTCCCAATGATCGTCTCTCTCAGATTTCATCTTCGAAGGCCACGGCATCTCGCCTTGGGGGTCTTCCTGTTCGTGTGCGCGTTGGGCCCATCTTCGATCGCGCAAGCGCCGCAGAGTTCCTCAACACCAACTAATCCGTCATCCGGTCTATCGATGCCAACTCCAGACGCAGGTGTATCCAGTCAGTCGCAGAATTCCCTTACTGGAACGGACGATGGGTCCGGTGCAAACACGCAACTCACGACTGTCACGGGAACCGGAACAACTGGCGGAACTGGCGTTCTTCAAAACCTCAATGCGCCTGGAGCACTCTCCACCGATCAGATTTTCGCCATTCTGCAAGAACAGCCGGACGCGACCGTTGAGTTGAAATCGCTCATTTCAAACTTGGCAACACAACAGGGCACTCCGATCCAGGCGGATGACATCACGGACGAGGTGCTGTACAGCAGGATCGCTTCAAGCCAGGAACTTCGAACAAACATTACAACCTTTCTCCGCGCCAGGGGATATGTAACAGATGCCGACCTGCAGAGCTATGCCAGCGGGAATAGCGACAACAATAATCTCTCACTATCTCAGATGAACGGCTCAATTGCGGGGCAACCGGGTATGCTCTTCAATCCTCTGCTCAATGGCGCATATGGACAGAATTACGCAGGCATGAACGGTGCATCTGGGTTTGGAACTACCGGCACCAACCGCGCGCGCACGGCCACGACCGATCAGTCCGCCAACCTGTCAAGGAACACCACCAGCGTGCCGCAGGTTTTGCACCTGCCCACTCCGTACAACCTGCGATCGTTGCGCGATGTGTATTCGCAACTACCGGAACAGGCAGGGCAACTGAAGCGATTTGGGTCCGAAGTCTTTCTCCGCCGCGACGGTTTCGCGATGAATCAGATTGCTCTCAATGGGCGTGAGACTCCACTCGACGTTCCAGCGGGACCCGAATACGTGGTGGGGCCGGGCGACACCTTATCCATAGACCTTTGGGGCGGAATTTCGCAGACCCTGACGCACGAAGTAGACCGCGAGGGCCGCATCGCGCTCCCCGAATCAGGCGCAGTGCAAGTGGCCGGGCTAACACTCGAACGCGTGCAGGGAGTTATCGCCGCGGCGCTCAAGCCGCAATATCGCGATCTGCAAGTTGCGGTAACCGTTGCGCATTTCCGCAGTATTCGCGTTTACGTGGTGGGCGATGTGCAAAGACCGGGCGCCTACGACCTGAGTTCCCTCGCAACATCCTTGAATGCGCTTTACGCCGCAGGCGGGCCTACGGGCGTCGGATCTCTGCGCATATTAAAGCACCTCCGCGGCAAGCAGTTAGTCGGCGAAATCGACTTGTACGATTTCCTTCTTCACGGCGTGCAAATTGAAGATCGCCTTCAGGCCGGCGATACCGTATTAGTGCCTCCCGCAGGCCCGCAGATTGCCGTCTATGGCGCCGTAAAACGTCCGGCAATCTACGAATTGAAAGATAAATCCTCGCTCGCTGCGGTTCTCGAAGATGCGGGCGGAGCAACCGTGGCCGCGGAGTTGGGTCATATTGAAATCGACCGCATCGACGCCAATCAACAGCGGGAGACAGTCAGCCTCGACCTGCCGGCAGCCAGCAGTCCGGCGAGTGCGCGCGAGGCCATTGCATCGTTTCCAATGTTTGATGGCGATCGCGTCCATGTGTCGCCCATTTTGCCGTATAGCCAGCGCATCCTGTACATGGAGGGACATGTGGTTCGACCTGGTCGCGTATCGTATCGCGACGGAATGCGCCTGGGGGATGTGTTGCACAGTTATCAAGACCTGCTGCCTGAGCCCGCGGATCAGGGAGCAATTATTCGCCTCATGCCCCCGGATTTGCATCCGGAGACCATTGAGTTCAATGTTCCCGACGTGCTGATCGGCAATAACAACATTGTCCTGCAACCATTCGACACCATTCATATCTACGGCCGCTACGAGGCCGATGCTCCGCGAGTCAAAGTGGGCGGCGAAGTGTTGAGGCCCGGATCGTACGCGCTCTCAGTAGGTATGACCGCAGCCCAGCTTGTGCGGATGGCAGGCGGCTTCAAGCGCGATGCGCTGCTGGAGACCGCGGACTTGACGAGTTATCAAATCACAAGCGGTTCCACCGTAGTCAGTGACCGAACATCGATTCGTATTGGCGATGCGGTCAATCGTCACGACGACAAAGCGGATGTGCCCCTGAAGCCAGGCGATGTGCTCACCGTGCATCAGATGACCGGCTGGGACGACATTGGCGCGTCCATCACAATTGAGGGCGAGGTCGCTCATCCTGGCGACTACGGCATCCAACAGGGCGAGCGGCTGAGTTCCATTCTTCGCCGCGCCGGGGGGTTCCGCGTCACAAGCTATCCGGCAGGCGCGGTGCTGCTCCGCGACGAAGTTCGCAAGCTTGAGGAAAAGAGCCGCGAGGAACTGATTCGACAGATCGAAACAAGTTCGACGGCTGCCAGCATCAATCCCAGCCTCGGCTCCACCGATCAATCGGCGACGGTACAACTGATCGCGCAACAACAGCGAGAGGTAGTGGCGCGACTGAAGAGCGCGCCCGTGACAGGCCGGCTGGTCATCCACATCGGTAGCGACTTTCATAAGTGGGAGAATACTCCCGACGATATCGAACTGCGCGCGGGCGATGTTCTTCGTATCCCCAAGCAGCCCGCGTTTGTGCTGGTCAGCGGGCAGGTCTATAACACCTCGGCTATCACTTTTGAGCCGAACCAAACGGCAGCGTGGTACCTGCGCCGCGCCGGTGGGCCAACTGAGATTGCCAACAAGGGCGACATCTTCATCATTCGCGCTAACGGAGACGTTGTCGGCCGCGGTTCAGGTTCCTGGCTTGACCATCATGTGCTTGAAACGCGGCTCGAGCCTGGCGACGTGGTCGTGGTGCCGCAAAAGATTATCGGATCTTCGCTCTTTTGGCGCAATCTGCTGACAGTCGCGCAGTTCAGTTCATCCATCGCCATTACCGCGGCCGTGGCAGGTTTGTTATGAGCGCATACCTGGGTTCTCAAGCAATGTCGCCCGAAGAGCCGTTGAATGGTAACAACCGAACCGCTGTGGAAGAGGAAATGAGTTCCTCTGTGACGAGTGCCGGAAGCGAAACGGTCGCAACTCCCAACTGGATTGCAAATACCTCCCTGCTCTGGCGGAAGCGGCGCATTCTGTCTCGCACCGCGGGCATCTCGCTGGTGCTTGCGCTTGCGATTGCTTTCCTGTTGCCCAAGCAGTATGAGTCGGGCGCGCGCATTATGCCGCCAAGTAACTCCATGGGCGGAACTGCATTGCTGGCGGCATTGGCAGGGCGCTCTGGTGGCGGCCTGGGCACCCTTGGCGCCCTGGCAGGTGGTTTTCTCGGCGGAGGCGGCAACACCTCGCTTTTCATCGATCTGCTGCGTAGCGGCACTGTGAGCGGACACCTGATCGATCGTTTCGATTTGCAAAAGGTTTATCACCAGCGCTACCGCATCGATGCCACAAAATCTTTGGCCCGGCGCACAAAAATCGTGGATGACAAAAAGAGCGGCGTTATTACCCTGACCGTTACGGACACTGACCCGGTGCGCGCTCGCGATATCGCGCAGGGATATCTCGATGAACTGAATCAGTTGGTGAATCGAACCAATACATCGTCCGCTCACCAGGAACGGCTCTTCATCGAGAAGCGGCTGCACGGTGTTCAAGACGACCTGCAAAGCGCGCAGCAGCAACTAAGCAACTTTTCCAGCAGCCATGCAACCATCGATATCAAGGAGCAGGCCCGGTCACTGGTCGATGCGGCTGCGCGCCTGCAGGCGCAGTTGATTATCGAGCAATCGGGTTTGGACTCCCTGCGCCAGACGTACGGCGATGGGAACATACGTGTGCGCTCGGCGGAGGCGCGCATCGGAGGGCTTGAAGCAGAGATTGCAAGAATTGGCGGCTCGTCGAAAGACGCTCCTGCGGACGTGAGTGGAACAAACGCAGACGGCTCTTCAAGCGATCGCAACAGCGATCTCTATCCTCCGTTGCGGCAATTGCCGCGCCTTGCCGTGCCGTATGCCAACCTCTATCGCGAAGTGCAGGTACAAGAAGGCGTATACGAGTTACTAACTCAGCAGTACGAATTGGCGCGCATCCAGGAAGCGAAGGATGTCCCGGTCGTGAGCGTGATCGACGCGCCAGGAATTCCTGAAAAGAAGTCGTTCCCTCCGAGACTGCTTCTTGCGCTCCTGGTTTCCGCCATCTCGGTTGTCATAACCTCATTTCTACTTCTTCTCCATGCGCAATGGCGGCAGATGCGGGTAAACGATCCGCGCAAGGAACTTGTTCATGAGATCGCCCAAGGTTTGCAACAGTGGCTGCAGCTTCGCCTGTCACGGACGAAAGCGGAGCGATGAGAGCACATCTTTCCAATGCGGCGTACGGCATTCTCGACTACGGAGCTTATCCGATCGGCATGCTTGTCGTCGCGCCAATAGTCTTGCGCAACCTGGGGATTGCGCAATATGGGATTTGGACATTTGCAACTGCCGCAGTAAGCATTGGCGGCATCGTCGCATCCGGCTTTGGCGATGCGAATATTCAGCACGTGGCCAGCCGCCGTGGCGCAAACGACGAACGTGCCGCGTTGCAAGCAGTGCGAAGCATGATGGCCATCAACCTGGCGTTTGGCTTGGCGCTGGCGTGTGCAGGCTGGATGCTTTCTCCGCTTGCGGCTTCTCGTGTGGCTGGTTCCGATGCAGTACTGCAGCACTCGTGCCTCTGGTCGCTTCGCATTGCCAGCGTGTTGATGGCCTTGCGTGCAGTTGAAAGCGTGTGCATCAGCACGCAACGCGCGTTCGAACGCTACGGAGCCGCGGTCCGCATCAGCATTCTCGGCAGAATCCTCGCGCTTGTCGCCGCCGCGGTGCTCACCTACGCGAGCCACAGTGTTATCGCAATCATGGCGGCAACAGGGTTGCTGATGTCAGTTGCGCTATGGCTGCAGCTTCTAGACCTGAAACGTCTGCTATCGGCGGATTCACTCATGCCTGCGTTTGACAGGGACACCATGCGCTCCCTGGCTGGCTTCGGAGTGTTCAGCATGCTTCAGGCGGTATCCGGCATTGTATTCAGTCAACTAGACCGGATGATGCTGGGGGTTTCATTGGGTGCGGCAGTTGTGGCCTCGTATTCGCTCTGCGCGCAGATGGCGCAGCCGATCTTTGGATTCGCGGCGGCTGGCCTGCACTTCCTGTTTCCTTATCTATCCAAACGCAATGCGTCTTCGAGCACTGCTTCTATCAAGAACCCCGTGCTGATCGCCTTCGTCTGCAACCTGATATTTGTCGCCCTCACCACATGTATTTTGCTTTCCTTCGGCGTCCGCATCATGCACTTTTGGGTGGGCTCGGCGGTCGCGCAAGCTGCGGCACCGGTGCTCCCGATCATCATCTGGAGTTCCGCCCTGTTAGGCATGAATGTGACTGCCACGTATGCTCTTTTAGCGCTCGGCCGAGTGCGCATTGTCACCTGGTTCAATCTGCTCGGCGGAGCGGCAATGCTGATTTTGATGATGGACCTCACGCCGCGTCTCGGCGTTCAGGGCATGGCGATCGCGAGATTGAGCTATGGAATCGTTCCACTCTTTTTGTACATTCCGCTGCTTCGTCATCTCTTCGGAAAGCCGGCCTCGCATCGACCCATATCGGTTCTGCAGCCTGTCGGTGAACCACAATGAACGCCAACGCAAGAGTCGAATCCATCAACACGGCCGCGGCACTGTCGCCATCGTTGCTACCGGCAAGCGTCGGCTTCTTTCTCGCCTTTCGACTATTGAGCGTGGTGCTGGCAGTGCGCGTATTTGGGCAGGAAGCATCTGTGGGTGTGGGGGCCAGCCTGGCGCTGAATTATCTTCTGCTCGTCATCGTTTCATTTCATTCAATGGGAACCGCTTCACGCAGTTTCAGATCCGTGCTTCAGGCGCCGAGCACCGGTTGGGTGCTTCTATTTCTTGGCTTCACGGGCGCCAGCCTGTTTTGGAGCAGCACCGCGTCGCTGCCTGCGGCAGCCGCCTTTTGGATTGCCATGACCGCGGATACGGCAATGATCGTGATCCTGCTTCGCGCCGGAACGGTGGATGCGGTGGTGAACGGGGTAATGAAAGGATACGTGTGGGGAGCCTGCGCCATTGCGGTAGTGGCTTGGCTGCTGCCTGCGCAGTCCGATCTCCGCCTGGGCGATGAAGAACTGATGGGGCCGAATCAGATCGGCTATGTGTGTGCCTTTGCCTTCTTCTTTGCGCAGTACCTCATGCGGCGCAAATGCGGCAAATGGAGTGTCCATGCGCTGCTTCTTGCCGTGACGCTGCTGCGCAGCTTGAGCAAGACAACGATTATCGCCTTTGTCGCGGGACAAGGCTATATTCTGCTGCGCGATCGTTCGATCAGCCGCAAGACGAAGTTGTTCATCGCGCTCTCCGCGATTCTTATTCTTGCAGCGTTCTGGGGCCTGCTTTCAAGCTATCTCGACGTATACGAAAACGCCGGCAACCAGTCCGAAACCCTTACCGGCCGGCTCGGCATCTGGGCATACATCCTGAATGAGGCGATCCAGCAGCCATGGATCGGTCACGGATTCCACTCCGTATGGAAAGTGATTCCTCCGTTCGGGACCGAGCAGTTCGAGGCTCGACATGCTCACAATGAACTGCTTCAGCAGTTCTATGCCTATGGCGCCGTGGGATTGGCCTTGCTGGTTGCGATTTACGGAAGTGTTTTCCGAAATCTTCGCCGGCTTGTCAATAGCCCCGTGAAGACTTTGTTCCTCGGCATGCTTCTGTTCGTTGTCGTTCGCGGACTGGCCGACACTGAAGTCTTCGATTTGTCGTTGCCCATGTGGACCATCGTTATGATCGGGTGCCTTATTGAGCAATCCCGCGGCAGCACTGAGGTCTACTCATGAAGATCGTAATAGCTCTTGCCTCCAGCTCGGGCCAGCTCTCCGGGGTTCAACGCCACGCTATCAACCTGGCCCATTGCCTGATCTCGCGCCCTGAGGTCACCGAGGTGCATCTGGTGGCCGCTCCGTGGCAGGAGAGCTTTGTGCGGGACTCGGCTCCATGCTGCGACAAGCGGTTCCATCTGCACACTGCGCCCATCGGCAATAGCGCTTTGAGCCGCAACTGGTGGTTCTATTCGCATCTGCCCCGGCTAGCTGCTCAGCTCGACGCCGACATTGTTCACCTCGCATATCCCGTACCCGTGCGGCGCGGCGCATTCCATTGCAAAACAGTGGTAACTCTCCATGACCTCTATCCATACGACATCCCCGAGAATTTTGGATTTCCAAAAGTTCTCTTCAATCGCGCCGTACTGCAACAGTGCCTGCGCAGAGCGGACGCGATCGCTTGTGTGTCTCGATGCACATTATCCCGGCTCAAGACGCTGAACCCGCGGCTCGCCAAGAAGGCGGCGGTCATCTATAACTCGGTTGCGCCGCACGCAGAGCAAGGCGCCGAAATTCCTCCGCCCGTGTGGAATGGCCATCCGTTCCTGCTCTGCGTTGCGCAGCACCGCCGGAACAAGAATATCTTGCTGGTGCTTCAGGTTTTTGAATGCTTGTTGCAATCGCGGCAGATTCCCGAAGGGGCGCAGCTGTTCATTGTCGGAATCGAGGGTCCCGAAACACCTGCAATCAAGAAATTCATCGCCAGATCGGGACTTGCAGAGCGCGTTGTTCTGTTAAACGGGATCTCCGATTCCGAACTGCAGTGGTGCTACCGCAATTGCAGCCTGGTCCTTGCGCCGTCCATCGTGGAGGGTTTCGGTCTGCCGGTTGCCGAAGCGCTGCTTGCTGGATGCCGCGTGGTCTGCTCCGACATTGCCGCCTTTCGCGAACTGGGGGGCCTCCACTGCTATTACGTCCCGCTAGGTCCACAGCAGGTGGAGGCATTCACCAACGCGGTCTGCGTTGCGCTTCGAGATCCAGTCCCAAAGCCTCTTCATCCGCCTCAGTTCTCAACGCCATTCATCGCGGAAGCATATTTGCGGCTCTATCGCTCGCTGCTGCCTGCTCCCGCGAACAGCTCAAGCGCGAACGATATTCAGGTCCCATCCGCGGCAGAAAGACAGTGTCTCCTATGAACATCGAATCAAGACGTAATACCGCCAGTGTCCTCGGAATCCCGGTCGAACCGCTCGACATGGAAAGCGCAGTTGCGCGCGTCAAATATGAATTGCAAAGCGGCAACAATGGATACGTTTGTTTGGTCGGCGTCCATGGCATCATGGAAGCGCATCGCGATCCGAACCTGGCCCAGATCTATGCGCACGCAGCCATCATGGTGCCCGATGGAATGCCGACAGTATGGGTGGGCCGCTGGCAGGGTTTCCACCAAATGCAACGAGTAACTGGTCCCGACCTGATGCTGGAAGTCTTTGCACGCAAGGAATTCGCCAACTGCACGCACTTCCTCTACGGGGGCAACGAAGGTGTTGCCGAAGAACTGCGCACAAAGCTCAAGCAGCGTTTTCCCTGGGTACGCATAGTTGGCACTCAGACTCCGCCGTTTCGAGATTTGACGCCACAGGAGGAGCAATCTCTAGCTTCCAGGATTAACGAATTGAAGCCGGATATAATCTGGGTCGGCATCAGCACACCGAAGCAGGAGCGCTTCATGATGCGCTTCCTTCCGCTGCTTAACGGCACGTTGATGTTCGGCGTGGGAGCTGCTTTTGACTTTCATATCGGTCGAATCAAAGATTCACCGGAATGGGTCAAGCATGCGGGTCTGCAATGGCTGCACCGGATGATCCAGGAGCCACGCCGTCTGTTTTGGCGCTATTGCCGCAACAACTCCGCGTTCCTCTGGCAAATCGCACTGCAACTTACAGGCCTGCGCAGCTATCCCCCAATCAAGGTGGACCGGAGAGTCTCTGGGCGACCCCGAGCTGCCGCCTAGTACCACGACCGAGTGATTGGGTAATTAGCCTTCCAACTGTGGGTGCCCCAGGTCTCGCGTTTGAGACCTGGGAAACCACCGATCCATACGGTCTCAGTTCTAACTGCAACCGCTCGTCGATCCACAGCTCATGCAGCGATAGCAGCTCCCGTTGCGCACCATGATCGCGCCGCAGGTCGAGCAGCTGGGCGCATCGCCCATCTCATACATCTCCCGCATCGCTTCCGAAGCGTGATAGATCCCGCGGTCCTTCAGATCAAGCCCCTGCGACGAGCTTGCCGCGGAAGCCTGCCATCCCTGCGCTTCAGGCGCAATCCCGCCACCGGCCGGCTGCGCCCCAGGCTGGTTGTTCACCTGGTTCAGCCGCTTTGCCACCTCTTCCGCAAGCCGCGCCAACTGGTTCTGCGGCCCACCGTATTCCTCCGAGTCGGTTTCCGGAATCAAGCTCGGAGAAGCAGGCAGTTGCGGAGCCTGCATCCCCAATCCGGCAAACAACGTCAGCTGCGTCCCCGAAAGGAACCGCAGATTCAGCCAGCGGAAGATGTAGTCCATCAGGCTCTTCGCGTAGCCAATCTGCTCGTTCCCCGTCCAGCCTGACGGCTCAAAGCGTGTATGCGCAAACTTCTCGCACAGCACCCTCAGCGGTACGCCATGTTGCAGCGCCAGCGAGATCGAAGTGGCGAACGCATCCATCAATCCGGAGACAGTCGAACCTTCCTTTGCCATCTTGATGAAGATTTCGCCTGGCTGTCCCGTGGGATAGAGGCCCACAGTAATGTAGCCCTCATGCCCTGCAATCGAAAACTTGTGCGTGATCGACGCGCGCTCTTCCGGAAGCCTGTGCCGCACAGCGCGCGGCGGGCCATTGGGATCCTGCGCAGGGTCTTTGGGCTGATGGTTCGTCACTGGCGTAGCCTTAAGTGTGGGCACGGCGGCAGCCTTGGCTATTGCATCCAAAGCATACTGGAACGCGGTCGCCGCTGCAATCACTTGCTTGGCTGTCACCTCAAGTTTCTCGCCTATCTTGGCCTCAAGCGCTTTCACATCGGCCTCTGCCGCCGGCTTGTTGGCGGCCAGTTGTGCCAGTACGCGCGTCCCAGCCGCATCCAGCGCCGAAGGCTCCTTCTTCGCATCCATGCTGGTATTCAGCGGCTGCGTGCCCTTCGATCCATCTCGATAAATTGCCACCGCCTTGATGCCCTGACGCCAGCTCTCCGCATAGGCCTCAGCCACATCCTCCACGTTCGCCTCATGCGGCAGATTCACCGTTTTCGAGATAGCCCCGGAAAGAAACGGTTGCGTCGCCGCCATCATCTTGATGTGTCCCATGTACTGAATCGACCGCGTGCCCTTCGCCGGCTTGAAGCTGCAATCGAACACCGCCAGGTGCTCCGGCCTGATTCCCGGCGCGCCTTCAATCGTGCCCGTCGCATCAATGTAACTCACAATCGCATTCACTTCATCGTTGTCGTATCCCAGCTTGAACAGCGCCGCCGGAACCGTGTTGTTCACGATCTTGATCATGCCTCCACCCACCAGCTTCTTGTACTTCACCAGCGCCAGGTCAGGCTCAATTCCCGTGGTATCGCAATCCATCATG
>Ga0302319_10018259_pt1 | contig 12802 bp, 11 predicted proteins | sample Bog_T0_2_FD_203319 | JGI IMG/M metagenome (GOLD analysis project Ga0302319, IMG submission 203319) | Peat permafrost microbial communities from Stordalen Mire near Abisko, Sweden - Bog_T0_2 | ecosystem: Environmental > Terrestrial > Soil > Wetlands > Peat | place: Sweden: Abisko, Stordalen Mire...
TTATTAATCGGGGACATATTGTGGCGAACGGGTCGCTGGATGAGCTGAGGGCGGGAGTGCAGGCGAGGCTGACTCCGGGGGTTGAGCCGGGGATGAGCGGCGATCCGGGGGCTCGGCTGACGCTGGAAGAGATCTTTCTGAACGTGGTGGGTGGCGAGGGGGGTGCAGCCCACACGGAGCAGGAGCTGACATGGCTAAGCTAGACATGAGCGCATGGACGGCAGGGCAGACTCGCGCGCAGTTTGCGGCAATTGCGTGGCTGCGCTGGAGGATCCTGTGGAACAGCTTCCGGCGCAAGGGTGGCGCGGCCGAGATGGTGGGAATCGTGCTGCTGGCATTGCTGTTCCTCGGGATGGTGTTTGGGTTTGTGGTGGGCTCAGGCGTGGGCGCCTACTTCATGGTGGTGAAGGGGCATTTGACGTGGATTGTTGGGCTGCTGTGGGGGATCTTTGTGCTTTGCCAGCTGCTGAATATCCAGCTGGGGCAGCCAACGACTACGTTTGATCCCACCCAGCTGATTCGGTTTCCGATGAAAGTGGAGACGTATGTGGGGATACGGCTGTTCTTTGGGCTCTTGACTCCGGCAAACGTGGCGGGCACGCTGACCTCTTTAGCGGTGGCTGTGGGAATCGGGTTGGCGAAGCCCGGGCTGTGGCTGTATGCGCTGATCACTATGGCGGTGTTTGCGGCGACGAATGTGCTGTTCTCGCGGATGATCTTTGCCTGGGTGGATCGATGGCTGTCGACGCGGCGCGCTCGCGAGGTGTTCACGGCGATCATTTTTGCAGGGTCGCTGGGGATTCAGTGGGCGAACTTTACGTTCAACCCGGCGTATAACCACGACCGCCGGACGCACGCGTACGCGGTGTCGCAGCAGAAGTTTGGGTTTGTCGGGCAGTTGGTGGTGAGGGTGCGGCCGTGGCTGAATCCGTTGCCTCCAGAACTGGCGAGTACGTCGCTGGTAAAGGCGAAGCAGGCGTCGATTGGCGGGTTCGCCGGGTATACGCTGGCGGCTGCGCTGTGGGCAGGGTTGTTCCTGCTGGTGTTCGCGCTGCGGATGAGGACGGAGTTTCGGGGAGAAAATCTTTCGGATTCAGCCGGTGCGGGGACACGAGAGGCAACGACGGCGAAGGTTGTGAGGGTTTCAGGCTCGGCGGCCGTGGCTCCGGTCGGCGTAGTGTCCCAGTCTGGTGAATTTGCGGTTGCGAGCAGGGCGCGGGTTTGGGCGGTGATTGAGACGGTATTGGGCAAGGAGATCCTGTATGTACGGCGGAATACGGGCATTCTGTATGGGCTGGTGATGCCAATATTCCTCGTCCTGATCTTTGCGGGCAAGTTTGCGGCTCGAGCCGGTGAGAGCTCGATTTGGGTGTTTCCAGCGGCGGTGGCCTATACCCTGCTGGCGATCTGTCCGCTGAGCTATAACTCGCTGGGCCTGGAGGCTACGGGGGCGCAGCTGTACTTTATAGCGCCGGTGCGAATGAGGGATATTCTGCTGGCGAAGAATCTGCTGGGGTCGTTGATGGCGTTGGCTGAGATAGCGCTGATCTTTGTGATCATCAGCTATATGTCGGGTGTGCCTTCGCTGCAGACGGCGGTGGCGGCGGTGTTCTGGGCGGTGGGAACGCTGGCGGTGAATATGATCTTCGGCAACCAACGATCCATCACCTCTCCGAAGAGGGTGGATCCGCAGAAGACGATGCGGCGGCAGGCTTCGCAGGTGAGCGCGCTGATTGCAATGGCCGTGATGATGGTGTCGTCGGGTGTGGCGGCGGGAGTTTTCTTCTTGTGCTTCCGGATGCATTCCATGTGGGCGCTGGTGCCGGTGTTTGCGGCATTCGCAGCGGTGGGTGTATGGCTCTATCTGCAGAGCTTGAAGACGATTGACCGGTTCGCGCTGGATCATCGCGAGGAGCTGCTGTTGGAGCTGTGCAAGGCGGCTTAGCTTGCGATAGTGCCGATGATGCTTAGCATGCGGCCAGTAAAGCCTTGTTCGGCGCGGTGGCTGAAGTATTGGCGGCGGCCGTCGGGAAGATGGGTGCAGGCGGTGCAGTGGCCGATCGTCGTGATAGATGAGGCGCGAAGTCCGGCATCGAGGAGTTGGCGGCGGTTGGCTTCCCAGAGGTCCATGTGGAGCTGCTGGCCGAGGTTGGGGGTGACGACCTCGGAGAAGAGTTCCGGTGCGTAGCTGAACTGGCTTTCGAACTCGTGGCGGACTTCTTCACCGATGGCAAAACAGCAGGCCCCGATGGAGGGGCCGATGGCGGCGATCAGGTTCTCGGGGTGGGAGCCGAAGTCGCGGTGGAGGGTTTCGATGCCTCGTTCGATGATGCGTGCGACAGTGCCCCGCCAGCCGGCGTGGAAGGCGGCGACGGCGTGGGTACGGGTGTCGGCGACGAGGACGGGGACGCAGTCGGCAGTGAGGATGCCGAGGAGGAGATTGGGATCTCGGGTGTAGAGGGCGTCGCCACTGAGGAGGGCTTTGCCGTCGGCTGTGGTGAGGGGTAGATCGGCGCGATCCACTCGCTGGAGGATGCCGGAGTGGCATTGGCGGATGGTGATCAGGTCGGGTGCAGGATTGCGGGACTTGGTGAGTGCAGCGACGAGGCGATGTCGGGCGGCGAGGATGGTGGCTGGATCGTCTTCCGCGGTATAACCGAGGTTCTGCTCGGGAGGTCCATCGGCGGCGTAGGCGGTGGAGGCTCCGCCTTGTCGGGTGCTGAAGCCGGCGATCAGCCAAGGGTGGGCACTCCAGGACGCGATGGTGACGATCCCTGGGGCTGAGGAGCCTGTGGCGTCGGATGGGGAGGATTTTCGGGCGGCGGCCGAGTGCGTCAAGAGACCTCCGGGAGTGAGCCCCTCTGCAGACTTGGGTGCATCAGGGCTGACGGAGCGCGCAGTCTCCTTGCGTGGCTGACGAGTCATGGCGCGATTTTACTAGGCGACGCTTCCCTACATGCGGATCGGAGCACCGAGCGAATCTAGCGGCTTAAAGAGTTTGGGCCCGCTTTCTGGCGGGCCCTTGAGAGGCTTTGGGGAGGGAAAAACTGAGGAATTCACCAGGGGGGTCGCCCAATAAAAAGGGCAAAGGGGAGGAACTTACTTCAGGTAGGACAGATTGAATAGCCTCTCAGTTGTAATTAAAGACGCACTTGACCTGATATTAGTTGCACGAAGTGTGATCGAGGGGAGGTAGATGCGATAAACGGGCAAGTTCCACTGAAATTCGAACGGTCTTGCAACCTTCCTCCGGCCTGTGCGTCCAATCGCGCAGAATGTACATAAAGATATGTGACCCCTTACAATCTCCGAGGCATCGAACGAATGGACCTTCTTTCGACGCAACAAGGACCACCTCCGAGGTTTCGGAATTTCAAGCCGTAACTGAGAAAATCACAGCCAACCCATTGCATCTGATGGAGATGGGCGTATATCATATCGCGACTGCAGCATGAATAATTCAACTCAAATCGCCTCGCATCTGCTTCGTTCCCGCATTGGAAAACTTTGTGTGGCTGTCACCGGCACGTCTCCGAACGAGATGATCGGGAAGGCTACGGAAGTACTCAAAGAGTCCAATTTTCTAGAATTTCGCCTGGATTATCTGGCTAAACCGGCGGCTGCTCTGCCGGCGCTAAAGCAGTTCCTGGCGGAGAACGGAGCGGCTACGGCAATTGCAACCTTGCGCCTGAAAGAGAACGGCGGACGGTTTGATGGATCGAAGACGGCTGCTCTGGAGATTTTATTGAAGGCAGCCGCGGCGGGATTTCAGCTTGTGGATATCGAGCTGGAATCGATGGAGAAGCTGCCCAAGAACACAATGAGCCAGCTGCGGGAGGCCGGGGCGGCGGTGATCCTCAGCCACCACGATTTTCATGCAACGAAGGACCTTGACGCGATTTATGCGCGGATGAAGCCGTTTGCTCCGGACTTCGCGAAGATTGTGCCAACCGCCAGGACTCTCTCAGACAATTTGACGCTGATGAAGTTCCTGGAGCGAGTGGAGGACGAGAGCAACTCGAGCGTGGTGGGCATTTGCATGGGCGAGCCGGGGATTATCTCTCGGGTGCTGGGGCTGCGGGCGGGGTCGGCGTTTACGTTTGCGGCGGCTAGCCAGGGCGAAGAGACGGCTCCCGGACAGATTGCGGCGCGGACTCTGCTGGAGACGTATCGCGTGGACCAGGTGGATGCGGCGACCAAGATCTATGGTGTTGCCGGGAATCCCGTGAAGAGCTCTCTGTCGCCACTAATGATGAATACGGCGTTTCGGCGCGAGACCGTAAATGCGGTGTATCTGGGACTACAGACGGCGAAGGCTGATGATCTTTTCAAGCTGGCACGCGAAGTTCCGATCCAGGGGATGAGCATCACGATGCCGCTGAAGCAGGACGTGATGCCGCTGCTGGAGCGGACGGATGCGCTGTCTGCGAAGATTGGCGCGGTGAATACGATTTTGCGCGCGCAGGATGGGAAGTTCTACGGGTTCAATACGGATGTTGCGGGGATTGTGGCTCCGCTGGAGCGGCGGCTGTCGCTGAAGGGCGCGAAGGTGCTGGTGCTAGGTGCGGGTGGCGCTGCGCGTGCTGCGGTGTTTGGTTGTTGCGACAAGGGCGCGGAGGTTTTCATTCTGAACCGCACTCCGGAGACGGCGCAGAAGCTGGCGAAGCAGTCTGGCGCGAAGGCGATCAAGCGCGAGTTGGTGGCGAAGACGCAGTTCGATGTGATCATTAATGCGACTCCTGTGGGGATGGCCGGGATTGCGAAGGCTGGCGCGAAGGGCGTGCCGGTGTCTCCGCTTGAGGCTCACGAGATCAATGCTCGGTACGTGTTTGACCTCGTCTATAACCCGATAGAGACGCCGCTGCTGCGGCTGGCTCGGCAAAAGGGGATTGCCGTGATTACGGGCGTGGAGATGTTTGTGCAGCAGGGGGCTCGGCAGTTTGAGATCTGGACTGGAAAGCCAGCTCCGGAAGAAGAGATGTTGCGGGTCGTGTTGCACTCGCTGCGGCAGGGGGCGGATGCTCCTGCGGTTGCAGCGCAGGTTGCGGCCGTGAAGGATGAGTCTGTGGCTGCGGTTGCAGCTCCGGCGGCGATTGCGGCTCCCTCGAAGGAGAAGGTTGTTGCGGCTCCGGTTAAAGCGGCGGCTCCTGCTAAGGCTGTGGCGGTTGCTGTGAAGGCGAAGCCGGTGGCGAAGAGTGCGGCGAAGGTTCCGGTGCGCAAGGTGGCTCCTGCTAAGCCGGTGAGGCGGAAGCCGATTGTGAAGGCTGCGGTCAAGGCTAAGCCTAAGGCTAATTCGCGATAGGGGCGCGGTAGGTTTCGCTTGTGGGAGATTCCCTCGGGGGCTACTAAAGCCCAGATTTTGCCGAGACGTTGGACGGCGGGGATGAAGCCCCTCCCTTTCAAAGCTGACGTCGCGTCACTCCGCCTTGTCGGCAAACTCACCTTGCCTTGCGGCGCGGTGGTTTTCGCTGGTGGGAAACTCCCTCAAGGGCTAAAGCCCAGATTTTACCGATGCGTTAGACGGCGGGGATGAAGCCCCTCCCTTCAAAGCTGGACTTTGCGCGCCTCCGGCACGTCGGCAAATTCGCGGGCTATCCATTGCTTAAGGGGGGTTGTGCTTACTTCGCGGCCTAAGAAGGCCTGGACCAGGTCGCGGGCTGGTTTAGAGCCGCCGGGTTCGAGGACCTCTCGGCGGTAGCGGAGAGCGGTGGGGCCTTCAATCAGGTTGGTTTGGTCAAATTGCGCGAAGAACTCTAGCGCCATCACCTTGTCGTACAGGTAGGTGTAGTAGTTCGAGGTGTAGCCGACGAGATGGGTGAAGGCCGAGTACATGCGGTTGCCGTCGACGAACTCGTAGCGTGAGAAGCGGTCGTAGCCGGTGCGAAGGAGCGCGTCGAGGTCGAGGTCGGCTGCGCGCTTGTCGTGCGTGTCTAGAGAATACGTGGCGTACATGACCTGGGTGAGGGTGGCTAAGGCTCGACCATGGGCGCTGGCTCGGACCATGCGTGCGAAGACTTCGTGGGGGATGGGCTCGCCGGTTTGGTAGTGGCGGGCGAAGGTGCGGACCAACTCTGGGTCTTCGAAGAATTCTTCGAGCATCTGCGAGGGGACTTCGACGAAGTCGCCCTCGGTGGAGATGCCGGATTGGCCGGCCCAGCGCTGGCGGCCTCCGAGGACCTCGTGCATGAGGTGGCCGAACTCGTGGAAGCAGGTGACCACGTCTGAGTACTGCATGAGGCCTGCGTCGTCGGATGTGGGTTGGGGGAAGTTGCAGACCAGCGAGGCTTCGGGTAGTTGGTGGTTGAGAACTCCGCTGACGAGAGAACACTCGCTAAACCACTTGCTCTTGCCTTCGCGGGGGTGCATGTCGAGGTAAATACGGCCGATGGGCTGGGTGTGCGTGAGGGAGGTCGCGTCGTTGTCGATGACGTTGAAGGCCTTGACGCCGGGAGCCCAGACTGTTGCGTCTTCTGAGCGGACGAAGATGACGCCGAAGAGCTTGCCGGCGGTGGTGAGGATGCCAGCTTCTACCTGCTCGTAGGGGAAGTAGGGGCGCACAGACTGCGAGTCAAAGTCGTAGCGCGCGCGACGATATTGCTCTTCCCAGAAGCGGGCGTCGCTAAGCGTTAGCGGAAGCGCGTTAGGATCGCGCGCGCGAACGAAGGCTTCTAGCTCGGCGAACTCGCGCTTTGCGGTCTCCAGGGCGGCAGTTTCCACTTCGTTGAGGAACGAGCGCATGTTGGCGGCGGAGCCCATCATCTGATCGACGGTGGCGAGGTCAGCCCAGCTACGGAAGCCGAGGAGCGTGGCCATCTCTTCGCGGGCGGCAAGGAGATCGAGGAGCACCTGCTTGTTGGCGGGATAGGCGCGATCGTTGTAGGCGAGGTACATGCGGCGGCGGAGTTGCGGGTTGATGGCGTAGGTCATGACGGGCGCCATTTCGGGGGGGTCGGTGGTGAGGACTACGGGAGCGTCGGCGACAAGGTGCTGCGTGTTGGCGTAGTCGGGGTGGACGCCGTGGCGTGTGAGATAGTCGTCGGGAAGACCGAGTAGATCGTCGGGATTGTCGACGGGGACCTTGCGGACATCGTCCTGGACGGCACGGCTGAAGGTCATGCTGAGCTGCGTCATGGTGTCGGCGAGGGAACGGATGCGGTTGCGGGTGGGCTCATCTTTATCCACTCCGGAAAGGCGATAGCCGAGCAGGGCGCGGTCGAGGTAATAGAGCGTGGCTGAGTCGGCGTCCTTAACCGAAGCGTTGAGTGCGACGAGCGCCTGGTAGACGTCGCGGTTGAGGCTGAGGGCTACGCTCTCGGCGCCGATGACCTGGGAGAGTTGCTGGGCAGCGTCACGGACGTCGGCGAGAGGATGAACCATGAACATGACACCGCTCTGGGAGCCGGCCATGCGGAGATGCCAGCAGGCTCGGTCGTAGGGGACGAGCGTGTTATCGAGGCTGCGTGGACCAGTGATGGCCAGGAGCTCTGCGATGCAGGAGCGAGAGGCGGCGAGGTGATGCTCGACCCAAGCATTAGCGGAGGCTGCGTCGGAGAGGCCATTCCAGATGTGCAGGGGATCGGGGACGGAGTGAGGTGTGGGATCGGAGGGTTTGGAATTTTCTTCAACTGCCGGCATGGGTGAGATCTCTCCTGACGTGTTGCGCTGGCGCTCGTTTACCAGTGTAGGGGAAGAGAGTCTGGGTTGTGGAAGTGGCGAAACCGTTGGGGCTGCGGAAGTGTCAGCAGAATTTTGACAATCGTATGCGCATGAGAATAGGCTGGTGATGGGTACTTTTACCCATCGAGGGAATACACATGAAGCGTACTATGTTGGCCATCCTCGCGCTCTCACCGATCATGATGCACGGACAGGTGAAGTCGCAAGCTCAGCCCGGATCTACGCCCACCCTTGAATCGAGCAATGTGCAGCCTGCTGCGTTTGCTGGACTCAAGACCTCAGACCATGTCGCAACACCAACCGTCGTTCGCGTTTCGTCGGGTATCACGGCCCCAGTGCTCGTGTATTCGGTGGACGTTAATCGCGAGCATATCGTGTCGAACGGCAACTCGGATCGTGTTGTCCGTGTCGGCATGACGATTGACGCAACGGGCAAGCCCACCGACTTGAAGATTTTGCAGTCGACCGACAAGCTTACGGACCAGGCGATCCTGACGGCGGCGAGCCAGTATCGCTACAAGCCAGCGACGCTGAACGGAACGGCTGTACCGATGGAGATGACAGTTAATTTCAAGATAGAGTAGAGAAGCTTCTACAGAGAGCTTTAAATGCGGGGCGGGCCATGAGCCTAGCCCCGCATTGTTTTGCGGTATTCGGAGTATTTTAGGCGCGGGCGAAGCGGGGTCTCTTACAATAAAGCTGCTATGCGCTATCTGATCGCGATCCTCGCTCTTGCAGGCATCTTCGATTCCTGCCTTGCCTTAAGAATTCACAACCAGAATCCTGCAGAAGCTCCTCCGTGTGCGGTATCGGAGAAGTTTGACTGCGGGGTGGTGAACCATGGACGATACTCGGTGTTTCCGCCGATCAGTTTCGATGAGGCGGAGCACTCGGGGAAGATTCATGTTCCGGTGGCGATCATCGGGATTATTGGCTACGCACTGATTGCGGTGCTGGTGCTGGGCAAACAGTATTGGCTGACGCTGCAAGCGGCGGAGATTGGATTTGCCTGCGCGGCGTTTCTTTCGTTTCTCGAGGAGTATGTGATCGAGAAGTGGTGCATCTATTGCCTGTATTCGATGGGGATTATCACGGCGATTTTGCTGCTAACGATTGCGAAGCTTTTAGCCGATTACTTGCGAACGCGAAGGTCGGGTGGGGCGGTTGCGGCTTAATGCCGTTAGAATCTTCGCATGTGGCCGAAGGCTTTGATGCAACTGCTCGAACTTGCTCCGCACATTACCCGGCTGGTGCCGGCCGCAGATCGTTATCTGCAGTCTCGGAGTGATGGCCGGGAGTCGCAGCGGGTTGCGATGGAGCAGATGGCCGAGGGGCTTCGCGGGGATTTGAAGTTGATGGCGGCGGCGCAGGCGGGCTTCGATGAAAAGCTGACCCAGCAGGGCGAGACGCTGGCGGGTGTGGTGACGGATGTGCGGGCGGCTCGGGTGTCGAGCGATGCGATCGAGGCGCGATTGCAGGGGTTGGAGGCGCGGATGGCGCGGCTCTGGACGCTGATGTTGGCGGGGATGGTTGTGCTCGCGATCCTGGGTTTGGTAAGCATTGCAGTGCTGCTTCATGTGGAGCATTCGGTTCACGGTTCTTAAACCTTATGACCGAGATTGGACGGCGATCACGATTCCCTTCCCTCGCGGGGCTGCTGCGCTTGCGGCGAGAGACGATCGACGCGCATCCTCGACGATATGTGAAGATGCTGCTGGTTGTACTCGGCGTACTGGTGGTGTGGAACGCGGTGGCGAATTGGCCGTTCCTGGTGGCTCGGCTGCAGGCGGTGGCGGTGTTGGATAAGGTGGGGGGACAGCCGATTCCTGTTCCTTTGCGATGGCTGGCTACCGAGCCGGTGAAGACTCAAGAATTGACGCTGGACCTGCCGAGTGGGGCGGTGCGGGCGCGGATGTATACGCCGGTGAATCATCCGCATGCTCCGGGGATGGTTTTGGTGCATGGGGTTCATTATTTGGGGATGAATGAGCCTCGGCTGGAGGCGTTTGCTTCGGCGATGGCGGGTTGCGGGCTGCGAGTGTTGACGCCGGAGCTGCCGAACATCAAGGACTACCATATCGGGCCGAGCTCGATTGCGAGCATTGGTGATACGGCTACTTGGATGGCTCATGCGAGTGGCGATAGGCCGGTGGGGGTGATGGGACTTAGCTTTTCGGGGAGTTTGTCGCTGCTGGCTGCTGCGGAGCCTCGGTACAAGCGGGATATTAAGTTTGTGGTGGCGGTGGGGTCCGAGGATGCGATGTCGCGGGTGGCGAACTATTATCTGACAGGGCGGGCGCTGCGGCCTACAGGCGATGCCGAGATGCTGGCCCCGCATGAGTATGGGGCGCTGGTGCTGGAGTATGAGAACCTGGAGGATTTTGTGCCGAAGCCGGATCGGAATGCGGTGCGGCTGGTGCTGCGGAATCATCTGTACGAAGATTTGGCGGGCGAACGGGCGGCGTTTGCAAAGCTGACTCCGATGCAGAGGGTGGAGGCTCGGCAGCTGATGGATACTACGTCTCCGAAGACACGGGAGATGATTGCGGCGAGCGACCAACGGCATGCAGCGGAGATGGCTAGTGTGAGTCCCGATGGACAGCTGGCGACGCTGGCCGCGCCGGTGTTTCTGCTACATGGCGAGGGCGACAATATTATTCCGTCGACCGAGACGCAGTGGCTGGAGAAGGATGTTCCAAAGGATGACATGCAGGCTTCGTTGATCTCGCCGGTGATCTCGCATTTGGATCTGGATGGCAAGACGCCGGGGTTCCGCGATCAGTGGCAGCTGGTGCATTTTTTCGCGAAGATCCTGCATGCGGCGGAGGCTCGATAACGCGTGCTGGTGGGCCGCTTAGAATAGATCGAGACATGGCGAATTTAATTGGACTTAGGGATATTGAGGGGGCGAAGGCCCGGATTGCGGGTGCTGCCGTTCGTACGCCGCTGGTGCGGCTTAGTCGCGCGCGGATGCGCCTGGCGGGGTTTGGGGAGTTGGCGGCTTCGGCTCCTGAGATTTATCTGAAGAACGAGTCTGCGCAGCCGATTGGGAGCTTCAAGCTGCGGGGCGCGTACAACAAGATTGCGCAGCTCTCGGCGGAGAAGTTGGGGCGCGGGGTGATTACGTACTCGTCTGGCAACCATGCGCAGGGTGTGGCGTATGCGGCGCGAGCGCTGGGTGCGAAGGCGGTGATCGTGATGCCGTCAAATGCTCCGGCGGTGAAGCGCGACGCGACGATTGCGCTCGGTGCGGAGATTGTTTGGGTCGGGACATCTAGCAGTGAGCGTCGCGTGAAGGCTGAGAAACTGGCGGCGCTGCATGGATATACGATGGTGCCGCCGTACGATGATGCCGCGATTATTGTCGGGCAGGCTACGTGCGGTGTTGAGATTCTGGAGCAATTGCCGGGCGTGGAGCTGGTGCTGTCGCCGGTGTCGGGCGGTGGTTTGCTGTCGGGTGTGGCTACGGCGGCCAAGCTGAAGGCGGAGGCTGAGGGGATTGAGGCCCCGCAGGTTTGGGGATGCGAGCCGGAGCTAGCGGCGGATGCTGCTGAGTCGTTTAAGACGAAGATGCTAGTGGAGTGGCCGGCGGAGAAGACGACTCGCACGATTTGCGATGGGTTGAGGACGCAGTCGCTGGGGGTGCTGAACTTCGAGCATATTCTTCGCTTCGTGGACGGGATTGTGACGGTGAGCGAAGAGGAGATTCGCACGGCCACGCGTTTGATTTTGGCGACTACGAAGATTGTTGCGGAGGCTTCCGGGGCGGTGACGCTGGCGGCCCTGCTCTTCCATGCGGACGAGTTGCCGAAAGTGCGGAAGGTCGTGGCGATTGTGTCGGGTGGGAATATTGATCCGAAGTTGCGGGCGGAGCTTGAGGCGGAGTCTCGGTAGGGATGCGAGGTGTGAGGTTGTGGGAACCCATATCTCAGAAGCGAGACATGGGGCACCCGGTTTTTGGGTGCGCGGGTTAGAATCTCCGTATGCCTTCTCTTGTTAAGATTTTGATTCTGGCCGTTGTGCAGGGCCTTGCGGAACTGTTGCCGGTGTCGAGCTCAGCCCACGTAGTGGTTGCGGAAAAGCTGATGGGACTGGACCCTTCGTCCCCAGAGATGACGCTGGTTCTGGTGATGCTGCATACCGGAACGATGTTTGCGGTGATCTTTTACTTCTGGTCGCAGTGGAAGTCGGCATACTTTGCGACAGCACATGCGGCGAAGCGGTTTGTGGTGCGGGCGGCCTGGGCTACGGTGCTGACAGGCGTGGTGGGGTATCCGATTATTGCGCTCATCGAGCGGACGGCGTTCAAGGGACATTCGAAGGGCGAGATCGAGATGCTGTTCTCGCGGCTGGATTTGGTGGCTCCGGCGCTGTTTGCTGCTGGCGTGTTGATCTTGATTGCCGGGTTGAGGGAGCGTGGTGAGGCGAAGAGCGCTACCGCTCGGCCGGAGTATGAGCGCTCACTGGTGCTGAGCGGCGATAACGTGACGTTTGCTCAGGCTGGGTGGATGGGCGCGATCCAGGGACTTTGCCTTCCCTTTCGAGGGTTTTCGCGGTCGGGCGCTACGATTTCTACGGGGTTACTGGTGGGGGCGAATCGGCAGCGGGCGGAGCGGTTTAGTTTCGCGATGGCCGTGATTATTACGCCGCTGGCGATTGCCCGCGAGGCGAGTCGGCTGCTGAAGGCTAAGCATTTGGCGGATGCGGCGGGTGTGCCGCTGGATCTGCATGCGGGCGTGGTGGCAGCGTTGCTGGGGATGGTGCTGTCGTTTGTTGCAGGACTGGCGGCGCTGCGGTGGCTTAGCTCATGGCTGGAGCACGGGCGGTGGTATCTGTTTGGGATTTATTGCTTGGTGGCGTCTTGCGTGGTGTTTTATCTGTACCACCTGGGATATTAGGCTTCGAGGCGTAGCGGGGTGGGTTCGGGCTTGGTGTACTGCCAGGCCCACCAAAGCAGCGGTAGCTGGAGCGGGAGGCGCAGCCACAGGATCCAGAGGGGGGATGTGGGGAAGCGCTCGGGGTGTTGGGCCATCCAGAGGTTGGATGGGAAGACCGCGATGAGGAGAAGGATGATTCCCCAGGCCGCCGCACGGCGCGTGAGGCGAACCATGACGCCGAGGCCACC
>Ga0302319_10018261_pt1 | contig 12801 bp, 9 predicted proteins | sample Bog_T0_2_FD_203319 | JGI IMG/M metagenome (GOLD analysis project Ga0302319, IMG submission 203319) | Peat permafrost microbial communities from Stordalen Mire near Abisko, Sweden - Bog_T0_2 | ecosystem: Environmental > Terrestrial > Soil > Wetlands > Peat | place: Sweden: Abisko, Stordalen Mire...
CCCTTGCATTCTTGCATCACTGCCAGGTCTGTGTGTATGCCCTTGCATTCTTGCATCACTGCCAGGTCTGTGTGTATGCCCTTGCATTCTTGCATCACTGCTAGGTCTGTGTGTATATTCGCTTTTGGAAATTTTTTCCCTGTCTCCAATAATTATTCATAGACTTGATTGTGTGCTTGTAAAATGATTTCTGATCGAGTTGAAATGGCGCTTTTCATTAGGATTTAACCTTGTTTTTTAAAGCGATGTTCATTGTTCAGTGAGGACTTGAGAAATAGAGCAGCAAGCTATTTAAACGTTTAAGGTATTTGCGTTGATCATTGCTCTATTTGCTAATTAGCAGCTCGTATTTGAAATTATTTTGAATGTTCACAAAATAGATTCTGGGCGATACCCAGCAGTAGTTGTCATCTCGAATTATTTTTATTGTTTGTTAAAAGTCGTCGTGAAAATATTTAAAGTTGGACGTGTAGTAAACGTTCTTGTTTTCCCGGCGTGTGTGTACGATCTAAGCATGTCTAGAGTTTTAAATTTGTTTCTGTTCTCTGTGCAGGGAATTTGGCTTACCTTGGCTGCCTGCCCCTCTCCCGCCCCCACGCCCTGCCCCCCCCCCGCCCCCACGCCCTGCCTCCCCCCCGCCCCCATGCAGGGGGCGCACTCCAAAATCTAGGAAATTGAAAAAGTGACATCTACCGTATTGCGCAGTGATTTTATGACATTGAAGTGAAGCTTTTGATGCAGACGTTATGTTGCTTAACGTTCACTTTTTGCCTTTTTTTTATATCGGCGTCAATTTGTAAAGATTTAGCGTTTGATATTTATTTTAACTCTTCTACAGTATGCAATTCACATTTGTAAATGTCTTGCATTCACGTTTGTGTGTACGTTTGTGTGTACGTTTGTGTGTACGTGTGTGTGTACGTCTTGCTGAGTTTGTTTGGACGCAGTTCAGACAATTGTATTCACATTTCACAACGTTCTGTATCTGAAATATTTATCGTCGTGGTTTCAATGTTTGGCAGTTTTAACGAGCCGCTTAAAACTTGTCGTCTTTATTTTGCTGGCTGCGTTTACGTGCTATATTTGCTGCCATGTTTACATGCTACCTTTACATGCTCAGGGCTGTGTGCCATTGTCTACTCGAGTCTGTTTCATACATATTACATAAATACATATCGACCTTTTTATTATTATTCTGATCCAAATTGTTTTTTTTTTATATCAGCAATGATTCTCGATTATTGCAACATGAACAGTTTTGATAAAGGCACTGTAACGGTTGTTAATTTTGCAAGCAAATTTCCAATGGGCTTATCATACAGGTATTTGATACAGGGCTTTTAACTGAGCCTAGTACTAGTAGAGGGCTTAACTGAGTATACTAAGGGGGCCCATTTTACTAAGGGGGCCCATTTGACTAGGGGGGCCCATTTTACTATGGAGGCAAATTTGACTAGGGGGCCCATTTTACTAGGGGGCCCGTTTGCATGTGGAGGACACAAACGGGCGCCTGTGTGCCTAGGTTTAGGAATTCTCTAGAAATATTTAAGTGAGCAACACGCAATAGATTTTTATTCATGTATGCGCAATCTTTCTCTATTTGGTACTATCTTTGCTATAATATTGATTATTTGTACAATGTTTACCTCAAAATGATTATTATCATTCTAGTTACTATATGCAATACATATGAGGCATATTACTTGTTTAATCTTGTTGCAAATGGCGTGTGAGGGAAAGAGAGGAGATTTAGCTCGCAGCAGAATTAAATAGATTCAAGGTCTACTGCTGTGCAGAGTCTATTTATAACTCAGAATTAAATAGATTCAAGTTCTACTGCTGTGCAGAGTGTATTTATAACGCGGTGTTGATATGTTGACAAAGTGCACCCAGTAGTAGCAGCACCTAGCAAAGCACCAATAAGCACTAACACTGCATCTAACAGATCCGCCGCATTCACTGCCGTAACTCCACAGTTCAGCATCACTGGGCAATGTGCAGTAATGCTCTCATTGGGGGTCGTCCATTTATTACGTACATATTTATACTTGTGGTGGGAGGGGTCCGATCGAATGGTATGAAAGGACGGGGTCAGTTTTCGTCTATTCGTGCGTAAGCAATAAATGGAAGACCCCTAGGAAAAAAGGTTATTTAGCAAAATACGTTCAACTCGGATATGAAATGCATATATGTACACGTAAACAAAGAAACTAGAGAAAAAACCAAGATAAACTAGTGATAACTGGGGCTGTTTAACCTTTAAAAAACGGGACAACATTATGCGTCATCTTAAATCGTCAAAAAAACGTTTTAAATAGGCGCAGTATTTTGGCCACTCAACAACCATGCATTACGCCTCCCTGTGCTGAAAAAAAACCCTACGCATGCTATATTAGCTTTTCTGCGTATTGCTACGCCTACCTCTATGATAACAATGTACAAAACTCCAAAAGGACTAATCTTTGTGTATCACGCATGCTATAAATCACCCTGGTTTCAAAGGTACAAGCTGGACTGTCAACATTAGATTGCCTTTTGTTTCTTCATTATTAATTTGAATAATGAAAGCATCAAGCGCTCTAAATTACGGCTCCGGTTCGATTAAAGAATTCACAAGTTTCTTGCGTCGTCGAGGAACTTAAGCTCTGCACTACAGCGCTATAAAAAATATACCAACCAATATTCAAAATGAAAAGATGAACTCAAAAATGGTGAAACATCACAATTAATATGCAAATTTAACAGCAGTGAAATGCGCAACATTAACACTAAGCAACAAAGTTGTTTCACCCACATCTGCAGTTGTACAAATGAAGATATAACCCAAGATACGAACAGTCGATGATATGGGATCTTGTGGCGTTATCTAGCAGCGAGATTGCTATCTGGTTTGTTCAAATACTAACACACCCATGTAGACCAATACAGCCAAATGAGTGATGCATCTAGAAAACGCTAGAATGAAGTCTAACCACAGCTTAACGCCGCGCACCTCTCAACTCACCGCTACAAACACACCAAAGTGGACAAGAAATAATAAACTTTACTATCATCACAACCGACTTGTTCACCGCGCAAAAGCTGAATCATATTTTACAACAAATATTGTACTTGCATCAGCAGAGAGTCGTTCAACTCGCCCGATATACTGACACAGATCATGTCTCTCTGCTGCGATCATCATTGGAGTATTAATGTACTAGCATAGTCTATCAACATCAACTCGATGTTGATAGACTATCATAGTCTATCAACATCGTGCACTCACAACTCATATAATAAACCTGTAGATTGACCGATTCACCAGAACTCGGCCTTTCTACAGCTAAATCATTCACCATTCCTATCATCAGGGAACTAATACCAACAAGAAAATCTTACAAGCAGCAGTCGTGTCAAGGCCATAGTAATCCCCACAAAGATTAAAAATACCCCTTCGACTTTACATGTACCTACTAGTCAGCCCTACGGCTAGAAACCCCCCAGCAACGATTGTCCCGAAGAGACCGGCCCCGACATACAAAGTCAGCATGAGCCGCCGAGTGGTTTGGTGGGGAGGAACGGTTACTCACCCAGAAAGTGAGGGACAGATGAGAGACATGTGGTCCACGCTACAGTAGGGCGCAGTATGTAGAGCAGTAGGACCGACCCTCTGAAGGATTGCGACTGAGGGAAAACCCTTTCTGATCCGTCTCCCATAGGCCGGGCGTCTGTAGGATCTACAATATAACCATAACGTCTCCCTTAGGCCGGGCGTCTTTAGGATCTACAACATAATCACAACGTCTCATACAGGCCGGGCGTCTTTAGGATGAATAACGTTACAATTGACACGTCATCAATAACTGACTCAGTGTGGAACGGTCATGAATAGGACGCCGAGAAAGTGTGAATAGGGACGAGTTGGCGCTCAGTCAATGAGCTCAACTGTGCAAGCCACATCTTGCTGATGCCACATGATCCCCACATCCACCTCAAGTAACGACTACATACCTTTTACAGGCTTTTAGCAAGGTCATTTGTATGTAGCCCTTGGAATGCATGGAGGGCTAGTATAAAGCAGGGATTGTCCTTTTGGCAACACATTATAATGAATAGTAGTGATAGTAGTGAGTATAATGAATAGTAGTGATAGTAGTGAGGAGGAGAACCTTTTCAACGAGTTCCTCAAAGGCGCACTGAACACCCTCCTTTGTCTTGGCGCTCGACTCAATGAACAGCATGTGGTGCTTGCGCGCAAACTTTAGCCCCTCCTCCCTCGACACTTCTCGCCGATCCTAAGCACACACATCTACAGGGTGTAGCAAACTTTAGTCCTCCTCCTTCACACACATCTACAGGGTGTAGCAAACTTGAGTCCTCCCTCCTTCACACCCATCTACAGGGTGTAGCAAACTTGAGCCCCTCCTTCCTCGACACTTCTCGCCGATCCTAAGCAAAGCCATCTACAGGGTGTAGCAAACTTTAGCCCCTCCTCTCTCGATACTTCTCGCCGATCCTAAGCACACCTATCTACAGGGTGTAGCAAACTTGAGTCCTCCCTCCTTCACACCCATCTACAGGGTGTAGCAAACTTGAGTCCCTCCTCTCGATACCCACGGTTGGACCACACGGGGTGGATGGATGAAAGAACAGTAAGAAGGACAGCCACCCCCCACGGTTGGACTGGGACCAAAGCGCCACCAAGCCGCCAGCAGGGCAGCTACCCCCCAAGGTTAGCCCACAAGGGGTGAAAGAGAAGCGAGAACAAATGAGAATATAATAGATGAACATCGCAAACCTTGTCGATCTTGTTGCCGACGAGCATTTTAACAATCTCGTGCTTGGTCGCGTAAGTCTCCAGTTCATTGAGCCAGTCGTCCAGCTTTGTGAACGACAGCTTGCTCGATACATCGTACACTGCACGTGAATAACAACCGCAAAACTATAAAAACATAACTATATAACAACATAGCAAATTCAAAATTGCAAATTCAAAAAGCACTGGTACATTCACATCAATACGCCTCTTGAATCAACTCGCCTTGGTAGCCAATGCACTAGCAGCAAGGTGAGTGCTACAAAGCATGCACGGTTTACCTTCTGCAGACCTCTCACTCATTTATGCCCTTGGCTGAGTCAACCAAGGCGTTCGCGAATACACCATTAGCACAAGAACATTTCAAATTTATTTTAAACTTCACACCAACCAAATTCTTGCTCTCTGAACACAATCCTCGGTTCCCTCAACAGAATCCTTTACGAATGCATGCACTGCATATGGATTCAATGCAATCCTCAATACCTTCATCACAAAACTAAAAGATAATGAATGAAAAGTTACTCAACTTTAAACAGCTAACCTTAAAAGTTAATGAACATGGTAAATGAACACGCTGTCAACAAATGAAGGTTACCCAGAATGCATCCCTGCGCCCCACGATAATAGCTCGGTGTCAGAGTCCTGAATCTCTCCTGCCCGGCCGTGTCCTAACAGAAACAAAGCCATTACCGGCCATTATTGGCCATTATCCGTGCATCACAATCTCTCCTGCCCGGCCGTGTCCTAACAGAAACAAAGCACAACAGGAAGCCTACATCTAAAAGCCAGGGATCGCGAAAAATGAAAAGCAATAACCAATGACGCCTCTACGGATGTCCCCATCACCCCTTGGGGTCAAGGAATAGTGAGAGAACATTTTCGACTAGTGCTTTCAATGGCTCAAAAAAAGTTGTGCATATATTTGCCCTTGACTGACATGTACTACAGGAAGATCTTAACAACTTTCTAAACTCATCGAAAAACTCAAAATTTCAACAAAATATTTACAAGCTGATCGGTAAAAAAATCGGTTTTCAAATAAATTTGTAAAAGATCACATCTAATAGGTAGAAGATCTGATTAGAAATCGATAGCATGACAAATTGGCAAAGTCTGATTAGTTACCCAGATGGCGAGCTTTGCGCGATTTCCATCGACTGTGACCGACTTCACTTTGAAATCCACCCCTGTCGCAGAAAGCAAAGCACACAAGGACATAAATTTGTCATAATTGATAAATCCACAAACTGACTTTTCAATGCACACAATTAGAACAAATGAAACATTGCAAGTGCCTCAAGGCTGGCAACTAACTCCATACTGCTAAATTGAGATAGGCCTATTACACAAGCCAACAAGAAAGAAACAGTAATCTTGAAGAATAAGTAAGAAACTGCCAAACTGCGAATGAATCAACAAATCAGCCAAAAATAAATAAATTGGTCATAATTGGTCCAAGACTGACCTATCGTAGCTGATTGATCCGGGTCGAATGTGTCATCTGTGAATCGGAGCAGGAGACTGCAAGCAGGGCATTTATTTATTTTTTATTTTGCTCGTACATTTGCTTATATGCTTTACAATTTCTAATTTTCTACAAATTGATGTATACTAACGAAATTCTGCAATGCGCTCTACCAGGCTGGAAAAGGCCACAGATTCCCCTTAGTACTTGGTCCGACAAACTAAAGGAACTGAAAAACCAGTATCGACACTTTGGACCGGAGTTCAGGACAGATCGTTGTGGAGGAGGGATGCGACGGCCCTGCCGGGCTATTCGACCTAGCAGTGGTAATAGCAATCAATTCCTATGCTGAATAAATATACAGAAGAATAGTGAAAGCAACCCTATTGGTTGGTTGGTAGGTCAGAAAACAAACATTCTGCCTCTTACCATTGGCTTAGGTACTTGGTTAACATATAAATTGAATGCGTTACGGATTGAATGATGTCCCGACTGTTATAACCATTCATCACAACCAGACATCATCTTTAAGGCTCTAATTTACACAAAAACTAAACATTTTCATTCAATTATTTGCATCAAAAAACGAGACACAATTTTTCCCACAAAACTTCTTTCGTTTAGCTTCTTCTATGGTATATAACCTATAATTAATGTACAAGTTAATGGAAAAAGATGATGATGCTGGTTTCTAGGATGAAACGTTCCAAAAGGAAACATAAGGTAAGTTACACATAACAAGACTTTACCAACTAGGCTTAAGCAACAAATAGCATTTTGCTGCCGATGGTCGCTGACCTAGACTTGCCGACCCCGCTTTCTCCAATGATGAGGATCTTTAGTGTCGTCAGCACGTCGCCATCCTCCATTCTGCCGTGACGTCACTGGTCACGTGACTGATGACGTCACAAGTCACTGAGCTCTAGCTTCACGATTCAGGGACTTGGCTAAGACTACAGCCGGTTACTTGCGGCGGTTGTTATTTAACCAATTGGGCTGACCTCTCCAACGACTGATTGGGTTCACTTGGCGCGATCCTGCAAGTCTTAGATACAATTAAGCAGAACTTTACAAAACAGGACATCTTAAAATTTACGTACTGTAAGCAAAGCTTCACTGAATACGTCAGTGATAATTTGCATGATTACAGTCTCGTATACTGCAACCATTTGCAATACAAAATCGTGGCCAACAACAAAAACAAGAAAAAAAAATTTTGTTGGTACATTTGATAGTATTTTACGCAGTGCATTTGATAGTAGATTGTTTTTTTGATAGGGTTGATAGGGTTGAAATATCGCCAAAAACAGTTATAAAGCCATATTATACTATTTCCGTAGAAGAAGAAGAAGAAAGTAGTAGTTCAATGTACAATGGAATAATTGTCGCCTCTCCACAGTTTTACGCCCCAATGCAATTTGATTGCATGTGGAATTACAATAGTACAATTGCGCAACTCGTCAAAATCACAAATATTATAATATAATAGGAGAAACCACATGTGTTTTGGGGATTAGTTCAATTAGAAGACCTGCAGACCGCCAGTGGCAAATATTTAAACTTTTCCCAAAAATTAAAAAATATTGCAATGTTGTTGCAATTTTTGTGAATAATAAGTCTTCACAAGAGAGGATACAACTAACATCCCAAGGGGAGAGCAAGTATGGAAGGGTAAGGATGAAGAAGCACTTTGTGACATTAAAATCGACCATACAATAGTAGAAGATATGTTGAATAAATTGAGAGCAGACAAATCCACAGGTGCCGACGGGCTAAGTCCCAGGTTATTAAAGGAAATAAAGAGCGAAATTATTCAACCTGTCCTGTACATCTGAAAGAAGTCGATAAGCGAAGGAAGCATTCCACAGGACTGGAAATTAGCGAACGTGTGTCCTATATTCAAGAAGGGTTCCCGAAGCGAGGCGGGGAATTACCGCCCAGTGAGCTTAACGAGTCAACTATGTAAGTTGTTGGAAACAGTGATAAGAGATGCTATTGTGACTCATCTAGAGCGCAACCGCTTGATATCTGACACCCAACACGGCTTCAGGCGGGGACGCTCATGCTTGAGCAATGTGATCACCTTCTTGGATAAGGCAACTAGGCTGATTGATGATGGTCAGGCGTGCGATGCGATCTACCTGGATTTCGCCAAGGCATTCGATAAGGTTTCGACGGAGCGACTACTGAGGAAGATTGAGAATCATGGCATCCGAGGTAAACTCTTGGAGTGGATAAGGGAGTGGCTCAAAGATAGAAAGCAAAGAGTCTGTATACAAGGGACTTGTTCAAGTTGGAAGGAGGTGACCAGTGGTGTCCCTCAAGGATCGGTCCTTGGACCGGTTCTCTTCCTGATATACATTAACGATCTGGACTCTGGGATTATTAGCTGGTTGCTGAAGTTCGCCGATGACACGAAATTACTATCAAGAGTTGTTAATGAAGAAGAAAGACTCCAGCTACAAGCTGATTTGGACCGATTAGTAGAGTGGTCTAAGGTGTGGCAGATGAGATTTAATGTAGGGAAGTGTAAAGTGCTTCACCTGGGAAGGGGCAACGTAAATTCTAAATATTATATGGACAGGCAGGAACTGGAGGAAGTGGAGGAAGAGAGGGACTTGGGGGTCATGATAACGGGTGATCTGAAAGCTTCTCGGCAGTGTAGGGTTGCGTACAACAAAGCGATGAAGATGCTTGGCATGATGAGCAGGACGATAAGATTCAAGAATAAGGCAGTACTTTTGAGTCTCTACAAAACATTGGTTCGACCTAGTCTGGAGTATTGCTCGCCGGCATGGTCCCCCCACTATATTAAGGACAAGGTACTACTGGAGAGAGCTCAGCACAGATTTACGAGAATGATCCCAGGACTCGCTAAAAAAGACTATCCGACTAGGCTGAAACTATTGGGAATCTGGTCGCTGGAGGAACGAAGGAATAGGGCAGATTTAATTGAGGTTTTTAAGATTTTGCGAGGTCAATCGGCCATACCAGCAAGCATTTTTGAGATGAATGCTGATACAAGGACAAGAGGACATTCACGGAAGCTTGTGAAGCATAGATGCAAAACTGATTTAAGAAAGTACTTCTTTTCCGAGAGGGTGATCGATGGGTGGAACAATTTGGATCAGCAATGTGTGGACGCGCAGTCGGTGAATGCATTCAAGTCGAATCTCAGCAGATTGCGGAAGACTCGGATGGAGCGGTTCTACGACCCTTTCTGAGGGTCCTCGTTCCTACGGGCTGCATGGGCTGGGCCAGTGGCGTGGGGAAGGAATGGCGGGGGGGGCCTGGGTGGATGGGTCTCCTCGGCCTTTCGGATCTCCTCCATCGTCTTGGCCTGGTGCAGCCGCACCAGGTAGATTACCAGGTTATTTTACCAGGTTTAGATTACCAAAATTATCATAAATTAAAAAGATAAATCATAAATGTAACTTAAATTAAATACAGCTATTATGACGCTAAATTAAATAGTTGAAATTTCCGCCGTTTAAAATAATATTGGAACTTTTTCTATAGAGCTTCCAAATAGAGTTATTCAGGCAGATTAATGCCTTCAAAGGCAGGCTAGATGACTATATGAAACATGTCAGGGGATTGAAATAAGCAATTCTGCTTTTTTCCCCTGTTGAACCGCCAGTGGGGGTGAGGGGACTGGCGGACAAGGTATACAAGGTATATTTTTGTCATTTTTAGTGCTTTATTTAAACAACTTATTTAGCTTTGCGTTGTGTATGGTGTAGATGCTCTGTATCATAAAAATTATAAGGGAAAGTAAGCTAATAAAAAATACATTTTATTTCTTGGTCGGCATTGATGTCAAGATTATGTTATTAAACAGCTTTATATATTTTATTAGATGTCTGTATAAAAAGTAAACAAACCTGCGACCTATGCGACTGTTTACTTACGTACAAACTATCATCTGCAGAATTTCCCCAATCATTCTTGTAACTCATATTAGTTGTAACAAGATATAATTAGTTGCTGACTATACTTGGCTTACATTGGATAGCATGTCGCAGGATTGATCTATATTTCGAGCACGTGACATTAATTGATAGGCCTTTCATTGAAGTTGCCCGTCCTACTCTTTTGTCGAAGTTAGGCTCAAACTTCTTCGGTTTCACAGTTGATCGGTGCCTGGCACCTTGCTGAACGTCGACGGTTCAACGCACAGAGGAAAAGTAAAGTTTCAGATGACGTAGTTTCGTCGCGACGCGCGCTTTGGCTATCAATGATCGATAATGAGACAGAAATAAAACTTTGAGTTGCGCGGTCATAAAAACTGAATTTAATTAATGACTTAGGGCCAAATTTATAGACGTTACTTGAGTAGCGACTGTTACTCAAGTAACAGATTTCGCAATGTTTGGTAGTTATAGACGTCACTTGAGTATCAACCGTTACTTGAGTAACGACCGTCACTTAGCAAAAGCCAAGTAAGCGAAAGAGCTACTTTCGCGCTTACTTGGCTGATTTCTATCATTGAAACAACAGTCAAAAGGGGTGTACTATAGATTATCCCCCGTTGACGATTTCCTTCAAATTTTCACCAAATGTAAGGGACTACTAGTGGATTATAATGCACCTAATTTTTTCCGCCGGAAATGAGGGGAAGTATTTTTTAAAAAAGAAAAATGATTTTTTTCCAAAAATTAAAAAGCGCTCTAGCACAAAAACCACGAGGAATTTTAAAAATCGGATTGCAGATTCGGATTCCCCGTACTCGATTTAGTCTAAAAGGAAGATTTTCACTCATACAAAATTAATAATTATTAGGTAAATGCGATTTAAGGGAAAAATAAATTATTGGTTTTTTTTCTATTAATTGTTTGCATTGCGCTAATTTGACTTCATTTACGGTTCGTTAGGGTCATCTACGGGTTAGTTACCATAAATTACGTTTAGATACTGTTAGCCACGGTTAGTTGAGCGTGATTAGGGTGAGGGCTATGGTTTTTAGGTAATTTAATATGCTTATTTTATATGTTTTTAAAATATTGAACGTTATTACAACTGAAATTAAAAAAAATATATACAGTGTGACTAGAGAGCTTCATTGACAGCTGCATTGAGGCTAATAAACTTTAGGGTTAGAGTTGTGATCGGGGTAGTGGCTAAGTTTTCGTTTTTGGCAAAGATTAACGTTAGGGTTAGAGGTTAGTTTAGGGTTAGTGCTAGGGTTAGGGGCAAATGGCGCGCGTTCCTCCAGATGATCCGCACGCGTTAGGGATCCGGGTGTGATTAGGGGATCTATATCACGCGCTATTTCTAACCAAACATCTCGATCCCATAGGCCGAAGGCCTAGGGGATCGACTGCGCGTCCCGGCGAATGCCCGAGCGCCGCGAAGCGGCATATACGCTCGTTCATTGTCACGTCCGATCGATTTCGGCCAGATGGACCTCCAATTCGGTCATGCTTACGTCTATGAGAACTTTATAGTTTTAGATTTGGTCACACCCCTTTTTGGCCGGAAGTCGGCCATTTTAAAAATAAATCAAAAGTAAACAAAAATACTGCAAAGTTTGGATTATGGTGAATTAGGTTCAGTAAGGGTAGGTTTATGATTAGTTTATGCTTAGTTAAGGGCTAGTGAGGGAAGGATGAGGGTTGGGTTTTTAGGGTTAGTTTGTGTAAGGTTCACGAGATACTGAATTTTACGAGATTTTTTTGAGTTACGAGATTTTGAATTTTTTGTTGAAAAAAACCGCAAAAATTATTTTTTGCTTAAATGGCGTTTTACGTAATATGTATCGCATTTTTTTGAGTAAAACTGCTTGGTTTAGACGAAAACCAGTACGGGAAATCCGAATCTGCAATCGGATTTTTAAAATTCGTAGTAGTTTTTGTGCTCTAGCGTTTTAAAATTTTCAGAAAAAAATCATTTTTTTCAAAAAAAAAATACTTCCTCTCATTTCCGGCGGAAAAAATTAGGTGGATTATAATCCACTAGTAGCCCCTTACATTTGGTGAAAGTTTGAAGGAAATCGTCAACGGGGGATAATCTATAGTTTTTCCGTCAAAAGTATCACATTCTTCACACATAATAGGTCTATAAACCCTAGGGGGCCTAGGATTCACTTACAATTATTGCATTATGCTACAATGGTGCAATTGATGCAAAATTTTCCCACGCATCTACCGTTAGCAAATTTATCGAATACATGTAGGCCTATGCCAGATTAATAGGGGAACTTTCAAGTTACGCCTAAATTAGGCATTAGGCCTAAAAATAATATTTACATGTATGACACAGAATCAAACGCTACCCCCTTGTGTGAATTGACCCTTTTAAAAATAATTGCTATTTTTAATAATTATATTGTTTCCACCAGAGTGATTCCATTAATTGTTAACTAATTCATTTGTTGCATGCATGTAACCTATTGAAAGATTCGTATATTGACCATTGATACTTTCAATTTTCATATAGGCCTCCTTTTTGGCACTGAAAAGTTTAGGGATTTTAATTGTTGCAAGTTGATTTTTCTAATTTATATGTTACTAACAATTTTGATTTCAATGTAAAA
>Ga0302319_10018262_pt1 | contig 12801 bp, 12 predicted proteins | sample Bog_T0_2_FD_203319 | JGI IMG/M metagenome (GOLD analysis project Ga0302319, IMG submission 203319) | Peat permafrost microbial communities from Stordalen Mire near Abisko, Sweden - Bog_T0_2 | ecosystem: Environmental > Terrestrial > Soil > Wetlands > Peat | place: Sweden: Abisko, Stordalen Mire...
CTCCATTCTCGTCTAGCGCTCGCTGCGATTCACGTTAATAGAACGAATACGGCCGCCATCGAAATCCACCGAACAGGAAAAATCGAAGCGGTCTCGGTCGCCATCGCCGCGTCGGGCCACTAAGTCACCAAGAATCGAGTCATTGTTGCCGGGACGATCATCAATGTCCACCCTTCGGATTTCAAAGGTGGCGTAGCCACGGCTGCGCAGCCGATCTTGGACAGCATCGCCACAGGCTCGAATGGCTCTATCTCTTGTGTAGCGGTTTGGGCCTTGACCCTGGCCTCCACGTAAGTCACCGCCGTAATAGCCATCGTCTGAGGGCCGCACGTTCACCGGACCTACGCGCCGGGCTTGAAAATCGACCGGACATGCGAAGCCGAAGGTTTCCGGATTGGGGCCGCGCCGTGCGGCCACTTTGCCGTAGATCCAATCGCCCCTGCCGGAACCGCCATCCATCTTTGCTTCTAGGATTCGGGGGTCTCGATATCCGTTGCTGCGCAGCTGGTCTTGTGCGGCATCGGCACATCTGTGAATCGCGTCATCGGGCCCGAAGCGCATATCCCGATCACGGTCATCGCCAGGCAAGGGTGGCCGCGGGTAAACCGGTTGCGGCGGCGGATAGTTTTGTCCGTAACCAGGCCCGTTACCGCCATTCCATTCAAGATCAAACGTGTAACCTTCGCGCCCAGACTTTGGATCTTCAATGCGAACGACGGCTACTCCGCTGTTTAGCGGATCTCCAATCAGCGTCTGGCGCCCCCGGCCATCGATTCCGCGAAAACGAAAGTTGGCTGGATTCGGCGGCATGGGCATGTTGCACTCAAATCTGCGCCACGTTGCGGGCGACCCACTCAGCGTGTGCAGACGGCCCGTGGTGCCTCTGATTTCAACGTCGGCCACCACATCGACCTCCACTTCAATCGTGCATTTTGGATCGCCTGGCCTGCCGGTAATCTGGGCTTGACGCGTTTCTTCCTGCGCGTAGCTCTGGCAAACGCTCAGTGCCGCAAGGGCGCTGAGCCAAAAGATACCTCTCATACCAACTCTCCTTTGAAAGATTAAAATCAAACAACCCCACAATGATTTTATCTGTCAGAAAACTCGCGGGCTAGCGTATAGGCCAGATCGCTCTGCAAGCCGAAATCGGCGGGGTAGAAGCGCTGGTCTGGCATGAGGTCTGCATTCGTGGTGCGAAACAGCGCGATCTCCTCCGGCGTCACCAATGTGTCCCAATCGAAATCAGAAACACCACTCAAATAAGGCGAATAAATGACGCGTTTGCCGTTTCGCAGCGCCCAAGCGCCGGCCCAAGCGCCTAACATCGCAACTGTCGCGTCTTTAGGAGAACTTGCGGCAATCTCAAGCAGAGCGCTGGCCTTGACGACGGCGAAGTGCTCGGGCACCGCGCTGACGGAATGCTGTTTCATCATTTGCGTGAAATAGCCTGGATCAAGGGCGGGCCTGCCTCGGTCGGGGCAATCGCATGCGTTACCGAAACCGAGCACGCAACCTGCCGACATGGTTACGCCCGCACTATTGCGAACACGGCCGCCCACCATCACTGCATCCGGGAAGCGTTCGAACAAACCGATTGCTTCTGAAAACCAATCGTCGCGGTCGATTCTGAGTTGGTCAGAAATAAGGCACAGTAAGTCGCCCTTCCCCGCAACAGATTTGACAAACTCGGCTAGCGTAGTTCTTGCGCTCTCCTCGGTAAGGGCAATGGTGGAACCAGCCACCGATTCGGAAGAACGCCTGCGCAACCACCAATCGCAAGTATTTTTTAAGATGGGGCTGTCTTCTATTTCGTATTTAGACGCCAGACCCGTGGCGTCCAGATAGCGTTGCAAAACAGCCTTCTGCGATGAGTGAATGTAAGGCTTGCTGCCTGCGTCGTCGGCCGTGGAATCGGGATGCATGCGCCAGCTATAGACCACTTCCGGAATATGAATGGCCGGCATGCCGGCCACATAGAAGCGCGTGAAAAGATCCCAATCGGGACTGCCTTCGGTGCTTTTGTCGGCATAGGCACCGTGTGTCAGCGCCAGTTGGCGGTCAATCACTCCCAAGTGCGCGATGTAAGCGGAATTCAGCAGTAGCACTGGATCAAAGTCGGGCTTCAAATAAGGTTGAACGGCTTGGTCGCCAATGAGTTTATCTTCGTCTGTATAAAGGATGGGCGGATAACCTTTGTGTTGAATCCACCAAGTAACAATTTGCAGGCAGTCGGGGTAGAGCCAGTCGTCGGAATCTACCGGCAAACTATAGCGGCCAGTGGCGGCTTCCAGGCACAGTCGCATGCCGCCAATAATGCCGGCGTTTGTCTCTGAGCGGATCACCTTGATCCACGGATATTGCTTGAGAGTCGCGAGATAAACAAGCAGTTCTGAGTTCTGGCAGCCATTGTCGAGAACAACCCATTCCGCAGCGCCCGCGCTGTTTTGCTGAATCACAGATTCGGCCAACAGTCGAAAATACGCAAGTGGCGTGCCGTCCCAAACCGGCGTCATCACCGTGAGCAACCCCGGTTCGAGACCACAAGCATAGCGCGCCTGCCGGGATTGGATTTTGCGCTCAAGCCAGGCCCGGTATTTGCGCGCATCCCACAACAAATATTTGGCGCGCATGCGCCGCCGCAAGGCCGCTTGGGTCTTAAGCGGAACAAGTTTTTGCAGGAATGCGCCGTCTTTTTTGAATAAGTGATACTCCAATTTGAGGGCGATGGTGCGCGGGTTCAACAATCTCTACTAGGTTACGCTGAGGAGGAACCTCACCACTCCACGAATGACCGTTGCCGTTACGATTGTCACTTTTAATAGCGCCCGTTTTATTGCGCAATGTCTGAAATTCGTGATGGAACAGGATTATCCAGGGCTGGAAATTGTGGTAGTGGACAATGCTTCGAGCGATGGCACCGCAGCCATTTTAAAGCAATTTGAAAGCAAGATAAAAGTGGTCTACAACCAGCAGAACTTGGGCTTCGCTGGCGGCCAGAACCAGGCAATGAGTTTGTCCAATGCGGATTGGTGGCTGGTGCTGAATCCCGATGTTCGCTTAACCCCGAACTTCGTAAGCACATTAATAGCAGCCGGTGAGGCTGATCCGGAAATAGGCAGCGTCTGCGGAAAATTGCTCGTCATGGCTCCCGATCTGACGATTCCGAAAGAACCCATTTTCGATTCGACCGGCATCGTTTTCACCCCCAATCTGCGCCATTTCGACCGCGGCAGCCAACTGCCCGATCAAGGCCAATTTGAGAAGGCCGAGTACGTCTTCGGCGCAACCGGCGCGGCCTGTTTGTACCGCCGCAAGATGATGGACGATATCGCGCTCAATGGCGAATATTTCGATGACGATTTTTTCGCCTACCGCGAAGACGCCGATCTCGCTTGGCGGGCGCAACTATATGGATGGAAGTGTCTCTATACGCCCAAAGCCGTCGCCTATCACGTGCGGCATGTTTTGCCGGATAAGCGTTCCGATTTGCCCGCGCTGATCAACATGCATTCGGTCAAGAACCGCTGGCTCATGAGGATCAAAAACATCACCGCCGATCTTTATTTGCGCCATTTCGTAGCCATCACAGTGCGCGACTGCCTGGTGGTAGGCGGCTGTTTAATACGCGAGTTCTCTTCCCTGCGCGGATTTGTGATCGTAGCGCGCCTGTGGCGAAAAACTTGGGCTAAGCGGCGTGTCATCATGCAGAAGCGGCGCGTTTCCAACGAATATATGGCCGCATGGTTTACCGGCGACAATGGGCGGCAAACACTGAACACTTGATGCGCATCGCACTTCTGGGCACACGCGGCATACCGGCCAATTACGGTGGTTTTGAAACCTTCGCCGAAGAACTGTCCGTTCGCTTAGTGGAACGCGGCCATGATGTGACCGTTTACTGCCGCGAGCAATGTGCCCAACCTGTTTATCGCGGCGTGAAGCTGCGCTACCTACCGGCCATCAAACACAAGTATTTCGAGACAATCGCGCACACCGGCGTTTCTACCTTGGACGTTTTGTTTCACCGCTATGATGTCTTGCTTTATTGCAATGCTGCCAACGCTATTTTTACGTTGTGGCCGCGCTTGCTCGGCATGCCAACCGCGCTGAATGTAGATGGCGTGGAACGCCGTCGCAAGAAGTGGAACATCCTCGCCAAATCCTGGTACCTGATGTCGGAATGGCTGGCGACCTGGTGCTGTTCTTCAGTAATTACCGATGCTGAAAAGATTCGCGAGTATTATCTCGAACGCTACGGCAAAGACTCAACCTTCATCGCCTATGGCGCCGAGACTTGTAAGGTCACGGCGGATGACCAAGTGCGCGCGCTGGGCCTGGAACCGGGCCGCTATGTCCTCTATGTGAGCCGCATGGAACCGGAGAACAACGCTCTGCTGGTTCGCCAAGCTTTCGAACAAGTTCAAACCGATTTCAAATTGGCAATTATCGGCGACGCTCCCTATGCGGCCGACTACATCCGACAAGTGAAAGACACTACCGACAAGCGCATTGTCATTCCCGGCGCTGTGTATGGCCAGGGTTACAACCAATTGCAATCTCACTGCGCCGTGTATGTGCAAGCCACCGAAGTGGGCGGCACGCATCCAGCCTTGATTGAAGCCATGGGCCGTGGCGCGCTGGTTCTTTACCTGCATACGCCGGAGAGCGCCGAAGTAGCAGGCGATGCCGCCGTTTCGTTCGAAGCGGACAACTTAGTGGAGAAGCTGCAATGGGCCGTACGCGCCACCGAGAGCGAACGCGCCTCGTGGGGCAGGCGCGCCTGCGAACGGATTGAGAAACTATACAGTTGGAACGCAGTTACCGATCAATACGAAAAATTGCTCGCCAGCTTAGGATCAAAGTAGGATGATGCCGTATCGTTCATGGGTAGAAGTGTCGCGCGCGCAAATTGGCGCAAACTTCGAAGCCATTCGTCAAACAGTGGGCGCGGATGTGGAAGTGATGCCGGTGGTGAAAGCGGATGCCTACCGCCATGGCGCAGTGGAGGTTTCGCGTGTCTTAGAAGAACGCGGCGCGCGCTGGCTTGCCGTGAGCAACACCGATGAAGGCGTAGCGTTGCGTGATGCCGGCATTCGGACCCGCATTCTGGTGATGGCCGATTTTCTGCCATTCACGCGCGAAGCTCTGCTCTCTTACAACCTCACGCCGGTGATTCACTCGCTGGCAGATTTGGCGGAACTGGACCGGCTTGCCGTCCAGCGGAATCAACGCGTGCCGTTTCATCTAAAGGTTGATACGGGCATGGGCCGCTTAGGCACAACGGCGAGCGCAACCGAAATAGCGCAGGCCATTGTAGCCGCGCCTAACGTGGAGTTAGAAGGGCTCATGACGCACTTCGCTTCCGCGGGCAACTATCAGACCAGCCAGACTGACGATCAAGTTGAACTGTTTGAGAAAACTGCCGCTAGCTTGGCACAAGCCGGCATTCACCCCTCTCTGCTGCATTTATCGAGCACCATTCCCATTGCGTATCAGCGGCAGCGCTCTTGGCGTGGCATGGTGCGGCCGGGGCACGCTATCTATGGTTATGTTTCACCCGCACGCGGCCACGCGCCGGCCCAAAGCTTAGAGGTGAAGCCGGCGCTTACCTGGAAGGCGACAATCCTGTCCGTGAAGGATCTTCCGGCTGGCGCTTTGATTGGCTATGGAGGAATGTTTCGAGCTCCGCAACCGGTTCGTCTAGCCATTCTCGCAGCGGGTTATGCCGATGGTATCCCGCATCGCCTCTCCAATCGCGGCGCTGTTATCGTGAATGGCAAGTTAGCGCCCATGGTTGGCGCGGTCTCGATGGATTTGACAACCATTGATGTAACCGCCAGCCCAGAGGTGAAAGTAGGGGACGCCGTAACGCTCCTCGGAACCGAAGGAGACGTTTCGATTGATGCGCAGGAAATCGCCAAGTTAGCCGGCACTATCTCTTACAGCGTGCTTTGCGGCATTCATGCACGCGTAAAGCGGATCTATGTCTAGCCCTACTTGGTAAAGGGCTCGTCGTCTTCCAGATACTCTTCCGGAACGTCATCCTCGCGAACTTGACGCGTCCTTACCTCCGCCACATCGGCAGGCGGCGCATTCTCGATTCCCGAAAGAATGCCGGCCTCAAAATACTGTCCTTCTTCGACAAGCTCGGCGACGCTTTCCGAATCGCCCTCTTCGTTGTCAGACAGTCCTTGCGTATCGCCTGACTGGCCAGCGGAATTAGGTCCTAAATCGCGGACTTCCGCTTCAGCCGATGGGTCTGAATAAGTTTTAGTCTTCACACCTCAATTCTCGCGCTTTTTCGCAGGCGAAGCTCACTGGCAGAACTGCCGGGTCGAACCTGTAAACTCTAGATAGGCCATGAAATTTCCCTTAAGGGGTCGGGAGAGTGTGATGGCCACCTTCCTGGATCACAACGCGCGGCTGGTGCGTTGGCTTCTTCTGAGCGTCGCCCTATTGTGCCTGCACGCAGCCAGCATTATACGCTTTGGTCTCCAGGGACATGGGCTTTTATACTCCGAGCTTTTTCTGCTGGTGGACGGCATCGCGTGTGCTGCGGCATGCTATGGCGCCATGCAGCGCTCCGGTCCACTGGCGCGCAAGTTGTGGCGTCTGGTGTTCGCGTCGCTGGTCATTTGGGTGGTGGCGCAGTTTTTTGAAACCATTCAGCCCGCCACGCCCTTAGGCGATCTCCTGTTCCAATTCTTTACGCTGCCGCTGGGCATTATGCTGTTTCTGGATCCTGAACACGAGCATGCGCGCTTTGATCCGCTCCATCTGGCCGACATGTTGCAGACCGCCCTGCTTTGGTCAACACTTTACGTTTCTTGCACGCCAGCAGGAATGGCGCCCGCACTCTACGGACCCATTTGGATTAGAAATGGATTTGTAGACGGCTTGCTCCTTCTGCTATTTCTGCTGCGGGCCATTTTTACCAATTCAGCGGCTGCGCGAAAGTTGTTCATTCGCCTATCTGGCTATTGCCTGCTCCTTGGCATCGCGGAAGTGTGGGGCAGTTTGCCACCCATTCCTCCGCCAGGTTACTGGTTTGATTTAGTCTGGGCTGTTGTTGTGTTGACACCGGGTTTGGTGGCCGCGAGTTGGAATGGTCGGACGGAAAACGCAATCGGCAGTACCGCGAAGACCACTCATATTTCCTTCGATCAGCTTTTTCCCCTGCTCTACCCGGCGTTGATCATGGCGCTGCTCGGCAAACTGGCGCACTACTATCCAACCGTGGCCGCAGCCATCGGCATAGGTTCGTTCGGGTGCTTCAGTTGGCGTCTGTTGGTCACGCAAAGTCGCTTACGCCGCGGCGAGATCCACCTGCGGAAAGCCAAACGGGAGGCAGAACTGGCCAACAGCGCGAAGAGCGACTTCCTGGCCAATATGAGCCATGAAATTCGCACGCCCATGAACGGCGTTTTGGGCACCACCGAATTGTTATTAGGAACCGAACTGAGCAGTGAACAACGCGAGTATGTTGAGATATGCCGGGCTTCCGCGGCAACGCTGTTGACAGCGATTAACGATCTGCTGGATTTTTCCAAAATCGAAGCGGGCCGTTTGGAATTGGATTCAATCGAATTCACACTCCGTGAACTATTGGCGCAAACGGTTAAGCCGCTGCGCTTGCAGGCGGAGCGCAAGGGTTTGCATTTCAATTTGGAGATTGATCAAGATGTGCCCGAACGAATTGTTGCGGACCCGTTTCGGCTAGGGCAGGTATTGGTTAATTTGCTTGGCAACGCGATTAAATTTACAGAAGTGGGCAACATCAGCCTAGCGGTCAGATCAGAGCCGATGAGCGACCAGGGTGTCTGCAACTTGGAGTTTGTGGTTCGCGATACCGGGATTGGTATTGCCCAACAGAAGCAGCAAGTCATTTTTGAGGCGTTTGCGCAAGCGGATAGTTCCACAACAAGGCGCTTTGGCGGAACTGGTCTGGGACTGAGTATCTCCTCGCGCATCGTCGAAATGATGGGGAGTTCGATCCAGGTCGAAAGTGAGATCGGACAGGGCAGCTGTTTTCGTTTTAAAATCCAGGTGGCGGTGGGAAAGCTTGCCGCGGAAAAGGTTGCGGCCGCTGAGAAGTCCGTGGCGGCACACTTCTAGACTTTCTTTGCGTCGACCGCCTTCTTGCCTTTCCCATTCATCCCGGTATCCGCGTGCAGAATTTGTTTCGCTAATTCCGCCGCGTCCAAATCGGTTCGGTTCAACAAAATAATGATCGTCAGTCCGTTATCGGAAAATCTTTCAATCACCGTCCGAAAGCCGCTCGTGCTGCCCGTATGCCAGTTGCAGGGGCGTCCTTCAATCGGGCTCAAAAACCAACCGAAACCATACGACACCGCTTTGCCGGGCGCCAAATTATCTCCGTCCCCGTTCGCGGCGGGCCAATGGGGAGCGCTACCATCATTCAATTTCACCGGTTCTAATGCCGGCGCCATTTCCGTTTTTGACAGCAGCTTGCCGCTCGCCAGCGCATCGTCCCAACGCGCCAAATCCGTCAGGTTGGAATAAATACCGCCATCGCCGAGCGTTGCCGATGTTGCGCTTTGATCGGTGTTCTCAAAGCGTCCGTCCTTTTTACTGAAGCCATAAGCGCGCTGGCGAACCACGTTCACACCTTTCATAAAAGCAACAGTCCGCGACATTTTGAGTGGTGCGAAGATACGGCGATGTAAGAAGTCGGGATAAGGCATACCGGATACTTTGGCCACAATCAAGCCCAGCACAACGTAACCCGAGTTGCTGTACGCCCAACTGCTGCCCGGTTCAAAAATCCCGTGCTTCTGTTGCGCGAGCAGTTCCAGCACCTCATCATCATGGATTTGTTTCTCAACTGACCAGATCGGCCCTTCCGCCTTCTCGCGCTCTTGCATCAGCGTTTCGTAGTCGGCCAAACCGGATGTGTGCGTCAGCAAATCGCGCACCGTAATGGCGCGGCCATAGGCGGGAAAGCCGGGAAACAATTCCGTCAAAGTCTGGTCATAGCGCAGCTTACCGTCATGCACCAGCAACATAATCGCCATGGCCGTAAATTGTTTGCTAAAGGATGCGAGTCGAAAATTTGTGCGCGCGTCGATTTTTATGTGCGCGTTTAGATCGGTCACGCCATAAGCGCGCGTCATCACCGTGCGAGCATTTTTACGGATGAGAACGGCCGCGCCCGGCGATTGCGCGTCTATTTTTGGGGCGAAAACTGCGTCAATCGGAGCGGTCGGTTGCGCCGCCGGAAGTAAACACGGGCTAGCCGCTAACACACTAAATAGGATCAAGCGGCGCCGGTGGGCAGCCGGAATGGATGGCAAGGACATGAAAAAGGCCGTTTGGGTGCTGAAAGATGGCACTTTCAGCCCTCTGAAGCATAATACCTTGCAAGTCGGGGGTATTGACAGGGGCAATTTCCGTGTAAACTAGTTGCAGGTACTACATTTGAATCAAATCTTTTCTCACCCCCGGGCGCGGGCTATCAGCGCCAACCGTTAGTCTCCCCGGCATGTATCCACCAAGAAGCCTTCCTCCCCGCCGGCCTAAGATCCGAGAGAATGTAAACGAAGCAATTCGCGCCCGTGAAGTACGCGCTGTATTTCCGGACGGAACAGTTGAAGTGATGCCAACACTGCAAGCTGTCCGCAAGGCGCAAGAATTAGGGCTCGACCTGATTCTAATTGCTCCCACTGCTGAACCGCCTGTCGCCAAAGCGATGGATTACGGGCAGTGGCGTTACGAACAAAAAAAGAAGCAGCACGACGCCAAAAAGAAGCAGCATGTCATCCAGGTGAAGGAATTAAAATTCCGTCCCAACACGGATGATCATGACTACGATTTCAAAAAGAATCACGCCATCCGCTTTTTGAAAGATGGCAATCGCGTGAAAGCCGTGGTGCAGTTCCGCGGACGCGAAATCGCACACACCGATTTAGGCCGCAAGCTTCTATTGCGTTTTGTGGAGGATCTCGCCGGCGTTGGCGCCGTCGAAGGTCAGCCCCGCATGGAGGGCAAAGCCACGCACGTGATTATCAGTCCGGTGAAGGCCGCTACAGGCGGTGGTACGCCGGCGAAAGAAAAGTCGGATCGGCCGGAAAAACCCAAAGAAGCTCATGCCCCGGGTGGCGCTCCACCACCGCCTGCGGCGCAACATTCCTAGCTGTTAATTAAGACTATCGATCAAAAGCCGTCACTCCCTGGCGGCTTTTGTTTTTCGCCCGCGAAAGCAGATTAGAATAGAGAACTGACATGTATCAGGCTGTTTTGCTCGACGGGCTAGGAAAAGCCGGTATTCTGCAAGCGACGCTTAAAAACCGTATCCGCGATCTCCAACTTGATCCTGACACCACAATCGAATTCCTGGGCCCTAACGATTTACATCAGCTCAGTTCCAGCTCAATCAAAGTTGGCGTTCTCTTCAGTGACGGTCCGGTTGGCAAGAAATTCGAAACTCAAGTGAAGCAGTTGCTCGATAGTCCGGCAGTCGTTGTGCCGGCGGTAACGTCGCTGGAAAATTTTGGCGACAAGGTACCGGATTGCCTTAGGGCAACGAACGGTCTGCTACTCGATCCCGCCGATACACACTTGGAAACACTGGCCGCGCTCGTCCTTGAACTGCTCGGTCTTCTTCGCAAGCGCCGCCGTTTGTTCATTAGCTATAAACGCAGTGAGTCTTCCGATGTCGCGCAGCAGCTTTATCACGCCTTAGACGAACGTTCGTTCGACGTTTTTCTAGACACCTTGAGCGTGCGTGCGGCCGATGCATTCCAGGAACAACTCTGGCACCGCATGACAGATTCCGACGTGGTCATTCTGCTCTATACGAAATCAATTCATGACAGCAGTTGGGTAGAGAAAGAAATCGACCGCGCCAGCGACATGAAAGTCACGGTGCTCCAGATCATCTGGCCCGGCGTTGACCGCGATCCCAAGACCCAACTATTCGAGCCGTTATACCTGGAGGACAAGCACTTCGAACCCGCCCGTCCCCAGACTTTGCAGGACTCGAAGCTCAGCGAAATTTGCACGCTGGTGGAAGGACTCCGCGCTCGCTCTCTGGCAAATCGGGAAGCGGAACTGATAGGCACGCTGCGCGATCGTGCGGCGTTTCACAAGCTGCCTACTGCTATCCAGCGCACACGTTCTGTTGATGTCTATTGCGCCAAAAACCAATTCACCCGCGTCATTCCTGTCATTGGTGTGCCTGATTCAGAATCTTTCCATGCGGGCGCACTGGCCCCGCCGGAAGGTGTCCAACCCGTGGATGTCGTGGTTCTCTATGATTCCGCGAATATCGCGCCAGCTTGGTGCAAACATCTCGACTGGCTGGACAAATACCTTCCGCTCAAAACTCTGAAGGCGTCCGACGCCGACAAATGGCTGGGGAATCTATGCCCATGAAAGCCGTATTCCTCTCCGCCAGCATTCCCGATCCCAAGCGAGACGCAAAATATTTTGAAACCGGCGACGTGATCGCCATCCGCGATGCTGTCATTGCGCTCACCACAGTCGCGCTCCAAAGAGGCGTGCTTGTTTTGGGCGGTCATCCCGCCATCACACCGCTGGTCAGATTGGTGGCTGACCGCACGAAATCCTTTGAAAATGTCCGGCTCTTTCAATCTAAATTTTTTCAAGACAAGTACATAGAAGACATTCAGCGTTTTCGGTACATTGAGATCGACCCGGTTCCCGGCGATAGAGAAGAGAGCTTGCGGGAGATGCGCGAAGCCATGATCAACAGTGAAAATCTCTCCGTTGCGTTCTTTGTGGGCGGAATGGACGGCGTGGAAAAGGAATACGCGAAAGTCAAAGAGATGAGGCCGGATATTCCGCGCTACCCCGTGGCAACTACCGGCGGAGCCGCGCAGCTTCTCTGGCCGCAGGAACTGGAAAGCACCTCTGAGCTGCCTCCTTTCCTTCAACAAACCCGCCGTGTCCAGCTCGAAAAGCTTCGCACCAAAACAAGTTACACTGGCCTGTTTACCGAGCTACTAGACGATACTGAACCCGCAGCCCAATATGCCCGGCTATAGTTCTGACGAGAATCAACGCAAACACCTCGACATTATCCAAGGGGTGATCTCCCGCTTGGCAGGGAATTCATTCACTGTCAAAACGTGGGCCGTCGGATTGATCACCATCCTTGGTGGCCTTGCCGCCAAGGATGCCGACTTGCTCTTCTCTTTTGCGCTCTTGCTCCCCGCCCTTTGTTTCTGGGGGCTTGACGCATATTACCTGCGCCAAGAGCGTCTCTTTCGAAAACTCTACGCCGCCGCGGCCGCGGGAACGGCAGATCAATTCTCCATGGATGTCACCGGATTCACAAATCAAGTCGACGGTACATTCCGAACAGCTCGTTCTGGAACTATAAAGTGGCTCCACATCCCCATCTTGCTCTTCGTGCTCGCCTTAATTTGTTTCGCGATTTTCAAACCCATTCCACCCTCGCCGCCGCCTTTAGTGAAGAAGCCAGCGGCCGGCTCGCATCCTTAAAGCGCTATATCGCCATGCTCCCCGTTGCGAATCCGCACGGCGTCCGCAATATCGGTAATGAAAATCTTGCCATCGCCAAATTTTCCCGTTTGTGCAGTGCTCGTGATCAGTCCGATCACCTCCGCCGCTCGATCGGATGGCACCACCATCTCCAGCTTGATCTTCGGAATGAAATCCAGCTTGTATTCGGCCCCGCGATAAACTTCCGAATGTCCTTTCTGGCGGCCATGGCCTCGCACGTCCGTGACAGTAATACCCGTAATGCCGGCGGCGACGAGCGCTTCTTTCACTGGGTCCAGCTTGAACGGCTGAATC
>Ga0302319_10018264_pt1 | contig 12800 bp, 3 predicted proteins | sample Bog_T0_2_FD_203319 | JGI IMG/M metagenome (GOLD analysis project Ga0302319, IMG submission 203319) | Peat permafrost microbial communities from Stordalen Mire near Abisko, Sweden - Bog_T0_2 | ecosystem: Environmental > Terrestrial > Soil > Wetlands > Peat | place: Sweden: Abisko, Stordalen Mire...
GACCAGGGCATCGGGGAGCAGGAGCAAATCATGCTCCACCCCCACTCCTGCCAGCGTTGCGCGACTGCCTAATCCAAACGGGTAGAGCTTCGTCTCGTTTAGAGTCGGGTAATAGCGCTTGTCTCCGATGCTCACATAGATGCGGAAACACTTAACCCAGGAAGTATCCACCTCGCCGGTAAAGTGAAGAAGACCCGCGGCGCATTGTTCACCAATGTACGAGATACGGGTGAGCCCGCCATGATGGGCGACAGTGACTGACAGACGCCCGTTGGAGAAGTTATCCCGGAGCAAGCCGCCGAGATCCTTATCCGCTACGGGAGTAACGCCGTCGAATTTGAGATGAGGTATAAGTGATTTGGACATATAACGAGTTAGTTAGGGATAAGCACCTGGTTGAAAAAGCCGATCCTGGCGGATTCGATATTCCTTTTGTCGCCGTCGGCGGCGATCTCGATTTGGTTCTCGCCGCCGAATTTGATCCATGGCGTAACATCCAGCTCCCAATGGTCGCCGATGTTATGATGGTGCCGGGCGACAAGGTGGCCGTTGACGACGATGGTATGGATTGGCCCTTGTGTCTTGAAATCAGCGACGGCGCGTTGATCCCGATGCGAGGCGGGGATGGTAACCCGCGTGCGGATGATTTTGCCTGCGAACGGACCGGGAATCGGAACGGGCGCGCCGAAGGTGAGGCCGTCGGTGCTCGAGTCCCAATTGCCGGCGAGGTCGATCGACGAGACAGGGTCCGGCCAGTACCAGAGCCAGGCGTTGCCGGCGGAGCCATTGATCGTGCGGGTTGCCTTGATTTCGACTGCGATGGTGTGGGTCGTGCCCGGCTTCAATACGCCGCCGGGGTTGATTCCTTCCGCGCCGTTGACTGTGAAGTCCGGAAAGTAAGCCTTGCCGTCGATGTAGATTTGCCCCTTGTCGCGGAAGGTGACGCCGTCCCACGAGCGGAGCCAGAAGGTCGGTTCACCCTTTGTCCACGCCGCTGGGACGGTGACACGCTTGCGTAATACGGCATGACGCACCCCGAGGTGGCCCGGCGTGAAATTCCATATTCCCATCGGAACTTTGTCCCAGGTCGAGTCATCGACTTTCGGGCCGACCAACTTAGTAACATCGTCGGTGTCGCTCACTGCCTTGAAAGCCCAGCCCGCGTTGAGGTCGACCGACCGCTGGTGCGCCGGAGGCGGCAGCGCTTTCATTAACGGCTTTGTGGTCCCGCCCCACCAGCCGCGTTGCAGCATAAACCATTCGGTCGAAGCGGCGGCGATGTCCGTGCGCGGCGTAAGATAGATGGCGGTCTCCATCGGCGGGAGGGTAAGGCTGAGCCGGTGATTGGTTATTGTCACCTTCGCGCCATCCTTGACGCGGAAAGCCCACTGCGGGTTGAGCGAATCGGCAAGGACGATGTCCGCCGTAAGCGGGCCTGTTTTGTCACTGTTCCAAACCATCCAGACGTCATAAAGACCGTTGTTACTTACGAAATGGCGGAAGAACGTCTTCGGGTCCGCCGGTTCCACGTGGGCCGGGATTGGCGGCAGCCCGCGCCATTTGAATATGTCAGTGAAGAGCCGTGTATCGTTCTCGCGGCTTGACCAGCAGCCGAGATCGACGACGTACCCCTTGCCGATCGGGCGCATGCCCGCCGCGACGCTTCCATCGCTCCAGAGGAGAAGATCGACTGCCTCGGGCGCGACTTTTACCAGTGTCGCCCCGTCTCCCTGGGGTTTGTCGGACCAGTCGAACGTGATGATTTTCTGATTCACGGGGACTTCGATCTTCGCCGGTTGTTTTTGGCGCGATGCGGTCACCTTGTAACCGGTCAGACGCTCGATCGGCCACGCGTCTTTCTTCGCAGGCAAATGGCGTCCTGTCTGGCCGAAGGTGACGAAGACGCCGCCGTTGCGCACATACTGCTCGATTGCGGAAATAGTCGCCTCATCCATCACGGCGGTATCGGTGTCGACGATAACTTTGTATTTGGCCGCGTCGCCGCCGGCGAAGGACGATTCAGTTATGGCGTCGCTCTCGTAAGTGGCGCGGAACATCTCCCGCGCGTTAAAGACCGAAACGTAAGCCGCTCCCAGAAATGGGTTCCGATCATCGGCGAAGCCGTCGCCGGACCAGGGAAAATCCATCAGTTTCGGCACGCGGCTCGAGTAGAGCGCCGCCACGTCGGCGAACGGGGCGTGATATTTGCCCATGAGCCGGATGATCTTGAGGTTATCCTCGAAGCAGGCCTTGATTTGGGGGTCCCAGAGTATGTCGCCGATGTTGAGGAAATAATCGACGGCGTTGACGCCTTCGGTCAGCCAGTTACCGAAAGCACCCTTGAACTCGGTCACGTTATGCGCCGGATTGCCCGGCTCGACCGACATCGCCAGCCCCGCGCCGCGCATCCATGCCGGCAGCCGGTCGCACCACCAGCCGCCCATGTAGCCGGTGTTGTGGAAATCGCCGCCATATTTGCGCGCGTTGTCCTTGAGTTGCTCCGCGTAAGGGTCGGGCGCCGCCAGCATGATGCCTTTGTTCGGCTCGACCTGGCGGACCATCTCCATCCCCTTGCGGATGGTGTCGCCGCGAAGCCAGAGGTCCCAATCGATGAAGTCCGCCCATTGCGCGTTCCTGCCGTCGCCGAGGTTCGGGTATTTCCGCGGTTCATCGGGCGAGAGATAGACTTTGTAATTGATCCGTCCCTGCGGGGTGCAGATGGCGATCTCATTAGTCCCGTCGCGCAAGGCGGCCTTGGCCGGAAAAATGGCGAGGTTCAACCCGCTGCCCAGAAAATTGCTCGAGCCGATGTTCTGCCCATTGAGCACGGCCTTCACCGCATCGGTCTTGGACCCGCGATTGAGGTCCCAAATGTAAATCCAGACCTTCGGATTTTTCGCGGTCCACCCTGCCGGGACCTCAAACGAGCGACGAAAAACCGCGGGCCAGCGCGGCAGAAGCGTTTGGGTGTCGTCGCCGGGCGCGGTCAGGACCGGCCAGTTGCTGTCGTCGAATTTTTCGGCAAACCAATCGGCCGGCGCGCCGGACGACGCCGCGTTCTGCTGCGCCAATGCAGCCAGGTCATTGACCGGATGACTCTTGCCGTCAGCCGTCGGCTCGTAGCCTATATGCCATTGGCCGGTCAGGTCGATGGCTTGCGGACCGTAGCCGAGGAAGGAAGCCAGCTCCGGCACCCGCACCCTGCTCCACGAGGAGAAGCCGGTCTGCCATGCCGCGTTCAGCGCATCGAGCGAAGCATATTTTCGCTGGAGGAAAAGGCGGTAGGACGAGTCGGCAGTCGGCCCATATTCGAGCATGACGTCGGGAACGCTGTGCTGAGTCTCGGCATGCGGCTCCATGAACGAAGTGACATTTGGGTAGGCGGCCATGTCGCGGACGCTTTGTTGAAGCACGCTCAGCAGCTGATCCTCGCCGGTGGTCGCGGCCCAGGAAAGCCAGCCGGGCGCGCCCAGGTTGTAAACGCCGGTATCGTAAAAACAGCCGACATACCCCGGCATCTTCTGCGCGGCCTGGTCGCGATAGCGATTCAACAGCCAGACCGGCGCCTCGAAACCGGCATTGGTATTGATGCCTAGCGGAACGCCCCGCTCCCGCGCTGCCTGCGCTCCCCAGATCCAGAACACGTCATTGGTCAGGCCTTCCGCTGTGTTTACCTTGCACGTGTCTGCCCAGAATTGCATTCCGGAATGATCCTCCTTAGCGGCGTAGTCGTACTCCTGTGTCAGATCGTAATCACGCTGGCCCTTGGGCGTCTGCCACACAGACATGTAAAAGCGGAAGCCATATTTGTCCCAGCGGTCCAAGTACATCGGCACCTCGACTTCGGGCTTGAAGACAAGCGTGCCCTCACCGGGGAGCGCGCCGCCGCTTTCGAGCTTGCCGAGCGCGTCGGCCGACCCGGCCGAAAGCACGAACACGTTCGCGCCGTCGCGCGCGGCGAGGATCGCCCCCTGGCCTTCGATCCCATAGGCGGCAATCGCCGCTTCCCGGCCCGCGACAGTCACCGACCGTACGCCGGGCAGCAGTTGCAGATCGGAGAGATACTTCGCCTGGACGAGCTTCGCTTTTTCCGCGTCGTCGCAGGCGATTTTCAGCACCGACGTGGCCGAGCCGTCCGCCGCAGTTCCGGTTGTGATCTCACCGGCCAGGGTGCCGTAACCGCGCAATTTCACCGGTGGAAAATCCGCGCTCCGCCCCGGTGAAAAGCTCAGGAACAGCCCGCACGCCGCCGCCACGCATTGCCGCAAAAGAAGATGATTGTTCATGGGGGAATGGAATCGCCGCTTCGAGGACGGAGTTGAATATGAGTTCAACTCGCACCAGCCATGAAAGTTGTGGAATTGCTAGAGGAGAAACCGCCTCAATAGCGCCTACTGCGTAATCTCCAGCCCGCCGCACTGGTCCGTGCCAGGGAACAGGCCGAAGCCGGCGGCCGGGGCCGGTTTCTGGTAAATCACACCGCCGAACGGCGTTCTCGTATTCGTAACCGGAAAGAGGAAATACCCCCTGAACGCTCCCGTGCCGGGAGTCAACGTCAGGGAAACGCCGTTGGTTCCACCTACAAGCATCTTTGCGCCCGTGGAGACCGTCCAACTTTCACAGATGGCGGAGTCAGGCAGGTCGCCGCCGCCCAGCGTGAAAGTCCCCGTGCCCGATGTCAGCGCGGGTGACGCATATTTCGCGGCGGTCACGTCGATCATGCCCGAGAAGCCGCCCGGATAATAACTGCCCCTGGTTTGTGCCGGCTTGATCCAATCGACCATTCCGTCGCAATCGCTGCCCTGAAGGGGTTCAAACGTCATCGCGCCTGCGATGCTTCCCGGGTTTTTCCCGGCATAGAGCGGTGTGAACAGCGTCCATGTCTTCCCGTCGGCATGCAATCGGCCTCGCACGCTGAAGGCCGTCCCGTCGCCGAGCTTCCCGGCAATATGGACCGCGCCCGTGGCGGCAACGGTCATTGTGCTGTAGCCAGGCATGGCCGGCATGCCTGCATTGGTTCCGCTCGCGACCGGGATGATCGCCGTATAGGTCCTGCCGATTGCCGTCGGAAGCGTGCTCGCCTTGAACGTGCCCAGAAGGCCCCCCTCGACGCTGTAGCTGTTGCTTCCGGTCTCGCTTGCGGCGTCGATGGTTCCGCTTACTCCCGGCAGCGAAGAATCCAGCGCAAGAGCGATTTGAAGCGTTGTCCGGCCCTGCGTCACGGTTCGGGCATACGTGCCGTAAGTCGAGAATTTCCCGCCCAGTATATAGTGCGTGTTTGCAAGCGTCAGCCGGCCTGTAAAGACTCCCCTGTTTGTCACCGACAGGGTGAAGAGCCCGTCATTGGTCCCGTCGACCGCGCCCAACCCGTCGTACGTGCCGTTTACCCCTTTGAAATTCATTGTGATCGTGAGGTCGAATTCGTGGGAAACCGTCCCCCCGGCATTCGTGGCGCTGATGGTTGCCGCGAATGTGCCGCCTTGCGCAGGCGTGCCGGAGATCATGCCCGTCGAGGGATCCACGCCCAAGCCGGCCGGCAGCCCGGTCGCGCCGTAGCTCTCCGGGCTATTGCTGGCGGAGATCTGGTAATTGAATGCCGTGCCGGTTATTCCCGTAGCCGTATAGCTGCTGGTGATCCGCGGGGGCGGCTCCACAATGGTCACGCTCAAAGCCACGGAATCGGTTCCCCCCGCGTTGATGGCGCTGATGGTCGCCGGGAACGTCCCGCTCGCCGTCGGTATGCCCGAGAGCATCCCCGTCGATCCGCTGTAACCGACGCCCGGCGGCAGGCCGCTTGCACTGTAGCCGGTGGGATAATTGTTTGCGACGATCTGGTAATAGAAGCCGACGTCGTTCGTGCCGGTCGCGCTCGACGGGCTGCTAATCACCGGCTTCGGCGGTATCCCGACGGCGATTGACAACAGCGCCGAGCCTGCCCCTCCCGCATTGTTGGCGGTAAGGGCCGCCGTGAACGTCCCGCTCTGGGTCGGCGCGCCCGTAATCATCCCGCTGGTTTCGTCACAGACCAACCCTGGCGGCAATCCGCTCGCCCCGAAGGAGGTCGGGTAATTGCTCGCCGTGATCTGGTAACTGAACGGCTCCCCCTCCAGCGCGGTCACGTTCGTGCCGCTGCTGATAACCGGGACAGGAATTGGAACGTATGTCGCCGTTGCCACCGCGGTCTGGCTCGCGCTGACGGTGACGCCCTGGCTGGCCGGCGTGATCCAGGCGCCCAGCGTGCTAAAAGAAATTGTATGGGCGCCGGGTGAAACATTGTTCAACGTGTACGCGCTGGCTTGCCATGCACCGCCGTCCACCTGCCACTTCGCCCCGGCGGTTACCGCTTGCGCGGGGTTGATGGTAACTTGCAGGGAGCCCACATCCTGCGGTAGTGCGCCTTTGGTGATGCGATGATTGAATGAATCGGCTACATAGACGATGCCGCCCGCGCTGCTGGCAATCGCACGCGGATTGGTAAACTGCGCCAGAGGGCCGTAACCGTCGGACACGCCAGTTATCCCGGGCGTCCCCCCGATGGTCGTAACCTCCGCGTCGGGCGCCACCATGCGGATCGTGCTGTAAGTGTTGTCGGCCACATAGAGGTTGCCGTTCCCATCCAGCGCCAGCCCGTCGGGCGCGGAAAAGAGCGCGTTGCCGCCAGTCCCGTCCGCACTGCCCGCGTACCCCGGACTACCTGCCACCGTCTTAACCAAACCGGCTGCCGAAATCTCGCGGATCGTGTAGTTGCCGAGGTCCGCCACGAAGATATTGCCATTCTTATCCACCGCCAGGCCGCTGGGCGCATTGAATAGCGCCGCCGCGGCGGGCCCATCGTCTGTTCCCGAGACGCCCGGCGTCCCGGCCAGTGTGCTCACCGACCCGGTGGGCGAAATTTTTCGGATCGTATTGTTTCCGTAGTCCGCCACATAAACGTTGTTGCTGCCATCCACCGCCACGAATCTCGGGATATCGAATTGAGCCGCGCTGCCGATCCCGTTCGCCGTTCCGGCGAGGCCCGGCGTCCCGGCCAGCGTCGTTACCATCCCGGTAGGCGAAATTTTCCGGATCGTATTATTGCCGGCGTCGGCCACATAGACATAGCCGTTCCCAGCCACGGCAACGCCTCTCGGATTATTAAATTGCGCGACCCCGCCGGGCCCATCGGCAGTTCCCGAAGCGCTCGGATTGCCGGCCAGCGCGGTCACCATGCCCGTCGGGGAAATTTTCCGGATCACGTTGTTCCCGGAATCGCCCACATAGAGGTTGCCGGAACCGTCGATGGTTATCCCGCTGGGCAAGTCAAACTCCGCCCCGCTGCCGATCCCGTTCGCGTAGCCATACACGCCCGGAAGCCCCGCATAGTTGCTCCAATAATATCCCCCGGCAGACACATAGGCCGCGTAGGTGTAATCATTGTAAAGCCAGTTCCCACCGACTTCGGTCCAGAGGCGCACATAGACCGTGGCGCCGTTCACCGGGAGGCCGGTGACATATTCTGATAAGGTGCCGGCGGCAATGTCGCCGGAGTTGAATATGTCATACGCCCCCTGGCTGCTGCCGACATACAGAAAGTAAGCGGTGCTCCCAACCCCTGCGCTCCACTGGAATGTTACCGACGAGCTTGAAAGCGGCGACCCCGGAACCGGGCTCTGCATCTGCGCCGCCGTAGTCGATGCGCCAATATAGGTGTAATCGTTGGAAAGCCAGGTCCCGTTGATTTCCGTCAGGAGCCTGACATAGATCGTGCTCCCGTTGACCGGGAGGCTCGAGACACCCGCGGAGAACGTGCCGGTGCCAAGGTTGCCGGAGTTGAAAACGTCGGACCCGCCCAGGCTCGTGCCGACATAGAGTTGGTAGCCGCTGCTCCCCGCCGCGCTGTTCCATTCGAATGTGGCCGACGCCGATAACAGTGTCGACCCGGGCGCCGGGCTTTGAATCTGCGCCGCCGCGGATGCTGGCGAGAATATCACCGCCACGGTGTCGTTTGAGGACACGCCGGAGAGCGTGTAGTTATTCAGGCCGTATTGCGCCGCCGTTCCGTTCAGCAGCCATTCATTGACCACGTAACCGGAATTGGGAGATGCAGCGAAGGCAACACTGCCGCCCGCCGCAACCGTCTGCGCCGTCGAGGGCGATATGCTCCCGTTCGGCCCGGTGCTTGGCGTTACAGTGAAAGTCGTGGTCGAGGATGCGGCCGTGTAAGTGTAATCGTTGTACAACCATGCGCCATTGGCTTCGGTCCAAAGCCTGACATAGACCGTGCGTCCATCCGTCGGGATGCCGCTGACGCCCTCGGAGAAAACTGTGTCGGCAATGTTGCCGGAGTTGAATATATCATACGCCCCCTGGCTGCTGCCGACATACAGAAAGTAACCGCTGGCCCCGGTCCCGGCACTCCATTGGAAGGTCACCGAGGAGGAAGGGAACGTCGAACCGGGAACAGGGTTCTGCATCTGGGCCGATGCGGGGATTAAACCAAACGTCACCGATACCGATTCATCCGAGGTCACATTGCTCACCGTAAAACTCGTTTCGTTGGTCTGCACTACCGCTCCGTTCAGCAGCCATTGATTTACTTGATAGCCGGAGTTGGGCGTTGCTGTGAAGGTCACGCTCCCGCCGTTGGCCACCGACTGCGGCGTGCTCGGCGCGATGCTCCCGTTAGCCCCGGCGCTCGGCGTCACGGTATAAGACCCCGCCGCGGTCGCCGCGGTGTACGTGTAATCATTGTATCCCCAGCCGGTGCTCGATTCCGACCAGAGCCGGACATAGAGCGTGCGGCCATCGGTGGGGATGCCGGTGACCGCCTGGGACAACGTGCCCGCGGCAAGGTCGCCCGAGTAGTATATGTCATCCGCGCCCTGGCTGCTGCCCACGTCCAGGATGTAAGTGCTGTTTCCGGTGCCGGCGTTCCACTGGAAGGTGGCCGTCGAGGAGGTCAGCGTGTTGCCGGGCGCCGGGCTCTGCATTTGCGCCAGTGCTGACGGCAGTGCGAAGGTGACCTGAACGCTATCGTTCGCTGTCACACTGGCCACCGTGTAACTCGTCGAGCCCGTCTGCGCCACTGCTCCATTGAGCAGCCATTGATTGACCACGTAACCGGCATTCGGTGTCGCCGTGAAAGTAACGCTGCTGCCGCTGGCCACGGACTGCGCCGTCGAGGGCGATATGCTCCCGTTCGCTCCAGCGCTCGGCGTCACGGTATATGTGCCAGAAAGGATCGGCTTAGCAGTAAAATCGGCCGTCTTGTCCCCCACGTCGCCCCAATCGCCCGATATCCCCGTCGCCACCAGCGCGCTGGCGGGAGCATAGGTGTTGCTGCTTCCGGTGGGGGCTACCGTCCAGGTCGTGTTCGAAGGCACCCCGTTGAAGGCAAAGATGCCCTCCTGGTTGGTCGTGCCCGTCCGGACCGTGGCGCCCGAGAGATTGACCACTACTCCGCTGACCGGCGTTCCATTGGCCTGAGTGATCCGGCCGCTGATGATTTCGCCGGTCACCGTCGGGTTTATATTGAAGTAACAGGCTTCGACGCTGTTGAACGTGTAGCCGGTGTCCGGCGGGCTGATGGTCGGAAGATTATACCAGATATTATCCAGTGCGTTCTGCGCCGGACCCCACCCCACGTTTATGTGATCATAGAGCGTCGATAAGTTGTAGCCGTAGCCGTCGCACACCACCTCGTGCCCTCCGGGCGGCCCGTAAATCGAGAGCGTCACCGGCTGCCCGGCGTCCAGGTTGGTCCTGATGGCCACCAGCAGGTCGCTGAGGGTGTCCTGGCTCGATGCCGCTCCGGCATATTTAAAAACTGTCCTGAGCACGGCACTCGAGGGGATCGCCCCCGATTCTTCCGCGGTGTATTCCATGTTATTTGCCACGCCCGCGTCCGCGGTCAGCGCCCCAATGGCCTGGCACTGTTTGGCAGTAACTCCCGAGCCGGGGGCCAATACCATGTCCGCCCAATCGTACGGGCCTCCCGAGCCGTTGCCGCCGCGCAACGCCCGCTGCTCGGAGACGCCATTTACCGTGATCGGGAACGAGGCGGTCCCCACCCCGCTTTGGGGCCACTGCCAGTAGCGCATTACCTGCGCCATCGCCGTCGCCACGCACCCGCAGACATCGTTGTTCACATTGCCCGCGGCGTCGGGCGGAGTGTAGTAATTGTACACGGCCGCATTCCCGGAGTCGTTCGTGCTCTGGCTCCACTCGCTTTGCACCAGCGGCGCCACGCATTCGTCGCTTACCGATGTCACAGTCGAAGCCGCCTGTGCGGTCACTGCGCCGGTTGCCGTCGCCGCCGTCAGCATCCCCCAATGTTTCCTGGCCGCCAGCACGACTTGGGAGAGCGGGTGTTGGGCAGTCGCGTCGGCCCGGGCATGGCGCACCCTGTTCTCTGTGTCCTTGAGCAGGAGATCATAGAGCGGGTTTTGAGCCTTCGCGGCAAATCTGCCCTTCAAGGAGAAGGCAATCACCGGTTCGAGCGCGTCGTCGGCCGCAATCACAACGTATCCGGTCGGTTCCAGGTCCACGACGTGGAAGCGGGCTTCTCCCGCCGCGTTGGAGTAGGTTTTTATCTTTCCGATTTTACCGGCGTGCCCCCCCATCGGAGCCGGAGTCAACCGATGCCACTGCGCCGCTGCATCGAGCGCCTGGTTCTGGCTGATTGGCGCGCCAATCGCGGCGAACTGCAGCCCGCCCAGGAAGATCAGGCACCAAAAGACCACGAGCTTGCCGAAGCTTGAAGAAGCTTTTGCGGCTCGAATCTCTCGGGTATTGGAAGATTTTATCACCGTAATCGACCAGGGTAATTCGTAATATGCTTTGCCCTGAAAGCAAGTAACATTCCCCCCGAGCTACGGGTGCACCGCGCCGGAAAACGGCGTGCCGGACGGCTGTATCTGACGCACGGGCCGGTCCCTTGCGGCCTGCTCCCGGGCTGCTTTGGAAGCCTGCTGATCCTCAATGGCCTGGACTTCCCGCGCTTTTTTTTCCTCGGCTTCAAGCGGCGCCGGTTTCATCTGCGAACGACTCCGCATGCCGGCCGTGGGCTGGCCGCCGGCAACCGGCGCCGGCTGTTGCGAAGGCGCCAAGGCATTGGCTGGCGGCAATCCATTGCCCGGTGGCGAAATGTCGCGCGCTGGCGGCCGTGTTGCGGCGGCGTTAAGGAGCCGCGTATCGGCAACCCGCCCGCGAATGGCCTTGGGAGCGGCGGGTTTCAGAGAGATGCGCGGGGCTGCGACTAGAAGCGTATTGCCCGAAACGAGCGCGGCGTTCCTGCCATCGGCGCGGTAGCCGGCTCGCGCGAGAGTCAACCTGGGCGGCAGAGGCCGGCGGCTCTTGGACCGTAGGAACTCGTAGTTTGGCCCGTAACAGATGACGGACCCGCCCTCGGAATAGATGTTGGTGAGATTATTGCTGTCGTCGTAGATCGCGTCGTCGTCGCCGGCCGGAATGGCCGCCGCCGCCATGTTGTCGTCGCCGAACTCCGCCGCGGGCACGAAGGTATAATCCGAAGCGCCGAGGTTATACTGCTGATCGGCCCATTGCTGAATGCCGGCGGCGCCATCGAAGCGCGCCTCGGGCGGCAGGGGCGCCCAGCCGACATAGTCATTGCCGTAACGCCACGAGACCCAGGCCGGCGCCCATTGGTCGCCCGGGACCCACACCCAGTTGAGTTCCCGCGTGCGCATCCAGCGGCCATAGTGGTAGACGACCCAGCCGAACGGCTCGTCGGATGCCCAAGTCCAGCCGCCGTCGGTGAAGAGCCAGCGGCCGAGCGTGTAGGGACGCCACAGTGAGTTCTCGACGGCGGCCAGCGGTTGCCAGGCGTATCCGTACCCGGGCATCTCGACCCATGAGCCGTACGGGGAAAGGCTGTCGTAGAAAGCCTGGTACGAGGCGTCCGTGGCGGCCGGCGCGGCTGGCGCGGCTGGCGGACCAACGGGCGTGGCGGGTGGCGGGGTGGCAACCAATGGAGCCGCCGGGACCGACGGGGTGGCGGCTGCGATGGTCAAATGCTGCTCGCGTTCGGCCACCTGGCGCTCTCGCTCGTCGAGGGCAGCCTCCCGTTCGTGCAATTCGCGCTGCTGCTGCGCCTGGTGTTCCTCGTTCAGGCGTTCCTGCACTTGTTTCTCGATCTCCGCATCATTCGCTTTCTGACGCCCGCATGACACGATAAGCGACGTGCAGCAGAGCAATACAGCGGCAGGCAGAAGCTTCATAGCCGGTTAGTAGGATGCGCCACGGGGCAGTTTAATTCAAAGAATATAGCAGAGTTTTGGGTAACTGCTTAGCAGACCGCCCGGCTCGTGCAGTGAATCCCGAGCCGATACCGTGCGGACAAGCGCCGGAGGGCGACCTTTGCGCCGAAGGTCTCGCCCAGCAGACGCGAGTCCAGAACACTCTCCCTGCGGCCGCTGGCGAGGATTCGCCCCTTTTTCAACAAGAGGACATTGGTAAAGACAGGCATGATTTCCTCGACGTGATGCGTCACCAGGATCAGCGCAGGCGAATCCCGCCGCCTCCCAAGGTCCTGGATGAATCGCAGGAAATGCTCGCGCGAGACCGGGTCCAGGCCAGCGCACGGCTCGTCGAGAATGAGAAGCCGCGGGCGTGCCATTAGCGCCCGGCCAATCAGCACGCGCTGCCGTTCTCCCTGCGAGAGCACGCGCCAGGGGCGGCCGGCCAGGCGCCCGCATTCGATCTGCCGCAGGATGCGCCTCGCCCGGGCGCGATCCCGGGCGCTCGATTTGTCCCGAAAATCGATCATGGCGAATTTGCCGCTGATGACGCTGTCGAGCGCC
>Ga0302319_10018269_pt1 | contig 12798 bp, 8 predicted proteins | sample Bog_T0_2_FD_203319 | JGI IMG/M metagenome (GOLD analysis project Ga0302319, IMG submission 203319) | Peat permafrost microbial communities from Stordalen Mire near Abisko, Sweden - Bog_T0_2 | ecosystem: Environmental > Terrestrial > Soil > Wetlands > Peat | place: Sweden: Abisko, Stordalen Mire...
CTTTGTTTGCAGGGCTTTTATCATTCGTACCGAATTCTCTCGGCTTGCTGACACAACTAATTTCGTTGCATTAGGATAATAATATTTCAAATAAGTCGTCATTCGATTGAGCTTCTGATCATTGTAAGGATGATTTTCAAACTCAACCGTAAAGCCCTCTCTTTGTCCTTCCAAATCGGCTTCGAAATAACCATCCGGCGTTCTACGTCCCGTGCTATTAGGATTTGAACCATTTGAACGCCATATTTTTTTATCCAATTTTCCTTCTCTAAACTTTGCTTTTATTACAGGTGTGATTCCAGATCGCATTTCAAAATCCGTAACCCAAAAGATGTCAGAAAGGTCTTCGCTTGATTCAATTGCAACTCTGATCTCTTGAACTTTTAAATCGTGTTGTCTTTCATACGGATTTATTTTTACCGGATATTTGGTTCCCCTAACCAGGATTTTGTCTTTTGAATCTAAACTTTGAATTGCGGCTGTAGTCAGGAAATACATTGAATCTTGAAATGTCGTTCCTTCTGCTTTTGTTATGTGAAGAAATCCCCTTTTTAAATAATACTTTCTAAGAACTCGGCAGGCATATCGATAGCTCTTTTTAAAAAACTTCTTATGAAACACATCTGGAATTATGAATTTGTTTGAGTGAATCCAAACAAGGTGTTCCGCTTCGTTATCATTTATTTCGAGTAAATTACTCATAGATTCCAATTTCCTTTAAGAAGAACTTTCGCCGTGGCTCAAACCGCTGGTTTTCACTTTCAGTTCAGGATTAACTGGGTTTTTGACAGGAACTTTTACCTCTTCTTTTTTCGGTTTCGGTTTTTGGGACGTTTCAATTTTTGGCACTTCTATCTTGTTAAATTCATTGGGTCTCAAATGATTGTTCCTTGTTGGGACGCAACTAACGTAATCAAAACTGCTGGGAGGACTTTTGACTTCCTTTAGTTTCATCTTAAAAATCTTTGGGCCAGTAACATAAACGATTCGGCAGACAGCCTCCCCACGTTTCATAAGTCTGAGGTAATTGGGATGGATAATAAATTCCTCATCCTGTTTTTCAGTTCTCCCTCTCGCCTGGGCTGATCTTGTATCGTAGGAATAAACATCTTTTTTCGTTACCTTGGTCCCGAATATCGAAGCGAAAAAGTCCACTGTGTCTTTCTCCGTTATGTTCATCACGATTTTATGGTTTGTGTTAGTAAGAATATCGTCCTTGAATTCCTGACTGACTGCGCCAAGTTGTCCCAAACTATGATGCGCCAAGAAAAAGCAAACATTGGCTTCTCGACCAAGAGATATAAGGTCATTCAAACCGGGATAAGCGGCGGTATAGAATTCGTCCAAAAAGACAAAAAAAGGTTTCTCTGGCTTTTCAATTAGCCTTCTTCCGATGACACTAGCTAAGTCAACCAAAGCGGAGATAATCACGGGTTTCGAGTCCTCTTGATTCACCAATGAAGAAGTACCAAAAAGAAAAATCTGCTGTTTCTCCACCACGTCCCGCATTTTGATATCGGGATTAAGTGTGTTGATGAGGGGCGACCATTCGCGGCTGGTAAATCGAGAAAGTTTGCTGGTTAGGCCAGATAGATTTAGTTCCCTATCCTTTTCGGACATATGCATCCACTTTTCGAGAAAGTATCTTCCCGAAACTGTGTTCTCATGCTTCTTGGCTAGGTATTCAATTGTTTTGAATGACCTTATCTCGTTTGAAATAAGGTTCTGATAATCCATCCTTGTAACGTGGTTAAACTCCTTGTAAAGAAGCGTGGTAAGGTTGCTTAAAATATCGCTGGCTTGATCCCTGTAATACTCTTCCTTTACAGGGCCATAAAATAACGACTTCATAAGGCCATTGAATACTTCGTCTGGCCGATCTTTGAAATCAGGGTTATAGGTCTGACTTCTCCTAACATCGGCCAAATCAAAATATTTGAGGTCATTAAGCCTTCCGTATTTTGAAGCAAAATACGGGATATGTTTGTTGTAATTCGACTTCGCGTCGAAAACAAACATTCCTATTCCGTTTTTAATACCTTGTTCAATCATGTGATTGAATATGTTGGTCTTTCCCATACCCGAAGCCCCGATAACCTCCGTGTGGTATTTAAGCAATTCTGAAGGAATGAAATACCTATCCTCGGCATCAAGAAACAATGGATATTTACCCTTCTGGTCTTTGGGTGATTCGGCTGACTGCTCTGGAACTTTAGCCATCGCAAAATGGATGAAATAGATGCAAAACCCAATGAGCGCAGAAATGTCCATAACCACATTTCCGGTAAACCCATCGATCCCCAACATCACCCCGAAAAAGTCATGACAGAACGAAAATGAGATTAAGGCTGGCGCAAAGGCAAAGAGATGATTCATGGGGATGTGCTTCTCGAACATAAACAGAAAGCCTACGGAAAGGATCGAAATCGTGTCAAATGGGTTAAGGGATACATTGATGACCCCAAAGACCTCTAGGATGAATTTAATGGTCGAATAGGTGGCAAAACCGGCCATGACAGGCGGGGTATGCTTTTCGATTGCTTTGAAGAAACTTCCAAACTTCATAGGGCCGCTCTATCGGTAATTATTTATTCTCAAAATCACGTTTAGATTTAGATTAGCCACCGGTATTTTTCAATCAAATACAGAACGACGAGCGCCTGACTTTACTTGTCATATACGTGTCATTCACAGTCCGTTTTTACGGACTTTTGTCCATCGTTACTGCCCCTGACTGCCACAAAGAAAAAAGCCTTCGTCCGAAAAAATTCTTCGGACGAAGGCTCTAAATTCCGTTAGGGACAACAATTTTAGAATCTTTTCTAAGAAAAAGTGACAAACAAGAGAGAGAAAAAATGGTGGGTGATGCAGGGCTCGAACCTGCGACCCGCTGATTAAGAGTCAGCTGCTCTACCAACTGAGCTAATCACCCACATACCAAAACAAGCAAATAAATCCCGCGCCATTGTTCTTTTAAGATTAATGGTGCGCCTGAGAGGGGTCGAACCTCTGACCTACAGATTCGGAATCTGTCGCTCTATCCAACTGAGCTACAGGCGCGTCCTCTCTAAGACTTACACAAAAAACTCACCCTAAAAAACGGGGTGTGCCACCTCTCCATTCAAAAACAGGTAGGTGGTACAACCCCATTCCTCATCATTCATACTTATAAATAATGACGAATGGGGTGAGAGACGGGAATCGAACCCGCAACCCCCAGATCCACAATCTGGTGCTCTAACCGATTGAGCTACTCCCACCATTTGCCTGCTAGCGCAAGGTTTCCAGGGGTTTTTCCCTTTCCTTTAGCCGCGAAACCAACGTTATCACGAAACCTTGGGAAAAGTCCTAAGAGTGTAAAAGTCCACTCTGGAAATGTAAAGATTATATTTGAAACTTTAAGAAAGATGGTGCGCCTGTCCAGATTCGAACTGGAGACCCACTGCTTAGAAGGCAGTTGCTCTATCCACCTGAGCTACAGGCGCGGCTTTATGTTCATGGTCGGGGCGGTGAGATTCGAACTCACGGCCCCTTGGTCCCAAACCAAGTGCGCTACCGCTGCGCTACGCCCCGTCCATGAACATATTAGAAATAATTAACCCATTGCAAAAAAGGCAAGGGCGGCATTCTAACCGATGAAAGGATAAATAAAAATAAAGACTTTTAATTGGCCAATAATTGACGAGCTTTTTGAAGAGCCTTACCACGGTGGCTAATTTGATTTTTTTCTGACAAGGTCATTTCAGCGAATGTTTTTAAATGACCATCCGGCATGAAAATGGGATCGTAGCCAAATCCGCCGGGGCCTTGAACCGCTTGGGTAATAACACCAGGCGCCTCACCCGAAACCTGTCGGACACCCTTTTCCGGTTCATATAGAGTAATTATGGTTCGAAAAACAGCTCGTCTGGAGCCCGATTCCAAGCCTTTCATTAAGCCAAGCACTTTTTGAACGTTATCGTCATAACTGCATTTTTCACCCGCAAACCGAGCGGCATAAATACCAGGCTGCCCACCCAAGGCATCTATAAACAAACCCGTATCATCCGACAAAGCAGGCAATCCCGCAAAAACCGAAAGAACCTTGGCTTTTTTCAAAGAATTTTCTTCCAGGGTTTTTCCATCTTCTTCTACAGCGGGCGCTCCTGGAAAATCAAATGCGGCTACAATTTCCCAGTCCAATCCTTCCAAGGCTTTTTTCATTTCTTTAAATTTGTCCCGATTATGAGTCGCAATGATCATCTTCTTCATGAACGCAAAGCTTTCTGTTGAGCCTTTATTACCTCGCCAATTCCCTTTTCAGCTAATTTCAGTAACTCATCCAGTTGCTTTCTGGAGAAGGGTTCTTTTTCGGCAGTTCCTTGAATTTCGACAAATTTCCCAGAAGCCGTCATTACCGCATTAAAATCCACATCCGCTTGCGAATCTTCTTCGTAACATAAATCCAGAACTGGCTTCCCCTTTACAATTCCCACGCTGACAGCTCCAATCGCCTCTCGAATCGGAATCTGGTCAATCACTCCCTTTTTCTTTAAACCATTCAACGCGTCAACCAAGGCGATATAAGCGCCATTAATCGAGGCGGTTCTGGTTCCCCCGTCCGCTTGAATAACGTCACAATCGATAATGATCTGCCTTTCACCCAAAGCTTCCAAATCCACAATCGACCGTAAAGCCCTGCCGATTAATCTTTGAATCTCGTGGGTACGACCATCAATCTTTCCTTTAACCGCAGCTCGTGAAGTTCTCTCCGCGGTGCTACGAGGCAGCATCGAATATTCCGCCGTTACCCAGCCTTTGCCTTTTCCCCGCAAGAACGATGGCACATCCTCAGAAACGGACGCATTACATAATACCTGGGTATTTCCCATAGATATCAAAACCGATCCTTCCGCGTACCGCGTGTAAGAACGTCGAAAATGAATAGGCCTAATTTGAAACGGCATCAATCACCTCATCATTAAAATATAGTTTTGAAAGAATCTTGAAGTGCAAAGACCTGCTTAAAGAAAATAATCACTCAATCTTTTTAAAATTTTAGGGTCATTAATTCCAAAACCTTCTTTTTGACTACCTTCATCCACCCATTTTTTCAAATGTCCCCTGATGATGTGAGAAGTATCAGCTCCCAATCCCTTTTCGATCGCTTGCAGCCTAAGATTCAGCAACGAATTTAAAGCCGTGTCTAACAGAACATCTGGTTGATTCGAATCTAAAGCATTTTTATTTTCCAGCATTCGGTTCGCGTTCAAAGAACCATCTGCCAGCAAATTACCGTTGGCATCCCAATTGGCATTACGAAATACATCAGGAAACTTTTCTCTGGCAGCTTCAAATGTTTTAACCAACATCCCACAGGTTTTTCGAGGCCCCACTGAATCTTTTAATTCTTCCAAAATCATCTCTCTGAAATGATCGTAAGCTTTAAAATAATCTTGGGGTTCGGAAGTTTTCGAGCTTTTTCCACGCTGAATAAGTTTAAATGACGATTCACCCTCGATAGATTGTCTGGATGGCTTTTCGGGGTTTAAACCGCTTCGAATCTGTCCAATCGGCTCAGAAACCGAATCGGTTGGCTGCGTCTGCCCCATGCCTAAATCAAGAACGACACCGCGCATTCCTTTTTTTTGCATACGAACCATTGGGGCAACGGAAGGCTTATTGGCGAGATCGTTGAATTTAATATCGCCTTCGTGCGAAATTTCATCGGATTGTCCATGCGTTGCGGGCGGAAGAGACTCTTTGGCGGGATGTGATTCTGACCCAGTATCGTCCCCCAACAGGTCGCCCACATTAAGTTTGATGACATCATCCGGATCACCCATAAAACCGCCCTTTTTAGTAAAAGCTCATATTTATATTAACAGAATTTAAAAACTTCTTCGCATTTGTGCTGAAATAATGTCTTTTATGTAATAAGCGTTGGGTTGATCCGACTCGCTTCGAATACGGCTAACCCCGAGACTCCCAACCCAATTTGAATCCAAATCCCAATTGGCCTTCACCGCCAATAAATCCTGGCTATCTTCATCAATAAAGCCCAATTGCAGGTCTGGAAGGTTCAAGGGGCTTTGATCGTAATACTTCAAATAGAGCCTGAAAAAAAGCTGCAGATAAAACCCTGACATCGGCCTTACTACTCCTACCCAGGAAAAACTTTCAACCCAGTTGGAAAAGCCGTAACTATTCGAATCGGTTCTTTGCCCTTCTACATTGATATCTTGAAGGATAGAGGCAAAGTAAACATGAGCGTTTAACAAAACTTTCCAGGTATTATCGTTTTGTAAATTGGCGACGGATGAAAATGCGCCTCCATTATCCGCGACGGCATAACGGTTAAACTCCCGATTGGTATAACTCCCCAACAACTTCAAAGAAAATCTATCGTCTATTTCTCTTTGAACACTTAAAGAACCCGATTGATCCACAAAATTCTTTGACCAAACCGAAGGATCCATATCGAAATATTGCCGGGTTAAATTTTCATATTGAACTTCATAGGTATAGGCGCCCATGGGTGTCCATCGAACGCCCAAGACATTGTTAACATCAAAATAATTGAAATCATAGTATTGGCTGTCCCGAATAAAATAATTGAATTTGTAATAAAAATTCCATTCGGCCGGTTCAAGCGCAAAGAGTAAATCAATGTCATTTTTCGCGTTGTTTAACTCTGTATAATTCAAATACTGGTCGTCGCCCAAGTGATAACCCAAATGGGCTTTAAAAATGTCATAGCTCGCCGTCGCCACACATCCCCAGTCGCCCGAAACGATTCCATCCGCCAATCGACCCGAATCTAAGGGTGTTCGGTAAACATTATCGTCAAAGCGAAAGCCTGCCGAAGCGGGATTTAGGGTTAATTCCCAGTTCACCACGGGATAGCCGGATGAATCTTGCGCCCATCCCCCAATAGGAATAAACATTGCAAAAACAGCCAATAAAATCAAAAATTTCTTCATGGTTTTTTGTCCCCGCCCAATCTGTCCAAACGTATTTGAACTTCAGTCGACAACTGCTCAATTTGAGCCAACAACTTTTGACCCCGCAAAACCTTTTGTTGCACCTCATTTAGCGCGATAAACAATTTTTTCTTCTGGCTATCACCGGACAAAAATTCCAAATCCTCCTGTTTCAAATTACCCTGAGGGAAATTAGAGTCCGCGTTGATATCCTGTATATCTTTAAGAAAGTCTTTCATTTCTCCCTGCAGCTTCAATTCGTTACGCAGACTATCCAACTCCAGCGACCATTTTTCGATCTGATCCTGCAGGTTCTTTTCCCGGTCTTTAAATAAATCAAGTGTCAACTGCAGTGTTTCCCTGTCATTTGTTTTCGCGGAATATATTTTTTCAACAGAACTCAATTTCTCGTTTTTTTCTTTTAAACCGTATTGATCCAAAACCGTTTGGATTCTGTTTCGTTGGCGGGCCAGAAGGCAAAGCTGGTCGATTTCGGACTTCAATTGCGATGGCGGTAAATTCGTTTCACCTGATTCCAACTCATATTCAATGCGTCCATTGTAAAGATCGATTAAAGAGAGGCACTTTTCTTCAAACTCTTTTTGTTTGAGATCCGCCTCGTGATCCAAATCAGAGTTTTCCTCCAATTTATCCCGAAGCTTGTTGAGCAGTTCTTTCAAATGGATTTCTTTAAAAAAATTCGACTGATCTCTCAATTGAGCGCTTTTATCTTGAAGTTCTAAAATTTCACCGGCTAACACTTTTTTTCGGGTTTTATAGGTTTCAAACCAGTCAATCAAGACCGTAATATCGTTCTCAAAACGAGCCTGTACACCCGTCCATTCAGCTTCAGAAAGCGTTACACCTTCCGAAGAACTGGACAAAGTCCCATTTCCTCTCTGCGGCCAAGAAGAGATACCAAAAACCAGCAAGACAAAACTGAGCAGAATCCTTTTCATTCTCATTCTTCGGTTAAATTCTCTTCTTCCGCTTCAGCCACTAATGCGTATTTCTTCAATTTGTAAATCAGGGCTGTCCGGTTAACACTGAGCAATTTGGCCGCCTTGGTCTGAACCTGACCGGCCTTTTCCATTGCTTTGACAATAAGCTCCTTTTCGTAATTCTCGACTTTTTCTGTCAAACCCGCGTCATCACGCAGGTAGTTCAAAGAGTCATCTTTATTAAAACTTTGGATATCCAATGGCAAATTGGACGGATAAATACAGTCTGAATCGGCTAAAACGACCGCCCGTTGGATGGCGTTTTCCAATTCACGCACATTGCCAGGCCAATGGTATTTGGTCATTAAATCAACGGCTTTTTTATCGATCTTGGTTATTTTTTTATTGGCTTCAGCGCTGTATCGATTTAGAAAATGATAGGCCAAACGTTCCACATCTTCGCGACGCTCCCGCAGAGGCGGCACCATAATCGGCACTACGTTAAGACGAAAGAAAAGATCCTCTCTAAACTGGCCTTTTTTAATCGCTTCCTCTAATTTTTTATTCGTAGCCGCGATAATCCTCACATCCGCGCGAATCACTTCCGTGCCTCCAACTCTCTCAAATTCCTTTTCCTGAAGTACTCTTAAAAGCTTTACCTGGGTCGCCAGATTAATGTCGCCGATTTCGTCCAGGAAAATGGATCCGCCATTAGCCAATTCGAATCGCCCTATTCTTTTTCCAGCCGCTCCTGTAAACGAACCCTTTTCATGCCCAAACAATTCACTTTCCAAAACCCCCTCGGCTAAAACCGCGCAATTCACTTTAATAAAGGGTTTATCCTTGCGGCGGCTATTGAAATGGACAGCATGAGCCACTAATTCCTTACCCGTTCCCGAATCACCCCGGATCAAAACCGCCGTATCAGTCGGTGCTACCTTTTCAATCAACTCATAAACCGGCTTCATTTTGTCGCTGTTCCCCACAATGCGTTTATAGTTGTATTGGTCGTTTAACTTTTCACGAAGATATTTATTTTCGTAAACCAATTTCTGGCGTTCAATCGCCTTATCCACCGTTAACTTCACCTGCTCGGTGGAAAAGGGTTTGCTGATATAGTCGTACGCGCCCAATTTCATCGCTTCGACAGCCGTTTCAATCGTCGCATAGGCCGTCATAATGATGACCACGATTTCATTGTCCAATTCTTTAATCATTTTCAGAAGGGACATGCCGTCAAGTTTCGGCATCTTGATATCGCTGATGATTAAATCAACGTGCTTGGCCTTGATGGTCTCCAGAGCCTTTTCACCATCCTCCGCTTCCAAAATGGTATTCCCGTCGCCCTCCAGCGTTTGCCGCAATACCTTCCGCATACTGGATTTGTCATCCACGATCAAAATAGTGCTCATGAGCTCTCCCCTTTCTTTTTATCCAAGGCGGGCAAAATCACTAAAAACACCGCGCCGCCTTCAGGCCTGTTACCCGCCGCAATAGAACCACCCAGCGCTTCTACAATTTTCTGGGTGATCGAAAGACCCAATCCAAAACCTTCGGTTTTTGTCGTGAAAAAGGGGGTAAAAAGTTTCTTTATATTTTCCGGTTGTATCCCATGTCCATGATCCAAAACCAAAATAACCGCCCAATTTCCCTCGGTTTCGGCTGGCTTCAAATCAGAAAAACCCCGTTGGTATAAAAACACCATCAGCTCGGGCCGCGAGAACCCATGGATTTCAATGCGAACTTCTTCTTTCGCAGGTGAGGCCTGAACCGCGTTTAACGCCAAATTCAAAATAGCCCGTCTAAACTGCTCCACATCCAAAAGCAAATCCACGTCTTCTTTTTTGTCAAAAAAGACCCGGATTTTCTTTTGTTTAGCCTCATTTTCAATCAGCGGCAATACCCCTTGAATGGCCTCAGAAAGGTTTGTTTGTTGTGAATCCAAAGATGTTGGTTTGGCGAACACCAAAAAATTGGTCACGATTTTATTAAGAATTTCAATCTCGGCGGCAATATCCGCCACCATTTCTTTGGCCTGATCGTTTTGTTTTAATCTTTTTTGAAGTATTTCCGTAAATCCCTTCATCGCACCCAATGGGTTTCTAATCTCGTGGGCGATTCCAGCCGCCAACTCGCCGATCGTCGCCATTTTTTCAGATACTTTGATTTGGTTTTGCAGTTTTCGAAGCTGCGTTTCATCGGTAAAGATGACTTCTGTTCCCAATTTTTGCGCCTCCGCTCCCAAAAGCGGCGCGCTGCGTAAACGAACAATCTGCGGATTCTCTTCAAACAATAGGACTTCCTGATTCTCCAAATGACGGTCGAGTTCATGCGGATTACGAATGGCCTCCTGGAAAGAAGGGATGGATTTGAAAACATCGGTATAGTGCCGTCCCATAACCTCCGCTTGAGATAACCCCAAAATAGTCGAAGCGGCTTTGTTAAAAGTAATAACCCGGCCTTTCAAATCAACCACCAATAGGCCGTTCGACATGCTTTCTAAAATATATTCATTGTGGCTTTGAAGCCGTTTGGCCATTTCGTTAAAAGCGTGCGTCATCGCTCCCAATTCATTATTCGCGGCGGAATGAACTCTTTGGCTGAAATCACCGGCCGCGATCTTTTGAGAAACTTTCGCCAATTCCTCAATGGGCTTAATAAATCGGCGCGCAAAAGCGTAAAGCAATCCACCCATGAGAACCAGACAAACCAAACCAAATGTAAACAAAACTTTCGCGAACTGATCCAGGTCTTGCATAAATCCAGCGCTGGATTCCACACCCATCACGGCAATCACTTTTCGATTATGGAAAATGGGCGCGTATCCCACTTTATAAATACCGCCGTCGCTTTCCGGAAACAGGATGGAAACGGACGGTGTTCCCTTTTTGGCCTGGTCAAAGGGCTCCGGGTCCAAATCTCGAAGCCAATCATTTTCCCTAAAATCATATTGCCCGTTGGCGTCCACCAATACCCTGCCCTCCGGATCCAGAATGAGGATGTTTTTGGCCTGGCTTTCTTTTTTCTTCTCGATTAAAAAATCACTGAATTTATCGTAAAGATCGCCTTTATCAGTCAAGAAAGGCAGCCATTCCGCTTTGGTTTGATCCGCTGAAAGGCGCGCGATAGCCATCAAGCGGTCGCCCATCTCATGGTCGAATGTCTTTTTGGAAACGTAATAGGCAAAGCCGCCATAAACAAAAAGGATCACAATCCCCACAAAGAGGGTGCGGCTGACCAATTCGGCCAAAATACTGCCGCGAAAGAAGGTGGAGTTCGAAGACATGAGATTCATTTCCGACTTTGCCAAATAATGACAGGACTGTTATTTTATTGACGCAATGAAAAAATAATACCACTCCTACTGGGCTTTGTAAAATTTCTGACAAGGAAAGACTAACGAAGGTCAAAAAATAAAAGCAATTCCGAACATCAGACACCAAATGGCATCAAAAGGGACATAAACAATGGAATTTAACTTTGACGAGCACAAATTAACGTTTATTTGCGCTTAAAGATTTTCCGTTGTTTGCGGATGAAATGTCCCATATAGACGATAGGCCAGCTCTTTGCTGAAACCCGGTATGGCTACGAGGTCTTCCAAAGGCGCTTCCTGAATGGCCTTCACCGACTCAAAACGGTTCATTAAAGCCCTCAAACGCGAGGGCCCGATTCCCTTGACCTCAGTTAAGAGCGACGTAACCGCCTGCCGGTCCCGAATAACACGGTGATAACCCACGGCAAACCGATGGGATTCGTCCCGCAACCTCTGTAGTAAATGTCGAACTTTGAGATGTCCTTTAAAATCGACAGGTTCGCTTTGTCCCGGTACAAAAACTTCCTCTTCCCGTTTGGCGAGAGATGCCAGCCCATAATTACCGCCCAGTTCTTGATCCAAAACCTCTTTAACAGCGCTCAATTGCCCTTTTCCCCCGTCAATAAGAAGAAGATCAGGAACGGGGTTTCCTTCTCTTTCTAAAAGCCGAATATAGCGCCTCATCATTTCCTGATGGGATCTAAAGTCGTCCTGCCCCACCACCTCTTTGATCTTAAACTTACGATAGCGGTTCTTTTCCGGGGCTCCGTCCCTAAAGAAAACTGCCGACCCAACCGTAAATGTTCCTTGAAGCGTAGAAATATCGAAACAGGCGATATTTCTGGGAAGGTTTTTCAAAACCAAAAGATCTTTTAACTCCGTCAAAAGATTGGTTTGTTGAACATCGTCTTTTAACGCGGACAAAACATTCTTTTCCGCCATATTCATCAACTCAAGCCGCCAGCCTTCATCCGCTCTTCGAATAAAAACATCCGAGCCTTTATTAACCGAAAGAACTTTTTCAATCATTTCTTCATCTTCCGCCAGCCAGTCTTTGGCGATCAATATTTCATCTGGCACAAAAACTCCCGGCGCGTAATATTGCTGAAGAAAGGTCGGCAAAACTTCTTCTAAAGATAAATCCAGCTCATTCTCCAAAACCAAACGAATGTGGTCGATCACCTTTCCTTGACGCACCTGGACCACCGATACCAACACCTTACCCAGCCCAAAGGCAAAAGCGGCCACATCAATATCTTTTTTCTCGGGAATGATCATGGCGTAGGTTCCCTGCATCTGCTCTATCGCGGTTGCAAGGTCTCTGTATTTTGCCGCCTCCTCAAACTCCAGCCGCTCCGACGCTTTGAGCATTTCAGACCGGACATGATCCAGTAAATTATCGTGCTTCCCTTCCAGGAACCATTGGACTCGCTTTACCAAGGGGGCATAGCCCTTTTTGTCCACCACACCAATACAGGGCGCGGGGCATTGTTTGATTTGATAGCTCAGACAAGCCCTTTCGGCATGACCGTCAATTTCGATATTACAGTCGCGGATATTAAAGTAGCGATAGATGAGT
>Ga0302319_10018270_pt1 | contig 12798 bp, 10 predicted proteins | sample Bog_T0_2_FD_203319 | JGI IMG/M metagenome (GOLD analysis project Ga0302319, IMG submission 203319) | Peat permafrost microbial communities from Stordalen Mire near Abisko, Sweden - Bog_T0_2 | ecosystem: Environmental > Terrestrial > Soil > Wetlands > Peat | place: Sweden: Abisko, Stordalen Mire...
AGCCGCGCCAATAGTGTCGTTCTTCGGTTCGAGCGGGTAGATGACGCTGTGGTCGAGCAGCTTGCCGGTTTCATCAACCACGGCGATTTTGCAGCCGGTGCGGATGCCGGGGTCGAGGCCGATGGTGCCGATGGGGCCGGCGGGCGGAGACAGCAAGAGGTTCGTCAGATTTTCGCGGAAGACACGAATGGCTTCGGCGTCGGAACGTTCTTTGAGTTCCAGGCGCACTTCGGTCTGGATGGAGAGATTGAGCAGGCGCTTCCAAGCGTCTTCTACGGCGAGTTCGAGTTGCGGAACCCAATCGCCTGGCTGGTGGATGACCTTGTTTTTGAGGTAAGAGACGGGCTTGAGGGGATCTAGCTCGATTTGGAAGTAGAGGATGTTTTCTTCGGAGCCGCGGCGGATAGCGAGCATGCGGTGCGAAGGAATTTTGGAAGCGAGTTCGCTGTATTCGTAATACATTTTAAACTTGCCTTCGGGGTCTTGCGCGTCTTCCACTTTGCGGCTGACCACCATACCATCGCCCATCATGACTTGGCGGAGATGGCTGCGGAATTCGGCGGTTTCACTGATTTGTTCGGCGATGATGTGGCGTGCGCCTTCGAGCGCTTCGGCGGCGGTGGCAACGCCCTTTTCGGCACTGACAAACGTCTCGGCGAATTCGGCAAGCGACATGCCGGTGGGTTGCTGGGTCCAGAGATAAGAGGCGAGAGGATCGAGACCTTTTTCGCGCGCGATAGTTGCTTTGGTGCGGCGCTTGGGCTTGAACGGAAGGTATAGATCTTCGAGCGTGGTTTTGTCGAGAGCGGCTTTGACGGATGTTTCGAGCTCGGGCGTCAGCTTGCCTTGTTCCGAGATGCTGTTGAGAACTGTTTCGCGGCGATCTTCGAGTTCACGGAAGTAGGCGGCTTTTTCTTCGATGGCGCCGATGGCGACTTCATCCAGGTTGTCGGTGACTTCTTTGCGATAACGCGCAATGAAAGGAACGGTGCCGCCGCCATCGAGGAGCGCGATGGTGGCTACGAGGCTATGGAGGGACAGGTTGAGTTGTTGCGCGATATGAACGAGGATCGCGGTGGGAAGGGGCTTTGGCTCAGGCATCGAGTTTGCTTTCTCATGATAGAGGACACCGGTTGCTGTTGCGAATTTAGGCGCGTCCGCGACATTTGGCGAGCCACCAGCGTGCGCCGACAAACAGGAAGCGCCAATCTTTGAAGAACTCGGGCGGCTTGCCTTCGAAGGCGTGGCCGATGAATTGGAAGATCCAGCCGAGGACGAAGAGGGCGACGCAGAGCTTCCAGTAGGCGAGGTTGATGAAGAGCAGCGGAAGGAGCAAGAAGGACAAGGCGATGGTGGGGATGCCGATGGTATGGCAGAGGCGGTTGGTGGGGTTTTGGTGGCCGGCCGAGTACTCGGCAATCCACGAATCCCAACTGCGATTTCCCAGTATCACAATGACTGGATGTTATCACTTTTCGCGGTGCTGGCGGTGGGAGATCCAAAGAAGTAAAGTAGTGTGATGCCGCAGCTCACACGCCGACGATGGATGACCGCGAGCGCACTGGCGGCGCTTCCGTTTAAGGAACAGTTTCCCGTTGTTCACGCGGAGGTTTGTTTGAATAACGCGCGCTGGCATCCGTTGAGTGTTGGCGCGAAGAAGGCGATTGTTGATTACCTAGATTACAAGTCGGGCGGCGGGGGCAAAGCACCGCAATATTCGGCGCAGCAGCAGGAGAGGGTCAAGGAATTGTATGCGCGTTTGATTGGCGCGCGTGCCTCTGAAATTAGCTTTGTGCCGAGCACGCTGGCGGGAGAGAATCTGGTGGTAGCGGCGCTGGGTTTGCCGGCGGTGGGCGGCAACGTGGTGACGGACGCGCTGCATTTCGAAGGCTCTTTGTATCTGTATGGCGAATTGCAGCGACAGGGCCTGGATGTCCGTACTATAAAGCCGCGCGAGGGGCGGATTGACCTGAAGGATTTGGAAGCGCAGATTGATAAGAATACGAAGCTGGTCGCGATTTCGCTGGTTTCGATGATCAACGGTTTCCAACATGACCTGAAAGCGGTTTGCGAGCGGGCGCATGCGCAGGGAGCTTATGTCTTTGCCGATATTGTGCAAGCGGCGGGGGCGGTGCCGATAGACGTTCATTCTTGCGGGGTAGATTTTTGCGCGGCGGCGAGTTACAAGTGGCTGATGGGCGATATGGGCGTTGGCTTTTTGTATGTGCGCGAGGAGTTATTGGATCGCTTACGAAGGCCACAGTATGGGTACCGGCAACTGAGTGACATGGAGTATCACATTTTTCCATACGATGCGCCGGGCGATGCGGTGTTCGATTGGAAGCAGAAGCACGATGCCGCAGGTTACTTCGAAGTAGGGACGGTTTCTAATACAACGGTAGCGGCGTTGAGCTTCTCCTTGGAGTGGCTACAGCAGATTGGCGTGAGTGCGATTCAAGAGCGGCGACAACCCTTGTTGCAACGGTTGCAGAAGGAGATGCCGGCATTGGGATTCGAGGCGATGACGCCAGTGGAATCGACGTCGCCTATTGTGGCCTTCGCTCGCAAGAATACGACTGAGATAACGGCAAAACTTGATCGAGCGAACATCGACATTGCCATTTATCCGCATAGGGTCCGGATTTCGCCCTCGTTTTATAACAATGAAAGCGATGTAAATAAGCTGGTTGACTGCTTGTCTGCGTAGGCGCTCTGCGTGACATAATCGAGTTGACGATGAGTTGGAAGACAGCGGCCCGCGCCGCGTTACATGGCATGGGCGGTTTGGCTGCATTGCGCATGATGAGCGGCCAGAAATTCAGGGTGTTGACCTATCATTCCTTTTCCGAGGCGAACCAAGCGAACGTAGACGCGATTTGCGGGCACATTGGCCGGCATTTTGAGGTGATGACGTTTCCGAAAATGGTGGAAGCGCTGAAGCGGCGTGACGGCATGCCGAAGAACGCGCTGGCGATTACGGTGGACGACGGCTATCGGAATTACGCGCTTTACGGGCATCCTATTTTCGAACGGCACAAAATTCCAGTTACCCTTTATGCGGTGGCGGGGTTTGCGGCGGGTGAGCTTTGGCTATGGCCGGATCAGATTGAGTTTGGGCTGCTGCATACGACGAAGACATCGCTGGCGGTGGACCTTGGAACAGGCGGCATACTTTCGCTGAAACTGGGGTCGGTTGAAGAGATAGCGGACGCCAATTTTATACTGACGGAGGCGCTGAAGGTTTTGCCGAACGCAGACCGGCTGCGTTTCATAGAAAGTTTTGGGGCGTTGTGCGGGGTTGAGATTCCGGTGACTCCGCCTCCGGATCGAGCGCCCTTGAACTGGGATGAATTGCGCGAATTAGCGGCGGCGGGAGTCGAGATTGGGTGCCACACGGTGACGCATCCGATCATGTCGCGATTGCCATCCAAGACGGATTTGGAGCGAGAGACAAAGGTCGCGAAGGACTTACTGGAGCGAGGGCTGGGACGGCCGGTTCGGCATTTTTGTTATCCGAATGGTAAGCCGCCGGATATTAACGATACGGTGGTGGAAAGCGTAAAGGAAGCAGGGTTCGATTCCGCAGTTACTTGTTTTTGGGGATTGAATTCGCTGGATGCCGATCCGTTTCGCATCCAGAGGCTGCCGTTCGATAGCTCGACAGATTTCGAGTATGGGGTGGAAGTGCTGGCGGGCCTGCATTTGTCGTAATTAGGAAGCGCGCACTGGTCGGCGAAGAGCTTTCCTGAGCGGAGGTCCCACTAGATTGCGGAAGACACGATCGGCGGTAGTGGCTGCCAAGCGCCAATCTTTCAAATCAAAATCAAAGAACTTCACCGGCGCGCGATAAGAATGCGCTAACTGCCCCCATGTCAACATACCGGCCTCGCGGTAACTGGCGATGGTGGCGGAATCGCGTTCGAGCGAGATATGGCGGAAGTCGTTGTTGTTGGGTTCCACCGGAATTACTTTCTGACCAGTGATGTCTTCAATCAGATCCAGGTAATGAAGCCAACCGAGTTCGACGCCGGAGTAAGTGGCGGCATCAGCAGTGACGCTGTAGCGCGGGTTAGCTTCAATCATCTTGACTTGGCCGTCGCGGGTGTCGCGTTTGAGTTCGATTTCGCAGATGCCGATATAGTTCATGCCTTGCAGAAAATTGTTGCAGAGGCGGTCGGCCTCATCGTCGATGATGGGTTCGACCACGCTGGCAGAGCCGAAGTCTTTGGGTGTGGTGCGGACCTGACGCACCATGGCGTGACCCAGGCGCAGTCCGCTTCTGCCATAGACCGACATATAGACGAGTTTGGCGGTATCGGGCCCTTCGATAATTTCCTGAGCGACTAGATCCGGCGACGCCTCGGAGGCAAGTTTGTATTTCAAAAGCAGATCATCTTTGGAATCGGCGATTACAATTTTCTGGTTATACAGAGGATGACCATGGGGAAGTTTGGCCCATTCGGTGAAGTGCGAAGGCTTTAGCAAGCAGGGAAAGCGCGCGACGTCGCCAAAGGCGGCGATCTCTGCCGCCGTCGTGACGAAGCTGGTGCGCGGCGTGGGCAAGCCGTACGATTCAGACAGTTCGTATTGGCGTTTCTTGGTGGCTAACAACGCTTGCGCCTGGACGGAGCGCGAAAAAATAAAGTGCTCTTCGAGTGCGGCGAAGTGTTCGGAGATGGCGGTGACGTAGACGTCGGCACTCGAGATCAAAACCGGCTTGCCACCTAACCGCGCCGCCAACGAACGCATGAACTGCAGCCATTCTTCGGGGCGCTCTTCCGGATTAGGACATAAGTAACCAGCGCCGTAAATGCTACGAAAGCCGCGCTGCCCTTCGATGTTATCGATACAGCAGACCCGGACGCCACGGCGTTTCAGGTCTCTCATCAGGTTGACACCTGTTTGGAATGCGCCGGTTACAACTACCCAAGGCCAGTTTGCCTCGGCGCGAAGAGCATTTCTATCAGCCAAAAATGATTTTACCGCGAGGGGCCGTGCTAATCTTCTTCTGGCGTACGCGCGCGGGTAGCCGCACAAATCCCGCGCTTACTGCTTCGGATAAATTCCACCAGATGGCGAGTATGTTCTGACGGCAACTCACTTTCAACGCGCCGCAATGCTTCTTCGCGCTTCAAGCCTGCGCGATAAAGCAAGCGATAGGCCTCTTTGAGTAACTTGATATCCGCCATCGCAAAGCCGGCGCGCTTCAAACCGACAATGTTCAAACCGCGCGCAGCGACGTTGAAATCGGAATAAAGGAAATACGGCGGCAGATCGCTATTCACGCGGGTGTTGCCACCCACCATGGCGAGGCGGCCGATTTTTGAATGCTGGTGAATCACCACGCCACCGGAAATGAAAGCCTGATTTTCGATCTCCACATAACCGGCAACCAGGGCACAACTGGCCACCACAATGTTGTCGCCCAGTTTCGCGTTGTGGGCGATGTGGCCCGATGTCATGATGTAGTTGCTATCGCCTATGCGGGTTTCGGATTCGGGCTGGGTGCCGCGGGAAATCGTGTAGTGTTCGCGAATTTTGTTTTTGTTGCCAATGCGCAAATAGCTGCGCTGGCCGTCGAAGGCTTTGTCCAAAGGGTCGGTGCCGAGCGCGGTGCCGGCGGAGATTTCGTTGTCGTTGCCGAGCGTGGTCCAGCGCTTCACGTAGACATAGGGCTCGAGCAAACAGCCAGACCCGATGACGACCTCGGATTCGATCACGCAATATTCGCCAATGCGGGTGCCCGGCCCGACGATGGCGCCCGGATGGACGCGGGCGGTGGGTGCGGTATAGGATGCTTCGTTGCCAGCCATCAATGTTAAGTATGGAGGATTATGCCTTTCACAGTTGCTGAGATTGCGGAACGGGTGGGCGGCGCCGCGGACGGACCCACTCAGCGGATGCTTACCGGCGCGAACACCATTGAGAATGCTGGTGCGGGAGATTTAGCGTTCGCGGCAAATCATAAGGCGTTGGAGAGCGCTGTGATGTCACAAGCAGGCTGCGTGCTGGTGCCGCAATCGTTCGATGGACAGCTGAATACGGCACTGATTCGGGTGGCCGACCCGCGCGTGGCTTTTGCGAAAGCGCTGGAAAGCATTTACCCGCGCCAGCGTCCAGCCTCCGGTATTCACAGCACGGCCGTGATCGCTCCGAGCGCGCAGGTGGGACACAACTGTTATGTGGGTGCGTATGTCTGCATCGGCGAAAATGCGCGCATTGGCGACGGTTGCCAAATCGGTCCGGGTTGCGTGTTGGGCGATGATGTGGCGCTTGGCAGTGGGTCAACTTTGCATGGGCACGTGACAATTTACGATCGCGTCAGCATCGGCGAACGCACGATCATCCACTCCGGTGTGGTGATTGGCGCGGATGGCTTTGGCTTTGCGATGGCGGGCGACCACTATGAAAAATTTCCGCAGGTGGGCACGGTAGAAATTGGCAGCGATGTGGAGATTGGCGCAAACTGTTGTATTGATCGAGCGGCGCTAGGCGTCACGCGAATCGGTGATGGCACAAAGCTAGACAACCTGGTGCACGTGGCGCACAACTGCAGCATTGGCAAGCATGTGGTGGTGGCGGCGCAAACCGGTTTTTCCGGCAGCGTGACCGTGGGCGATTATGCGGTGATTGGCGGGCAAGCGGGCATTGGCGAAAAAGCGAAGATCGAACCGAAAGCCATTGTGGGTGGGAAAGCAGGGGTGCTGACTTCGCAAACTGTGCGCGCCGGCGAACCGGTGTGGGGCATTCCGGCGCGTCCACTGCGCGGGCATTTGAAAGGGCTGGCTTATGTTCAAAAACTGCCTGAACTCAACGAAATGGTGCGTGAGATCAGGCAGCGGGTAGTGGAACTTGAGGCGGACAGGAAACCGAAGCCGGACTAGTCGTGGCGGCCCGGCAAGGGTGGACTTTAGGAGCCCGAGAGGTATGGGTTAGTCAGCGGCATCTCGCGGGGCGTGCCCTGAGCGCGCTCCAAGATGCCATTAGCCTGCGACACCATGGCGCGAATTCGCTCCAGATGCGTACAGATTTTTTCGTCCACGGCGGTGATCTCGAGATAATATGCGAGCGAATCTATCACACCGAGCGGTTGGCGGAGTTCGTGAATGATTTCTTCCGATAGCACAGGATTAGCACCTGCCAGTCTAGTGCGACTGATGATTTCGCGATGGGCAAGGGGAGCGTCTTGCGTTACGACATTGAACGGTGAAGCCACTTTGTTCATGCAACTTTCAAATTTTTTGGAGCGTCGAGCGGCTGAGTAATGCAATCTCAATCCGACCGTTTGATTGTGCCTTTGATTCGTCATGGAGTCAATAGTAAGAGTCCCAAATCGGAGCATCTTTTTTGGCAACCAGAAGTTTAGCGTCCTGGTACGAGCGGTGTGGTATTCTCATGACGTAGCCACATGAAACGCTGGGCCTGTGGCGCAGTTGGGAGCGCGCTTCCATGGCATGGAAGAGGTCAAGGGTTCGAATCCCTTCAGGTCCACCAAATCCCCTCCGTTTTTATTGAGCACCATTTCCACCAATGGCTTTTTCACTGTTGAGGGATGATGTCTTGACGAGAATCGTCTCCACCCAAAAAAAACATCTGCTGAAAATTTGTGTTGAAGAGCACGCGTAGGTCGAGCGAGACAGCGCGCGTTTGGATTTTATAGATTGAAAAGTTTTCCAGCAAGGGTCCGGGACTCGAGATCTCGGACCTTTGCTGTTCGGAGGAAAGGAGTGACGCGTTCCGACGTCACACCTTAAGTAACCGTAGTATACCTTAAAAAGCTCATAGGAATACAAATAATTGTAATAAAGGCAATTAATTGCTATGCTTTTGCGTATCTTATTGATTTTAATGGTGAATAAATCGTCGATAAGAACCATTATTATAGGTACTCCAGGCGGAAAAGTTTTGCCGTTCGGAGTAAAGCTGGTAGGCGAAGTCGATATTGGCGCGGCAGTCCAGCAAATCGCGCAAGTTCAAGCCAGGGCGTTTGAGATGAACCGTGTTGATTTGGAAGTAGCCCCAATCTAGCGTTCCATCAAAGTTGTAGTGATAGATTTCGCATTTGCCTTCTGGATTTTCTGCACGCTGAATGGCGAGAGCGATGCGACAGGCAGAGCCGAACTTGAGACACGTGTATTCCTGATAAGCCGTGAGTGGACGGCGCTGATCGAACTGCGCTTCTTTAGCCTCTTCGGAAATCATGCGGCGCGCGACCACGAGCGGCCAGTGTAAACGAACGCGCACCGGTAATTGCCAACTGATGGTGTAACGAGCATGAATTTGGAGCGCCCAATAGACAAGAAACGCGCCGACTGCGATGAAGAGAAGAGCGGCGATCAGGCGCGCGGGATGCGGCACAAGAATGCGCTGCGATCTCCTTCGATTGGTTTTCCTTTTGCGCGCGCCGGGGCGCTGATATGAGTTGGTCTCTGACTCGGCGGACGCCATCTGGTTTGAGTTTACAGAATGCCTCAGGTGCTCTCTCAAATCGGTGTGGGAGCATGTGGATGGGGATGGCAAGCACTCCGACGAAGCCGCATCACCACCTTCCGCAGGCGGTAGATGAACACGCGAGTAAAGCAGGATTGCGGATGGTCGCCGTTTTTGAAGCGACAAAAGGCGTGCTGGCGATGGTGCTAGCGGTGATTCTGATTGCCGTGCGGCACCGCATGGAAGATTTAGCGGAAGAACTTCTCTACCATCTGCATATTGGCTTCGATCAAAGGTGGGCGCAGGCTCTGCTGCATGGAGCGAACGACCTGAGCTATATGAAGATTGGTACCGTGCTGGGGGTGGCAATGGCTTATGCTGCCGTGCGCTTTACTGAGGCGTGGGGCTTGTGGTACCGGCGCGTATGGGCGGAGTGGTTCGCGCTGCTTTCGGGTACGTTGTATCTACCGATTGAGATCGTGAAGGTGGTGCAACACTGGCATTGGCTGCCCATTAGTGTTCTGCTGATTAACCTAGCGATTGTTTTGTACATGCTGGAAATTCGCGTTCGGGAAATACGTTTGCATCGACAGCAGCACGTCTAGGAACTGTTGCACGTGGAACATTTCTGACACGGGCTGATTACAATAGCGGGGTGCGCTTCACGACCCGCTTGACGATTTTCCTGCCGCTGCTCATTTCGCTGGCACACGCAGAGCTGATTCCCAATCCGGCAGCAGCGCCTGCCGACCGGATGAACGAAGCATGGTGGGCTGAGCGGCACAACGCGGCAGTGCACGCGGCGAAGAATTATCCGGATGCGCAGCTTCTGCTGATTGGCGATTCGATCACCAACAATTACGATAAGGCCCAGCCGCCCGACGAAGATTTTCAAGCTACGTGGCAGCAGTTCTATGCGCCGCGTGGCGCGCTCAACCTAGGCTTTAGCGGCGATACCACGGCGCACGTGATGTGGCGTCTGGCGCATGGCGAAGTGGACGGGCTTCATCCGAAAGTGGCGCTGGTCTTGATTGGCACCAACAACACGGGCCACGGGCAAACTGCGGAACAAACCGAGATTGGGATTGACGCGGTGGTGGCCAAGCTGGAACAGCGCTTGCCGGAAACGCATGTTCTGCTACTGGGAATTTTGCCAAGTGCGGTGTCTGACGATAAGACACACCGCGATCGGGAGGTGAACCGCTATCTGGCGAACAGCTATGGCGAGAATCCGCGGGTGACTTATTTGGATATCGGCTCGATTTTTTATCGCGGCGGTTCGTTAAACGCAGCGATTTTTTACGACCCTCGACTTCCTCAACACGGCAAGCCCTTACACCCCGATACGACTGGCCAACGCATGATGGCGGAAGCGATTGAGCCAACGCTGGCGCGCTTAATGGGAGATGCGCCGCGCGTGGCGCTGACGTCAATGACTGATATCAACACTGCGCTGATCCCGGTGGAACGGCTGGAACAAGATTTGTACGACTGGTACGCCCGGCATCATGCGGAACTGGCGCTCACGAAGAACATGCAACCGAAGGTAGTGTTAGTGGGCGATTCTATTACGCATTTCTGGGGTGGCCTTCCCGCCAGCAGTCTGCTCGACGGACCCAACGCGTGGCAGCAAGTTTTCGGCGATATGCCGGTTGCGAACCTGGGCTTTGGATGGGACCGCACGCAGAACGTTTTATGGAGGCTGCAGCAAGGGGAGTTTGAAGGCTACCATCCGCCATGGGTGGTGTTGAATATTGGCACGAACAACTTGAGCGGAACCAATCACGCGCGCGCCAACACGCCCGAGGAAATAGTGGAAGGCATCGAGGCAATTGTGCGGGAGATTGAAGCGCGGTCTCCGCAGAGCCACATTATGCTGATGGCGATTTTTCCGCGCGGCCGGAAGCCGGACAATCCGTTTCGCGCACCGATTCAAAAGATTAATGAGCTGCTGGCGCAACGTTTCGCCGGACGCGCGTCTGTCACCTTCATTGATATTGGCAAGCAATTTCTGACGGCCGATGGCACGCTTCCCGAAGCGCTCATGCCCGATGCTACGCATCCGAGCGATGCTGGCTATCAACTCTGGGCGGATGCGCTGATGAAATCCGGGCTCAAGTAAGTTACTTGTTCAGAGTGAAGGCGAAGAGCGTATCGCCCGCAGCCACCAGCACATACTGTTTGCCGCCTAGTTCATAGGTAATGGGACCGGCGCTGGGGATGCCCGTCAAACCAGCGTGCCAAAGAATTTTTCCGCTGGCTGGATCGAAAGCAATTAGGTAATTGAGGTTACTAGTAAAGAGCAACTGGCCGGCGGTGGATAAGTTGGATACAACGCCAGAGCCGCTGGCCCAATCATGCCGCCAGACGATTTTGCCGGTTTTGTAATCAATGGCCAGAAGCGCTCCGCCATCGCCGCCCACCACGTTGTCCAAGCCACCCCAGCCTTCCGGGCGTTCATCCGTGTCAGTAAGGTAGAACATGCTGAACATGCGGCTGGAACCAACGTAGAACAAACCGGTGTCTGGATCGAAGCTAGGCGCGGGCCAATTGGTGGCGCCACCCGAGGCTGGCGAAACGAGCACACCATCGGTAGTCGGATACTTAGCGGGGTCGGGAATGGGCTGGCCCTTCGCATTCAAACCTTTTGCCCAATTGAGTGTGTCGATGAACGGCGCGGTGACAATGTGCTGCCCCGTAGCGCGGTCGAGTAAGAAGTAATAACCGTTGCGGCTAGCTTGCGCGAGGAGCTTGCGCGGCTTACCATCAATTACGCCGTCAATCAGCACTGGCGTTTCGGCAGCGTCCCAGTCATGCACGTCATGGGGAGAGACTTGGTAATACCAAACCATTTTGCCGGTGTCGGGATTGATGGCCAGAATGGTGCAGGTGTAAAGGTTGTCGCCCTTGCGGCTCTTTTCGGCCATGACCGGATTCGGGTTGCCTGTGCCGAAGTAATAAAGATTCAGTTCAGGATCGTATGTGCCCGGCATCCACGGTTGGCCGGTGCCGTGCGCGGAAGCGTATTCATCAGGCCATGTTTCAATCCCGGGTTCGCCCTTGCGCGGCGTGGTGTAGGTTTTCCATTGCAGAGCGCCAGTTTCGGGATCGCGCGACTGGATGAAGCCGGGGTTATCGAGGTGGTCGCCGCCAATACCGAGAATGACATGGTTGCCGACGATGACAGGCGCGACGGTTGAGGTGTAATCGAGTTTGGGATCGGCAATTTCTACTTTCCAACGTTCCTTGCCGGTGCGCGCGTCAAGGCTGACTAAGTGGCTGTCCGGGCTTTCAAAAAACAGCCAGTCTTCATACATGGCGACGCCGCGGTTGCCAATGGTGCTGCCGGTGTTGGCCGGATAACTGTAATGCCAGAGTTCGCGGCCGGTGCGGACATCCGCCGCCCACACGTTGTTCGGCGCAGTGAAATAGAGAACGTCGCTGACCAGCAGCGGTGTGGCCTTAATACTGACGTTGTTGCTAGCGCCGCTGCCGGTAAAGCGTGCTGCCCAGGCGAGCGATAGATTCTGTACGTTTGTCGAGTTGATTTGCTTCAGCGGGCTGAAACGGCGGCCGGAATAGTCGCCGTTGTAAGTGGGCCAGGTGTTGGGCGGCTGCTTGAGCAGCGCCTTAGGATCGAGCCCCTGGGCATTGGTGACAAGCGGCAAGGCGGCGAAGAGTAGAGCAAGGAAGCGGGCATTCATTTGAGTGTCACCAGGTAGGACGTGATGTTGTGGATGTCGGCGTCGGTGTATTGGCGCAGCAAATCGTTATGGGCTTTCAGCGGATCGGCCACTTCCACTTTCGGAGTGTCGCCGTCGCGACTGAAGGAGTGAAACTGGCCAGCGGAGTCGCGCAGGGAAACTGAAAAGTCATCAATGCGATCAAGCGTTCCGGAGACAGTATCGCCATTGGGCAAAGTCACTTTTACGGTAACGACACCCTTGGCAGACGCGCCGGAACCGCCTCCTCTTTGACGGCTGCGCGGCTGTAACCAGCGCGCTTGCAGTGAGAAGGCGTCATACTTTTTCCCAACGCCGGCCAGATCACCGGTGACCGAATGGCAGCTGCTGCATTTGCCGGCGCCGTTGAAGTAGGCTTCGCCTTTGTGCGCATCGCCAGTGACTACGTCGCCATAAGTGTAGGTGCCGCGATGGCCAGCTGAATAGGTGCGCACATGCAGCCACGCTACGACATCGGCAATCTGCGCTTCACTCAACGGCAGCTTCGGCATGCCTTTATCTGGACGTCCTTCACGAATCACCGGCGCGATGAGAATTCCTTTCTCGTCATCCAGAACGAGAACAGAGCGGATCAGGTCCGGGGCACCCGGGCCGCCTTTACCGGCCACGCCATGGCATCCGGCGC
>Ga0302319_10018273_pt1 | contig 12796 bp, 14 predicted proteins | sample Bog_T0_2_FD_203319 | JGI IMG/M metagenome (GOLD analysis project Ga0302319, IMG submission 203319) | Peat permafrost microbial communities from Stordalen Mire near Abisko, Sweden - Bog_T0_2 | ecosystem: Environmental > Terrestrial > Soil > Wetlands > Peat | place: Sweden: Abisko, Stordalen Mire...
TCGCCGCGCAGCCAGTGCCAAAGCCGCTCGCCCCACACCGATCCCCAAAGCTCTCCGGCCTTCTCGCAATCCAGCGCCAGCAGGTCGTCCACGCTGCGGATGCCCTTCTCGTTCAGCCGCTTCTCAGTCTTCGCTCCGATCCCGGGCAGGTCGCGCAGGGTCAGGTGCCGCAGCGCGCCGGGCAGCAGGTCGAGCGGCAGCGCCACCAGCCCGTCGGGCTTTTCCATGTCGCTCGCCACCTTGGCCAGGTAGCGGTTGGTCGCCAGGCCCACCGAGCTGCGCAGCATCGGCCCTACCCTCTCGCGGATTGCCGCCTTCACTCGCCGGCCCAGGTTCATCGCCGCCAGCAGCGGTCGCTCGCGGCCCATGAGGCGGCAAGCCATCTCATCGATCGAGAGCACCGCCGTCACCGGCAAACAGCTCTCCACCGCTTCCACAATTTTGTGGTGATAATCCACATAAATCTCGTGCCGCGCCTCCACAAGCACCAGATCGGGACACATCCGCTTCGCATCCCCTACCATCGTGCCCGTCTTCACCCCGTAGGCCTTGGCCTCATAGCTGGCGGCGATGCAGACAGTCGTGTCCGCCATCATGGGCACCACGCCCACCGGACGTCCGCGCAGGTCGGGCCGAACCTCCTGCTCCACCGACGCGAAGTAGGAATTCAGGTCCACGAACAGCCAGTTGAGGCCCGAATCCCGCGCCTCGCCGCGTGCAGGCGCAAACTCCTTTCGAGGGGCGTCGTCTAACCAATCGGGGGGATGGTCTTCCTGCGCGCCTTGGCGCATCATCGGGCCCTGAGCCGAATTTGGGTGAGATGCCATCTTGAATCGATGTTCGTCTTTTATTCGCTTCACGGCAAGAAGAAATTCACCATGACCGACAATGATGCCGATGATACACTTGGGTTCGCTGGGATTACCGGTGCATCGATGCCTTAACGGTTGGTTCGTGACCTCGGATGATCGGCGAAGCATCAAATCAATTGCGTAGGTTTTCCTGCATATGCATCATCTGATTCACTGGTTCGCGACAAATGGGGGCATCGTCGCCGTGCTGGTCACGGTAGGCGTGGCCGTCCTCCTTGTGTGCTGCCTGGGATGCTCGAACTGCGGTCCCCGCGAAAAGGACGACCTGTTCCGCCGTCACGAAATGTAATCTCCGCCTTAAACTTCCTTTGTTCCCTGATGGAAGCGCACACGCCAGGCGCCTGATTTTTTCGTCCAAAGAGAGCTGCGCAACACCGCCGACCTCAGTCCCGATTCTGCATCCATCCGCACCGTCCGATAAGTGACCAGCGCCACTCCCTCGCCAATCGAATCGCAGTGGAAATCTTCCATCGCCGGCGCGCGATAATCCTCGGTCGCCAGCAGTTCGAGAATCTCCCCACCCGTCCAGACTCGTCCAGAGGATCCAAACTCCCGAAAGTCCTCCGCCAGCAACTCCGCCACCCGCGCCCGGTCGCGCCGAACAAGTGGATCGAGCAGCGCCTCCTCGCATGCCCGCAGGTGCGCGCAAATCGTCTCCTCTGCATCCCCGCTCATTCCCCCGCCGGCTTCAGGTACATCTCAAACTGCGCCAGGATGCGGTTGAACAGGTGTGTCCGCACATCCGGCCCGGCAATCGAGTGCGTCTTGCGCGGATAAATCTGCAGATCGTAGGGCAGCTCCGCTTCAATCAGCTTCTGCACAAATTGAACCGAGTTCTGAAAATGCACGTTGTCGTCCCCGGTCCCCTGCACCAGCAACAGTTTCCCCTTCAGATTGGCCGCCGAGTTGACCACCGAGAAGTCCTTGTACCCGGCGGGAAACTCGCCCGGCGTGCTCATGTAACGCTCGGTATAGATCGAGTCGTAATTGCGCCAGTCCGTTACCGGAGCCACCGCCACTCCCGCCTTGAACCGATCCGAATGCGTCATCGCATAGAGCGTGAACGTCCCGCCCCAGCTCCAGCCCCACCACCCCAACCGCTTCCGGTCCAGTTGGGGATATTTGTCCAGCGCCGCATCCATCACCGTCAACTGGTCTTCCAGTTGCACCGGACCGAAGTCGTGATACGCCGCCTGCGCGAACTCGCGGCCTCGACGCCCCGTGCCGCGATTATCCGCATGCAGCACCGCAAACCCATGCTGGGCCAGCAACTCGTCAAACAGCAACCCATCGCTCCAGTGGTTGCCCACCTCCTGCGGGCCCGGCCCGCCATAGGGGTTCACGATCAACGGGATTGTTCCTGGGCTGAGGGCTCCTGCCGCCGTCGTAGCTCCCTCCGGCAGCAGCAGCGTTGCGTAGAGCGTAGTCCCGTCGTGCGCCTTTACCTCCAACGGCTCCGGCGCGTGCAGACGGTAGGGCTCCAGCGCCCGCGTCGACCAAAACACATTGCATTTGTCGACCGTCTGGCAAAGCCGCAGCGTGCGCGGTTCCATTCGTGTCGAATACCCTTCCACAAACCCGCCGCCGTCTGGAGCGAATTTGGCCATATGGGTTCCCGCGCTCGTGGTAATTTGCTTGCGCTCGCCGGCAAAGTTCACCTGCCATACCTGCTGTTCCAGCGGATTGCTCTCGTTCGACGAATAGCGGACGATCTTGCTCGCAGTTTCGACGTCAAGAACGTCGCTCACCTCAAAATCGCCCTTGGTCAGTTGCCGCTCGAGCTTGGCCATTCCCAGATCCGTTTGATTCTGGTCGTACCTATAGAGATAAAGCTGGTTGTGCCCGTCGGTCCAGTTGGTCAGCACAATCGTCCCGTCGCCAACCGACACATCGTAGTTGTCGTCGATGAACTTCTCGTCGGCAATCTGCAGCACCACGTGCGACTTTCCCGTCGCCGCGTCGGCAAAGTAAATATCGCGGTGCTTGTGATCGCGCGTCAGCGTCTCCACCCACAGCGTTCTGCGGTCTACCCAGCCAAAACGCGGAATATAATCCCGCCCCAGCACAATCGGCAGCTTCATCCACTCCGTTTTGCCGCCGCCTGCGCTCACTACGCCCACACGCACATCCGGATTCGGGTCGTCCGGCTGGGGAAACCGCTGCATTTCCACCTTGGCGTGGGTCGGAATCCAATCTTCAATGGGATACTCCGGCACCTCGGTCTCGACCATCTGCAAGTACGCAACGTGGGCAGAATCCGGCGACCAGAATTGGTTGCTCCTTACGTCCAGCTCTTCCTCGTACACCCAATCCACCTCGCCGTCGAGCGTGGTCAGATTGGGCGGCGGCGCCACGGAAACAGCAGGCGTCCCCTCATCTTTGATGTGCAGCACCGAAAGCCCGTGGTCGCGCACAAACGAGACCATTGCTCCATTGGGGGAAAACTTGGGATCGTCGCCGGAGGCAGCGCCGGTGAAACCCACCTGCACTCCCGTACCGGTCTTCAGGTCGTAAAGCCAAAGCCGGCCGCTCGAGTCGAACAGCAGGTGCGCGGAGTCCGGCGCCCACAGGTAGCTGGCCATGTTGTAGCGGTCGCGATGATCGCGGTCCGTCTCCGTGCCCGCAACCCCTGAGAGCGACGCCAGCTTCGCCCGGCTCACCAGGACATGCGACTTGGCGGTCGCCGGGTCCACGTCCACCAGTTGGCCGCTATCGATATAGGTAAGGTGCTTTCCATCCGGCGACCACGTCAGGCCCTCAGGCGGGTGCCCCAGCAGCGGCCCGTTCGCAAAAATCGCTTCCACCGTCAAAGGCTTGGCCGGCGCTTTGTCCCCAACAACGCCCTGCGCAGAGAGGGAAGCGTTTGACAGCGGGAAGATGAAAACGGCAGAAAGCAGAAAGGCGCCAATTCGCGTCAAAGAAGTTCCTCCCCGAGCAGAGCCCTTTCCGGCTCGTCGGTCGCTATTCAAAAAGTACCGGGCTTCCAGCGAGAAGTGTAACTCACCGGGGATTCCAATTTGCCGAGCGCACGCTCACCCTAGTATCGTGCGGGCATGCAATGGGCAACTCCGCAGGAACGCACCAAGCTGGGACAGGCGCGGCGCAAGCAGTTGGGCCGCCAGGCTCACGACACCCTCAACATCAAAGCCCGCGCGCGTTCTTCGATTCAACTGCTCGAGCGATCGATGCGCGGCCGCGTGCCGGCGCTGGTCAAGCTCAAGTACGAGCTCATGGCCGATTCGCCCTTCGGCTATTTTCGCGGCGCCGTTCCGGTGATGGCCGCCGACCTCTCCGCGCTGCCCAATACAGGCATCGTCAGCCAGCTCTGCGGTGACGCGCACGTCCGCAACGTCGGCGCCTACGCCGCGCCCGACGGCCGCCTGGTCTTCGACATCAACGACTTCGACGAATCCATCCGCGGTCCCTTCGAGTGGGACCTCAAGCGCATGGCCGCCTCCATCTCCCTTGCCGGCCGTGGCTCCGGCCACAAGGATTCCGCGATTCGCCGCGCCGTCGAGCAATGCATCCTGCGCTACACGGCCCAGATGAAGGTATTCAGCAAAATGCCACATCTTCAGGTCGGCCACTTTCTGGTGCATCGCTTCAGCAAGGTCGAGCCGGTGCACTCGGCGCTGTTGAAGGCCGAACGCGCCACACCGCTGCACACGCTGGAGCAGCTCACCGAGCCGGATACCGTGAAGGCAGGCACGACCCGCCGCTTCAAGGAAATCAAGCCCATGCTCACCCGCGTCTCCAAGTCCCAGGCCGACGCAGTCATAGCCTCCCTCGAGCCTTACCGCGAAATGCTCGAGCCTCAGCGCCAGCACCTGCTGTCTTTCTATCGCCCCGTCGATGTGGCGTTCAAGGTGGTCGGCACGGGCTCCGTCGGACTGCGCGACTATTGCATTTACTTCGAAGGCAACGGCCCCGGCGATCCGCTCTTCCTGCAAGTCAAGGAGGAGCCGGCCTCCGGCTACAACGCCTACCTGCCCAACGCTCACCCCGACCCCCACAACGGCAAGCGCGTCGCTGACGGGCAGCGCGCCATGCAATTGCAATCCGATCCGTTTCTCGGCTGGACAAATATCGGCTCGCGGCAATATCTCGTCCGTCAGCTCAACGACCACAAAGGCTCCATCGATCTCGAAGACCTTGCCGGCAGCGGCCTGACCGCATTCGCCGAAGTCTGCGGCGAGTTGTTATCTCGCGGCCACGCCCGCTCCTGCGATCCTGCCGTCATCGCCGGCTACCTGGGCGGAGGGGGAGGTTTCGCCGAAGCGTTGAGCAGATTCGGCCTCCTCTACGCCGACCAAACCGAAAAGGATTGGCAAGACCTGCGCCGTTCCCGCAAACTCGCACCCAGCGTGTAGCCCCTCACCCTGTATGGGTTTCAATTACCTGTCATCCTGAGCGAAGCGCACTTCAGCGGAGTCGAAGGACCTGCTTTTAGACGGCATTCGACCTCGGAGGAAAAAATGAACCGCCGCACATTTGGTCAATCCATCGCCGCCGCAGCTCTCGCTGCTTCTTTTCCCACCCGCGCCTCGGCAACCGCCGCTCCGCAGCCCCCGCCATTCGCCCTCTCCGTAATGCTCTGGACCGTCTTCCGAGGCCTGCCCTTCGAAGACCGCCTCGCCAAAGTGGCCGAAGCCGGATACAGCAATGTCGAGCTGGTAGGCGAATATAACGCCGACCACTGGACTCAGGCCGATTTCGACCGCGCCATCGCCGCCGCCAAGCGACTCGGCATCCGCTTCGACGCGACTGCCGGTATGGAACATGCAGGCCATGTGCATGGCATCGCCGACCCGGCCGAGCGCGATCCATTTCTGGCGGAGCTGAAACAGGCGCTCGTTCCCATGGAGACGCTTTCGTGTCCGGCGATGATCGTTCTCGCCGGCAACATCGTCCCCTCGCTCACCCGCGAAGCGCAGCACGAGGCTTGCATCGATACGCTCAAGCGTGGCGCAGAACTCATTGACGGCAAACAGATCGCCGGCCAGCCCGTCCGCCTGCTCCTCGAGTGCATCCATGTGGAAGAGAGTCCCAAATGCTTCCTCACTTCCGCCGCCGAGGGCATCGATATCGTCCGCGCCGTCAACCACCCCCAGGTCCAGTTTCTCTACGACATCTTCCACGAACAGATGGGATTCGGCAACTTGATCGACAAGCTCGACAAGCACATCGACCTGATCGGTCTCATCCACATAGCCGACGTCCCCGGCCGCCACCAGCCCGGCACCGGCGAAATCGACTACGGAAACATCTACAAGAAGCTTGCCGAGCTGAACTACCGCCACAACGCAGCCATGGAGTTCCTGCCGCAAGGGGATGCGGTGACCACTCTCCGGGCGGCGAAGGCGGAAGTCCTGACCGCGTGATGACCGCGCCCTCTGCACTCTACAATCAATCGGTATGCCCACCGCCGTCCGCTCCCACGCCAAGATCAACCTCGGCCTTCATATCGGCGCGGCCCGTGCCGACGGTTTTCACGACCTCGCCACCGTCTACCAGACTGTCGAACTTTTTGACCTGGTCACTGTCACGGCTCGGCCTGCTGCTACGACAGCCATTCGTCTCACCTCGAACGATAGCCGCGTCCCCACCGACAGCCGCAATACGGCATGGCAGATGGCAGAGTTGGCGCTGAAATTCCTGGGATCGGCGGCTCAAGTTGAAATCCATATCGAAAAGCGGCTGCCGGTTCAGGGCGGCCTGGGAGCGGGGTCGGCCAACGCGGTTGCGGCTCTCATTGGGCTGGAGACTGAGCTGGGAATTCACGTTCGTGGCCTGTTCACTCGCCGGCTTGAAATCGCCGCGCAGGTGGGATCAGACGTTCCGCTCTTCCTTATCGGCGGCACGGTTCTGGGCCTAGGTCGCGGCCAGGAAGTCTATCCCCTCCCCGACATCGATCCCGTATGGTGTGTCGTCGCCACACCGGCGATAGGCGTCTCCACCCCCCAGGCCTTTCGCGACTGGGACGCCCTCTGCGCTGCCGAGGGTTTGACCCAGGAGGCAAGTACAGCTAAACTGGAACAGTTGAGCCGCGCTTATGCCAGCGCCTTTTCGGGAGCGATCCGAGTTTCAGGGTCTGTTGCGGAAGGACGGCAGGGAGTTGGCTCCTCCGGTGTTCTTCCATTTGGGGAGAACCTGGCCGGACCACAAGAGTCCGCGCTTGTCCGCACCGGGATCACGAGCTGGATCCAGAACGACTTTGAACAGGTCGTTTTTCCCCAGCATCCTTCCCTTGCAGAAATCAAGCGCATCCTTGCGGCTTCGGGCACCCCGGAGGCCGCCCTCCATGCTTCGCTGTCCGGGTCAGGCTCAGCTCTCTACGGGTTGTACCGAACCCGTGCAGATGCGGAAGCAGCTCGCCAACGTTTGCGGGCGGCGGATGTGCAAAGTCAGTTGACTCGCACTCTGCCGCGCCCCGCTTACTGGAGCGAAATGCTTTTAGAGGAAGAGGATTGACAGTCAGCCGCTGTGCGAGAGAGACTCGCCCTCGGCTGTGAAGCGCAGCTTTCCGAAGCGCTTGGAAAGCAAGAAGAGTTGGGCGATCGTTCAATGGTAGGACAATGCCCTTTGGAGGCATTTATCCAGGTTCGAATCCTGGTCGCCCAGCCAGGAATTTACGAGTGGATAGTGGATAGTGGTTAGCGATAAGCGTTCAGTCGCCTCTATTATTGACCACTAATCACTAACCACTAACCACTAATCACTGTATTTCACAGCCAAAGCAAACCAGCTTGGAGGGAAATCGGAGATGGACATGGGAACCGTGACGTTGACGTTGGAAGACAAGCAGCCCGGCAGCGAACCGAACACGATGCTAGAGATCGCGCCCAAGGACCCCAATCAGGGCCATGCGGATGCGCCAAAGCCCGACGCATCGAAAGCCAGAGACGGAAAGCCTGCCCCCGAGCGCAAGCGCGCCCGCAACCTGACCGAAGACAAGCGCTTCAAGCTCTTTTCCGGCACCGCCAACCGCCCGCTGGCCGAGGAAATTGCCCGGCACATCGGAGTTACCGTGGGCGAAGCGAAGATTCAGCGCTTTGCCGACGGAGAAATCTACTTCCAATCGCTCGAGAATGTCCGCGGCGTCGATGTCTTTGTCGTCCAGCCGACCTGCTATCCCGTTGACCAGCACCTGGTCGAGCTTCTTGTCATGATCGACGCTCTGAAGCGCGCTTCCGCCGCCCGCATCACCGTCGTGGTGCCCTATTACGGCTACGCCCGCCAGGATCGAAAGGACAAGCAGCGCGTGCCCATCAGCGCCAAGCTGGTTGCCGATTTGCTCACCACTGCCGGCGCCAACCGTGCCCTCTTCGTTGACTTGCACGCCGCACAGATTCAGGGCTTCTTCAACATCCCCGTCGACCACCTCTTCGCCAGCCCGGTGCTGGTGAGCCATTTCCGCGAACTGAAGCTGCCCAACCTCACTGTCGTCTCTCCCGATGCGGGCGGCGTGGAGCGAGCCCGCTTCTTCGCGCAGAAAATAGGAGCCCCGCTGGCCATTGTGGACAAGCGCCGCACCGATATGAATGTCGCCGAGGTAATGAACGTGATCGGCGACGTGAGGGGCAAGAGCTGCCTCATCCTCGACGACATAGTCGACACCGCGGGAACGCTGGTAAAGACCGTCGACGCACTGTATGAAAACGGCGCAGCCACGGTATACGCCTGCGCCAGCCACGCCGTGCTTTCCGGTCCGGCCATCGACCGCATCGCCAACTCGCGCCTGGAGCAATTGGTGGTAACCAATACCATCCCGCTGCGCGAACCGGCCCAGAAGCTAGCCAAGATCAAAGTACTCTCGATTGCCGGCCTGATTGGTTCGGCCATTGAAAACATCCACCTTGAGACAAGCGTAAGTTCGTTGTTCAACTAATGAGCAGGGATTAGGGGTTAGGGATCAGGGATGAGTTCACGCTGCATCGAGCTAACTCCTTTCACTAACCCCTAGCCCCTAATCCCTAACCCCTAGCACCACCAACAAAGGGAGCGGACCCCAATCACCGTGCCCGATACCAGGAAACGAGAGAAGAAATGCCAGAAGTAGTCGTAGCCAAGCCCCGTGAGGGCAAATTCACCAAGAATGCCGCGCGCCGTGTGCGCGTCGCGGGCAAGATTCCTGCCGTCCTTTACGGTTCCGGACACAACGCAGTGGCCATTGAAGTGGACCCCAAGCAGATCTCCCGGATCCTTTTTTCCGAGACCGGCCACAACACGATTTTTGACGTAGAAGTCACCGGTCAGGCCACGGCCAAGGCCATGATCGTGGACTGGCAGCGCGAGCCCATCAAGGACATGCTCATCCACATCGACCTCAAGCGCATCGCCCTCGACAAACTCCTCCGCGTCAGCGTGCGGATCAAGCTTCTGGGCGTCCCGGTGGGTGTGAGAGCCTCCGGCGGCATCCTGGACCAGGTGTTACGTGAAGTCGAGATCGAATGCCTTCCCGCCGACATCCCCAGCCATATTGATGTTGACGTCAGCAATCTGGAGATGCACGGTGTGATTCGCGTGGGCGACCTGCCCCACTCGGACAAGATTGAGTATTTGAAAGCGGAGGATGCGACTGTGGCACACGTCGTTTCGATCCGTGAAGAAGCGCCCACTGCGGCCGAGACTGAACTTGCCGCTGCGAATGCCGCAGCTGCAGCCGCAGCCGAGCCGGAAGTGGCCAAGAAGGGCAAGCCGGAAGACGCAGCCAAGACTGCCGACGCGGCCGCCAAGAAGCCAGCGGCAAAGAAGTAAGCCTTGGCGGAAGAAAGTCAACCCGGCCACCCCAGCGAGCAAAAACCGCTCACTGGGAATCCCGGATTCGAGGTTCGCCGCGGCCCTTTCATTGTTGTGGGTCTCGGCAACCCTGGTTTGGAGTATCTGTGGACCCCGCATAACGCGGGTTTCATGGCCATCGACCGCATCGCCCAGCAAGAAGGCGTTGTGGTGCAGAACCGGCGCTGCCGGGCCGTTACCGCAACCTGCCGTATCGCAGGGCGCGAAGTGGTCCTGGCCAAGCCGGAGACGTTTATGAACCTGAGCGGGCTCGCAGTGGCCGCCCTGGTTCGCGAATTTGAAGCGGACCCATCCAAGGACCTGCTCGTGATTTACGACGAGCTTGATCTTCCGCTGGGGACGGCCAAGATCAGGGAGCGCGGTTCGCCCGCCGGGCACAACGGAGCCCGCAGCATTACCGGCGCCCTGGGTAGTCAGGAGTGGTTGCGCCTGCGTATCGGCGTGGGCCTCAATTTGCCCCCGGAAGCCATCGCGGCCGGCGGCGGAAAGCGGCCGGGCAGGGATTATCTGCTCTCGCCCATGCGCAAGGCGGATTTGACGGTTCTTGACGAGGTGCTCGACCGGGTGGCAACCGCCACGCGGCGCATCCTCAGCGAAGGGCCGGCAGCCGCGATGAACGAGTTCAATCGTAAGGACAGGGACTAAGGATTAGGGATTAGGGACCAGGGGAACTCTGAAAGAGTCAATGTTTTGAAAGGGCACGGCTTTTAGCCGTGCCGCAAATGCAACAAAAATGAGTTTGGGCTTTAGCCCCTGGGCAAGGTTGGCGGGGTCTTCGACCTTAATCAGACCTTTCCCAGGCAATGAACTCAGGCCTGTGAGTTGTTAGCTGGAGCCGATGCTCCGGCGGAAAAGGAATGCTGATGTCGCGTGTGTATGAAGTGATGTTCATTGTTCGGCCCGACGTGGCCGAAGAGGATGTCGACAAGCTCATCGCCGGCTTCTCCACCACCGTTACCGGTGGCGGCGGAGTGGTGAAGAATGTCGAGAAGATGGGTCGCCGCAAGCTTGCCTACATGGTGCGCAAGTTCAACGACGGCAATTACGTTCTGCTCACCGTCGAGGCCGGGGGCCCGGTGGTGCTGGAACTGGAGCGCCGCCTGCGCGTTACCGAGCCGGTGATCAAGTTCCTCACCGTGCGCATCGACGAGGAAGACAAGCGTCTGGCCAAGGTAAAGGCTCTGCGCGGAGTTCGCCGCAAGGTGGAACACTCGGCTCCGGCAGCGGCACCAGCGCCAGTCGCGCCCGCCCCTGTCGTCGCCGCCCCCGTCGAAGCCGTCGAGCACGCTCCGGCTGCCGTCTAATTCAGCCGTCGCTTTAAGCCGCACGCCGGGGCTGAAGGGTACGGGCTTTGGTCCGTACAGATGGCAGGCAATTCAATTGTTCCCATGAGCCATGCGGCGAAAGGGGAACCGAAGAGAGTAAAGAGGAAACAGTTATGTCAGAAGAAACTCCAGGAAGGTCGTCCGACTCGGGCGCACCGCAAGCATCTGAATCCGGTCCCAGTTCCAGCTCCGGCCCGGCTCCCCGCTCCGGCGGCGGACGCCCGCAAGGCGGCCCCGGCGGCCGTCCCTCCGGCGGACCCGGCGGCCGCGGAAAGTTCTTTCGCCGCAAAAAGGTCTGCAAGTTCTGCACCGAGAAGATTGACGCCATTCCTTATCGCGACGTCCGTCTGCTGCAGGGATTTGTGGCCGAGCGCGGCAAGATCGTGCCGCGGCGCCTGACCGGCGTTTGCACCACGCATCAGCGCCGCCTCACCCGCGCCATCAAGCAGGCCCGCAACATCGCCCTGCTGCCGTTCGCCACAAGGCACTAGGTTTTCGAGTCGTAAGCCGGAGATTCCGGAGCGAGCATCGGGCTTCGGCCCCATGAAGCTCCGGAGGGAGCAGGGGGCTTCAGCCTCGTGAAGCTTCGGAGGGAGCAGGGGGCTTCAGCCCCCTGAAATAAGGCAACCAGGCTGGGCCTTTAGGCCCGGATGTTCGCCTGACCTCAACGATCCCGAAAACCCCGGTCGAAAAGAACAAAAGCACCCACCGCGCATTGGAGAGTTTCCCATGGAAGTAATTCTGAAAGAAGATGTAATCAACCTCGGCCACCGCGGCGATGTGGTCAAAGTCGCCGACGGCTACGGCCGCAATTTTCTGCTGCCCCGCAAGCTGGCGCTGCAGGCAACCGATGAAAACAAGGCCGTCATCGAGCAGATGAAGAACGCCTCCGCTCGCCGCTCTGCTTCTGAAAAGGTGCAGGCGGATGAACTGGTCGCCAAGCTCGAGCCGCTGACGCTTACCTTCACCCGCAAATCCAGCGAGTCAGGCCAGCTCTTCGGCTCTGTCACCACGGCCGACATTGCCGCCGATCTAGCCAGCAAGGGCTTCGAAGTCGATCGCCGCAAGATCGCGCTCAACGAGCCACTGAAGACCCTCGGCGACCACACCATTACCATCAAGCTTCACCGCGAAGTCTCTGCGCACCTCAAGGTGAAGGTGGTTGGCGACGGCACAGAAGCGCCGACCGCCCAGCCTGCACCCGAGCCCGCCGCGGAAGAAGTCGCCGCCGAGTAGCTTCGGCAAATGCGCGCCCGTCGCTTATCCGCTGGGCGCGCGCCTCTTTTTCATTTGCAACGCTACCGCCCGATCTCAGGCACGGAAAGCCCACGGCAAATTTTGCGTGCCAGCAAGTCTGCAATCTCTGTGTGGCGCGAAACAGCTTCAACCTTACCCGTGCTGGGGTTGCACCACAGCGAGTGGGACCCGCCCTCGCGCTTCAGGTAGCAGCCGTGAAGTCGCAAGTGCCGAAGCAGCGATTCCCGCTTCATTGCACAGTCACGATCTCCCGGATCGCATCGGGAGGGATTCCGCGCAATCCGTCTTCACGCCTGTCCTCCAGAATCAGTCGAATTGCCGCGCCCAGGCTGGCTCGGCACTCTTCTACATCCCGGCCTTGACCGTTCGCGCCCGGTACTTCCGGAGACCAGCCAACGAACCAATCGCCGTCCCGCTCGATGATTGCCGTGAACTCATTCCGCATGAGAAGAGTATACGGCTGACTCATCGCTCCATGCGGATCCCCTAAATCGGGTCCTTATCCGCATTTCCCCCCGCCAGCGCCACCAGCTTCTTGATCGC